>Ga0081539_10004245_pt1 | contig 16093 bp, 15 predicted proteins | sample TabmetS4T2R2_FD_71023 | JGI IMG/M metagenome (GOLD analysis project Ga0081539, IMG submission 71023) | Tabebuia heterophylla rhizosphere microbial communities from the University of Puerto Rico - S4T2R2 | ecosystem: Host-associated > Plants > Roots > Rhizosphere ...
AGGCTGCGCCGGAATTGGGACCCGCGGGAGGCGTCGACGGCCGTCGCGGCATTCGTCATGTCGATCTTCTTCCGCGCGAGGAGTCGGCAGTAGTTCGCACGCTAACCGCGCCTGGCGGCTATTGCAATGACTTGGCGATAGCGTGAGATTGGCGATTAGGGAGGCGCCACGCGGACCAGGACGGTCATCGCGCTAACGAGGACGCTGGCGGTTCGTTAGGCGCCTGCCGTTGTGAGACGCGTCCTTGCCGCGTAGGGCGGCGGGTAGCGACTTGTGGTGAAGCACCAGCAGACTCGCGACGGCTCGTGTCAGCGCGACGTACAGCCGGTTCAGGCCACGAGGTTCGGCGGCCACGATATCGGCCGGCTCGACCACGATGACGTGGTCGTACTCCAGGCCCTTGACCAAGCTGGCCGGCACGACGGACGCGGTCGGCACGTCGACGAGCGGAATCAGCTCGTCGGCGGCGTGGTCGGCGGCAATGACGGCGACTGTCTCGTCGCCGGGCGCCTGCCGGACTGCTTCCCGAACCGCGGCGTGCAGATCGTCGACCTGCCGCACCGACAGGGTGCCGCCCGGCCGGTACGAGCGCGTCGGTGCGATACCGGCGGCGAGGACCCGCGTCCCATAGTCCGCGATGACCCGTGGCACTCGGTATCCGGTGTGCAACTCCAGCGTCCGGCCCCCGCGCTTGCCGAGCCGGGTGAGCAGGTCTGGCCACGAGCGAGCTGCCAGCGGATGCGTCGCCTGCCCGGGATCGCCGACGACGGTCATCGACGCGTACTCCGCGCGGCGTGCGATCATCCGGCACTCCATAGGCGACAGATCCTGAGCCTCGTCGAGGATCACGTGGAGGTACGGATCCTCTGTGGACGAGTCGTCATCGTCCTCCTCCACCGGCAGTGGCTCGGCCAGCACCGGTACGTAGCCCTCCTCGCCATACGGGTCGAGCCCGTCGATCCAACCGGTCACCCGGTGCCCTTCCCGGAGAATGACGGCCGCAGCCCATCGCTCGGCGGCGCCGACCGCGTCATTGTCGATCGACGGTCCCGCGAGAGCGATCGGCGTCGGATGTCCAGGTGCGTACAGCTGCCAGCCGTCCCGCAGACCGCAACTGAGGACGAAGGTTCCCACAAATCGCGGGCCCGTGGTCAGCTCGCGCAACCGCCACTCGGGCTCGGGCGCCTTGGCCGCGGCGGGCGGTTCGCCGAGCAGTACGGCCAACTCGTCGAGCAGCGGCACGTCGTCCACGGACCAGTCCGGCCGGTCACGGTACGACGCGGCCAGCGTCTCCGCGTCCCGCTCATCCAGACCCACGATCGGAGTGGCGGCAGCGAGCCAGGACAGCACCTTCGACGGTGCCAGCATGGGCCACCACGCCCGCAGGAATTCTCGGAACTCGCCACGGTCGCCGACGTCCTCGGCGAACGTCTCCCGGTCCAGATGAACGCCGTCCACCTTGGACCACAAGGCGTCCAGGAGGCTCGCGGCCGCGGCGGGGCGTGCGGCGTTGGGCGTGGTGCCGGCGGCCTCACACCGCGCGCGTACGCGACGGCGGGCCACCGACAGGTCATCCGCGGCGAGCGTCAGCACCTGCCCGGCGTACACGACTCGCAGCCGATCCGGCGCTGTTGGCGGTGTCTGCCACACAAGCTCGATCAGAACGTCCCGCATGCGATCGCTGCCCTTGATCTGGGCCACTTCCGCACGGTCGCGGCGGATAGCGGTCACTCCATCGACGAGTTCGCCAAGGGCGCGAAGGTGCACGCTGTCCTCGCCGAGGGAGGGCAGGACCCGGCTGATGTAGTTGGTGAACACGGTCGACGGACCCACCACCAGGATGCGGCCGTCGGTCAACCGGCCGCGGTCGGTGTAGAGCAGGTACGCCGCACGATGCAGCGCGACCTGCGTCTTGCCGGTCCCCGGGCCGCCGGTGATGACGGTGACGCCCCGGGCGGGCGCCCGGATCGCCGCGTCCTGTTCCCGTTGGATGGTGGTGACGATGTCGCGCATGTGCGGACCGCGCGAACGCCGCAGCGCGGCCAGCAGCGCTCCTTCGCCGAGCACGCGCAAGTCGGCGACGTCATCAGGAGACAGCACGTCGTCGTCGAGGTCGATGACCTTTGGGCCGCGGCAGATGATGACCCGGCGGCGGACGACACCAAGCGGCTCCTGCGAGGTGGCCCGGTAGAACGGTGCGGCGGCCGGCGCCCGCCAGTCGACCAGCAATGGTTCCAGGCCGTCGCGCACCCCCAACCGTCCAATGTGATATGTCTCGCCGTCGTCGAAGTCGAGCCGGCCGAAGACGATGCCTTCCGCTTCGGCGTCGAGCGCGTGCAGCCGCACGGCGGCGCGGTGCACCATCGCGTCGCGCTCCACCAGTCCCGTGACGGAGCTGCCGGTTGCCCGCCGGTGACCCTCGCCGGCGAGCGCATTCGCCTCCGCTCGCATCTCTTCCAGCCGTTCGTAAACCCGGTCGACCACCTGCTGCTCGGCCGCGATCTCCTGCGTTCTGACGTCGGGCATAGTGCTCCCCGTGAGTTCGAGCTGGGTTATCGAAGAGCATATGTGCAGGTCAGCCAAGAAAAATCAGCATTGGAGCCGATCCGCAGCGGGTTGACGCGCGGATACAATGAAAGTGCGGGCAGGTGAGGCAGCTCGCGGGACTGAGCGCACAGCCAGCGGAGCAGGATGCCGCTGCGCTCAACTCGTTTGAAACGTCTACATCCCCGGCATCGCCAGAGTCGGCAGCACGTCGACGGAGTTCTCCGACACCATCAGGTGCGGGTGCTGCTGCAGCAAACGCACCACATCGTCGAGCGAATCCGCTTCGAGGATCGAATACCCGGCGACGTCGCTGCCGCTGGCCACCGTCTGGGAACTGTCGACGTGTCGGCCCCGGCCGAGCGGCATGCCCAGGTCGACCACCGCCTCACCGGCCTCCTTCGCCCATGCCATCCAGGCATCCATGCCGGCCTGCGCCTGCGCCGGGTCGGCGTTGGCCATCTGCTCCTCCGCGGAGAAGGGAGACCGGTACAAAACCATGAACCTCGCCATGTCGTCACCTCCTGTGCGCGGCCGCCCTGCCGGACCGCTACGGGCAGACGTTACGCTTCGATCATCGCGATTGGGGTAGCTTGACCGAGCGGCGTCGGGTGGAAGGTGCGGACGGCGGCGGCACGACGGGACCGATATCACCATCTGGAGCTTCGTCGAGGTCGACGATGACCGGGGCGTGGTCACTGGGTCCCGTACCCTTGCGGGCGTACCGGTCGACCCAGGCGGCCCGTACCCTTTCGGCGACCGGACGTGTGGCGAGCACCAGGTCGATGCGCATGCCGAGATCCTTGGGAAACATGCCGGCCCGGTAGTCCCAGTACGTGAACACCCGTTCGGTGGGCCAGCGATCACGCACAACGTCGTGGAGGCCGAGTGCTCGCAGCTCCGCCAGGGCCGCCCGCTCCGGCGGCGTGACATGAGTCTGTCCGAGGTAGGCGTCCGGGTCGAACACGTCGGCGTCGGTCGGCGCGATATTCATGTCCCCACAAACGATCGTCGCCTGTGAGGCCGGGACGAGCACCTCACGCAGAGCAGCCAACCAGGCCAACTTGTACTGGTAATGCTCGGACTCCGGCACTCGCCCGTTCGGCACATACACCGAGTGCACCCGGATCCCGCCGCAGGTAGCGGCCACAGCCCGTGCCTCCGGATGCGGGAACCCGGGTGCTGCGGGCAGCCCGACCACCACGTCATCCAGTCCGGCACGCGAAAAGATCGCCACGCCGTTCCACCGGGCCTCGCCGTGGTGCGCCACCGCATAACCGCGAGCCGCGAGTTCCGCACCGGCCAACTCCGCGAACGCATCGTCGCTGAGCTTGGTTTCCTGTACGCAGAGCACATCGGGCTGACGTTGGTCGAGCCACGGCAGCAGCCGGGGGAACCGCTGCTTGATCGAGTTCACGTTCCAGGTCGCTACCCGCATCGTGACCCACCCTATCTGGTCGGCCCTCCCGCTGATCTCTCGAGCCCGTCGAGGATCAGGCCGACGCCGATCTAGGCACGTTCGTCTCGTCGGAGAACGCCGACGACCTGACGACGCTTCGTGAGCTGATCCAGGGCGGTCAGGTAACAGCTCCGGTCGACCGGACGTATCCACTCAGCGGGGTCGCCGCTGCCGTCCGATACATGCTGGACGGGTTCACCAGCGGCAAACTCGTGATCGCGATCTGAATGACGGCCTCACGCCGGCCTCGAGTCGCCGCGCCGACGCTGAGCTCAGCCGAGGACGTTACCGCGCGCCGGAGGTCGGCCCTACGTTGACATCCAGCCATTCCCGGAGCGGCCGGCTGTTGCGGAGGAATTCGACGATGCGGTTCTTCGCGGCCGCGGTGCCCAGCCAGGCCGCCGGCGGCCAGTCCTTCCACGTGGTGAGCCCCTTGTGGCGCAATAGATCCAACCGCGGATGATCCTTCGGGTAACCCCTGGGTGCGGTCTTCAGGCTGCCGTGGCCGTGCACTCCGATCCGAGCCCGCTCGATGGCCGCGATGAGGACCGTCAGCTCTGCGCCGGTCCGGTCGTCGGCGACGGCACGGCGGTACCGGTCGAGTTGGTCCGGTGCCATCTCGTACATCCCGCAGCCTGCTGCCAGTCCGTTGGCGGACAGCTGAATGTAGCCGCCGGCTTCCAGCCACGCCCCGAGGTGAGTCTTGTAGGGCGACTTGTCTGAGCTGAATCGAACGTCCCGGTACGGCCGGAAGATTCTTCCCGACCCGAACTCCGGCTCCAGCGCCGCGAGCAGTTCCACCATCGGCGCCTGAACCTGCGTCTCGTAAACCGCCTTGTGCTGCGTCCAGTAGGTTTTCGAATTGTCGGCGGTCAGCCCTTCGTAGAACTCGAGGGCTTCGCTCGGCCAGCCACGGAATGTCACTGGGAGAGTGTCTGCCCTCGTCATCGCAGGCGGCAAGCGCTACGTGGTGGCGTTCGGCGAGAACATCGGCCCAGAAACGCCTCCGCCGTTGGGGTCATCGACGCGGCCGCCCGTCGGTCGTAGCGTCTACCTGAGTGGTCTTGAGTACGACGATGTTCACGGGAGGCTCATGATGTTCGTTCAGGTCGTACAGGGCAGGACGTCTGATCCGAAGGCGCTGGATGCCGCCACTGAGCGGTGGATGCGGGACCTGGCCCCGGGCGCGACTGGCTGGCTCGGCACCACCGGTGGGATCACCGAGGACGGCCGGGCGATCGCGGTGGTGCGGTTCGAGTCCGAGGAGGCGGCGCGCCGCAACAGCGAACGGCCGGAGCAAGACCAGTGGTGGGCGGAGACTGAAAAGCTCTTCGACGGCGGAGCGACCATCCGGAACAGCACCGACGTCACGGTCGACATGAATGCAGACCCCGATCGGGCCGGTTTCGTCCAGATCACGCAGGGCCGGGGAAGCGACCCGGACCGGGCCAGAGAGCTCATGACCCAGGACTCTGACAAATGGGCGTCGTTCCGGCCCGATGTGATCGGGAGCGTTTCGGTAGGCCACGAAGGTGGCGCGTACACCATGGTCATGTATTTCACGTCCGAGGCTGAGGCTCGCGAAGGCGAGCGCAAGGAGGTCCCGCCGGAGTTGCAGGCCACCATGGAGGAGATGAACAAGCTCAACGTCGGCGAACCTGAGTTCTTCGACCTCAAGCGGCCGGTGATCCGCTCCGGGAAGTGAGAGGTCAGGCCGTGCTCGGGCAACGCTAGCGGAGGGCGGTGAACATGGTGCCCGCGATCAACCGGCGAACCACCATGTGGATCATCATCGCCGCCGTCCTGATCGCCGCCATCATCGTGGCCGTGGTGCTGTCCGGCGGCGGTGGTGGCGGCACCGGAGGTGGCGGCACCGGCTACTAAGAGCTGTCCGTGGGGAGAAGGTGGGCGACCTCCGGCCGGCCCTCGGCCAGCGCTCGTGCCCGCAAATGCATGTCGCGATCGGTTCCGGTGAGCCGGACACTGTGCTGGCGCATGTGCTCGGCCCAGCTCGGGACGACGTAGATCTCGATCAGCTTCTCGGCGGTCTCGCCGTCGCGGAATATGCCCCACCGCACCGCGCCGGTGCGCAACCGCATCCGCCGGACGTCGCCCATGGCCGTGAGGAACTCCCGTTCATTCTCCGGGGTCACCGAGTAGGTCGTGGTGATCACAACGGGTCCGGCGGCCGGGTCCGGCTCGATCGCCAGGTCGGGGACGGGGAGGGCGGCCGGTTCCCGGTCCAGGTGCCGGGTCTCGATCAGAGGCCATCGCCTCAGCGTCGCGCCGCCGGCGGCTGTCAGCACGGCGGCGATCGCGAACGTATCGACCAACCCGATCACCTCGGCGACGAGGCCCCACAGCAACGAGCCGATTGCCTGACCGCCGAAGAACACCAGCTGATATGCGCCGAGGCCCCGGGCTCGCACCCACCGCGGCAAGAACAGCTGGACTATCGCGTTGACGTTGGCGAGCACCGCCATCCACGCCGTTCCGGCTGGGATGAGAGCCAGCGCCACAACGATCTGGTTGGGGATGAGCGCGATGATCGCAAGTACCGCCGCGTAGACGAGCGTGGCGAACAGCAGCAGCTGGTTGTCCGACAACCGATCCCGGATCCGGGGCATCACGAGCGCGCCGGCGACAGCGCCGACCCCGAGGGCGGCGAGGAGGATCCCGTAGCCACCGGCACCCATGTGCAACCGGTCGCTCGCGACCAGCGGCAGGAGCGCCCACAGGGCCACGGCGGGCAGAACGAAAACCGACACGCGCAACAGGAACCGGCGCATGGCGGGGGAGTGCCGGACGAACCGTCCGCCGGCTCGGAGCGCCGCGACGAACGGCTCGGGGTCCTGCTGGTCATTGGTGGGGCGGCGCCGCCACAGCAGTAGCACACCAGCGAACACGACAAGCGTGACCGTGTTGAGTGCGAACACCGCGGCGGGACCGACCTGCGCCACCAACACGCCGGCCACAGCCGGGCCAACGGCGCGGGCGACGTTCATGCTGATCGCCCCCAGGCCCGATGCCGCGTGAAGTTGTGACCTGGGAACCAGTTCCGGAATCAGCGCCTGATAGGTGGGAATCGTCATGGCGCCGCCACACCCCAGGACGAATGTCAGGGTCAGCAGCAGGGCGGGGGTCAATTCTCCGGTGAAGGCGAGGACGGTCATGAACGCGCCCGCGGCCGCTTGAAAGAGCTGGACGACGATCAGCATGCGCCGGCGATCCAGCGAGTCGGCGAGAACTCCGGCCGGCACTGCGAAGAGCAAGATCGGCAGCATCATCGCCGTCTGCACGAGCGACACCAGCGTGGCGGCGTTCGGCTCGTCGACGAGCAACCACTGAGCGCCGACCGTCTGCATCCAGGTGCCGACCTGGCTGCCCAACACGGCAAACCACAGAGCGCGGAAAACCCGGCTGCGCAGCGGCTCCCAGATTGACGGAGTCGCCTGTTCCGCCTCGATCGTCATGTCTCCCAGACCTTCGCACGGGTAGAAACCATGGCCAGGACCATGGCCGCCGGGATCCATCATGGCGGGGATGGCCCCGGCCCGCGCCCTGGGCCCGCAACGTGGCGAGATGACCCGAGCAGTCCGGTGGACACGTCGGTGTAGCCGCTCGCGCCCATGGGCCGGCTCTGCCCGGGCCACTATGATCCTGTTCGGCTGTGACGGACAGGTCCGGGGCTGCTCCGGAGCCGGGAGGGTGTGACGAATGGCGAGCATGATCGGAAGGGTCGCGCTCGTGACGGGCGCGGCGTCAGGCATCGGTAGGGCGACGGCGATCGGTTTGGCCGGGGAGGGAGCGGCCGTCGTTCTGCTGGTCCGCAATGCCGAGCGGGGCGAGCAGGCGCTTCGCGACGTACGCGCGAGCGTGCCGAACGCGCAGGTCGGAACGCTTGAATGCGACCTGTCGTCGCAGGCGTCGATCCGCGAGGCGTCACGGCGTTTCGTCGCGGGCAATGATCGGCTCGATGTGCTGGTGAACGCGGCTGGTGTGTTCGTGAAGGAGAAGACGCTCACCGCCGAGGGCAACGAACTGACGTTCGCGACCAACTATCTGGCGTACTTCCTGCTCACTCAGGAGCTGCTGACGCTACTGCGGAGAAGCGCGCCGGCCCGGGTGGTCAACGTCGCCTCGAAGTACGGTCGGACGAAGATCGACTTTGATGATCTGCAGAAGCTTCGGACGCCGTACTCGTATCTGAAGTCCACGCCACAGACGATGCTGGCACGGGTGCTTTTCACCCAGGAGTTGGCGCATCGCCTGAGCGGCACTGGGGTGGTCGCGAACGCTGTGCATCCCGGGCTCGTCGCGAAGACGCGACTTCTCCAGGACACCCGCGGCCCGTTCAAGTGGTTCACCGATACGTTCGGTAGCACACCGGAGAAGGGCGCGGACACCGTGCTGTGGCTGGCAACCGCCCCCGAGACCGCGACCATCACCGGGAAGATGTTCGCCAAGCGCAAGGAGATCAGCACGCCCGGGCAGGGCTCGGATCCTGCCGCGCGCAAGCGTCTGTGGGACGAGAGCGAACGGCTCACCCATGTCGCGTGAGCTAGGGCCGGTCAGTTTCGGAGAAGCCGCCGCCGTGGCGGCTCCCTAGCATGGGATCGTCCCCATCACGTTCGCAGGGAGGGACCCCGCAATGACCGAACCGAAGAAGGTCGCCAAGAAAACCACCGCGACCGACAAGACGTACGAGGGATTCACCGACGAGGAACGAGGCGCGATGAAGGCGCGCGCCCAAGAGCTGAAGGCAGCGACCCGCCGCGGCTCCCGAGCGGCCAAGGCGGACGAGGAAAGCGAGGTGCTCGCAAAGATCGCCGAGTTGCCGGAACCGGATCGCGCCATGGCCGAACGGCTCCATGCCCTCATCAAAGCCAGCGCGCCGGCCCTCGCGCCGAAACTCTGGTATGGAATGCCCGCGTATGCCAAGGACGGCAAGGTCGTCTGCCACTTCCAAAGCGCGGACAAGTTCAAAAGCAGGTACGCGACATTGGGGTTCAGCGACGAGGCGAACCTCGACGACGGCGCCGTGTGGCCGGTCGCCTTCGCGTTGACGAAGCTGACCGCTGCCGAGGAGGCAAGGATCGGCGCGCTCGTGAAGAAGGCGGCGAGCTGAGGACCGGCCCAAGCGTGCGTCAGCCCGCCTTGCGCAGGAGGCCCCGGACGTGGTCGGCGCTGATCCGTACGTCGGCGACGGGGCCCTCGCCGGCGGGCTGCTCGGTCAGGATGGTGTCCTGCTCGAGGATGTACCAGCCGCTGTAGCCGTCGCGTTCGAGGTAGCCGACGATGGCGGCGAAATCGATGTCGCCGGTGCCGAGCGGCCGGTACATCCGATCCCGGACGCCGTCGGTGTAGGTGAGCCGGCCGTCTCGCACCTTCGCGGCGATGGTGCCGTCGACGTCCTTGAGGTGGGTGTGTGCGATGCGGTCGGGTACCTGGCGGGTCAGCTCGGCCGGGTCGGTGCCGCCGATGAACAGGTGTCCGGTGTCCAGGCACAACGCGATCGCCGAGCCTTCGAGGACCCGCTCGACCTCGTACGTGTTCTCGATCATGGTCCCGACATGCGGATGAAGGACGGCGTTCACATCCCGCTCGGCGGCGAACGCGGCGATCCGGTCGAGGTTGGTGAGCAGGCTTCGCCAGCCCTCCTCGTCGAGGGTGGGCCGGGTGTCGTAGCCGGCCTGCCCGCTGTCGGCGGATAGCACCAGGGTGTGCGCGTCCGCGGCGGCGTAGCTGTCGAGGACGCGCGCGATGTCGGGGAGCGGGTCGTGGCCGGGCACGTGCAGCACCGTTGGCGTAAACCCGCCGACCGCGGTCAGGTGATGATCGCTGAGCAGCTTTGCCATCGCGTCTGGCTCGGCCGGTAGAAATCCGTCCGGGCCGAGCTCGGTGGCGGCCAGCCCGATGTCGCGCATCTCGGTCAGGACCCGGTGCGGGCTGAGCTGGTAGCCCCAGCCGGGCACCTCGCAGACGCCCCACGAGATCGGTGCGCCGGCGACCCGGTTGACTGGTGTGTCCATGAAATCCGTACCTCCTCGATGCGTTCCGGAAGTGCTCGATGGCGGACCGGCGCACGCTTCGGCGATCCAGTCGGCTCCGAGACCGTCGGCCACCGTGCATGGTATCGGCCGGTTCCCGGCGACGAGTCCCGCGCCGGGATGGTCGATGGTGATGACGGTTCCCCTATGTGGATCGTCCGCGGTGAAGTTCGGTGCCGAGGGCGCTGGCGAGAAGCGCTGAGTCGGAGGCGATGGTGATGAACGTCCAGCCCTCGGCGCGCCGGGCAGCGGCCGCCGCGCCGTCGGGGACCAGCAGGCCGCAGGCCTTGCCGTGCTGTCGCGCGGCCGCGCGGACCCGGTCGAGCGCGGCCAGATAGGCGGGCGCGGTCACATCACCGGGAACGCCGAGGTCGTGGCTGAGGTCGCGGGGTCCGACGAACAGGACGTCGACCCCCTCGATCGCGGCGATCCGGTCGGCGTCGTCGACGGCGCGGCCGGATTCGATCTGCACGATCCCGAGGACCTCGTCAACGGCCCGGTCGAGTGCGTCGACGTCCAACCCGAACCGACACGCCCGGTTGTAGGTCGCGACTCCGCGGTCACCGTGTGGCGGGTACCGCAGGTGTCGCACCGCCGCGTACACCTCGTCGGCGGTGTCTAGGCGGGGCAGCATCACCCCGGCCGCACCGAGGTCGAGAACCCGGCCGATCCGTACCCGGGCGGCGGACTCGACGCGGACCACCGTCGCCACTCCGTAACCGGCGGCGGCGGGGACGACGGCGCGGACCTGTTCCTCGCCGCCGGAGCCGTGTTCGAGGTCGAGCAGCAGCCAGTCGGCTCCGGCAGCGGCACACACTTCGGCCACGACGGACGAGGCGGTGCCGAGGAACGTGCCGAGGGTCTGCTCGCCGGCCGCGACCCGGCGCCGCAATTGCCCGCCGTCCAAAGGCGTCCTCATCCGTACCCCTTGATGGTTTGATAGTCATCGAGATGCGCGACCAAGCATAAGAACCGCAACCGCTTAGTCAACGAACCAAACCATCAAGACCCTTCAGGGGCGGCGGATCACCTGCCAGGCATACCGTTCAACCGAACCCATTAGCCGCCGTCTCGCCATCGTTCGTACGCGGCGACTGCGGTAGGCAGGGTGGGGAAGATGTGGGCGGTACCGACGGTCGTGACCAGGCCGAAGGACTTCAGTTGGTCCAGCAGGTCCTGCTTGACCCGGGCCAGGGCGAACACGATGCCGCGCGACTCCAGCTCACCGCGCAGTGCCTCAACCGCCTCCAGCGCCGTGATGTCGACCTCGACGTTGGCCTCCATGTTGAGCACGAGCCAGCGAACGGGTTCCTGCTGGGCGTCCACAGCGGACAGCGCCCGCCGCTGGAAGTCCTCGGCGTTGGCGAAGAACAATGGCGAGTCGTATCGATACACCACCAGGCCCGGGATCGTCCGCGCCTGCGGGTAGTCGTCGATGTCGTGCATGCCGGCCAATCCCGGTACGAAACCCTGGATCGCGTCGTGTGGCCGGGCCACGCGAGCGAGCATCTCGGCGACAGACAGTCCCACGGCCAGCACGACACCGTAGAGAATATCGAAGACCAGTACACCGGCGAACGACGCCATGGCCAGGAGCAGCTCGCTGCGGCGGAACGCCGCAAGCCGGCGGAATCCGGCGATGTCGATGAGCCGCACGGCCGCGTACACCACGATCGCCCCGAGCGCGGCCGCGGGAAACCGGGCCAGGATCGGGCCGAGGAACAGGAGCGTGGCCACGACGAGCACCAGCGTGACCAGCGAGTACAGCTGGGTGCGACCGCCGGCGGCGTCGGCCAGGGCGGTGCGGCTTCCGCTGCTGCTGACCGGGAATCCGTGCAGTACCCCGGCGCCGACATTGGCCACGCCCAGCGCCACCAGCTCTTGATTGGAGTCGACATGCTGCGCGGTCCTCGGTGTGCCCGCCGTGCCGCCGCGGCTGGCGAACGACCGGGCGGTGAGGATGTTGTCGGTGTACCCGACCAACAGCAGGCCGAGCGCCGGGAGCACAAGACTCACCAGGTCGCTCAGCGGCGGCAATGCCGGGACTGGCAGACCGGACGGAATGGCCCCGATCACCTTGATGCCCCGGCTTTCCAACCCGAACAGCGGGACGGCGGCGGTCGCAAGCAGCACGGCGAGCAGCGGTGCCGGAGCCGCCGGCAACCAGCGCTGCAGCAGGAAGAGGAACGCGAGCACTACGGCGGCCAACACCACGGTGGGTACATGTGCTGTGGACACGCCGACCATGAAGGACCCGAGCTGATTGAAGAACCTGTCGCCGTCCACGGCGACGCCGGTCAACTTTCCCAGCTGACCGGCAATCATGATCAATGCCACTCCGGCGAGGTAGCCGACCAGGATGGGCCGGGACAGCAGGTCGGCGACGAATCCCAACCGCACGAGCCGGCCGACGAGACACATGACACCGACGACGACCGCCAGCGCCGCGGCGAGGCCGCTGTACCGGGCCGGATCGCCAGCCGCGATCGGACCGACCACCGCGGCGGTCATCAGCGCGGTCGTCGACTCGGGCCCGACCGACAGCAGTCGCGACGAGCCGAGAAGCGCGTACACCGCCAGCGCCGGCAGAATCGCCCACAGTCCGGTGACCGGTGGCAGGCCGGCGATCGTGGCGTACGCGAGCACCTGGGGGATCAGGTATGCGGCGACCGTGACCCCGGCCAGGATGTCGCCACGCAACCACTCACGCCGGTACGCCGCCAGCGTCGCGATACCCGGCGCGAAAGACTGCAGCAGAGGCCACGTGCGGCTGACCCTACCGGCGGTCGTCTTCGTGTCAACCGACAACGTCAGCGGTAGTGGCGGGCCACCGCGTCGGCGACAACCGTGGCGTCCTCGCCGACCCCGAACAGCAGCGAGGATCCGCGGGTGCGTAGGAAGTGGACGCCGCAGAAGTACAACTGCGGGACGACCGTGCTGGCACCGTCGTCGGCGATCGGGAAGCCCATCGTGTCGAACGCGGGGAACCGGACCCAGCTGGCATAGTCGGGGCGGAAGCCGGAGGTGAAGACCACCGCGCCGAACCCGCGCAGGTCGAGCTGAACCGGCGGGTCGGCCTGGAACGGCGGCGGTTCGGGCCAGTACGGAGCGCGGTCGCCGAGCTGGGCGTCGAGCAGCCGGCCGAGGTCGGCGTACCGGGCGTCGCCCCAGATCACCGACTCGGCCAGGTCGTCGGCGAATCTCACGCGATGCCCCTCGACGGCGACGAGCCGGCCTACCAGCTCGACGCCCATGGCCTGCAGCGTCCGGTAATGCAGATCGTGACCGCCGTTCTTGCCGGTGTTCTGGATGTTCGCGAACAGCCGGGCGCCTGGTGAGGGCAGCGCGGTGACCGGCGTACGAAACCAGGTGGTCTCGTTCAGCCAGGTCACGATGTCCCGTCCGGCCGGGCGGCGGTAAGCCCACGGAGCCCGCCCGCACGCCAGGAACACCTCCCGCCCGGACTCGCACAGCTCTTCGGCGATCTGACAACCGGTCTGGCCACTGCCCACGACGAGTACCCGTCCGGATGGCAGCGCCGCCGGGTTCTGATAACCCTCGGCGTCGAGCACGGCCAGACCCTCCGGGAACTTCCCCTCGTACCGCGGACGGTGCGGGCGCTGGTAGGCCCCGGTACAGACGACCACGACGTCGGCGGCGAGCTCGCCGTCAGACGTGCGAAGCAGAAATCCGCCAGCGGGGTCGGGGTCCAGACTCTCGACCGCGACGCCGGTGCGGATCGGCAGATCGGTCGCGTACCGCTCCAGATACGCCACGATCTCATCCCGGGCGATGAAGCCCTCCGGGTCATCCCCGGCGTACGGCGCGCCGGGTAGGTCAAGCGTCCAGTTCGGCGTGACCAGGTGGAAACTGTCCCATCGGCGGCGCCAGGTCTCGGCCACCCGGTCCCGCTCGACCACGACGTGCTCGACGCCCAGGGACAGCAGCTGATGGCTCACCGCCAACCCGGCCTGCCCGGCACCTATCACGACCAGGGACACGGCAGTTGATACTACGGTGCAGCCCAGCGTGCGGCCATGCCGACGGGCGACCATGATCTGTCGGATCCGGGACGCGCGCTGGGGACGAGACTGGGTTGATACCGGTGGCGAAGGAGCGAGAGGCATGGCGGCACAGGCGAACGAGATTGTGTTGCGGTTCCTCGCGGCGCCCTTCGACATCACGTACGGCGGCACCGTGCACGGCGGCAAGCTGCTGGAGTGGATCGACAAGGCGGGGTACGCGTGCGCGGTGGGCTGGAGCGCCCACTACTGCGTCACCGCGTACGTCGGTGATGTCCACTTCACCCGCCCGGTCGCGATCGGTGAACTGGTCGAGGTGACCGCCAAGCTCATTCACACCGGCCGGTCCAGCATGCACATCCTGGTCACCGTCTCCTCGGCGGACCCGAAGAACGGCGTCTTCACCGAAGCGACCCGGTGCCTGACCATCTTCGTGGCCGTCGACGAGTCCCGCCGCTCGGTGCCGGTGCCGGTGTGGCAGCCGGTGACCGAGGACGACAAGCGGCTGCAGGAGGGCGCGATCGCGCGGATCCAGGTCCGGGCGGACATCGAGGCCGCCATGCAGTTGCAGACCTACTCCGACGCCGGTACCGCACCCGAAACGACGCTGCGGTTCTTGGCCGCACCCACCGACGTCAACTGGGGCGGCAACGTGCACGGCGGTACCGTCATGCGCTGGATCGACGAGGCCGCGTACGTCTGCGGTGTCGGCTGGAGCCGCACCGAATGCGTCGCCGTGTACGCCGGCGGTGTCCGGTTCTACCGTCCGCTGCACATCGGCTCGATCGTGGAGACCGAGGCGCGGCTGCTGCACACCGGGCGTAGCAGTCTGCACATTTCCGTACACGTCCGATCGGGTGATCCGAAGACCGGGGACCTGGACCTGACCACCCACTGCTTGATCGTCTTCGTGGCGCTCGATGACGCCGGGCATCCCACGCCGGTACCGACGTGGGAACCCCGCAACTCCGAAGACGTGGCCCTGGACGGACACGCCCGCCATCTCATGGAACTCCGAGGCAGCGCACCCCCCTGGACCTGAGCGAACCCCGACGTCACCGGCCAGCCGGACCCGAGGGCCGGGTGCCAATCGCGAGGTACGGCAGGAATAGCCCGCCCAGAACCGCTCCGGCCAGCCCGCATAGCACGATCACGCCGCCCCACAGCTCCACCGTCCAGGCGATCCCCACAGTGATTTCCACGCCGAGCAGGTGCAGCGGCAGCTTCGCTCCCTTGGCCGCGAACTCGCGGTAGTTCGGGCGCAGCAGCATCTCGAGGTTGATGTCGCGGAACGGCGTCGGCGTCTGCTTGTTGACGACGCGCATCATCTGCTCCGGCGTCACGCCGTTGGCGGTGAGCGCGGCGACGAGCGCGCCGGCGCTCGTCCCGACGTAGACGTCGAACTGGTTGACCGAGCGGTTGACCGACAGCAGGTCGAGCGCACGCAGCGCGCCGATCTCGTAGACGGCGCCGGTGAACCCGCCGCCCCCGAGCACCAGCGCGGTCTTGGACTGCGCCCGCCGGCCGCGCGGCTTGCGGTTGGCCGTGGTGCCGGTGGCCCGCTTGCGCGCCCCGCTCTCGAGCTTCACGACGTTGCCCATGCAACCAGGAGGGTACGAGACGGTCCGGTCTGAGCCGCTGGCTAAGCGGCCAGCCAGGCCTCGTGGGCGGCCCGCACGCGCGCCCACAGCGCCTCGCGCTCCCGCCCGCTCAGGTCGCGCAGCGGCAGGTCGAACAGATCGGCCAGCACCCCGTACCACTCGTCGCGGGTCTCGAGCGTCCGCGGCGCGGCGTCGGCGTCGTCGATCCGGTGCAGGACGCAGCCCGTGAGGTTGTCGACGCCGCCCGCGTCGCGCCGCTGCACGCTGCAGATCCGCACGAACGGCGACTCCGCCGCCGTGGAGAGGAACGCGTGGCGCGCGGCGAAGTCGGCCGTCGTCGCTCGTCCCGGCCGGAAGTCCATGCCGGCGAAGCTGCCGCGCACGTCGTGCTCCCAGCGCCAGCCGCCCGGCTCGACC
>Ga0081539_10004246_pt1 | contig 16092 bp, 15 predicted proteins | sample TabmetS4T2R2_FD_71023 | JGI IMG/M metagenome (GOLD analysis project Ga0081539, IMG submission 71023) | Tabebuia heterophylla rhizosphere microbial communities from the University of Puerto Rico - S4T2R2 | ecosystem: Host-associated > Plants > Roots > Rhizosphere ...
CGATCATGGCTCCGACCGAGGTGCTGGCCGACCAGCACGGGATCAACCTCCGGGCGCTGCTGGAGCCGCTGGGGGAGGGCGGGGGGCTGTTCGGGGGGCCGCGGGTCGAGGTGCTGACCGCGGCCACGACCGGGGCGGCCCGGCAGCGGATCCTGGACGCGGTGGCCGCCGGTGAGGTGGACCTGCTGGTCGGGACCCACGCGCTGCTGTCGGAGGGGGTGGAGTTTCGGCGGCTGGGGGCGATCGTGGTCGACGAGCAGCACCGCTTCGGGGTCCACCAGCGGGTCCGGTTGCGGGAGAAGGGCGACAGCCCGCACGTGCTGATCATGACCGCGACCCCGATCCCGCGGACCCTGGCCCTGACCCTCTACGGGGACCTGGACGTCTCCACCTTGGACGAGCTGCCGCCGGGCCGGACCCCGATCGCCACCCACGTGGTCGCCGACGCCACCCTGCGCGAGCGGGCCTACCAGCGGGTCCGGGAGGAGGTGGCCGCCGGCCATCAGGCGTACGTGGTCTGCGCCCTCAAGGACGAGTCCGACAAGGTGGAGATCCGCTCGGCCAAGGCCGAGGCCGAGCGGCTCCGGGCCGAGGTCTTCCCCGACCTGCGGGTCGGGCTGGTCTACGGCGACATGGCGGCCAAGGAGAAGGAGGCGACCATGGACCGGTTCCGGGCCGGCGAGGTCGACGTGCTCGTCTCCACCACCGTGATCGAGGTCGGGGTGGACGTGCCCAACGCCACGGTGATGCTGATCGAGGACGCCGACCGCTTCGGCCTCTCCCAGCTCCACCAGCTGCGGGGCCGGGTCGGGCGGGGCACGGCGCCCGGGTTGTGCATCCTGTTCGCCGACCCGGTCACCGACGAGGGCAAGGCCCGCATGGACGCCATCGCCCGCACCAACGACGGCTTCGAGCTGGCCAACCAGGACCTACGCATCCGGGGCGAAGGGACGGTGTTCGACGCCCGCCAGTCGGGCCTGTCCGACCTCAAGCTGGCCCGGCTGATCGACGACTTCGACTGGGTGCGGCGGGCCCGGTCCGACGCCTTCCGGCTGGTCGACGCCGACCCCGAGCTGGCCGACCCTGGCCACCGGCGGCTGCGCCAGGAGGTGCTGGCCCGCCTGGGCGACGGCCGGGCCGAGTGGCTGGCGCGCGGGTAGCCCGACGGCGGGCGGGTCGCACGCGACGACCTGCCGGCGGGTAGCCAATCGTTGCCGCAGGAACTAGGCTCCCGCCATGTCGACCGACGACCGCGGCTGGTCGGACGATGAGCAGCCCGTCCAGTACCTGGCCGAGTTCGGCTTCAGCCGCAACGAGGCCCGGATGTACCTGGCCGCCCTTGGGCGGCCGCCGCTGCGGGTGGCCGAGCTGGCCGAGCTGGCCGACATCAGCCGGCCCAAGGCGTACGACGCCATCTACCAGCTGGTCCAGAAGGGGCTGTTCAGCGACGTCGCCGGGCAGGAGTCCGGCCACGGGGCCCGCTTCCAGGCCGTCGAGCCTGGGCTGGTTGTCCAGCGCCTCCGCCACCAGAGCGCGCTCGAGCAGGCCGACCGGGTCCAGGACACGGCGATCCTGGTCGCCGACCTGTTCGCCCGCTACTACGAGGTCCCCCAGGGTGACGACCCGTTCGACTACGTGGAGCTGATCCGCAACTCCGACGCCGCCTGGGCCCGCCGCGACGCCATCACCGCCGGGGCCGAGAAGGAGGTCGTCCAGGCTCGCCGGATGAGCGCCCCCGGCACCAGGCCGCGGGCCGGGGACGAGGTCGGGGTCCGCGAAGGGGTCAGCTACCGGGCCCTCTACGAGACCGGCTTCCTGGCCTTCCCGCAGTTCACCATGCGCCTGCCCGAGCGCGAGCGGCGCGGCGAGCAGATCCGCTTCACCGACCAGGTCCCGATCGGCATGACCGCCGTCGACCGGCGCAAGTGCCTCCTCGCCCTCAACCAGACCGGGCTGACCAGCGGGCAGGGGAGCTGGGTGGTGCTGGAGCAACCGGCCCTGGCCCACCTGCTCACCGACGCCTTCGACCTGCTCTGGGACCAGGCCACACCCGCCCCCCGGTAGCCTCCGGACAGTCCTGTCCACCGCCCCGCGCCACCTTCTTGACTTCGTGTCCGCTCCTGGCCTACCTTGCGGCTCGCTCCTGTTGTCCCCTATGGGAAGGACAGATCGCTGACCCAGTCCGGAGACTCGGATCTGATCGACCGGCTCGTCCGCCACGGGCTCGGCCAGGGCGAGGCCCGCTGCTACGTCGGCATGCTGGGCCAGCGGGCGTTCAAGGTCAGCGAGGTCGCCATCGAGGCCGGCCTGCCGAGGTCCCGAGCGTATGAGCTGATCCGCTCGCTGGTCCGCTTCGGCCTCTGCACTGAGGTGGCCGGCGGGGGCTACGCCCGCTTCCGGGCCGTCCCCCCGAACGAGGCCATCGGCCGGCTGGAGGCATCCCGGGCCGACCAGTCGCGCCGCCGTGACCTGGCCCTGGCCGGCCTGCAGCAGTCGCTGGCCGACCGGGAACGCCCCGCGCCGGAGTCGGGTCAGGAGACGGTGGAGATGCTGCGCCGCCGCGAGCAGCTCCTCACCGAGATGGCCAAGGAGGTCTGCCAGGCCACCGAGGAGGTCCTGACCATCGTCAACACCTCCTGGGACCCGGCCGACTGCCAGGGCATGCGCGACCGCCTTCGCGCCGGGGTCCGGTTCCGGACCATCCTCGACCGGAGCTCCCTCGAACACGAGCCGCACCAGGAGTGGGTGGCCGCCCTGGCCGGCGAACCCGGGTTCGAGGCCCGGGTCGTCGACCGCGTCGACACCCTGTACCTGCTGGTCGACCGGTCGGTGATCTTCCTCAACCTGGTCGTCCCCGGCTCGGAGACGCCTGGCGAGCACGCCGAGTCCCTGCTGATGCGCCACCCAGGGCTCGGCCAGACCCTCCACGACGCCTTCGAGCGCCTCTGGCGCCACGGCGTCTCGTTCGATCAGGCCCAGGAGGCGGACGGCGCACCCGCCCTCGTGGGCGCACGAGCCAGCGCGCGCGGCCCCACGCTCCGGCGGTGGGGCGGGCCGCACGCCAGCAACGGCCGCTCGGCCGCGCCCGGCTGAGCCGGCCCGACCGGTTGGACGGCGGGGGAACAGCCTTGGCCCCCCCGGGCTTACTACCCCGCCGTTCGACCACCGGGCACACTGGTGATCGCCTTCGGGATCAGCCGGGGACGGTTCCATGCGGTCCCCGGTTCATTCGGGGGGGAGTCCTCCCCCCCGAACCCCCCCAAGGGCCCGGCCGCTCTAGCATCTGCTGCTGAGGAGCCGATTCGCCGTCCAGGGTCGAGGTGATGCCGTTGCGAGTGGTTGGAGGGCGGCTGGGGGGGCGGCGGTTGCGGGCCGTTCCGGGGCGGGAGACGCGGCCGACCAGCGACCGGGTCAAGGAGGCGCTGTTCGGGGTCCTGGGGAGGCGGGTCGAGGGGGCGCGGGTGCTCGATCTGTTCGCCGGTACCGGGGCGCTGGCCATCGAGGCGCTGTCGCGGGGGGCGGCCGAGGCCGTCCTGGTCGAGCAGGCGGCCCCGGCGGTGGCGGTCATCCGGGCCAACCTGGATGCCCTCGACCTCAACGACAGGGTGAAGGTCCGGCGGACCCGGGCCGAGACCTACCTCCGGGCCCAGCGGGACGGGCCCTTCGACCTGGTCCTGCTCGACCCGCCCTACGGCGCCCCGGTGGGCCTGGTCGCCGGCCTCCTCGGCCGGCTGGCCCGCACCGCTCTGGCCCCCGGGGCGGTGGTCGCCGTCGAGGCCGCCGCCCGCGCCGAGGCCCCGCCCTGGCCGCCCGGCCTGGTACCCGACCAGCCCCGCCGCTACGGCGACACCGCGCTGCACCTCGCGACCTGGCACCCGCTACCCTTGGCGTAGCCGACCCGAGCCAGGAGATCCCATCCGTGCGGACCGCTTGCTGCCCAGGCACCTACGACCCGGTCACCAACGGCCACCTCGACATCGTGGCCCGGGCCACCAGATGCTTCGACAAGGTGATCGTGGCCGTGCTCATCAACCCGGCCAAGCAGCCGATGTTCAGCCTCGAGGAGCGCCTGGCCATGCTCAAGGAGGCGACCGTGGGCATCGAGTCGGTGGAGATCGACGCCTTCTCCGGGCTGCTGGTCGACTACGCCAGGCGCCGCGAGGTCACGGCCATCGTCAAGGGCCTGCGGGCGGTCTCGGACTTCGACTACGAGCTGCAGATGGCACAGATGAACTACCGCCTGGCCGGGGTCGACACCATGTTCATGACCACCAGCCCGACCTGGTCGTACCTCAGCTCCAGCCTGGTCAAGGACGTGGCCCGCCACGGTGGCGACGTCACCGGCCTGGTCCCCGACTTCGTGGTGGCCAGGCTCCGCGAACGCCCCTAGAAGCCTTCCGGCCCAGCGTATCGCTTTCTGCTACCCTGAGTCGCTGCGGTGGTTCCGCCGTCCGCTTTTGTGTGCCCGCCACACACCCCACGCGGCGCCCTTCTCGAGAGCACAGTTCTTCATGAGCAAGCACGTCACAGAACCGGCACTCGCGGTCGACGTCCGCGAGCTGCTCCACAAGCCCGGAGCGCACAAGCACGTGGTGGTGCGCGCGCCCCTCGACGGCCTGGCCACCCCGGTGGCCTCGGTCCCGCCCGACTGGCCTGTCACCGTCGACGCCGAGATCGAGAGCGTCGTCGAGGGCCTGCTCGTCACCGGCACGGTCAGCGCCACCGTGCTGGTCAGCTGCGTCCGCTGCCTGCGCCAGTTCGACCAGGAGCTGGAGGTCCAGGTGCGCGAGCTGTTCGCCCTCGTGGCCGCCGATGACGAGGACGAGGGCTATGCCGTGCTGCCCGACGACCGCCTGCCCCTCGGCACCATGGCCAGGGACGCCCTCGTCCTCGGGTTCCCGGCGTTCCCACTGCACAGCCCCGACTGCGCCGGCCTCTGCCCGGTCTGCGGCGCCGACCGGAACACGGTTGACTGCGGGCACTCCGGCTCCGAGACCATCGACCCCCGCTGGGCCGGCCTGGCCGACCTGCGCCTGAGCATTCCGGAGGGGTTCGGCGAACCCCAGGGGGGTGCCTCGATCAACAAGGAGGAAGACGATGCCCGTCCCCAAGCGTAAAACCCCTCGGGCCAAGACCCGGCACCGCCGGGCCCACTGGAAGTCGGCCGCCCCGACTTACGCGTCCTGTCCCCAGTGCCGGCAGGCCAAGCTGCCGCACACCGTCTGCCAGAATTGCGGGTACTACGGTGGGCGTCAGGTCGTTGAGGTCGAGTAAGCGACAGCCGATCGAGAAGGCCCTCGGGATCCGCTTCGGTGGTGAGGAGCTGTACATCTGGGCCTTCACGCACCGCAGCTACGCCTACGAGAACGGCGGCCTGCCCACCAACGAGCGCCTGGAGTTCCTCGGCGATGCCGTCCTCGGCCTGGTCGTGACCGACATCATCTACCGGGCCTTCCCCGACCTCCCGGAGGGCCAGCTGGCCAAGCTGCGGGCGGCCACGGTGAACATGAACGTGCTCGCCGAGGTGGCCCGCGAGCTCGGCATCGGCGAGGCCGTGCGCCTGGGCCGTGGCGAGGAGCTGTCGGGCGGCCGCGACAAGTCCTCGATCCTGGCCGACACCCTCGAGGCCGTGCTCGGGGCCATCTACCTGGACAAGGGCCTGTCGCGGGCGGCGGCGCTGGTGCGCCGGCTGTTCGAGCACCGGGTGATGGAGGCGGCCGGGCGCGGGGCCGCCCTCGACTACAAGACCTCGCTCCAGGAGCTGGCCGCCTCCAGCCTGGGTGGGATGCCCTCCTACGCCATCGAGGAGGAGGGCCCCGACCATGCCAAGCGGTTCACCGCCACCGTGTCGGTGGCCGGCACCGCCTACGGCAGCGGCAAGGGCCGCTCCAAGAAGGAGGCCGAGCAGCACGCGGCCCGCGAGGCCTTCGAGACCCTCGCCGCCGACCGCATGGTCACCGGCACCGGCGACGACGACCCGGGTCCCGAAGCGGTGAAGGGGCCGACCAAGGGGGGGCCCGGGTCCCCGATCCCGCCGGCTGGCTGAGGTGCCCGAGCTTCCCGAGCTGGACGTCCTTGCCGAGAACCTGGCTGCAAGGCTGGGCGGGGCCAGGGTGGCAGCGGTCCGGGTGGTCTCGGTGGCCGCCCTCAAGACCTTCGACCCGCCGATCGACACCCTGGTCGGCCAGGCCGTCACCGGGGCCGGCCGCCGGGCCAAGTATGTCTGGCTGGAGCTCGGCGACCTGCGCCTGGTCATGCACCTGTCGCTCGGCGGCCGCCTGACCCTGGGGCCCAAGCCGGCCTCACGCAAGCTGGCCGTGCTCACCGTCGACTTCGACGACGGCCGGGTCCTGTCCATGACCGAGGGCGGCACCCAGCGCCGGGCCGCGGTCTGGCTGGTCGACGACGTCGAGAAGGTCCCGCCCCTGGCCGGCCTCGGCCCCGAGCCCCTGGACCCCGGGTTCACCGTCGAGCGGCTGGCCGCCATCCTGGCCGAGGGAGGCCACACCCTGAAGGGCATGCTCACCGACCAGCGGGCCATGGCCGGGGTCGGGAACGCCTGGAGCGACGACGTCCTCCACCGGGCCAGGATGTCACCGTTCGCACGCCCCGAGCGGCTCGACCGGGAGGAGGTCGAGCGCCTCCACGCCGCCCTGGTCGGGGTGCTCGGCGAGGCCCGGGCCGCCCTCGCCCAGCAGGTCGGCGACGAGGTCGCCATCCCCAAGGCCTCCGACCGCCTGTTCGCCGTCCACGCCCGCGCCGGGGCGGCCTGCTTCGTCTGCGGCGACACCATCCGCTCGGTCTGGATGGGTGACCGCGAGACCTCCTACTGCCCGACCTGCCAGACCGGCGGCCGCATCCTGGCCGATCGCCGCCGCAGCCGCTTCCTCCGCTAGAATGCGGCGCGTCCGGCCCGGGGGTGCTCGGGCGAGGCGGCCCGCCGGAGGAGCCCGTTTGCCCGAGTTGCCGGAGGTCGAGACCCTCCGCCTGGACCTCGAGAAGGAGGTCAGCGGCCGCAAGGTCAGGTCCGTCGAGGTCCGCGCGGCCCGGGTCGTGCGCCGTCACCGCAACCGGCCCGAGTTCGCCGACCGCCTCGTCGGCCACAAGCTCGGCAGCACCGCCCGGATCGGGAACCTTCTGCTCATCGCCCTCGACGGCGCGCCGGAGACGTCCGCCCTGGTGATCGACCTCGGACCCAGCGGGCGCCTCCTCCGCCAGCGCAGCGCCGCCCCGGTGGACCGCCAGACCGACGCCGTGCTGAGCTTCTCGGTCGGCGGCGACCTGCGCGTGCTCGACCTGGGCGAGCACGGCGAGCTGTTCCTGGCCGGTCATGGCGAGCTGGAGGAGCTGGCCGACCGCTGGCAGGGGGTGATCGACCCCCTGGCCGACGCCCTGGCCTGGCAGGCACTCGGCGCCCGGCTGGCGGCCCGCCCGGAGCGGCTGCGGAACCTGCTCACCGACCCGTCGTTCGTGGCCGGCGTCGGCCCGGTCTACGCCGACGAGATCCTCTGGGCGGGCGGGCTGCGCTGGGACCGCGACTCCGGCGGCCTGTCCGCGCAGGAGGTGCGCCGGCTCCACCGGGCCATCCAGGAGATCGTCCAGGAGGCGGTCCGCCTGCGCGGCGTCTCGGTCGGGGAGACCCCCTGGCTGGACCTGCACGGCGGCAAGGGCGAGTTCGAGCCCCAGCTCAGCGTCTACCAGCGCGAGGGCCAGCCCTGCCGGCGCTGCCGCACCCCCCTGGTCCACGAGCGGATCCAACGCGGGCAGACCACGTACTATTGCCCTAAATGTCAGAGCTGAAGGCCCACCGCCCCACCGCCGTTCCCGCCGCCCTGGCCGCGGTGCTGGCGATGGTGCTGCTCCTGGCCGCCTGCGTCGACGGCGGCTCGGACCCGGCGGGGCCGCCCGTGCTCGACCCCTCGGCCGGTCCGGCGCCCCCGACCACCAGGGCGACCCCACGGGCGGGGGAGATCAAGCTGGGCGACGCCCCGGCCTATGTCGCCCTGGCCGTCAAGGACGTCACCGTCCGCGACAAGCCCACCCGCACGGGCGACATCATCGCTGTCTTCCCCCAGGCCCTGCCCTGGGGCAGCCCCACCCCGTTCCTGATCGACCAGGCGCGGCGCACCGCCGCCGGCGACGTCTGGCTCAAGGTCCTGCTGCCCAAACGGCCCAACGGCTCCAGCGGCTGGCTCGAGCGCGAGCAGATCCGGATCAAGCCGGTGACCCACCAGGTGGTGGTCGACCTGTCGTCGCGCACGGCCAGCCTCCTGCACGGCAAGAAGAAGGTGCGGTCGTTCCGGGTCGGGGTCGGCACCGCTGGCACCCCCACCCCGACCGGGCGGTTCTATGTGACCGTGAAGCTCAGGCCCCCGCAGATCTCGGCCTCAGCCTACGGCGCCTGGGCGCTCGGGCTCTCCGGGTACTCCGAGGTCCACCAGACCTTCGGCACCGGCGACGGCCAGATCGCCCTGCACGGCACGTACAAGCCCTGGCTGCTCGGCCAGCCGGTGTCCAACGGCTGCGTGCGCATGGACAACCAGACCATCACGCTCCTGGCCGAGACCCTGCCCCTGGGCGCCCCGGTCACCATCCAGGCATGAGCGCGAGCACGCAGCGGCTGAGGGCCGTCGTCAGGGGCGAGGTCCAGGGGGTGGGCTTCCGCTGGGCGGTGCAGCGGCAGGCCGGCCGGCTCGGCCTCACCGGCTACGCCGAGAACCTTCCCGACGGCTCGGTCCGGGTCGAAGCCGAGGGCGACCCGGACCGCCTCGACCTGCTCGAGGCCTTCCTGCACCAGGGCCCGCAATGGGCCGAGGTCGCCTCCGTGGACAGCCAGCGGCTCCCGGCCACCGGCGAGTTCCACCGGTTCGAGGCATGGTAGGACGCGGCGGAGGGGGTCCTGGGCGTGGCGGCGCGGCGGTTTCGTCTCGATGGGCTCGCTTGGCGCCTCCATTCCGACGTGTTATAGTCCGCTTGTGAAATCAGGTCTCTGGGACCGCCCGGACGCGGTGCTCGCTCGGCCCGGCTGTATCGGGCAGGGTGGCGCGCACGTTTTGGGTCTTCCTCTCCCAGGGGACAAACAGTAAGTAGTCGTCGGCCGTTCCGTGCGGCGCTGGACGACCCATGTGGCCTGCCAGCCCAGCGGACCAGAGCGCAGCGGTAACCCCGAAGCCGCTGCAGTGGGAGGAGCTTCCCGGATGTCGAAGGCGCTCATGGGCTACGTAGGTCAGCCGCCCGCCTACATGATCTTGCGGGAGCTGAATGCCCTCAAAGCGCGTGTCGCCGAGCTCGAGCGGCACCTCGCGGATGCGGAGCAGGAGCTCGCCCTTCGCGAGGTCGAGGACTTCCGCTCCTCGACCACCAAGGAAGCGGCCCTGGCCTAGCCAGGGTTTCTTGCACGTCGGGGCCTCCTCCGGGAGGCCCCGAACCGTTTGCCCCAGATCTCCGACATCCCCGGGATCGTCGGATGCCCGTGCTAGCATCAGCCGGCCTCATGTTCCTCAAGTCACTGACCCTCCGCGGGTTCAAGTCGTTCGCCGAGAAGACCACCCTGGATTTCGAGCCGGGGATCACCGTCATCGTCGGCCCCAACGGCTCCGGAAAATCCAACGTGGTCGACGCGATCGCCTGGGTGCTGGGCGAGCAGGGCCCGAAATCGCTGCGCGGCGGCAAGATGGAGGACGTCATCTTCGCCGGCACGGGCAGCCGCGGCGCCCTCGGCCGGGCCGAGGTCGCCCTCACCATCGACAACTCGGCCGGCCTCCTGCCCATCGAGTACACCGAGGTCACCGTCACCCGGCACCTGTACCGCTCGGGCGAGAGCGAGTACGCCATCAACGGCACCGCCTGCCGCCTGCTCGACATCCAGGAGCTGCTGTCCGACACCGGGGTGGGCCGCGAGCTGCACACCGTGCTCGGCCAGAACCGCCTCGAGGACGTCCTCCAGGGCCGCCCCGAGGACCGCCGGGCGGCCATCGAGGAGGCGGCCGGGGTCTACAAGCATCGCCGCCGCAAGGAGAAGGCCCTGCGCAAGCTGGCCGGCATGGAGCAGCACCTGGTCCGGCTGTCCGACCTGGTCGGTGAGTTGCGCCGCCAGCTCAAGCCGCTCCAGCAGCAGGCCGAGACGGCCGCCCGGGCGGCCGAGGTCGCGGCCGAGCTGCGCGAGGTCCGCCTCACCCTGAAGGCGCGCGAGCTGGCCGGGGTCCGGCAGCGCTCGGCCTCCCTGGACGCCGAGGAGGCCGCCTTCGCCGCCCGCCTGGCCGAGCTGGAGCAGCGCCACGACGCCGAGGAGGCGCGCGAGCGTGCCCTCCAGGCCGACCTGGCCGACCTGGAGCCGGCCGCCGCCCGAGCCACCGACGCCGTCCACCGCCTGGCCACCGTCCGCGAGCGCCTCAGGGGCACGGTCGCCCTGGCCGAGGCCCGGGCCCGCCACCTGGCCGAGTCCCTGGGCGCCGAGCCGGAGGGCCGCTCCGTGGCCGACCTCGAGCGCGAGGCCACCGAGGTCGCCGAGGAGCTGGCGGGGGTCGAGGCCGAGCTGGCCGCCACCACCGCCACGGCCACCGAGGCGGCCGCCGGCCGCAACCGGGCCCGGGCCGCCCTGGCCGCGTTCGACCAGGCCGCCGCCCGCGCCGAACGCGACCGCGCCGCCGCCCACCGCCGCGAGGTCCGCCTGGCCAGCGAGGTCGCCGGCCTGGAGCGCACCATCGAGCAGATGGAGGCCGAGACCGGCCGGCTCCGTGCCCAGACCACCGCCCTCGAGCAGCGCCGCGCCGCCACCGCCACCCAGGTCGACGGCCTCCGCGCCGAGCGGGCCTCCCTGGTGACCGAGCAGTCGGCCCGGGAGGCCGACCGCCGCAGCGCCGACGCCCGGCGCGACGAGCTGGCCACCACCGCCCGCCACCTGGCCGCCGAGGAACGCCGGGTCGAGGCCGACCGCGCCGCCGCCCGCGCCCGACGCGAAGCCTTCGAAGCCACCGCCCGGGCCGCCGGCGGCGACGCCCTGGCCTTCCTGGAGGGCGCCGGCCGCGACGGCGTCCTCGGCCCCCTCGCCCCCGCCCTCTCCGTCGACTCGGGGTACGAGGCGGCCGTCGCGGCCGCCCTGGGTCCCGACGCCGACGCCATCGTGGTCGCCGACCCGGCGGTCGCCGCCAGCGGCGCCCACCTCCTCAGGGATGCGGGGAGCGGCCGCGCGATCCTCCTGCACCCGACGGCGGCCGGCGAACCGGGCGGTTCCGCCGACGCAAGGCAGGGCGCCCCCACCGAGGCGCGCAGCACCCTCCCCGCCGAGACGCCCAGCACCCGCCCCGCCGAGGCGCGCGCCACCCGCCCCGCCGAACCGGGCGTGGGCCCCCGAACCGGGAGGGTAGCCGACGGGCGGGAAGCGGGCCCCGGACTGTCCACAGGGTCCGAGCTGCTGGAGCGGGTGGCCATGACCGGGATCGCCGGGGAGGTGGCCAGGGCGCTGCTGGACGGGGTGCTGGTCGCCGACGACCTCGACCAGGCCAGGGAGCTGCTGGCGCTCCATCCCGGCCGGCGGGTCGTGACCCTGGCCGGGGAGCTGCTGGCCACCGGGCGGGTCGAGGGTGGGGTCGTGCCCGAGGCGAGCGGGCTGGCGGCCCGGCGGGCGGCTGAGGAGGCGGCCGGGGCCGAGGCGGCGGCGGCCGCGACCCTCGAGCGGGTCGCGGCCGAGCTGCGTGCCGCCCAGGAGGAGCTGGAGGCGGCCGAGCAGCGGGCCGCCGGGGCGACCCGGGCCCTGCGGGACGCCCAGGCGGCCGTCCGCCGCCTCGACGACCGGGCCACCATGGTCAACAAGGCGCTGCGCGGCTTGGAGCAGGAGGCCGCCGCCGCCGCCGAGCGCCTCCACGAGCTCGACCGCGGCCGCGAGCGGACCAGCGTGCGTCTCTCCGCCGCCCAGGTCGAGCTGGCCGCCGGCGCCGCCCAGCCAGCCGCCCGCCAGGGCGTGCTCGCCGGGACCGGGGCCGAGCGCGACGCCGAGCTGCTGGCCACCGGTCGGGAGCCGCTGGCCGAGGCGCTGGACCGGGCCGAGCAGGCGGCGACGACCGCCCAGGTGGCCGGGGCGGCGGTGGGGGAGCGGCGGCGGCTGCTCTCCCAGCGGCTGGCCGAGCTGCGCGCCCAGGCCGTGGCCGAGGCCGAGGCGGCCGAGCGCCGGGCCAGGGCCCACGCGGCCCGGCTCGACGGCGCCCGCCGGGCCGGGCTGGCCGCCACCGCCGGCGCCTCGGCCCTGGCCCGGCTGGAGAAGTCCCTGGCCGCGGCCACCACCGAGCGCGACCGCCTCGCCGCCACCCTCCAGGAGGCCAGGGACGGCCAGGCCGCGGCCGCCGCCAGCCGCCGCGAGGCCGCCGCCGCCCTGGACGAGCACCACGCCGTCACCCGCGCCTCGGACGAGGCTCGGGTGGAGGCCCGCCTCCGCGCCGAGGAGCTCGGCAAGCGCATCGTCGAGGAGTTCGCCATCGACCCCGACGAGGCCATCGCCGAGTACCTGCCCGGCGAGGCCCGCCTGGCCACCCTGGCCGAGACCGACCCCCGCCGTCAGCCCTCGGCCGAGCTCCGCCGGGTCGCCACCGCCCTCGACCGCCGCCTCACCCTGCTCGGCCGGGTCAACCCGCTCGCCCTGGAGGAGTTCAAGGCCCTGGAGGAGCGCTACACCTTCCTGTCCGGCCAGCTCCAGGACCTCAAGGAGAGCCGCCGCGACCTGCTCAAGGTGGTCCGGGCGGTCGACGACCGGGTCCGCGAGGTCTTCGGCCAGGCGTTCGAAGACGTGGCCACGGAATTCCGGCGAACCTTCGGCCTGCTGTTCCCCGGCGGCGAGGGCCGCCTGGTCCTCACCGAGCCCGACGACCTGCTGGGCACCGGGATCGAGGTCGAGGCCCGCCCGCCGGGCAAGAAGGTCCGGCGGCTGTCGCTGCTCTCGGGCGGCGAGCGCAGCCTGGTCGCTCTGGCCTTCTACTTCGCCATCTTCCGGGCCCGCCCGAGCCCCTTCTACGTCCTCGACGAGGTCGAGGCCGCCCTCGACGACGTCAACCTGCACCGCTTCCTCGACCTCCTCGACGACGCCCGTGAGCAGGCCCAGCTCCTGGTCGTGAGCCATCAGCGCCGGACCATGGAGGCCGCCGACGCCCTCTACGGCGTCTCCATGCAGACCCACGGCGTCAGCAAGGTCGTGAGCCGGCGACTGCGTTCTGGCACCCTCGAGCGGAACGCCGTCGCCGCCGCAACGAGGTGAGATAGGTCGTGGAAGGGCTTCAGATCGTCCTCGTGGTCGCCGCCGCCCTGGTGGTGGCCGGCCTGCTGGCCGTGGTGCCGCTGGTCGCCGGGCGCCGCCGCCGTCGGGACGCCGGCGAGGTCGACCAGGTCGACCTGGGCCGTGAGCCGGGCGCCGGCGACCCTGGGCAGCCGCCCCGGTCCGGCCGCGGGGCCGGCGACGTCGACCTGCCCGACGACCGTGGCGTGGCCACGGCCGCCCCACCCGCCCCCGACGAGGTCATCGCCCCCCGTCGCCGCTTCCGTGAGCGCCTCGGCCGTTCCCGGGCGGCCCTGTCCCGCGGCATGGCCGGGCTGCTGACCCGGGGCGCCGACGACGACGACGCCTGGGACGAGCTGGAGGAGGCGCTGCTGTCGGCCGACGTGGGCGTGGCCACCGCGACCGAGCTGGTCGAGCGCCTCCGGACTCGGGCCAGGGCCGAGCGGGCCAGCGGCCCCGCCCTGCGCGAGCTGCTCCGCGACGAGCTGCGTCAGGCCGTCGGCACCGGCGACCGCTCGCTGGCCCTCGATCTGCTCGAGGAGCACGAACGGCCCGGGATCGTGCTGGTCGTGGGGGTCAACGGCACCGGCAAGACGACTACCGTCGGCAAGCTCGCCCTGGCGCTCTCCGAGGAGGGCAAGCAGCCGGTGCTGGCCGCGGCCGACACCTTCCGGGCCGCCGCCACCGAGCAGCTGTCCATCTGGGCCGAGCGGGTCGGCGCACCCGTCGTCCGCCACCAGCAGGGCGCCGACCCCGCCGCGGTGGCCTTCGACGGTCTCGCCTCGGCGAGGGCCCGCGGCGCCGACGTGCTGCTGGTCGACACCGCCGGCCGCCTCCACACCAAGACCAACCTGATGGAGGAGCTCCGCAAGCTCCGCCGGGTGCTGGAGCGCGAGGGCGGCCAGGTCCGCGAGGTCCTGCTGGTCCTGGACGCCACCACCGGCCAGAACGGCCTCGCCCAGGCCCGCCAGTTCACCGACGCCGTCGGCGTCACCGGCGTCGTCCTCACCAAGCTCGACGGCACCGCCAAGGGCGGCATTGTCATCGCCGTCCAGCGTGACCTCGGCATCCCGGTCAAGCTCGTCGGCCTCGGCGAGGGCCCCCACGACCTCGCCCCCTTCGACCCCGACGCCTTCGTCGACGCCCTCCTGTCCGACGACGGCGCCTGACCTCAGCCGGCGGCGGGCCCGAGCAGGTGGTCGCGGAGGAACCGGACGGTGATCGACCAGGCTTCGGCGGCCTGCCCGGGGGCGTGAAGGGCCACGTCGCGGTTGGCGAATGAGTGCTCGGTGCCGGGCCAGGTGTGGACCTCGACCTCGGTGCCGGCGGCTCGCAGGGCGGTCACGAACCCCTCGTAGAGCTCCGGAGGGTCGAACGCGTCGGTCTCGGCCAGGTGGATGAGGACGGGGCAGTGGAGCTTGGCCGCGTCGTCCTCGTCCCCGGCGGCGTAGTAGAGGGCGGCCGCGTCGATGCCGCCCCCGGTCGCCAGGCCCACGGCGTACATCCCGCCCAGCGACCAGCCGAGGACGCCGACCGGTCCGCCGCCCGCCCGGGCCCTGACGATGGTGACGGCCTCCTTCAGCCGGCCCGGGGCGGCCGCCCGGTTCATCTCACCGGCGAGCGACTCGGCCTGCCCGGGGTCGGTGGTGGTGCGGCCGTCGTACAGGTCGGGGGCCACCGCCACCAGCCCGGCCGCGGCCAGCTCGTCGGCGGCGGCGCGGACGTGCGGGAGCCGGCCGTACCAGTCGTGCACGATCACCACCCCGGCCTGCGCCGGGCCAGACGGCTCGGCCAGGTAGAACCCTTGGTCGTCGGGCATGGTCCCTCCTCGATCTGGTCACCGGGGCCGCACGCTACCGTATGCGCATGACAGCCCTCCCGCGACGGGCCCGCCGGCACGTCGAGCTGCACGCCTTCCGTGGCTTCGGCACCTCGGCCCGGCTGCTGGTGCGCGGGCGGGTGCTCCGCTCGACCGGGCTGACCCGCTCCCGGCTGGGCGACTCGGTCCTCGACAACCTGCGCAACATGCTCCGCCGGTTCGAGAGCGACGAGGTCCCGGGGGCGCTGGTGGCGGCCCGGGCCGCCCTTGGCGACGAAGCTCGGGCGACGACCGACGAGGAGGGCTACTTCGAGCTCACGCTCGAGCTGCCCCGGCCGCTGGACGACGCGCGGGTCTGGGAGCCGGTCAGGCTGGAGCTGCTGGAGCCGGCCGGTCCGGACGGCCCGGCCCGAGCGACCAGCCAGGTACTGGTCCCCCGCGACCCCCAGTACATGGTCATCAGCGACCTCGACGACACGGTGCTGCGCTCGAACGCGACCAGCCTGTGGCAGATGGCCAGGCTGACCCTGCTCCACAACGCCCACACCCGGCTGCCGTTCGAGGGTGTGGCCGGCTTCTACCAGGCGCTGCAGCGGGGCCGCGACGGCGAGGCCTACAACCCGGTGTTCTACGTCTCCAACAGCCCCTGGAACCTGTACGACCTGCTGGAGGACTTCCTCGACATCCAGGCCATCCCCCGCGGGCCGCTGCTGCTGCGCGACTGGAGCCTGCGAACCCTCAAGGCGGATGAGGGCCACAAGCTGGCCGCCATCCAGACACTGCTGGACGCCTACCCTGGCCTGCCGGTGGTGCTGGTCGGCGACAGCGGAGAGCACGACCCCGAGATCTACCGGCAGGTGGTCCTGCGCCATCCGGGCCGGGTCCTGGCCGTGTACGTCCGCGACGTCGCCCCGCGGCGCCACGACGCCGTGCGGGCGATCGCCGCCGAGCTGGCCGGCCACGGGGTCGAGCTGGTGTTCTCGCCCGACACCGAGGCGGCCCGCCGCCACGC
>Ga0081539_10004247_pt1 | contig 16081 bp, 12 predicted proteins | sample TabmetS4T2R2_FD_71023 | JGI IMG/M metagenome (GOLD analysis project Ga0081539, IMG submission 71023) | Tabebuia heterophylla rhizosphere microbial communities from the University of Puerto Rico - S4T2R2 | ecosystem: Host-associated > Plants > Roots > Rhizosphere ...
ACGAGCTGCCGGCCCGTGGCGTGGCGGCCGGCCGAGTAGATGGCGACGATGAAGCCGATCAGGAACGCGCCCGTCTCGGCGACGTGCTCGACGACGGTGTGGCCGAGCACGATCACGCCCGCTCCCGCCAAAAGCGCCACAACCGGGAGCCGTCTGCGCACGGTCAGCGTCGCCGCGAAGACGGCAGCGACCGCGGCGGCGGGAAGACGGTGCCCGGCGAGACCGCCTTCGAAGGACACCTCGGCCAGGTAGAGAGCGCCGAGCGCCGCGGCGAGGAGCCGGTCGCCGTGGCGGCTCACGAGCGGGGGAATCGTCATCGCCGCACGGTAGCGCTGGGGAGTGGCGCCGGCCATCGCTCGAGCGAGCGGCTCTGCGCCTCGAAAGATCGCTCCCGCGAGCGAGGCACAACCGCTACCGCGGCCGATGCGCCGGGACGACGGGCCGGCCACGCTGAGGCCGAACGACGAACCGACGAGGAGGAACCCATGATCGACACGGCATCGACACCCGCGCGCAGCGGCCTCCGCAGCGAAGCGGCTCTCTCGACCCTCTGGCGCGGTGCGGCGCTCACCGCGATCGCGGCCGTCCTTTTTCCCCGCCTGAACGCGGTTCTGCACGAAGGGCAGGCGTTCTGGCAGCTCGACACCGAGGCGGCGATCCTCATCCCGGTGATCGTCGCGGTCACGCTCGCCCTTTTCGCCAGCCTCGGCCGCTGGGCCTGGCACGGCACCCGCACGGCCGACATCGCGCTCGGCAGCGCCATCCTCTCCGTCCTCGGCGTCGTCGCCTTCTGGGTCAGCGCACCGATCGTCTTCGGCGGCATCGCAGTCACGCTCGGCTGGGAAGCCCGGCGCCGCGCCGCCAGCGAGGGCAAGGCGAAGCGAGCGCTGGCCGCGACGATCCTGGGCGGGATCGCAGTCACGGCCGGAGCCGCGATCTGGCTCGCCGGCGTCTAAGCCGGTGACGCGACCCCCGGGCGGTGTTCCGGGATCTTCGGCCCGGGCGCCGGCAGCAGGCGAGCTTGCGATCGGCAAGGTTCCGTCTGAAATGGGGCGCACGTTGCGCGAGGTACGGGACGAGGACCTGCCGCTCCTGTTCGAGCAGTGGGCGGATCCGGTCGCCGTGCACATGGCCGCCTTTACAGCGCGTGACCACATGGACTGGGGCGCATTCGAGCGCCGCTGGTCGAGGGTTCGTGCCGACGAGACGGCGCTCGCTAGGGTGATCGTCGTCGATGACGACGTCGCCGGAACGATCGGGTCCTGGGGCGGCTCCGGCGAACGCGAGCTGACGTACTGGATCGGTCGCTGCGGCTCGACGAGCTCGCCCCGCGGACCCACCGGGCGTGAAGTCTCAGCACCGCGCGCCGACGTGCTCGAGCTGGGGTGGGAGGGGTGTGTCCCGTCCCACCCCAGGAGACGTGCGAATGGCCTGTCTGTTAGGGGCCGCTGAGCGCGATCTGCCCGCTGTAGGTGGTTGACGGCCCGGTCGGGAAGACGACCGTGCCGACCTCGTGCAACACTCCGTGCAGCCCTGCTAGACCGCCTGTGGCGCCCGTCAGCGTGCGCGTCTCGTGCACGACGAGGTCTGAGTCGTTGTGCCCGGTGAGGTTGAACGTGAGGGTGCCTGGGATGCCGTTCACGGTGCCGGTGAAGGTCTCGACGTCGTGGAAGTTGGCGCTTCCGTCCGGGTGGATCACCAGGGTGCCGTGGAGCGTCGAGGTGCCCACGAGCGTTCCGGTGAAGGCGGCAGTCGCGCGGAGTTCCACGATCAGGTTTCCGTCTGCTTGCCTGACGCTTTCGAACGTTGCCGATGTGTTCGCGATGGTGCCGCTCGCCGGCGTTGGCGGGGCCCCGTCCGCGTTCGCGGCCAGGGCTGCCGCGATGATCACAGCGATGGCGAGTATGAGGAGTGCTCGTAGCTTCATCGTTCTCCTTCCGCAGTCACGGGATTCAGGGAGCACTTCGCTTGGGTTCTTTTCTGGCTAGCCGTCGGCGTGGGCTTCGCGTGCTCGGAGCGGTGCCACGAGTGCGCGCAGGAGCTTTCGCGCCTTCGGCGATCGGGTGGTGTTTTGCTCGAGCCGCAGCGGTCGTCGCCGTGGGCCCGCATGGTCGGCGAGACGCCTTTTTATGGCTTCGCGCTCGAGGTCTGCGTGATGTTCGGCCGCCAGCATCTGGTATGTCCCGTCCACGCTTCGTGCTCCTTTCGCCCGGTTCTTGGACTGAGCTGGTCGACCAGCGGGTAACGAGCGGGATCATCCGAGCAGCGGTTTCATGTCGGCATCGCCGTGGCTTCTCGGTCTGCTCGTGGGAGGCGACAATCTGAGGACGATGGAGGTCTGCGTTCTCGGCCCGGTCGAGGTCGTCTCGGAGGGAGCCGTAGTAGGTTTGCCGCTGCAACAGCGCGCTCGGCCTCCCCGGCTGTCGCTCCTCGGGAACGCAAGCCGACGCGGCGACTGCGGCCGGCCGCGGCTGGGACGCGGTGCGCGCGGAGTTCCGGCTCGCCCCCGACAGGATCAACATGGCGACGTTCCTGCTCGCGTCGCACCCGCGGCCGGTGCGGCGAGCGATCGACCGCCATCGCGACGGACTCGACGCAGGCGCGGAGGAGTATCTGACGAAGCACCAGTCCGACCTCGAGCGCCGCGTCCTCCAGCGTGCGGCCGCGTATCTCGCGGCGAGCGAAGGGCAGATCGCCCTGACCGACAGCACGACGATGGGCCTCGGCCTCGTCTACGGCTCGATCGACCTGCGGCCGTCCGACGAGATCGTCACGACCACGCATGACTTCTACTCGACGCACGAATCGCTCCGCCTTCGCGCAGAGCGGACGGGTGCGACGGTCCGGAGGGTTCGACTGTACGCGGATTCGCAGCACGCGACCGAGGCCGAGATCCTCGAGTCCGTCCGGCGATCCCTCGGGCCGCGGACACGCGTTCTCGCCGTGACCTGGGTGCACTCGAGCACGGGCGTCAAGCTGCCGGTCCGGCGGATCGCGGAGGTCGTGGCCGAAGCGAACCGCGACCGCGGCTCCGAGGAGCGGATCTTGCTCTGCGTCGACGGCGTGCACGGCTTCGGCAACCAGCCCGAGGCAATCTCGGCGCTCGGCTGCGACGTCTTCGTGTCCGGGTGCCACAAGTGGCTCTTCGGCCCCCGCGGCACCGGGCTCGTCTGGATCGGCCCGCGCGTTGCCGGCCGCCTGCACGCGATCATCCCGACCTTCGACTTGCGAAGCATCGGCGCGTGGATCGCAGGCGCTCCACCGACCCTCCCGCCCGGTCCGGCGCTGACGCCGGGCGGCTTCCACACGTTCGAGCACCGCTGGGCGCTCGCCGATGCGTTCGAGCTCCACCACTCCATCGGTCGCCGCCGCGTCGCCGCGCGAACGGCCGCGCTCGCCCAGCGGCTCAAGCGCGGGCTCCTCGAGGTTCGGGGCGTCCGGGTGCGAACGCCCGCCGCTGCAGCGCTCTCCGCCGGCCTCGTCTGCCTCGAGCTCGACCGAATGTCCCCGAGCGCGGCCGTCGAGCTGCTCGCCCGCCACCGGATCACGGCGTCGGTGACGCCCTACGCGACGCAGTGCCTGCGCTTCGGCCCGTCGATCGCGAACAGCGATACGGACGTCGACCGCGTCATACGTGCCGTCGCAGCAATCCGGTAGCGCGTCAATGCGAGGTCAGGCGCGTGACGGTTCCGGCCTCGGAGTCCGCGACCCAGACGGAGCCGGCGGCGGCGAGGACGTCGGTCGGGCTCGCCCCGGTTTCGAGCGAGCGGCGCTGCCGCGGCGGGGGCGCCAGCTGGACCGCTCGGTCGTCGTAGTACTTCGCCACCCAGAGCGCGCCGCTCGAGCACGCCGTCCCTGCGGCGCCGGCTCCGATCCGGGTCCGCGACCGGACGCGCGCACGACGCTCGTCGACGCGCCACAGCTGCGTGCCCTGGAAGTTCGTCACCCAGAGCGAGCCTGCGCAGGCCGTGACGAAGGTCGGGTCGGCTCCTCCGCGGATCCGGCCGGTGACGCGCGTCAGGCTCCTCGTCACGCGGACGACGCTCCCCTGCTCGCTCGTGACCCAGATCCCGGAGCGCCGCGGGAGCACGTCGAGATGCGCGCCCGGAAGCCGCATCCGCCGCGCGACGGCATTCGTCCGCGGTTCGATGCGGAGCAGCTGCGGCGCGCCGTAGTCGGCGACCCACAGCCCAGCGCGGTCGTACGCGAGCGCGATCGGCTGCGCGCCGGCGCGGATCCGCCGCACCACGCGGTTCGTCGCGAGATCAATCCGCGCTACCACGCTCGACGCGTAGTTCCCGACCCACAACGAGCCGTCGCCGTACGCCAGCCCCCACGGCTCGCCGCCGACGCGGATCGTCGCCACGACGCGGTTCGTCCGCGGGTCGATCCGGGACACGGTGCCGTCGCCGCGGTTCGCGCTCCAGACGGCCCCGCCGCCCGACGCGAGGCTCATCGGCGTCGTTCCGACCGAAACGGTCGCGGCGGCAGGTCGAACCGCGCTCGCCGGCTCGGCTCCGACCGACGCGGGACGCCGCCCGGCCGCCACGGCCGCCGCCCACCCATCGAGGCGAACGCCGTCCGTGGCCAGGTCGTGGAAGGCCGGCAAGGGCAGTGCGCAGTGCGACGTCCCCGGCGCGACGTACGACGCGAAGTTCGACGCGTGCGCCCTGATCTCGGCGAGGCTCGCTGCGAGCGCGGCGGGAAAGTCCTCCGCGCGCCCGCCGACGGCCTCGTAGTAGCGCGCCTGCACCGCGTCGGCCGCGTAGTCGAACTGGCTGAACGTATGGCCGCGGTAGTAGTTCGCGACGATCGCGTAGTACTGCGCCATCGTCATCGAATGCGGGTCGACCGTCCGCATCGCCGGGATCCAGGAGGGTAGGTTCCGGCCGGCGCGCCAGCCCGTCTCGATGTCGACGGGACGGCTGAAGACGAACGCGAGCGAATCGCCGAGCTGGTTCACCGTCGCGCGCGGGTAGTGCCGGATCACATACGGGGCGAAGACGGCCGAGCCGACGCTCCCGGCGCTGCAGCCGGTGACGAAGACCTCGCGTGGGGCGCGAAAGCGCCGGTAGACCCAGCGAAGGACGCGCCGGTCGTTGGCGAAGCCGACGTGCCGGACGACGAGCGTGTGCCCTGCCCCGTCGGAGTAGCGCTCGACGTTGTCGCCCCAGTGGACGTCGCCCGTGCAGTACGGCACGTAGACGGCCGAGTAGTCCCGGAACGGGTTCCGCGGGTCGCGGAAATCGAGCATCCCCTGCTCGGGCAGCGACGGGTCCGTCGGCGACCGGAGCGACGACTGGTAGAAGCCGCTACCGCGGCGGCAGGTGTCGTAGCTCCAGCAGCCGCCGCCATCCTGGAAGTACAGGACGAGCTTCGTTCGCGAGCCCGGGTGGAACCAGAAGGCGTATCTCGCGCCGAGCGCGCAGCTGCCGCCCGGAACGGCGATCCTGATCCAGGACGCAACCGATCCCGCCGAGGAGTCGCCGGCCCCGAACGCGACCGCGCACGCGAGCAGCGCCCCCGCGGCGTGCCTGCGGACGGTCGACCACACGAGCGTCTACTACCTCTCGAGCCGCGGGCTCGTTCCCGACCCCTCGTCGTGGAGCCGGCGGAGGGTCAGCCGGCTCGCCAGGGCCAGGAGCGCGACGGCGACCGGAATGACCGCCGAGAAACCGAAGAACGGCACCGCCCCTATGCAGAGGACGCAGGCCGCGGCGGCGATGCCACGGGAGACGCCCGCGAGCAGCTTCACGCCCGCGGCAGTCCCGAGCACGTACGTCATCAGTCCGAGCGAGTTCGACACCACGAGCAGCCGCTCGGCGCCTGCTCCGGCCGCGTAGCAAGCGCCGAGCCCGAGGCCCGCCCACGCTCCGACGAGCCAGACGCCGCCGCGTGGGACGCCGCGGCTGCTGAGCGCGCCCAGGCGCCTCGGGAGGAAGCCGTCTCGCGACAGCGCGTAGCAGAGTCGAGCCGAGGCGGCGACGAACGCATTGCAGGTCGCGAGCGCGAGCAGCGTCGCCACGACAGCCGCGGCGTCGCGTGCCGCGAGGCCGACGCCGCGCCCGATCAGCACCGCGACCGCCACGCGATCGGTCGCCGCCGAGCCGTAGCTTCGCGTCGCGACCGTCGCCACCGCGATCCCGACGTAGAGGAGCGTCACGACCGCGAGGGACAGGAGCGTCGCGCGCAGGACGTCTCGGCGCGGGTCGCGGAACTCGGCCGACAGCTGGGCGATTGCCTCCCAGCCGAAGACGGCGAAGAAGATCAGCCTCAACGCGTTCCCCGCGGCGGCGTAACCGTGGGGAGCGAACGGCGTCCAGGCAGACGCGCTCATCCGCGGGGCGGACACGGCGCAAGCAACGACGAGGACCGCGGCCACGGCTCCGGCGAACGCGACCTGCGCCCGCGCGCTCACGCGGAGCCCGGCGAGGTTCATCGCGACCGACACCGCGACGATCGCACCCGCGACGACGAACGCGCCGAAGCGGTCGAGGCCGAGCGCGAGCGACGCGTAGTACCCGCCCGTCAGCGGGACGATGATCTGCCCGTTCGCCGAGGCGACGAAGTAGAACCAGCCGACGATCCCGCCCGCGAGCGGCCCGAAGGCCCTGGCCGTGAAGGTCGCGACCCCGCCCGCGTCGGGAATGCGCCGCGCGAGGCTTGCGAACGTCAGCGCGAGCGGGAGCCCGAGCAGGCACACGACGCCCCACGAGAGCACCGATGCCGGCCCCGCCATCGTCGCGGCGGTGCCGGGGAGGAGGAGGATCCCGGCGCCGACCACCGCGCCCAGGTAGAGCGCGACGCCCTGCGGCAGCGTGATCGACTGTTGGAGCTCTCGCGCCGGAGCGGTTTTCAGCGCTTCGTGTCTCGCGCCGTCTGCGCGGGCGCCCGCGCCTCGAGCTCGGCAAGCATGTTGTCGGCCCAGCGGAGGAACATCCGGTTGAACTCGAGGCCGTACTCGACCACGTAGTCGTCGTACGGGTGGGCATCCACGTTCGGGCTGATCTGCTCGAGCTCGGCCAGCTCGGTCGCTGCGGCGTCGCGTGCGCGGCGGACGTGGGCGACGACCGCCTCGGGCGTCATGAACTCGCCGAGGAAGAGCTTGAGCAGGAACGGGTTCTTCACCGTTGCGGGCTCGAGCTCCGGGTCGGCGAGCCATTGGTCGAGCGCTTGCTCCCCCGCAGGCGTGATCCGGTAGAGCTGCTTGTCGGGGCGCCGCTCCTGCCGGACGTTCCGGCGCGTCGCGAAGCCGGCGTCGACGAGCCGCGGGAGCACGGCGTAGATCTGGCTCTGTGCCGGCGACCAGAAGTAGCCGATGCTGCCGCGCACCATCTTGAAGAGGTCGTAGCCGGAGAACTCGCCCAGGCGGATGAGGCCGAGCAGGGCGGCTTCGGTCGTCGAGATTCCTGTGCGTCGTCGCGGAACCATGTCTCCTCAGGGGTCGTATACCCCGTTCCAGAGTATGGCGTTCCTCCCTATCCTCCTCTCCGCGGCCGTCCTGGCCGCGGCGCCAACCGCCCCGACGGTCAAGGGGCCGCGGCGCACGTCCAGTCCGACGCCGGTCTTCATGTTCGCCGCTCGCGAACGGGGCGTGCCGGCGGGGCGAATCCGCTTTCGCTGCGCGTTCGACTCCACCCGCCTGCGCGCCTGCGCGCGCCGCTACTCGAAGAGGCTCGCGGTCGGCGCCCACCGCCTGCGCGTCCAGGCGGTCGACCCGGGAGGCCGGCGAAGCCGCGTCACCGTGGTCCGCGTCGTCGTCGTGGCGCCGGCGCCGCGGACGCTTCCGGTCACGGCGACGGTCACGGTCGGCGCGACGCCGGTCGGCGTCGCCTTCGGGGCCGGCGCGGTCTGGGCGGTGAACTTCCGCGGCGGGAGCGTCTCGCGAATCGATCCCGCTACGAATCGCGTGACCGCAACCATCGACGTCGGCGGGCAGCCGTACGGGATCGGCTTCGGGGACGGAGCGGTGTGGGTCGGCGACTACGAGGCGGGCAACGTGACGCGGATCGACCCGGCGACGAACAAGGTCGTCGCGAAGGTCTCGCTGAGCGGCCAGGCGATCAACCCCGCGATCGGCGCCGGCTCGGCGTGGTTCCCGAACTTCACCGGCGGCTCGCTCCAGCAGGTCGACGTGCGCACGAACTCGCTCGTCGCGACGATCCCGCTCGGCGGTAACCCGGAATGTGCGGCTCTCGCACCAGACGGGACGCTCTGGGTGTCGAACGAGGACGGGTCAGTCGAGCATGTCGACCCGCGGACGAAGGCGGTGATCGGGCGAATCGCGGTTCCCGCGGACCCCGACTTCCTCGCCGTGGACGGCTCCGTCTGGGTCACGTCGCTTCGCGCGGCGGCCGTCACGCGCATCGACCCAGGGTCGAGCCAGCCGTCTGGACGCATCGACGCGCCGGCCGGAACGCAGGGCGTCGCGACCGGCGGCGGCTCCGTCTGGGTCTCGAACTACAACGACGGCACGCTGCTCCGGATCGACCCGCAGGCGCTGAAGATCGTCGCGAGGTACCGGGTCGGCGACCAGCCACGCGGAGTAGCGGTCGGCGGTGGCGCCGTCTGGGTGGCGAACGGCCTCTCGAACAGCGTCTCGCGCGTCGATCTGCCGGCGGCGGCACTACGCGCGAGCGACGCTCCCGAGCCACATCCCGCCGTCGACGCAGTCCTCGCCGCGTTCGCGACGCATCCCCTTGTCGCGATCGGCGAGCTCCACGAGTGGGACACCGAGCACGCGTTCCTGCGCAGGCTGATCGGCGACCCGCGGTTCGCGGCGACGGTCGACGACATCGTCGTCGAGTTCGGGAACGCTCGCTACCAGCACCTGATCGACCGGTACGTACTCGATGGCGAGGCGATCCCACGGCCGCGGCTCGAGCGCGTCTGGACCGACACGACGCAGGCGCCGCACGCCTGGAAGAGCGACATCTACCCGGCGTTCTTCGCCGCCGTGCGCGCGGCGAACCTGGGTCTGCCGCGCGACCAGCGCGTGCGCGTGCTCCTCGGCGACCCGCCGATCGACTGGACGCGGATCCGGAGCAAGGGCTGCGACAGGCGAGTCGGGCCCCGCTGTCTCGACTACTGGCTGCGCCGGCGCGACACCAACTTCGCGTCCGTGGTGCGGCGACAGGTGCTCGCGAAGGGCGGCAAGGCGTTGCTCGTCGCAGGGACGTCGCACGTGCTACACCGCGTGGCGAAGGAGCCGAACGGCGGCCTGACCGACCTGATCGAGTGGGCGGCCCCCGGGTCGGTCTACGTCGTCGTGCCGTTCGACTCGTCGGCCTGGGAGGCGCAGCCGCGCGCGAGCGAGATCGACACCTGGCCCCTGCCGTCGCTCGCCGTGCTCCAGGGAACGTGGATCGGCCGGGTTCGAGCGACGCCTACGATCGACGAGAGCCGCGGCCGGCTCCTGCTCCAGCAGGTCGCGGACGCGCTCCTCTACATCGGCCCGAACTAGCTCCGACCAGGCGATCTGCGCCAGCTCGGGAAGCCGGCGTCGATTCCCTTCAGGAGCACGCGGATCGGCCCGCCATCCGGGTTCCTGGCGCAGACGCTGATGACGCGCGGCGTCTGTGGCCGCCGGCACTGGAACGTGAGCAGCGAGCTCGGCGCCCAGCTGCCGGGTACGCCTGCAGCCCACCTCCCCGTCACGAACCGCTTGCCGGAGCCGTCCCGATTCATGATCCAGATCCCGGCACCCGAGCCGTTCTCGCGCCCGAACGCGATCCGCCGGCTGTCCGGCGACCACATCGGCCACTCGTCGTAGCCCTCGGCGCTCGTGAGCCGCATGAGGTGCGAGCCGTCGGGCCGCACGCTGTAGATGTCGAAGCCGCCGTCCCGGCTCACACGCGTGAACGCGATCGAGCGCCCGTCCGGCGACCAGGCGGGGTACTGGCTTTCACCGAAGCCGCTCGTGATCTTCCTGACGTCGGTGCCGTCCGGCCGCATCACGTAGAGCGCGACGCCGTCCCCGTCCGCGCGGGTTCCCGCGACGACCAGATGGCTCCCGTCCGGCGACCACGACGGCGACAGCCCGTGCAGGCCGGTCCGCCGCGTCAAATTGACCCAGCCGCTCCCATCGGCGTTCATCACGACGAGGTCGGACCGGCCGCCGGACCGGACCCAGCGGAACGCGACGCGCTTTCCGTCGGCGGTCCAGTCGGCCTTCTGCTTGTCACCGGGGCGGTTCTCGAGCTTCCGCTCTCGGCTCCCGTCGGGAGCCGAGAGCCAGAGGTGCGGCCAGCGGTCGCGCGGGCCCTTGACGGTGTACGAGAGCTCGAGCCGGCCCGCGGCGGAAGCGCGGGCGACGCCGCCGAAGTCCAGCGCGCGCTCGAGGAACCGGTCGCGGTCGGCGTACGCCGACGCTGTCAGCTCGTGCCCGCCCAGATACCAGCGCACGGTCTTCGGCTGCGAGGCGGCACGCTGAAGCGCCAGGGCCTCGCGGCGGGGCGTGAACGGGTCGCGCCTGCCGTTCTGGATGAGTAGCGGCGTCGGCGCCGCGTGCGGCACGTAGCGGATCGGGTTCGTGAAGGCGAGCTGTCGCAGGTAGACGCGCAGCTTGCGCTTCGGGGTGGTCGAGCAGGCGGTCCTCAGGTACCCGGTGTGGTAGGCGCGGCCGGACTCGATCACGACGGCGTGGAGCCGCCGGTCGACGCCCGAGAGCACGCCGGCGATGGTCGAGCCGAAGCTGAAGCCGACGTCGCCGATGCGGTTCCGATCGATCTCCGGACGGGAGGAGAGCACGTCGATCCCGCGCCGCACTTCCACGACGTACTGGATGAACGGCCTGCGATCCCGCTGCGTGCACGTGATGAGCGTGGGCCCGCCCGCCCGGACGTGCGGTGGGTCGATCAGGAGCGACGCAGCCCCCTTCGACGCGAGCGCGGTCGCGTCCGCCAGCTGGTCGTTCCGCCCGCCGTTGAGCCCGGGTTCCCAGATCACGGCTGGGAAGGGCCCGGGGCCGTCGGGCAGGACGAGGTACGCCGTGACGCGGCCGCGCACCGGGCTCGCGTACGAGATGTCGTGCACCGAGTAGCCGTCGAAGCGCTGGACGCCGGCCTCGCGCACGTCGAGCGGCCCGGAGGGGTAGTCGAAGATCCCGCCGCCGCTCGCCGCCTCCGTGCGCGTGTCCGCCGATGCGCAGCCGGCAGCGACGAGGCCGGCCAACGCGAGCGCAAGCCCAGACGCGCGACGCCTCATCGCGAGCGCACGCGCCAGAGCCAGTCCAGCTCGCCGACGCCGTTGAGCTGCGGTAGCGACCGGATCCCTGTGCCGTCGGCGTTCATGAGGTACCAGCGCTTCGGTCCCGAGCCGCCGGCCGGCTCGTGGTCGAAGACGATTCGGCCGTCGGGAAGCCAGACGACCGGGCCGTCGGCGCCGGGCCAGCGCGTCAAACGGCGGGGCGACGTCCCGTCGGCGTCGATCACCCAGACCTCGCGCGACTCGTGCTGACCGGAGCTGTACGCGATCCGCTTCCCGTCGGGCGACCAGGCGCCGGGATAGTCTCCGCCGGTCCCGGCCGGCTGCACGAGCTCGGGATGGGTCAGCTGGCGCTGGTCGGTTCCGTCCGCGTTCATGACCCAGACGGCCCAGTTCCCGTCGCCGCTGTGGCCGCAGAACGCGATCCGCGTGCTGTCGGGCGACCACGTGCTGCACTCCCCCGCGAACGTCCGCAAGCGGATCGTCCGTACGAGCGTCCCGTCCGGACGCTTGACGTCGATGCTCTCGCCGCCGCCGGGGGCGAGCACGGTCATGGCGATCCATTTGCCGTTCGGCGACCAGGCCGGGAAGAGGCCACCGGTTCGAGGCTGGATCTGCCGCTCGCGCCGTGTTCGGACGTCGACGACGAAGATCCCCTGCGCGCCGGAGCCGCTCTCGTCGCGGACGTAATGGCCGCGGTCGGTGCGGAAGACGATCCGCTTCCCGTCGGGCGACCAGCTCGGGTCGTAGTCGGTCGCGCCCTCGGGCGCGAGGCGCGGGTTCGTGATCTTGCGGCGGCCCGATCCGTCGGCGTTCATCACCCAGATCCCGCCGCGAAAGCCGTTGAAGGCGATCTTTCCCCTGAGACCGGAGCGGGGAGCTGGCGGATACCCCGCGGCGCTCTGGGGGCCAGTGCTGCCGGCACCCGAGGTTCCGCCGGGCGCAGCCGTGCCGAGAGCCGCTGCGGCCGCCGCGAAGACGATTCGCCCAAGCCTCGTCCCGTCCATTCGCGACCTCTACGCAGCCGCCGCGAAGCACGTTCCACCGGCAGCGCGCGAGCGGGGGCCGCCGCTCGCGCAGCAGATCTACTCGGACGAGCCGGGATCAGTTCCGGCGACTCGGGAGACGCCGGCCGATCGCCGGCGTCTCCCTGTCGCGATGCGAGCTACTTGAGGAAGAACGTGTCGAGGTCAGCGCTCGCGTTGGCGGGCTGGAAGAGGTACCCGCCGACCCTCCGGCCGATGAACTCACGCTCGTTGCGGTTGTCGTATGCCGCGATCGGCGCGTAGGTCCTCGTGATCATCGTGTCGAGGTTGCCGTAGGCCTTGTAGCGGGCGGGCCCGACCTTCTTGTTCGCCGCGGCGAGGGCCGCGTTCACCTTGGCGTTGTTGAAGTAGCTCTTGTTGTTGTTGTTCTGCGACTGGATGTTGTTGCCGTTCAGCAGGATGTCCAGGAAGTCGTAGGGGTCCGGATAGTCGGCGTTCCAGCCGATCAGCGCGGCGTCGAACGGCTCACCTTTCGTGCCGTCGGTCGTGTAGATCTGGAAGCCCTGGAAGAGCTTCACCTCGACGTCGCAGCCCATCTGGGTGAGGTTGTACTTCGCGACCTGCGCGAGCGCCTGACCGGTCGAGGACGTGGTCGAGTCGAGGCGGATCTTCCCGCACTTGTTCCCGGCCAGCGACTTCGCCTTGGCGTAGTCGGCGCCCTTCAGCGGGTATGCCTTCACGTCCTTGAAGCCGCCCATGCCGGGCGGCAGGAGCTGGTCGGTGCGCTTGCCGGCGAAGGCGCCACGGACGCGGAGCATGGCGGGCCGGTCGATCGCGTAGTTCGCCGCCTTTCGCATCGCGGCGGTCGAGAACGCAGGGCGGGACGTGTTGAGAGCCACGTAGTCGGTCTCGACGAGCTGGTGCACCTGGTACTGGCCCTTGTTCACGCCGTACTGCTGCGCGAGCTGCGCGTGCGCCGTCGGCGGCAGGCCGCCCATGTCGTAGTCGATCTGGTTCGCCTTGACCTGCAGGAGGCTCTGGTCGAGGTTCGTGTTCACGGCGATGTCGAAGGTGTCGACGTTGTGAGGGCGCGGGCCTTTGTAGAACTTGTTCCGCTTCAGCACGATCCGGCGGTTCACGATCCGGCTCGCGATGTAGTACGGACCGCCGGTCGGGTAGACGTCGAGGCCCTGCGCGTTCACCTTCGTCTTCAGCGAGAGCGCCTGGAAGAACGGCATCGCGAGCTTGGACAGCATGCCGCCGTCAGGCTGGGTCAGCTTGATCGTCAGCTTGTAGCCCTTCGCGATCACGCCCGACGCCGCCGATGCCTTCCCGTCGATGACGGCCTGCGCGCCGGCGATGTCGGTGATGAACGGGACGGCGGGCGACTGCTGGACGCGTGCCAGTGCGCGGTTGATCGCCCACGCGAAGTTCTTCGCGGTGATCGTCTCACCGTTCGAGAGCTTCAGGCCTCTCTTGATCGTGAACGTGTACTGCTTGCCGTTCGACGACACGACCGGCATACCGACCGCCGCCTCCGGTTGCAGGCGAGAGCCCAGCGGAGCGGGCTTGTCCGGATAGTTCACGAGCTTCAGCGCCGTCGCGTACTCGATCTGCCAGGAGATCGTCCCGTAGGCGAGCGACGGATCCATGAAATCGACGTCGGTCGCCGACATGTTGAGACGCATCGTGCCGCCCGTCTTGGCGGCGCTACTCGTAGGCGCGGCGCTTGCAAAGCCCGCGGCCACGAGCAGGATCACTCCGGCCGCTGCGACAGCGCCGGATAGCCAAACCCTGCGTTGCATGAAGCTCCTTTCGGGCGAGGCCACCTGGGGCGCGCCGCAGGCAGCCGGGATCAGTGCATCCTCGGAAGATCAAGACGGGCGAACCCACGCAGGGTTGGGCGAATCCGATAAACAACTTCGATATTCAGATGAAGGAATTTTGTTCGCCGAGACCGTCCTCGGTGCGTAATGTTCGTGACCAATCGCCTGCCTCGAGCGCGGTGGCGAAGACATTCGCCTCGCGCCAATCCTGACGCGATATTCGGTTGTCGGTCGTGACTCCCCGACGACCGCCGCGCTCGAGGCGGTGCGTCCTCTAGGCGGGAACCGGAAGCCGCCGCTGCTCGTCGGCTGCGAGCGCCCGGCCGAGCGTGCTCGCGAGCTCGAGGAACGCGTCGAGCTCGCGCAGGCGCGTCCGGTGTGCGTGCCAGACGATCGCGACGCCGCGGGAGGGCAGCTCGTCGACGTGGTGGAGCTCGAGCGTCGGCGAGAGCTCGGAGATCGCCATCCGGGGAAGCAACGCGGCACCGAGCCCGGCTGCGGCAGCGGCGAGGAGCGTCTCGTTCTGATCGGAGCGGAAAGCGATCCCCGCCTCGACGCGATGTGCGCGGAGGACGTCGAGCACGAGCTCCGTCCCGCGGCACGTTCGGAAGCACAGGAGCTCCTGCTCACCGAAGATCCTGAGCGGAGCGCGCCGTGCGCCGCGGCCGGTCGGTCGGCGCCGCGCAGGGCTCCGGGACCGGCGTACGAGGAGAAACGGGTCGCTCAGGATCTCCATGGACTCGAACGGCCCGTCCGGAATGGGCGCGACGCAGAACGCAGCGTCGAGCGCCCCCACCTCGACCGCGTCCACCAGACCGGCGTCGTTGACCGCCTCCTGGAACTCCAGGGCAGTCTCCGGGAAGGCCGACGCGAAGTCCCGCAGCAGCCCCGGAACCAAGCGCGAGCCGACACTCTCGTAGACGCCGATCCGAAGGCCGCCACCGTCGCCGGACTCGAGGAGGGCTTGCAGATCGAGCTGCGCAGCCGTGATCGAAGCGTTGATCGCCGCCGCGTGCGCCTCGACGATCCGCCCCGCCGCGGTGAGCGTCGTCCGCCCGTTGTCCCCCCGCCGGTCGACGAGCTGGCGGCCGAGGATCCGCTCCAGGGTCGCGATCTGGTGGCTGATCGCCGATTGCGTGTAGCCGAGTCGCCGCGCGGCGCCGTTGAACGACGCCTCCTCGGCGACGGCTGCCAGCGCGACGAAGTGACGCAGCTCGACCCCGGGCCAGGCCGGCTGCCGGTTCTCCCGATCCATGCGGATCTTGTACGTGCGCGTTCCGGCTCGCGTTCCGATGCCGGGTGAGGGAACGCACGCCCACGAAGCGGCGTAACGGCCGGTGCGCGGGCTGATTCCGCTCAGAGCGCCCGCGCCGCCCGCCGAGGTCGCTTGTCGCGTGCCGCAGCGCGACGCAACACGCCTCTGCGGGCAGGCCGGCCGCGGTGCTCCCCGCCCGCGGCCGGCACTCCCGGCCCTTAGCCTCGCCCCGCCACGACCTGCCGGCAGAAGGCGTCAGCGGCGCCGGAATCCAGCGCCTGCTGCGTCTCCGGACCGTCGTCGAGGAAGCCGTTGGTGACGAACGCGACCACCCGCGAGCCGTCGCCGGAGACGAGCACCTTCGCGAGGAACCCGGCCGAGCCGCCCGACATGCTCCACGCATCGCCGCAGCGAAGCGTCGTGCGGAAGAGGCCGAGACCGGCCTCGTCACCGTCCGGGAAGCCACCTGTCTCCACCGTGGTCTCGAGCTCGCTCATCATCCGCGGAGACAGCAGCCGTCCCTGGAAGAGCGCGGAGTAGAAGCGGCCGAGGTCGCGCGCGTTCGAGACGACGCCGCCGTCCGCCCAGGCGCCGAACGTCGTGCGGGTCTCGTCGATCGGCGGCGCGTCGCGGTAGAGGTAGTACCCGTGGGCGTGAGGCCCTGAGATGTCGCGCCCCGGGTCGAGCGCGGTCGCTCGAAGCCCGAGCGGCACGAAGATCCGCCGCGAGAGCTCGCCGGCCAGCGACTCGCCGGTCACCTTCTCCACGATCAGCCCGAGCACCTGGTAGTTCGTGTTCGAGTACTCCCA
>Ga0081539_10004248_pt1 | contig 16078 bp, 14 predicted proteins | sample TabmetS4T2R2_FD_71023 | JGI IMG/M metagenome (GOLD analysis project Ga0081539, IMG submission 71023) | Tabebuia heterophylla rhizosphere microbial communities from the University of Puerto Rico - S4T2R2 | ecosystem: Host-associated > Plants > Roots > Rhizosphere ...
GGCCCGGGGCGCGGTGTTCTGGCCGCGGCGCGTCAAAATCGATCACCGCCCCCTGCCGGGTCCGTGCGTGCACGGTCCCCCCCGACGAGCCATCGCGCACCATTCCAGCCATGGCGCTCCACTCGGCCCGCCTCGACGGACCGGTGACCAGGCCGGTTCCGCGAAGAGCTCGATCGATGTCAACCGCACGTCAACCGCGCTGCTGCGACATCGGGCCGTGACGTGACCGCGACACATCGACCCGGCCGCTGGCGCGGTTTCCGTGATCGGCCGGCGGCGGCGTGATGAGCTCGCGCACGACGGAGCTGGGCTGAGGCGGCGGGACCTTCGGGTATTCGTATCTCGATCGTTTGATCTTGAGCTTGGCACCCCTATTGCGGGGAGTGTCATACGGGTATGGCATCGTGAATGTGTGGTGAGCACCGGTGACAGTGTGCTGATGTCGCTCGGCATCGATGTCGACCCGGCGGTCGACGAGTCGGTGTCGTGCACTCTGGCGGTAGTGGAGGATGCGCTGCGCGGCAACGTCGCCAGCGCGGACCCGCTGGTGGCCGAGGCGGCACGGCACCTGATGGATGCGGGCGGCAAGCGATTCCGGCCGTTGATCGTGGCATTGGGCGCACGGTTCGGCGAGCCGGAGCGGGCCGAGATCGTGTCGGCTGCCCTGGTGGTGGAGCTGACGCATCTGGCGACCCTCTATCACGACGACGTGATGGACGAGGCGGACGTGCGGCGCGGGGCGCCGAGTGCCAATGCGCGCTGGGGCAACTCCGTGGCGATCCTGGTCGGCGACTACCTGTTCGCGCGGGCTGCGGACATCGCGGCGTCGCTGGGCCCGGAAGCGGTGCACCTGCAGGCCCGGACGTTCGCACGCCTGGTGCATGGCCAGATCGCCGAGACGGTGGGTCCGCGGGGTAGCGATCCGATCGAGCATTATCTGCACGTCATCACCGAGAAGACCGCCTCGTTGATCGCCACGTCGGCGCGGTTCGGCGGCTTGTTCTCGGGTGCGGCACCGGAATCGGTGGAGGCGCTGGCCCGCTACGGCGAGACGATAGGGATCGCTTTCCAGCTCTCCGACGACCTGCTGGACATCGCGTCCGAGTCGGTGCAATCGGGAAAGACGCCCGGCACCGATCTGCGTGCGGGCGTGCCGACGCTGCCGGTGCTCTATGCGCTGGCCGGTGACGATACCGATGCGTCGTCGGTGCGGCTGCGGGAGATACTGGCCACCGGGCCGATCACCGACGACGGGTTGCACGCCGAGGCGCTCGCGTTGCTGCGCGAGTCGGCGGCGATGAAGCAGGCCCGGGAAACAGTGCGGACCTACGCCGAGGAGGCGCGGGCCGAACTGGCACCTTTGCCGGACGGGTCGGCGCGGCGGGCGATGGAAGCGCTGTGCGACTTCATCGCGGACCGGACGAACTGAGGCCGGCCGGGTCCAACCGACTCCAGCCGAGTCCAATCGTGGCTGGCTTCGGGCCTTCAGGCAGCGGTCGCGGCTGTCGCGGGGTGACGGCGGAGCATCTTGCTGCCCAGGATCATGAGGCATGCGGCCGAGACCATGGATAGCGCGGCGACGGCCCACATGACCGGATAGCCGGCGATCGAGGCGAGCGTCCCCAAGCTGAGCGGGCCGATGCATCCACCTGCGTACACGCCGGTTTGCGTGATCGACGTGGCCGCGGCCGGCGCTCGGGGATGCAGCCGAACCACCGCGAAGTTCATCAATCCGGGCCATGCCCAGCCGAAGCCGAAGCCGAGCAGTACGCCCACGACCAGCGCCGGAGTGCCGGGAACGGCGAGCAGGACGAGCCCGACCGCGCCGACGGCGAGCAGACCCGCGATCACGCCGACCTGGCGGCCCGGCAGCCGGTCGGCCTGCCACCCGCCGGCGATCCGGGAGAGCGCGCACACCGCGCCGCCGAGCGTGAGTGTCAGGCCGGCCGGGCCGGGAGAGATGCCGCGCGCGACCGCCGAGTCGACCAGGAAGGTGCCGAGGGCGTTCGCCGCGCCCGACGCGAGGGTCGCCGCGGCACCGATGACGACCAGTGCGGCGGTGGCCTGGCCGTGGTTCGTGGTGCCGGTCGTGCGGCCGGGCTTCTCCCCGGCCGGAACGAGGGGCATCACTGTCAGCGCCAGCACCGCGGCCAGAATGAAAGCCCACCGCCAGCCGAACGTCAGGGCCACCACCGGAACCGCTGCACCGGCCAGCAGGGTGCAGATCGGGATGGCCGCCTGCTTCACGCCGAATGACAATCCCTGGCGGCGCACCGGAACGTGCACGGCCAGGCTGCTGTTGCTGGCGAGCTGACCCAATGCGTTGGCTGCAGCGCCGAGTGCCAGGATCGCCACCAGGCTCCACAGCGAGCGGGCGCCGGCCGCGACGCCGAGGAGCGAGGTGGCGGCGAGCGCGATCGCCGAGCGAGAGATCGTGGCCGGGCCGTAGCGTTCGACGAGCGCGCCGGCGGGCACCGACGCGAGGGCGCTGGCGCCGAAGTACACCGAGACTGCTAAACCGAGTCCGGCCGGCGAGAATCCGAACTCGTCGCCGATCTGTACGGCGAGACCACCGACCAGGAACACCGGGATGGATACGGCGACCGTGGTGGTCAGCGCGCCCGTGGCGGCACGCAGTGGCCGCCGGGCGTCCGCACTGGTCCGGAGCGTTTCGGCGGGGGAAGCCGGGATGTCGGTCACCCGACGCAGACTAAGCCCTGTGACCACTCCGCCGGGCACGGTGAGTACGAAGGACCATACGACTCGTGCATATCGACCGCGATCCCCCGCGTTTGGCATTCCGTCAGCGGAAGATTATTCATATGGTGTAAGTCCCCGGCGTCGGAGGTAGCTGTGCGCGACCCCCTGGCGGAGCCGTCCGATCTCATCCGGAGCGTGTCACGCGCCTTGCGTGTACTCGAATCGGTAGGACGAGCCCCGCGCGGACTCACCGTGAAGCAGATTGCGCGACGGTGCGAGCTGACTGTTGCGACGACATACCACCTCGTCCGCACCCTGGCCTACGAGGGTTACGTGATCCGTCGTGAGGACGGCACGTACATCGTCGGCCTCGAGATAGCCGACCGGTATCGCGAACTCGTCTCCGCCTTCCGGGGTCCCCCCTCGGTGGGCGAGGCATTGCGCCGGGCCGCGGTGGACACCGGATACAGCCATTACCTGGGCCGGTTCGTCGGCGGACGGATTGCGGTCACCGCCTCAGCCGAGGGCGCCCGATCCCCGTTCCTGGACGACATGGCTCCCGGCTTCGACGAGGGCGGCCACGCCACCGCCCTGGGCAAGGCCCTGCTCGCCACGCTGACCGCCGACCAGCGCGCGCGGTACCTGCGGGACTATGGCATGCGGGCGTTCACCCCCGCCACGCTGACAACGCCGGACGCGCTCGAGGCCGACCTGGCTGCGGGCGAGCGGCGCGGCATGCAGCTCGAGATGGGACAGTTCCGTCAGGGCGTGGCTTGCGCGGCCGTCGTCGTGGTCGCCGATCGCGACATGGAACGCCGCCTTGTGCTGGCCTGTGCCCTGCCCGCCGCCGAGATGCTCACCTCTGCGCGGGTGGTCCGGACCAAGCTGACATCCGCCGCGCGAAGCGTCGCGGAAGCGCTCTCGGCGGGTGGTGGCGACGCCGCTACGGCCTGACGCGCGGGCTATCCCTGACGCCTCCGGGAGTCAGCGTGGCGAGAGAGCGGTCGCCGGTTCGGCGGTGGCGGGCGCCGGATCGGCCTCCGCCCCCCTCCTCACTCTGGTCCGCGCGGAGTGAATCGCATCCCCGGTGAAGATCATCAGTGCGATCCATACCAGCCCGAACCCGGCCAGCCGCGCGGGGGGCATCGGCTCGTGGAACAGCAGTACGCCGAGTGCCAGCTGAAGGATGGGTGCCACGTACTGCAGGATGCCCAGGCCGACCATCGGCACGCGACTGGCCGATGCCGCGAACAGCATCAACGGCACGGCGGTCGCCACACCGGACAAGGCCATCAGGACGGTGTGCCACGTCGAGACGCGCCCGAACGCCGCGTCACCTGTCACGTTCAGCCAGGTCAGATATGTGAAGGCCGGCACCGCGAGCACGGCCGACTCGACGAACAGCCCTTCGGCGGGTCGCAGGGACAACCGCTTCTTGATCAGGCCGTACGAGCCGAAGCTGGCCGCCAGCAGTAGCGCGATGTACGGGAGGTGCCCGTAGTCGACGGTCAGCACGGCCACGGCCAGCGCACCAAGGCCGACCGCGATCCACTGGCCGACGCGGAGCCGCTCCCGCTGCACGGTCACACCGAGAAGCACCATGACCAGCGGTGTGATGAAGTAGCCGAGGGCGGTCTCGACGACCCGTTCGGTGTTGACTCCGACGATGTAGGTCGCCCAGTTCACGCCGATCAGCGCGCCGGCCAGGGTGACGCCGCCAAGCAGGCGGCGATCGTGCCGGAGGCGGCGGAAGAAGCTGCCGCTGCGCAGGATCGCCAGCACGAGGCTGACGAAGACGACGGACCAGAGGATGCGGTGTGCCAGGATCTCGAACGGATTGGCGGGCTGGAGATGCTTGAAGTAGATGGGAAAGAAGCCCCACAGGCCGTACGCGATCAAGCCGTAGAGGTAGCCCTTCCGTTCTTCACCCATGCCCCAACGGTAAGGGCAGTATCGCCTCTCGGTCCTTGCATATGTCGCACATCACGGTGCCGTCAGTCGTTGTCGCCGTCGGGGACCAGCATGTTGAGGACCCAGCTGACGACGCCGACCAGGAGAGCGCCCAGAACCGCGGACGGCCAGAAGTCATCGACGTGGAACGGCAGATCGAACTGGCCGGCGATCCAGCTCGTGAGGAGGAACAGCAGGCCGTTGACCACGATGGCGATCAAACCGAGGGTCAGCACGTAGAGGCCGCACCCGATGGTCTTGATGATCGGCCGGAGCACGGCGTTGACGATGCCGAAGATCACCGCGACGGCGAGCAACGTGCCGATCTTGCCGTAGGTCGAGTCGGTGGTCAGCTGGATGCCGTCGATCACCAACGTGGCGATCCAGAGCGACACCGCGGTGATGATCAGCCGGATGATGATGCCCATGGCCCGGATGGTGTCATGGTCAAGCCAATCCCGTCGGCGACACACCGGGATCTTGTCATGGTCAATCCGTGCGGTGCCCGCCCCGTTCCTACCCGCGCACTGGCGGACCGATCAACTGGCTCTCGATGGGCGTCGGTGCCAGGGCCGCCCAGCGAACCGCGCGCCGGTTGACCAGTCCGACCATGGCGGGGCGGATCCGTGTCAGCCACTGCGTTGTCTCCCCCAGACCGACGGCGGCGCCGACCAGGCTCGCCTCCTCGGGGCGCAGCGGCTGCAGGATCAACAGATCGGCGCGTGAAGCCGCGTCCACGTCGGCCGGGCCGAACTCGTCGCGTACCACGAGGGTCGCCTGCCAGCTGGGGCCCGGGCGGGTGTCGCCGACGGGGCCGACATCGACGACCACGAGCAGCGGGTGCAGGGCCGATCCCGCCGGGATCTGCACCGCGCGGCCGGGCGGAACGACTGTGATCGAGTCGCCGGGCACCGCGACACCCCGGACGAACGGTTCCCAGGCCGGCGAGCGGGTGGTCTGCACGACCACACGGGCACCGACCGCCATCGCGCGCAGCGTGAGCAACTGCGCGCAATGGACTCCGCCGACCAGGAGCACGCGGGTCTGCTCGGGGCGGAACAGCCGGACGACCACGGGGTCACCACGGCGATTGCGGCCGGCCATCAGACCGGCCGCACCGAGGCTCAGCTCGAGACCATCGAGCACGTCGGCGGGCAGGACGCCGGCCGCCGGACGCCCGGGGACGTCGACCACCGGGCCACCGCCGAGCGGAAGCGTGGCGATCAATCCGTCCAGGTGTTCGCCGTCGAGCCGGTGTGCCTGCGCATGCTCGGCGGCGAGCGCCTCGCGCAGGGCATGCGTGGCGATGGTCAGATCGCCGGCATGGCGGGCCGCCAGGCGGACCGTGAGATCGACGGCGGTGAACGGGCCGGCCTCCGGCGACGTGGCGGCTGAGCGCCCTGTTTCCGGGTGCGGTCCGGCCGTGATCGCCACCGTGGTGGCTGCCGACGGCACGGACAAGAGCCCCATCAGTGACCGACGTGCGCCCTCGGCCCGCGGATCCGGCCACCGGCGCACACGGTACGTGGTCTGCCTGAGGCTGCCGATGCGAAGGTCCGACCAGCTCTCCTCGGCGAAGCCCGGCCCGTCCTCGTGTGCCAGCTCGGCGACGGCCCGGAGGGCAGCGACCTCGCCGAGTGGCCGGGCCGGAACCTCGCCGAGCCGCTGGCGGATCTTCCGTATCAGGCTGGAGAGGCTGCGTCGCAGGTCATCGGTGGCCCAGCCCTCGGCGTGCAGAACGCGTACCGCCAGGAGCGCCCGGCTGTGCCCGGGCAAGCGACCTTCGGTGAGCTGCCGATAGGAGTTCCCGGGCGCGTCGTTCCCCGTCCGGGAGGTGGGTGCCGGCACGCCGGTGACCAGGAGTTGGATCCGGCAGGGCGGATGTTCCGCGCCGGGTGGCGGCAGCAGGGAGATCGGCGACGGCAGCGGGTAGTGCTCCTCGGCCAGCAGACCGATCGGATCGCCGAGTTCGAGGACGGCGGTCAGGCCGTGGCCGTCGACGATCACCGCGGACGGGTCTCCGGCGAGCTCGGCCTCCTCGATCCGCGCCCCGGGGAGCGCGTGCTCCAGCAGGGCTGTGGCCGACCCGCCGATGCCGACCGAACGGCGGCGACCGGCGTACCTCATCGCCGTGCCGAACCACTCGAAGGCCCATCGGCCGCGCCATCGCAACCAGGTCAATGCCATCAGGACGACCACGATGACGGCGGCTGCGGCCACGGCAACGGTGCCGCGCAACACAGCCACGAGCAGCAGGACGGCGGCGATCTGCGTGCTGACCAGCTGACCCGTGCCAACGCCGAAGATCCGGCCGTGCCGGACCGCGCGGCTGCGTGCCCGCGAGGAAGCCGGTGCGTTCCTGCCGAGCCTGGGTTGATCCCTGCCGTAGCTGGTCATGCTCGCCACCACCGCCGAATCGTATTGCCTAGGGCATGTTCTCAGGGGGCGCCGGTGTGCCGGTGGTTATCCACAGGCCGACAGGTTGTCCACAGTTTGCAGTTCCGGGCTACCGCCTGCGCCGCGACATCGCTACCGTCACCGACGGCAATCATCGTGAGCCGGTCGGCGATGCCTCCCACGCCAACGCTTCGGGAATAGTCTGACCGCTTCGATCGATGCCCGGCCAATCGACGCGTCCATAGTGGACCAGAGGAACGGGGTGACCCTGGGGTGTCCCAGACACAGGCAGAATCCGCCGTGATGGCGAGTACCGCTGCGAAGTTCGATTCGGTAAACAGGTCGTTGACGTCCATGTTGAACAGTCTCATGTCAGAGTTGTCCGTGCTGCAGACAACGTGGAAGGGCCTGGCGGCCGCCGAGTTCGAGCGGGTCAAAACGCAGTACGCGAAGGACCTCTCGGAGCTCAACCGTGCGCTGGCGGACACCGCCGAGGCGATCCGCACCTCCGGCGTCAGCTACGACGCCTCCGACAGCGCGGCGGCGTCCCGCGCATCCAGGTCCGGTGGCGGCGGCTACACGCTGCCGCTCTGATCCACGGGGAGAGATCATATGAATGACGGTTTGCTTCTTGTCAACTTCGGCGCACTTCAGCAGGCGAGCCTCGACATCCAGAGGGCTTTGACCGAGTTGGTCAACCAGCTGGGCCAGTTGGAGCGCGACGCGGGTCCGCTGGTTGCCACATGGGACGGCCCGGCGCAGGCGGCTTATCGGGAGCGACAGGCAAAGTGGCAGGCTGCCGCCGGCGAGCTGTCCCAGATCCTGCGCAACATCAAGCTCGCGGTCGACGACTCGGCCGCCGACTACCAGGACACCGAGCGCCGGGCGACCAACCGCTTCCAGTGATCGGCGCCGGTTCCGCGCCTCCGGCTACGGAAAGTCATTGTCCGAAGCCGGAGAGCGACCAAGCCGCACGGCCGAGGCGCGTTTCCCAGCCGTAGACCGCCGGGGATACACCCGACATGGTTGTCTGCTGTCTGCCGCCCATTGTGATCGCCGCCTGACCTTGTAGGTTGTACGCGTTGAGATGGTCTCGTCCGCGCGCGTTGGGAGAGGTGGACGTGTCCGAGTGGGAGCCGGCGACGGACGCCGAGGCCGCGATGCGCGACGCCCTGCGCACCGACGACCAGGAGTCCTACTTCCGCATCCTCGCCGGAGTCGATCTGCTGCTTCCGGTTTCGGCCGAGGCACTGGCCGGGCTGGCGCCGCTGGGTTGGGGCACGTGGAGCACCGGCGGGCGTACGCACGTGCTCGCCTTCACCTCGCCGTCGGCGCTGCAGGCATGTCTTGCCGACTACACCGGTTCGGCCCGGCGGGTGGCGTACGCCGAGCTGGCCGATACCTGGCCGAATCTCGAGTGGTGGCTGGCGGTGAACCCGGGCCTGCCGATCGAGGGATATCTGCCGGCCTGGTTCGTCGCTCAGTTGTCGCGCGGTGACGTGCGACTACCCACCCGTGGCCCGGCGCGCGAAGGCGGCAAGGTCGTGCAGAGTCCGCAGGCCATGCAGGCGGCGGCCAGGGCGGCGAACGCGGCGGCGGCCGGGGAGGTCGGCGGTCCGCTGCCGGCCGGTGCCGCTGTCGCCGCGTCGGCCGGACATCGGACGGCCGAGACGTCGACGCCGGGTGGCCGGGCCGACCGGCCCCAGTCCGACCCGGGTCCTGGTACGCGCCCGGCTCCGGCCGGCGGTGGGTCGTCCCCCGGCCAGGTCGGGCCCGGTGGGCTGCCGATCCGGAGGCCCGGGGCGGTACTGCCCAACGGACTGCCCACCCGCACGCCGATGGCACAGACCCCGCCGGTGCCGAGTCACCTCACTCAGCCGCCCTCCGGCGCACCCGCCTCGGCCGAACCTGCCTCCGCCGAACCTGCCGCTTCCGCTGAACTTGCCGCCCCCACCGAACCTGCCGCCTCCGCAGCGCCGACCTCCCCCGGTGGAGCGCTGCCGCGCCGCCAGGCCGTCCCGCCATCCGGGCGCACCGCCCCGGTAGCCGCTGCGATGCAGGCCCGGGCGGGCACTCATCCCTCTCAGGCGCCGAGCACGTCGGACATCGACATGCCCGCCGCACCGGTCGGCCCCGGCACACCGGACAGCGAACGGCGCCCGTCCTCCGTCCCGCCGCCGGGGATCCCTCCCGAAGCCCCGGCGAGCACGCCGGCCGCGAGCACACCCGATGCGGAAGAACGCCCGGACGTGGAGAGCGCCGCGAACGCCGGAGGCACGGACGCGCCAGGCGAGGCCCCGCCACCCGACGAGGACGACTTCGTCCCGGCCAACGCCGTCGAGCGCGACCTCCAAAGCGCGGCCGGCGGCGGCAGCACCGACGCCTTCCTCTCGACGCTGCTGCTGGCCACGGTGCTCGTGCCGGTTGCCGACAGCTCACGGCCGGGCAGCACGCCGGGTGAGTCCGGCTTCGCGTTCCGCACCGAGGAGATGGACGGCGAACGGTTCCTCGTCGTCTTCACCAGCCGCGACCGGCTGTCCGAGCACTACAGTGAGCCGGCCCGTACCGTCGGGGTCAAGTTTCTGGAACTGATCCGAAACTGGCCCGATCCGGCCTGGTCGTTCGCGGTCAATCCGGGCACTCCGATCGGTGCCAAGTATCCGGGGCCGCAAGTCATCGCCCTGGCCAGCTGGGCCACTGACGCCGGTCTCGTCACAGACCAGGAAGATCGGGGCGAGAACGCCGCACCGATCCCGGACCGCGTGCGGGATTCCGCTCAGCACGCCACGGTCATGCAGAAGACCGTACCCAACGAGCAGGTCGACTATTACCTGGAACGCGGCTACGACCGGGTGGCCGGTTTCGTCCATCGCGCCAACGAGGTCGAGCACCTGCATACCCCGGCAGAACTCTTCGCGGCGCTCGGTCTGGTGCACGACGGGTCCCCGTACATCGCCGACGCCAAGGAGGCGTTCGTGTTGCGATGGCCGGCGTACCGGCCGAGTCTCTATCGCATTCCGTACGGCGGTCAGAGCGAGCAGGCCCTGCGTGCGATGGATGGCTGGGTGATCGAGCGCGCGCCGTTCCGTGGCAACGGTTTCGCGCCGGGCGAGGGGCGCGATGTGATCGCCGAGTTCAAGGTGGACAGCGTGCGACTGCCGCACGGTGCGCAGCTGTGGCGGATGGACGCGGACGGTAGCGAGCACATGATCGCGATCTTCGACAGTGACGCGCCGGTCTGGCGCAAGGTCGGTGAGCAGTGATGCGCGACGGGTACGTGGTGACGTGGCGGGGACGCGAGTTCGACGCGGCACCCGATGGCGACGCCGTACGGATCTACGCCCCGCAGGCCGATGAGGGCTTCGAAGAGGTCCGTCCGGGCCGGTACGTGCGGGTCTTGCAGCCGCAGGAGTATCAGGAGCTCGTCTACGTCCGTACCACCTGTACCTGGCGCGGCCAGCCGTTCATCGTCCTGGCCGAAGCCGAGACCTGGCTTCGCGTCGAGTACACCGGTGGCCGCGCCCCGATCGCGCGGCAGTTGGGGCTCGAGGAGTTCGACTTCGGCGTCTATCAGGGCTGGGCCCCGGCGCACGAGGTCGACGACCTCTACGAGCACAGGGTCTGACTCCGTCAGGTCGTCTTCAGCCAGCGGAGAACCTCACCAGTAACCAGGTCTGTGGCCTCCTGGTGCAGGAAGTGCCCGACGTCCTCGATCAGCCGCCACTCGTACGGTGCGATCACGTACCGCCCGGAGCCCTGGGCGGTACGCGGCAGGATGGCCGTGTCCTGCGCACCGTGCAACTGCAACGTCGGCGTGATCAGCGGCCGTTGCATCAGTTTGACGAACCGGTACCCTTGCAGCCGCAACGCCGACCGGAACACCCAGCGGTACGCCTCCAGCGCGCAGAATGCCGCTTGGGGGATCTGTATGGCCTCTCGGCAGCGCACCACATAGTCCGCGTATTCCGACGTCTGGGTCCACGTGGTGCCGCTCCAACGTTCGATCAGTTCGCCCACGACGGCCGCGTCGTTCCTGGTCAGCACGTGCTCGTAGCGGGGCACCTGGAAGCGCAGGGTCGGCGCGGTCGAGGACATCTGGCCGCGCGGATCGGCGAACAACGCCGCCCGCAGCCGCAACGGGTGCGCGGCGCCCAGGATGACCAGCCGGCTGACCAATCTGGGGTGGAACGCGGCCGCCGTCCAGCCGATCATCCCGCCCGCGCCGGCTCCGACGATCATCGCGGATCGTTCACCCAGGGCGCGGATCAGGCCGGTGACGTCGGCGGCCATGGTGTAACCGTCGTACCCCCGCGGTGGTTTGTCGCTCGCGCCGTAGCCCCGCAGGTCGATCGCGACGGCTCGGAAGCCGGCGTCGGCCACCGGGGTGATGATGTCGTGCCACGCCCACCAGAACTCGGGGAAGCCGTGCAGGAACAGCACCAGCGGCCCGGTGCCCGCCTCGACGACGTGGAACCGGCTGCCGTTGGCGCCCACGAATCTGTGGGTCCAGGGACCGTCCACCAGCACGCATGACTCGTCCACCTGCGAACCCATGCCGGACAGGCTACGCGGTAGGCGCACGGAGCCGCCGGAGGACCACCGGAGACCCTTTTGGCCCGAATTCCGGGCCCGCCCAACCGCATCAGTCGGGAGCCGTGGTCTCGAACAGGCCGCGGCGGCGGGCCTACGTTGACAACGCCCGCCGCCGCGCTTGACGAGCGTCTCAGTCTTCGGATTTGGCCGATTGCATGCCGGACGAGATCATGTCCATCACCGTGGAGTCCTGCAGCGTCGTGACGTCACCCAACGATCGGTTCTCCGCCACGTCCTTGAGCAGCCGCCGCATGATCTTGCCGGACCGGGTCTTCGGCAGTTCGGTCACCAACATGATCTGCCGGGGCTTGGCGATCGGCCCGAGTGTCTTGGCCACGTGGTTGCGCAGTTCCTTGATGAGTTCCTCACCCGCGTCGGCGGACGTGTCCACATTGCCGCGTGGAATGGTGAACGCCACGATCGCCTGGCCCGTCGTCGGATCGGTCGCGCCGACCACCGCCGCCTCGGCTACCGAAGGGTGTGACACCAGCGCCGACTCCACCTCGGTGGTGGAGATGTTGTGGCCGGAGATCAGCATGACGTCGTCCACCCGGCCGAGCAGCCAGAGCGCGCCGTCCTCGTCCTTCTTCGCCCCGTCGCCGGCGAAGTAGACCCACTTGTCGCCGCTGCCCGCTCCGGCCCCGAAGCGCGACCAGTACGTGTCGATGAACCGCTGGTCGTCGCCCCAGATGGTGCGCAGCATGGACGGCCACGGTTCGCGCAGTACGAGGAAGCCACCGCCGCCGTTGGGCACCGATTCGGCCTGATCGTCCACCACGTCGGCGGTGATGCCGGGAAGCGGGGTCATCGCCGAGCCGGGCTTCGTCGTCGTGATGCCGGGCAGTGGCGAGATCATGATGGCGCCTGTCTCGGTCTGCCACCAGGTGTCCACGATGGGGGTCCGCTCGCGGCCGATGTTCTCCCGGTACCACATCCAGGCCTCGGGATTGATCGGCTCACCCACGCTGCCCAGGACACGTAGCGAGGACAGATCGTACTTGGCCGGGATCTCGTCGCCCCACTTCATCATGGTGCGGATCAGTGTCGGCGCGGTGTAGAGCAACGAAACCCGGTACTTGTCGACGATCTCCCACAACCGTCCCTTGTGGGGAGTGTCCGGCGTGCCCTCGTACATCACCTGGGTCGCGCCGTTGGAAAGCGGGCCGTAAACGATGTACGAATGCCCTGTCACCCAGCCGATGTCGGCCGTGCACCAGAAGACGTCCGTATCGGGCTTGTGGTCGAACACAGCGTGGTGCGTGTACGACGTCTGGGTCAGGTAGCCGCCCGTGGTGTGCAGGATGCCCTTCGGCTTCCCGGTCGTGCCCGAGGTGTAGAGGATGAACAGTGGATGCTCGGAGTCGAACGCCTGTGCCTTGTGCTCCGGGCTGGCCTGCTCGACGGTCTCGTGCCACCACAGATCCTTATCGCCCCACGCGACGTCCTGGCCGGTCCGCCGGACCACCAGCACGTGCTCGATGCTCGGACACTGGGTGACGGCCTCGTCCACGGTGGGTTTGAGCGCAGACGGCTTGCCCCGCCGATACCCGCCGTCCGCGGTGATCACCAGCTTGGCATCGGCGTCCTGGATGCGGGTGGAGAGCGCGTCCACCGAGAAGCCGCCGAACACGACGCTGTGCGTCGCGCCTACTCGGGCGCAGGCCAGCATGGCGACCGCGGCCTCCGGGATCATCGGCATGTAGATGGCCACCCGGTCACCCGCGCCGACGCCGAGTTCGGCCAGCGTGTTGGCCGCCTGGCTGACGGTCTTGAGCAGGTCCGCGTACGTGATCGTGCGAGTGTCACCGGGCTCGCCTTCCCAGTGGATCGCCACCTTGTCACCCAGTCCGGCCTCGACGTGCCGGTCCACGCAGTTGTACGCGACGTTCAATTCGCCGCCGATGAACCACTTGGCAAACGGCGGGCTCGACCAGTCCAGCGCCTGGTCCCACTCCTTGGCCCAGGTGAGCCGGCGCGCCTGCTGCTCCCAGAAGGCGATCCGGTCCGCCTGGGCGTCCTCGTACGCGGAGGCTGTCACGTTGGCGTCGGCCGCGAGCGCCTCCGGCGGCGGGAACTGCCGCGTCTCCGTACTCAGGTTCTCCAGGGTCTCGCTCATGAGGGCGGCTCCTCTGCCGTTGAACCGGGGCTTTCATCTGCACATTAGTTGCGTGCGGAAGGCCCGGCGAGGGTTGGGCGAGGAAGCGCGCCATGTGGTGGGCTGCGCGCGCTGGTTGGCCCTCCGGTGCCTACAGCTGCGCGAAGCTTGCCAGTTCCGCGTCACTTCGAGCACCCGCTACGGTGGTTGCGTGCCTCCGACCGATCCTCTCGCCCCGCTCCTCCAGCTGACCGACGTGGCACCCGCCTTTCAAGCGGCGCGCGAGCGCGTCGACGCTGCGCTTGCGCATCGCGCGCTGCGCCGGCACGGCGGTCAGGTGGCGGCCGAGGCCAGCCTGCGCGCCGCGGTTGCCAGCGCCGCCGCGGAGGGGCACGCGTACGACCTGGACGAGGTACGCGCCGGAACCGTGACCGATCCGGTGCTGCAGGGATCGCTGCGCGTCTCGGAGAGCATCGGCGCCCTGGTGGACCTGTGGCCGCGTGCGCCCCGGCAGGTCCTCGCCCGCCTGCATGTGCTCGCCGCCCGAGATGTCGTGCCCACCGACCATCTGGGCCGCCTGACCGCCGGCGCCGACCGCATCGACGCCCTGTCCAGCCTCGTGGCCGGCAACGACACGACCCCTCCACTCCTGCTCGCCGCGATCGTGCACGCCGAGCTGGTGACATTGCGCCCGTTCGCCGGCCCGGCCGGTGTGGTGGCCCGGGCCGCGGCGCGTCTCACCCTGATCGGCCGGGGGGTTGATCCACGCGGTCTGCTCGCGGTCGAGGTCGGCCATTACCGACGAGAGCCGGAGTACGTGGGTGCCGCCGGCGCGTACGCCACCGGGACGCCAGACGGCTTGCGCTCGTGGTTGCGGCATTACGCAGCGGCCGTCACGGTGGGCGCGGACGAACTCACGAGTATCGGCGATGGGGTGCTTGCGGCGGCCTGAAGAACTAGGTTGCCATCACCCGGATGGTGGGCATCTGCATCGGCGGCTGAAGTGCCCCATTCGTCCCTGGATTGTTCGTCATACTCATTCGCGTGAGCGACTCGTGGGTCCGTCCGTACACGCCCGGCAACGGTCGATGGCTCGTCATCGCCTGGGAAGCGGTCGCCCTGGCTCTGCTCGGCTGGACCAGCGTCGACCAGTTCGGCCTGACCGGCCGTGGCATCCGGGTGCTGGCATGCGCCATCGCGGCCCTCTGGGTCATCGGTGCATGGCGGATACTGCGGATGGGCGCGTACGTGAGCACCGATGGGCTGCGGATCCGCGGACTGCTGCGGTCGCGGACCATGCAGTGGCGGGAGGTCGAGAACGTCCGGCTGCACAAGGCCACACATCGGCTCGGACCGTGGGAGATCGAGAGCGGCATGACGGTTCTGATCGAGCGGCGGGACGGCACCACGGTGAACACGGAACTCTGGGCCCAGGGCGTCGACTTCCACTCCCGGCCGAAGGTGTTCCGGGCCGTCTACCACGAGCTGCGCGACCGACACCTGACCTCCGTTAACGCCTGACGCCGGTGATCGCGGCCCTGTTTTAGTTGTTTTGTCGCCCCTCGACTTTCGAGGTATCTGATTGATCAAGCGGTAGCTTCTGCTCTGGCGGGCCCTTCTGGCAGGAAGTCCGGGTGGTGTCGCCCGGCATCGATCCTCCTGAGAGGAAGTCCGGGTGTCGCTGGGGGCCCCGGATCCTCCTAGGAGGAAGTTCGGGTGGTGTCGCGCGCGGGCCGGGTTTTCGTGCCGGGAAGTCCGGGTGGCGCCGGGGGCTCGGATCCTCCTCGGAGGAGTTCGGGTGGTGTGGCCCGGGGGCGGATTTTCCTGCCAGGAAGTCCGGGTGGCCTCCGCCCGGGCTCGATCCTCTTGCATTAGGAAGTCCGGGTGGTGCCAGGGGGCCCGGATCCTCCTCGGAGGAAGTTCGGGTGGTTTCGCCGGGCACCGATGCTCCTGCCAGGAATCCTGGTGGCCTCGCCGGGCACTACCTTGCGGGGTCAGCCGTTCACGACCACAGCGGCCACCACGGCCGGCTCGAGCTGACCCCGACGCTCGGTCATCAACGGCGCGGGGATGCTTCTGGGCCAGACGCCTCGGCGGGCCGCTTTCTGCCAGGACGACGGCCAACCGCCGATGCTCCACCACCACCTTCGGGGGCGGATCGGCGATTGCCGTAGGTACAAACGGGTCATGTGGCGAGGAATCGACGGTTCCTGTGCATTCTTGTAGAGCTATGGCCGTATCTCGACCACGGCTATTCAAGGTCCACAACGAGGCCCAGACAAATCCTCTTCTGCGGATCGGCCGAGTCGTGGCGCGATCTGCACCTCTCTGGAGCGCAGGATG
>Ga0081539_10004249_pt1 | contig 16077 bp, 15 predicted proteins | sample TabmetS4T2R2_FD_71023 | JGI IMG/M metagenome (GOLD analysis project Ga0081539, IMG submission 71023) | Tabebuia heterophylla rhizosphere microbial communities from the University of Puerto Rico - S4T2R2 | ecosystem: Host-associated > Plants > Roots > Rhizosphere ...
GACGTGGGGCCGCGGATCACGCCGGATGACCGCGACCGGGTGAAGGAGTGGATCGAGGAGGCGGTGGCGAGTGGAGCGGAGCTCCTGGCCGGGGGCGAGCTGGTCGACGAGGGTCGCTGCCTCGCTCCCACGCTCCTGGCGCATCCGCCCAAAGACGCCAAGGTCTGGCGCGAGGAGATCTTCGGGCCGGTGGCGACCGTCGACACCTTCACCGACTTCGAGGAGGCCCTGGCGATGGCCAACGACTCGAAATTCGGCCTGCAGGCCGGGGTCTTCACCCGCGACATCGCCAAGGGCCTGAAGGCCGCCGCCACCCTGGAGTTCGGCGGCGTCCTGATCAACGAGGTCCCGACCTTCCGCGCCGACCAGATGCCCTACGGCGGGGTCAAGGACTCCGGCAACACCAGGGAGGGGCCGGCCTTCGCCGTCTACGAGCTGACCGAGGAGCGGTTCGTCACCTTGCAGGGGTAGCGCTCGCGACATTGAGGGCGCTATAGGACACCTTATGTAGCGAGCGCTCGCAGGAGCTCCAGATTCTCGGGGCGGGGCTCGAGCTCGCCGCGCTCGATCCGGTGGGCGAGCTCGACCACGGCGGCGATGACCGGCGCCTCTAGGCCCAGGCGCCGGGACTCGCTCAGCGCCAGGCCGTTGATGTCGTCGACCTCGGAGTGGCGGCCCTTCAGCCAGTCGTGGAGGATCGTGGTCGTCGTGTGCTCGAGCACGAAGCCGGCGTAGAGGGTGTCGAGCAGGACCTCGACGACGCGGTCGGGGTCGGCGACGTCCTCGTCGGAGAGGCCGAAGATCGGCGGGATGCCGCGGCCGCTGGCGAGGCCGGCGTCGAGCGCCTCCTGGCCGGCGCGCAGCATCAGCTCGCGCATCCCCGGTTGCTGGAGCCCCCCCAACATAGGCAGGCCGAGGATCGCGGTGGTGACCAGGGTCGTGCAGTTGCTGACCAGCTTCATCCACTTGGCGTCGAGGATCTCCTCGACCAAGGCGACGCTGCCGGCGTGGCGCAGCAGCGCCGCGACCTCCTCGGCGCGGGCGGCGCTGGCCGGGTCGAGGCCGCCGACCGCGAACCAGGAGCGCGAGGGCGGCGAGTGGCGCTCGACCACCCCGGGCACGGTCATCTCGAGGAGACCTCGATCACGCAGCCGACCGTGCGCTCGGCGCCGACGGCCTCGGCGATCGTCGCCGCGGTCATCCCGTTCTGGACGCCGGCGACGAGGCCGTCCGGCTGCACGTAGGGCGCGATCAGCCGCGCCGCCCAGGCCGCGTCGTAGGCCTTGATCACGATCAGGACGACGTCGAAGGGCTGGCGCAGCTCGGCGACCTCGCAGAGGTGGAGGGCGCGGACCTCGACCTCGAGCGTCTCCTCCGGCATCTCGATCCGCAGGCCGTCGGCGCGCATCGCCTCGACGTGGGCGGGCCACTGGTCGATCAGGGTCACGTCGACGCCGGCCCGGGTCAGGTCGGCGCCGATCGAAGCGCCGTTGGCGCCGGCGCCGAGCACCGCGACCCGCGGCCCGCCGTTCACGTCAGCGCCACCTCGACGGCGCCGATGCCGGCCAGCTCGGAGCGGATCAGTTGTCCCGGAGCGACGTCGATCAGGGGGACGGTCGAGCCGCTGATCACGACCTCCCCGGGCGCCAGCTCGCAACCGAAGCTGGCGAGGTGCTCGGCGACGTGGTCGACCAGCTCGGTCAGGCGCCCGGTCGCCGTCTCGGCGTCCTCGTTGCCCGCCAGGGGTTCGCCGTCCAGCGTCACCGCGACCGCGATCGGGGCGTCCGGCAACGGCACCGGCTCCTCCCCGCTCAGCACGACCCGGCGGTGGTAGATGTCGCCGGCGAGCACCTCCTCCAGCTCGGCCGGCGGCCGGTCCGCGTCGGCCAGCTCGATCGCGGCGCAGATGCCGGCGATCACGCCGCCCTCGCCGATCTGAATCGCGATCTCCGGCTCCAGTTTCGGCGCCGTCCACTCCCCCACCCCGCACTCGCCGCCCGAGGGCAGCCGGGTGACGTCGGTGAGGAAGCCGACCACTGGGCCGCTCAGGCCCAGCGGCTCGCGCGCCGGCGGCGAGCCGAAGGCGACCTTCCACCCGATCGCCGTCGCCCCTTCGTCGAGCAGCCGCGCCCGGTGCGCCAGCTGGCGCTCCATCCCCGCCCGCACCCGCGGGTCGAGCCAGGGCGCGCGCAGGGCGGCCAAGACCTCAGAAGTGCGGCGGCATCCAGCCGCCGCCGGTCGCCGCCGCGGCGGTCGCGTCGACCTCGCGCGCCCGTTCGAACAGGTAGTCGCGGCTCTCGTCGGCGAGCCGGCGCAGGCGCTCGCGGTCGACCCCGAGCAGCTCGCCGTCGCGCTTCACGACCTCGCCGGCGACAAGGATCGTGTCGACCACGCCTGGATGGGCGTTGTAGACGACCATCCCGTAGGGGTTGTTGACGGGGAACATGCCGTAGGCGTCGGTGCTGAGCAGGATCATGTCCGCCTGCTTGCCGGGAGTCAGGGTGCCGATCCGGTCCTCGAGGCCGAGCGCGCGGGCGCCGTCGATGGTCGCGAATTCGACCACCTCGCGACAGCTGAGCGGCACGTGGTCGAGCGGCTCGCCGCGCTGCAGCGCTTCCGCGTGGTCGAAGCCGCGCTGGGTGCCGATCAGCGCCCGCATCGAGCCGAACATGTGACCGCCGTTGGAGCTGCAGACGTCGATCGAGATCGTCGGCCGGATCCCGACCTCGAGCAGCCGCCCGGTGGCCGGCCAGCCGTGCCCCATCTGCAGCTCGATGTCCGGGGAGACCGAGGCGGTGCCGCCGGAGTCGGCGACCATCCGCAGCTCCTCGTCGGAGATCGAGTTGCAGTGGACGTAGGTGACGTCGGGCCCGGTGAGGCCGCTCTCGTGCAGCCAGGCGACCGGCCGGTCCTTCGCCATCTCGCCGTTGCCGACGTGGACGGTGATCCGCAGCCCCAGCTCCCGGGCCAGCTCGTAGTCGCCGACCGTGGTCTCCCGGGTCGCGATCTCCGGTCCGCGCAGCGCCATCGCCATCGTGACCAGCCCGTCGTCGCCGGCGAAGTACTGGTCGCGGACGCGGCGCGCGTCCTCGGGGTGCGGGACCTCGTTCGGGAAGACGTCCCACTGCGGGGCGCCGCCGCCGTGCGCGAAGACCGCCCGCGAGCGCGACTCGATCAGCCCCTCGACCGCGGCGTCGGCGTGCTCGGGGGTCGCCAGGTTGTGCGACCAGTCGAGCAGCGTGGTGATCCCGCCGTCGAGCGCCTCGGTCGTCCCCAGCAGGTTGCCGAGGTAGGTGTCCTCGGGCCGGAAGTGGCCGCTGAGCCCGGCGTGCAGGCCGGTCATGTACTGGCCGAGCGTCCAGTCGCAGGCGATCGAGCGCAGCTGCGCCTGCCAGGTGTGGCGGTGGGTGTCGACGAAGCCGGGCAGGACGATCGCGCGGCTGGCGTCGATCACCTCCGCCCCCTCGGCTTCGAGGTCGGGGCCGACGGCGAGGATCTCGTCGTCCTCGATCAGCACGTCGGCGCGGTCGAAGTCGCCGAGCTCGCGGTCGAGGGTGAGCACTGTGCCGCCGCGAACCAGCTTCCTCATCGGGTCGACCCCTGGGCGGCGCTGACCCCCGGGCGCTCGGCCAGGTAGTCCCAGTCGCGGTTGAAGCGGTAGGAGTTGCGAGCCGGCGGCTGCGGCGCGGAGGTCTCCAGCCAGCGCACGCTCGTCTCGGTCTCGTTGTAGAAGGCGTGGACGCAGCCGGCGCCGGTCCAGAGGAAGTCGCCGGGGCGCAGCGTGAAGCGCTCGCCGGCGGCCTCGGCGACGACCTCGCCCTCGAGGATCACGTAGGCCTCCTCGAGCGGGTGGTCGTGCGGGTGGGCGACGCCGCCGGGCTGGTACTCGACCATGAACATCGTGTGCAGGGCGGCGCCGAGACGCTCGTCGATCAGCATCTTCACCGCGATGCCGCTGTAGGCGAGCAGCGCCGTCGCCATGCTGGCCGAGACCTGCGGGGCGCCGACCTGGCTGCCGAGCTTCAGGGCGTCGACGTTCATCTGGCTGGCGTCGAGGCGGAAGAAGCGCTGGTTGCGGGGGTCGCGGAGGTCGACCGCCCGGGCAGCGCCGCCGGGCTGCTGGTCGACGAAGAAGGTGTCGGGCGGAGCCGGCTCTTCGTCCTCGCGGGCGCGGGGCGCCTGCACCTCGAGCCAGCGGGCCGGGGCGCCGCCGGGATTGCGCCAGGCGTGCGTGGTCCCGACCGGGAGCAGTCCGCACTGGTCGGGCGCCAGCTCGACGCTCTCGCCGCCGACGTCGAGCACCGGGTTGCCCGCGAGCACGTAGAAGCTCTCCTCGAAGGAGTGCAGGTGGGCGCCGACCTCGCCGCCGGAGTCGAGTGCGCAGGCGCCGACGGAGGTGTGGACCGAGCCGTGGGTCCCGTTCAGCAGGGACTGGCGCCGGAAGCCGGCGCTGTGCGCCTCGAAGGCCGGCGGCGTCGCCATATCCTCCTCCGAGACCGTCGACCTGTGGAAGTTCGCCGGAACCAAGTGTTCAGTAATACTACATACCCCCTGTGGATGTCGTGAACAGCGACGCGAGCGTTAGGAGAGCGAGATGAAGGTCGGAATCGTCGGGCTCGGCTCGATGGGCGCGGCGATGGCGTGCCGCCTCGAGCAGAGCGAGCACGAGCTGCGGGTCTGGAACCGATCGACCACGCGCTCCGATGAGTTCGCGGAGCGCGGCATCGCGGTTGCCTCCTCCCCGCGCGAGCTGCTCGAGTGGGCCGACGTCTGCGTGACGATCCTCGCCGACGGCGCCGCCCTGGACGCGGTCGCCGCCGACCTCTTCGCGGCGCCGCTGGAGGGCGGTGAGACGACCTGGGTCGAGATGTCGACGATCGACCCGGCGGCCTCCGCCGAGCTGGCCGCGCGGGCCGAGGGCGCCGGGGTCGAGTACCTGCGGGCGCCGGTCAGCGGCAACCCCGGCGTCGTCGCCGCCGGCAACCTGACGATCATCGCCTCCGGCCCCGAGAGCGCCCTGGAGCGGGCGAAGCCGGCGCTGGTGGCGATCGGCCCCAACCTCTTCCACGTCGGCGCCGGCGAGCAGGCGCGGACGATGAAGCTGGCGCTGAACCTGATGCTGGCGGCGACGATGCAGGTGATGGCGGAAGCGCTGGCGATGGGCGAGGCGGCCGACCTCGAGCGGGCGAAGATGCTGGAGGTGATGGGCGCCTCGGCGCTCGGCTCCCCCTTCGTCAAGTACAAGACCGAGGCGCTGATCGCCGACGACTACAGCAGCACCTTCTCGGCCAAGCTGCTGGCCAAGGACCTCGACCTGATCGTCGGCGCGGCCAACGCCGACGGGGTCCCGGTGCCGCTGGCCGCCGCGGTGCGCCAGGTGACCCAGAGCGCGATCGGCGCCGGGATGGGCGAGCTCGACCTCAGCGCCCTGGTGCCGCTGGCCCGCCGCGACGCCGGCTTGACTGACTCGCTGCCCGAGTGAGCGTCGCCGCGGGCGTCGCGGTGATGGTCGCCTGCGGGGCCCTGTTCGCTCCGCAGGCGCCGATCAACCGCGGGCTCGCCGCGGTCACCGGCCCGCTCGCCTCGGCCTGCGCGAACTTCCTCGTCGGACTCGGCCTCGTCCTCGCCGCCTGCCTGGTTGCAGGGAAGGTCGGTGGCCTCGGAGAGGTGCCGGACGTGCCGCCGGGGCACCTGCTCGGCGGCCTGCTGGGCGCCGCCTACGTGCTCGTCGCCCTGCTCACCGTCGGCCTGATCGGGGCCAGCGGGGTCACCGCCGCCACCGTCGCCGGCCAGCTCGCCGCCTCGCTGGCGCTCGACGCCAGCGGCGCGCTGGGGCTGGAGCGCAAGCCACTTGCGGCCCTTGTCCTGCTCGGGGCGCTGGCCGTCTTCCTCGGCACCTACCTGGTGGTCGCCCAGCCTCGCGTGGTTCCTTTGTCCGCCCAGGCAGGACAAAGGAACCACGCGATGGGAGGGCACCTGTTGCCGATCGCGGTCGTCTTCGCCGGCGGAGTCGCGCTCGGCGTCCAGCACCCGTTGAACGGCCAGCTCGGAGCCGAAGTCGGCGACCTGCCCGCCTCGGTGGTCAACTTCGCGCTCGGCGGCCTGGCGCTGCTGGCGCTGCTCGTCGCGCGCGGAGAGACCAGCGGGCTCGCCGGACTGGGCCGGGTGCCCTGGCGCTACCGGCTCGGCGGCGTGATCGGCGCGATCAACGCGACCTGCGCCCTCGCCCTGGTCGAGACGATCGGCGCCGGCGCGCTCGCCGCCGCCAGCGTCACCGGGCTGGCGATCGCCTCGCTGGCGCTCGACCGGGCCGGCGTGCTCGGCCTCGCCAAGCGCCCGGTCACCGCCCGCCGCCTCGCGGGCGCCGCGCTGCTGGTCGGCGGCACCGTGCTGGTCGCGCTCGGCTAACCGGCTAGTTGAAGACCCAGCCGCCGTCGCAGGCGATCGTCTGGCCGGTGACGAAGTCGGAGTCCGAGGAGGCGAGCCAGGAGACGGTGCCGGCGAGGTCCTCGGGGACCTCGGTGCGCTTGATCGACTGCTCGGCGAGGAAGCCCTCGAACATCCCGTCGGCCTGCGGCCCGGCGTCGGTGGTCGGGGTGCGAACCAGGCCCGGGGCCAGCGCGTTGACGTTGACCCCGTGCGGGCCGACCTCGCGGGCCAGCGAGCGGGTGAACCCGATCAGCGCCGCCTTGCTGGCGTTGTAGTGGGTGTAGTTCGGCATCCCGGCGGCCACCGAGGTCGAGGTCACGTTGATCACCTTGCCGTGGCCGCGCTCGACCATCCCGGGGACGAAGGCGCGGCAGAGGTGGAAGATCGAGTCGGTGTTGATCGCGAACATCTCGCGCCACTGTTCGTAGGTCATCTCGAGGAAGGGCTGCATCGGGTAGACGCCGGCGTTGTTGACGAGCACGTCGACCCGGCCGAAGCGCGCGTTCACCGCCTCGGCCAGGGCGGCCACGTCGTCGGCGGAGGAGACGTCGGCGTGGTGGACGAGCAACGGAGCGCCGGTCGCTTCGACCAGCTTCACCGTCTCGGTTGGGGCATTGCGGTTGGCGACGGCGACGATCGCGGCGCCGTCGGCGGCGAGCCTCGCGGCGAAAGCCTGGCCCAACCCCTGTCCAGCTCCGGTTACCAGCGCGACCTTGTCGGCGAGCCCCATACCCGTGACTATAGATGATTTTGTGCGCTCTAGCTAAACGCGCAAAGCAGCGCTTACATCCGGAACATCGTCGCCGGCGGCGGCGCCAGCGGGGCGTTGGCGCAGGCGCCGAGCGCCAACCCGACGTAGCGGCGGGTGTTGAGCGGGTCGATCACGCCGTCGTCCCAGATCCGCGCGGTCGAGTAGTAGGGGTGGCCCTGGCGTTCGTACTGCTCCTTCAGCTCCGCCCCGGTCTCCGGCTGGCCGACCTCGGTCATCACCGTCGCCGCCTGCTCGCCGCCCATCACCGAGACCCGCGCGTTCGGCCACATCCAGAGGAAGCGCGGCGCGTAGGCGCGCCCGCACATCCCGTAGTTGCCGGCCCCGTAGGAGCCGCCGACGATCACGGTCAGCTTCGGCACCCGCGCCGTCGCCACCGCGGCGACCATCTTCGCCCCGTCCTTGGCGATCCCGCCCGCCTCGTACTCGGGCCCGACCATGAAGCCGGCGATGTTCTGGAGGAAGAGCAGCGGGACGCCGCGCTGGTTGCAGAGCTCGATGAAGTGGGCCGCCTTCAGCGCGCTCTCGCTGAACAGGATCCCGTGGTTGGCGATCACCCCGACCGGATGCCCGAGCACGTGGCCGAAGCCGGTGACCAGGGTGGTCCCGTACTCGGGCTTGAACTCGTGCAGGCGGCTGCCGTCGAGCAGCCGGGCGAGGATCTCGCGCGGGTCATACGGCGTGCGCAGGTCGGTGGGGACGGCGCCGTAGAGGGTCGCCGGGTCGGCCGCCGGCTCCTCGACCGCGGCCCGCGCCCAGGGCAGGGACGGCTTCGCCGGCAGCGTCGCGACGATCGAGCGCACCGTGCGCAGCGCGTCGGCGTCGTCGGCGGCGAGATGGTCGACGACCCCGGAGGTGCGGGCGTGCAGCTCTCCCCCGCCGAGCTCCTCGGCGCTCACGTCCTGCCCGGTCGCCGCTTTGACCAGCGGCGGGCCGCCGAGGAAGATCGTCCCCTGTTCGCGCACGATCACGGTCTCGTCGCTCATCGCCGGCACATAGGCGCCGCCGGCCGTGCAGGACCCCATCACCGCGGCGATCTGCGGGACCCCCTGCGCCGACATCGTCGCCTGGTTGAAGAAGATGCGGCCAAAGTGCTCGCGGTCGGGGAAGACTTCGTCCTGCAGCGGCAGGAAGGCGCCGCCGGAGTCGACCAGGTAGACGCAGGGCAGACGGTTCTGCAGCGCCACCTCCTGCGCGCGCAGGTGCTTCTTCACGGTCATCGGGTAGTAGGTGCCGCCTTTGACCGTGGCGTCGTTGGCGACGACCACGACCTCGCGGCCGTGCACGCGGGCGATCCCGGCGACCACCCCGGCCCCCGGGGCGGCGCCGTCGTAGAGGTCCTCGGCGGCCAGCGGCGAGAGCTCGAGGAAGGGGCTGCCGGGATCGGCCAATCGTTCGACCCGCTCGCGCGGCAGCAGCTTGCCGCGGGCGACGTGGCGCTCGCGCGATTTCTCTCCGCCGCCGGCGGCGGCGCGGCGCAGGCGGGCGTCGAGGTCGGCGACCAGCTCGCGGTGGGCGGCTTCGTTGCGCTCGAACTCGGGGCTGGCGGGATCGGCGTGGGTGTGCAGGACGGTCACGCGTCTCCCTCCTCCTCGGCGAGCGCGACCAGAACCTGACCGCGCGCGATCTGCTCGCCGGCCGCGACCAGGACCTCGGCGACGGTTCCGGCGGCGGCGCTCTGCACCGCCATCTCCATCTTCATCGACTCGACCACGACGAGCACGTCGCCCTGCGCGACCGCGTCGCCCGGCGCGCAGCGGACGTCGATCACGGTGCCCGGCATCGGTGCCTCCAGCGACCCCGCCGCGGCGGCCGCGACCCGCGGCTCGTCCGCGTCACGCAGGGCAAACCGCCGCGGCTCCGCAGCCCCGTCCAGCAACCACACTCCGTCGCCGTCGCGAAACGCGCGCGGCCCGAACCCTTTGCCTTTGTTCGCCCCCTGGGCGAACAAAGGCAAACGCTCGCTGAATTCCGCGAGGTCGACGGCGACGTCGAGGTTCACGCCGCCGCTCTCGAGCTCGGCGCGGATCGTGCCGGGGCCGGTCGCGCGCCAGGCGTCGAGCGCGTCCCAGGGATCGTCGGAGGCGGGCTCGCCGAGCAGCTCCAGCAGCGCCAGCTGCGGCAGGTCCTGGCGCGCCGGCGGCGGCGCGATCTCCTCGCCGAGGCGCTCGATCAGGCCAGTGTCCATCTCCCCCGCCCGCACCTCGGGCCGAGCCAGCAGCGCCCGCGTGTAGGCGACGTTGGTGCCGGGACCGAGCAAAACCAGCTCGCCGAGGCCGCGGTCGAGGTGGGCGAGGGCGGCGCGCCGGTCCGCCCCGTGGGCGATCACCTTGGCCAGCATCGGGTCGTAGTCGGCGCCGACCTCGGTCCCCTCCCGCACCCCGCTGTCGATCCGCGCCGCGGTCGGCTCGCGGTAGACGGCGATCCGCCCGGTCGAGGGCAGGAAGCCGCGCGCCGGTTCCTCGGCGTAGACCCGGGCCTCGACCGCGTGCCCGCTCAGCGTCACCTCCTCCTGGCTCAGCGGCAGCTCCTCGCCGGCGGCGACCCGCAGTTGCAGCTCGACCAGGTCGAGGCCGGTCACCGCCTCGGTCACCGGGTGCTCGACCTGCAGGCGGGTGTTGACCTCGAGGAAGAAGAAGCTGGCGGGGTCATCGCGCTCGGCGATCAGCTCGACCGTGCCGGCGTTGACGTAGCCGCTGGCGGCGACCAGGGCCACCGCGGCCGCCCCCATGCGCTCGCGCAGCTCGGCCGAGACGACCGGCGAGGGCGCCTCCTCGACCACCTTCTGGTGGCGGCGCTGCAGGCTGCACTCGCGCTCGCCGAGGTGGATCGCGTTGCCGTGAATGTCGGCGATCACCTGCACCTCGATGTGACGGGAGCGCTCGACGTAGCGCTCGACCAGCAGCCGGTCGTCGCCGAAGGCGCCCTGGGCCTCGCGCCGCGCCGCCCCGATCGCCTCCGCCATCTCCGCCTCGGTGCGGACGATCCGCATCCCCTTGCCGCCACCGCCGGCCGCCGCCTTCAACATCGCCGGCAGCTCGTTCTCCCCGGCCCAGGCGAGGATCTCCGCGTCGCTCAGCCGCTCCCCCTGCAGCCCGGGCAGGACCGGGACGCCGGCCGCGGCCGCCGCCTGCTTGGCGGCGACCTTGTCGCCAAGCAGCGCGATCGCCTCTGGGCCGGGGCCGACGAAGACGATCCCGGCCGCGGCGCAGGCCTCGGCGAAGGCGGCGCGCTCGGAGAGGAAGCCGTAGCCGGGGTGGATCGCCTCGGCGCCGCTCTTCCGCGCCGCCGCGACGATCCGCTCGATGTCGAGGTAGGACTCGGCCGGGGCGGTCGGGCCGATGTGGACGGCGCGGTCGGCGGCGCACACGTGCGGCGCGCCCGCGTCGGCGTCGCTGTAGACCGCGACCGACTCGACCCCGAGCCGCCGCAGGGTGCGGGCGACGCGGACGGCGATCTCGCCCCGGTTCGCGATCAGCACCCGGTCGAACATCAGCGCTGCCAGTCGACCGGGCCGGCGAGCAGGGTGTGGGAGCCGAGCGGGCGGCCGAGCACGCGCTGGGCCTCGGCCGCGGCGGCCAGCAGCTTCGTGAGGTCGATCCCGGTGTCGACCCCCATCTCCTCGAACATCGAGACCAGGTCCTCGCTGGCGACGTTGCCGGTCGCCCCGGGCGGGACCGGGCAGCCGCCGAGCTCGCCGAAGCTCGACTCGAAGGAGGCGCAGCCCGCCTCCAGCGCGGCGACCGCGTTGGCGAGGCCCTGGCCGCGGGTGTTGTGGAAGTGGGCGGTCAGTTCGACCCCGGGCAGCTCGGCCGGCGCCCGTTCGAAGAAGGAGCGGACCTGGGCCGGGTTGGCCATCCCGGTCGTGTCCCCGAAGCCGATCTCTTCCGCCCCGGCGTCGAGCAGCTGCCGGGCGATCTCGAAGACGCGGTCGGCCGGCACCTCGCCCTCGTAGGGGCAGCCGAAGCTGGTGCTGATCACCGCCTCGCAGCGGAAGCCGGCCTCGCGGGCGCGGTCGAGCACCCGCTCCAGCCCGGCCAGCGACTCGGCGACCCCGCGGTTGACGTTGTGGCGGTTGTGGCTCTCGGAGGCGGAGAGGAAGAGGTTGACCTCGTCGATCCGGTCGCGCAGCTCGAGGGCCGCGTCGAGCCCGCGCTCGTTGGGGACGAGGACGGAGACCGCGACCTCGTCCGGAATCTCCGCCCGTTCCAGCACCTCGCGGCCGTCGGCCAGCTGCGGGATCACGTCGGCGCGGACGAAGCTCGTCACCTCGAGCCGGCGCACGCCGGTGCGGGCCAGCAGCTCGACCAGGCGGACCTTGTCCGCGGTGGCGATCGTCTCCGGCTCGTTCTGGAAGCCGTCGCGCGGCCCGACCTCGCGGATCCGCACCGCGTCTGGGAGCTCCATGCCGTCGTTATACCGAATCATCCTTCGAATTTCGAGCGTTCGTTCGGATTTCTGCAGCGAAAGAGCCCGGGTGGTCGCCATTTCTCACGCGTACCGGATCAAATGGCGACCACCCGGCGTGATTTTCGAGGCGGGGTCGGGTTGAGCGGTTGGAGCGCCGGGTGAACGCCCGTGCTGTCATATCCGTAGCCCCAGGGAGAGAGCGCCACGATGACCCCACCGCCAGCCCAGCCCTTCGCCAGCCGGATCTTCCTCGGGCCGGCGCTGCGCACCCAGTCCGACGTCCGCCTCGTCAAGCTCGTGCGCGAGGGCTACGAGGGCGCCTTCGAGGAGATCGTCCGCCGCTACCGCAAACCCCTGGACCGCTTCGCCGCCGGATTCGTCGGCAACCGCTCCGAGGACGTCACCCAAGACGCGCTCTCGAAGGCGCTGCTGGCCCTGCGCGGATCCGAGAACGAGATCGAGCTGCGGCCCTGGCTCTACCGGATCGTCCGCAACACCGCGCTGAACGACATCCGCGACCGGCCGCCGAGCGTCGAGCAGCTCGAGGAGACGCTGGCCGGCGGCGAGAGCGCGGCGATCGAGGCCGAGCGGCGGGAGGAGATGACCGAGCTGATCGCGCGCCTGCGGGCGCTGCCGGAGCCACAGCGGGCGGCAATCGTGATGCGCGAGCTGGAAGGGCTGAGCCACGAGGAGATCGCCGCCGCGCTCGGGGTCAGCGGCGGCGCCGCGCGCCAGGCGATCTACCGGGCGCGGATCGCGCTGCGCAACGGGCTCGGGATGCTGATCCCGCTGCCGCTGCTGCGGATGCTGTTCGAGCACGGCGCCGCGGCCGACGCGGCGACCGGGGCGGCGGCAGCGGCCAGCGCCGCCGGAGCGGCCGCGGCCAGCGGCAGCGGAGCGACCTTGGGAGGGATCGGCGCGGGCACCGCGCTGAAGGCCGGGCTGGCGACGGTCCTCGTCGCCGGCTCGGTCGGCGCTGCCGGGGTGGCGATCGAGAACCAGCGCTCGGGCAGCGGCGGCCCGGAGCCGGCCGCGGCGGCGGTCAGCGCCGAATCGCCGGGGAGCGCGGCCAGCAGTGGCGGGGCCGACGATTCATCCGGCCCCGGCGGCGGGAGCGGCGAGGCCGAGCCCGGCGACGACCGCGGTGACCGCGGCGAGGGCGAGCGGGGTGAGGGTCGCGACGACGACCACGGACGCGGGTCCGACGACGACGGCCGCGACGAGGACCGCTCCGGGCCCCGCGGTGGCTCCGACGACGACTCGGGCAAGGGCCGAGGACGCGGGCGCGGCGGCGATGACGACGCGGGCGCCGGCCCCGGCAGCAGAAGCGGCAGCTCCCGTTCCGGTGACGAGGACCGCTCCGGCGGCGGCGGCACGTCGGGCTCCGGCAAGTCCGGCTCGGGCTCAAGCGGCTCCGGCTCCTCCGGCTCGGGGCGCTCCGGCGGGGACGACGGCGCCCACAGCGGCTCCGGGGGCGATGGGCCCAACAGCGGCAGCGGTTCGAGCGGCGGGGACGACGACGCCGTGGCGCCCGCCCCGCCGCCCCCCGAAGAAGCACTCGCCGAGGACGACAGCAGCGGCAGCGGCTCCGGGGGCTCCGACAGCTCCGGCTCGGGGTCCGGCGGCGGTGAGGACCACTAGCGCGTGATCTTCGCCCCCTCCCCGGGTTGCAGGGACGAGATGTCCCCAAACAACAGGAGGAGAACGGCATGATCCGCTCCACGAAAACTGCCCGCCTGCGGGCCCTGCTTGCCCTGGCGCTGAGCGCCGTCGCGGTGCTCGCCGTTGCCGGTCTGGCCACCGCCAAGGACAGCAACGACGACAACATTCCCGACCGCTGGGAGAAGCGCCACAACCTCTCGCTGAAGGTCGACCAGTCGCGACGCGACCAGGACCACGACGGCCTGCGCAACCGGGCCGAGTTCCGCACGCACAACGACCCGCGCGACGACGACTCAGACGGCGACGGCATCTCCGACGGCGACGAGGGCGCCGGAACGATCAAATCCTTCGACGCCGAGACCGGCCGCCTCGTGATCGACCTCTTCGGCGACGACGAGATCGCCGGCTTCGTCACCGACCGCACCCGGATCCGCTGCGAGGACGAGCACTCGCACGACAGCGGCCACCATCGCGGGCGCGGGCGCGGCCGTGGCCACGACGACGGGGCCAGCGCCAGCCGCAGCCGCGGCGAGGCCGAGCTGGGCGACGACCACGGCGGTCACGGCGAGGAAGAGCCCGGCGACGACCGCGGCGGCGATGACAACTCCGGCCCGGGCTCCGGGTCCTCGGACGATGAAGGTAGCTCCAGCCCCGACAACTCCCGCGACGACAACGGCCAGAGCAACGACGACAACGGCTCCGGCGCCAACTGCGCCCCCGCCGATCTGGTCGTCGGCGCCGTGGTCGAGGAGGCCGAGATCGACGTCGTAGGCGGCAAAGCGGTCTTCGAGGAGGTCGAGCTGACGCACTGAGCTGGACGTTTGACCTAGGCGGCGCTCGGGCTCGGGTGTCCGCCTCGAAACCCTGGGTACCAACTTTTGTGGACAGCCAGGACCGACCCGAGGAGGACACAGATGACGGGTTTCAGGAGAGCCCGAGCGCTCGCCCCCCTGATGGCAACCGCCCTGGTAGCGCTGCTCGCGCTGGCCGGGCCGGCAACCGCAAACGATGGCGGCAAGGGCTGGCACGATGACGACGGTCCCGCCGGGACCATCGCCTCCTACGACAGCGAGACTGGCCTGCTGACGATCGACCTCGCCGAGGGCGGCTCGATCAGCGGCCTCGTCACCTCCCGCACCTGGATCGACGCCGGCCACAAGAAGGGCTGCGGCGACGATGGCGGCGAGGAAGGCGCCAGCCGCAAGGCCAGGGCGGCCCGCAAGGGCGGCAAGGAGGCCCGGACCGGCGACTGGGGCTGCCACGGGCGCCGCAACGGCAGCCACGGCGAGCGCGGCCACGGCGAGGGCCGCGGCTGGCACCACGGCTGGAGCCACAACCACGGCGATGAGTCCGACCTAGTCCCCGGCGCCGTCGTCGAGGACGCGATCCTGATCCTCAAGGACGGCAAGGCCTGGTACGCGAAGGTCGAGCTCGAGGACTGACCTGACCCAGATCAAGCGGTAGGGCTCCGCCCTCCCTGAGCAGATCTACTTGGCGTCGAGCCAGTCCTTGCCGACGCCGACGTCGACCTCGAGCGGCGGGTCGAGCTGGTAGGCGGCGCACATCTCGCGCTCCACCAGCTCGGCCGCGTCCTCCATCTCCCCCGGCGGCCCCTCGAAGAGGAGCTCGTCGTGGATCTGCAGGACCAGCCGGGTCTCGCCCCCAGCTTCCGCGAGAGCCCGCTGGCAGCGCACCATCGCCACCTTGATGATGTCGGCGGCGGTGCCCTGGATCACGGTGTTGACCGCCAGCCGCTCGCCCAGCCGGCGCGTGTTCGGGTTGCCGGAGCGCAGCTCGGGAATCGACCGCCGTCGCCCCATCAGCGTGGTCACGAAGCCCTCCTCCTGCGCTTTCGCGACGATCTCCTCGCGGAAGGCGCGGACCGCCGGGAAGCGTTCGAGGTAGCGGGCGACGAATTCCTCGCCCTCCTTGCGCGGGATGTTCAGCCGGTCGGCGAGCCCGAACCCGGTGAGGCCGTAGACGATCCCGAAGTTGACCATCTTCGCCTTCGAGCGCTGGCCGACGTCGACCTCCTCGCGGGAGATCTCGAAGACCTCGGCGGCGGTCGCCGCGTGCACGTCTTCGCCTTTGTGGAAGACGTCTTTGAGGACGCCCTCGTCGGCGACGTGGGCCAGCACCCGCAGCTCGACCTGGCTGTAGTCGGCGGAGAGCAGCCGGGCGCCCTCCGCGGCGACGAAGCAGGCCCGGACCGGGCGCCCGATCTCGGTCCGGATCGGGATGTTCTGCAGGTTGGGGTTGGTGCTGGAGAGCCGGCCGGTGGTCGTCGCCGCCTGGTTGAAGGTGGTGTGGATGCGGCCGTCGCCGGGGTCGATCAGGTCCGGCAGCGAGTCGAGGTAGGTGTTCTTCAGCTTGGTCAGCTCGCGCCAGGACTCGATCTTCTCGACGATTGGGTGCTCGTCGCGGATCTGGGCCAGCACCCGGGCGTCGGTCGAGAAGCCGGTTTTGCCGCGCCGTTTCCTCGTCAGCTCGAGCTTTTCGAAGAGGATGCGGCCGACCTGCTGGGGGGAGCCGATCGTGAACTCCTCCTCGGCCAGCTCGAAGATCTCCTTTTCCAGCGTGTCGATCCGCTCGCCGAAGCCGGCGCCGACTATCAGAAACTTCCCGTCGATTTGGACAAGCAGGAGCAGCGCGGCGAAGAGTTTCGCAAGCTCAATCCTGTCGGTAAGATTCCCGCGCTCATTTTACCGTCCGGGGCGGTGATGACCGAGTCCGCAGCGATGCTGATCACGATCGCCGAACGCTTTCCGGACGCGAAGCTCTTGCCACCCATCGGATCAGACGAGCGC
>Ga0081539_10004250_pt1 | contig 16076 bp, 16 predicted proteins | sample TabmetS4T2R2_FD_71023 | JGI IMG/M metagenome (GOLD analysis project Ga0081539, IMG submission 71023) | Tabebuia heterophylla rhizosphere microbial communities from the University of Puerto Rico - S4T2R2 | ecosystem: Host-associated > Plants > Roots > Rhizosphere ...
CGTCCCGGGGCCCTGCTCGTCAACACCTGTCGCGGGGGCCTCGTCGACGAGGCCGCGCTGGCGGCCGCACTGCGAGAGGAGCACCTCGGCGGCGCGGCGCTCGACGTCTTCCACACCGAGCCGCTACCCGCGGACAGTCCGCTGCGCACGGCGCCGAACGTGGTACTCACGCCCCATGCGGCCTGGTACTCACGAGCGTCGCTGGCCGAGCTGCCGCTGCGAGCGGCGCAACAGGTCGTGGACTTCCTGGCCGGCCGCCCGGTGCCGTCGATCGTCAATCCCGAGTACCGCAAGGAGCAGGCATGACCACACATCGCAACGCCCTCGTCACCGGCGCTGGTGGCGGCATCGGCGCTGCGACGGCGCGCCTTCTGGCCGAACGCGGCGCCAACGTGTGGATGACCTACGCCGACAACGCGGACGGCGCGGAGCGCACGGCCGCGCAGTGCCGCGCACGCGGAGTCGAAGCCGTCGCCTCCCAGCTGGATCTTCGGGACCCCGAGTCGGTGGCCCAGCTCTTCGCCGCGATCGGCGAGCGTTGGGGATGCCTGCACACGGTCGTCAACAACGCCGGGGCCTGTCCGTACACCGCGTGGCACGACATCACGCTCGATGAGTGGGACGCGGTGCTGGAGATCAACGCACGCGGCACGTTCGCGTCGATTCGGAGCTCGATCCCTTTGCTGCGTGCCGCCGACGGCGACCGCTGCATCGTCAACGTCGCGTCGCTCGCCGGCCAGGTCGGTGGCGTCAGCACCAGCGTCCACTATGCGGCGAGCAAGGGCGCCGTGCTCGCGATCACCCGCTCGTTCGCCCGATTGCTCGCGCCCGAGGCCATCCGCGTCAACGCGGTCTCGCCCGGCCCGATCGCGACGAGCATCACGGCGCACCTCAGCGATGACGCTCGGTCCGGCCTGGCCGCGGCCGTCCCGCTCAGACGCCTTGGCCAGGCCGAGGAAGTCGCTCACGCCGTCGCGCTGCTGGCCTCACCCGATGCCAGCTTCACCACCGGCGCGACCTACGACGTCAACGGCGGGCTGCGGATCGACTGACGTCGCGTCGCCGAGGTTCGTGCGCCTCGTGCGTTCGCAGGACCCTTGCGGTTGCGGTCTCGATGTGGTCGGCCATCGCGTCGCGGGCGACATCGGGATCACCGCTGGCGATCGCATCGAGAAGGACGTCGTGCGACCGCGCGTGCTCGGCGAGCTCATCGGGATCCAGCGCCGCCGTAGCTGCGCGGAGGAACGCGTTGATGCGCCGGCGCAGCTGCGTGGCGAGTTCGAGCAACATGCCATGCTCGGCTTGGGCCCAGAGCTGCTCGTGGAAGCGCTCGTCGAGCGCGAACACCCTGCCGACGTCCTTGCGCTTGGCGGCCTGCGCCATGCTGCTCAGCGTCTTGCGCAGCTCAGCCTCCCGCGCGGGCGTCAGCCGCTGCTGCACGCGCTCGACGACGAACTGCTCGAGGAGGACCCGCAGCGACGAGAGCTCGACGATGTCTTCAGGCGTGAGCGCCGCGACCCGCGCCCCGCGCCGTGGCCGGTGCTCGACGAGCCCCTCATCGGCCAGACGCGCGAGCGCCTCGCGGATGGGGATGTGACTGACGCCGAGCTCGGCCGCCAGCCGCCGCTCGACGAGCCGCGCGTTCGGCTCGTAGCGGCCCGAGACGATGGCAGCGCGCAGCTCGGCGACCACCTGGTCGGCGACGCTGCTGTCTGGACGCGGGCGGAGGGCAGGGGACACGTGTGGTCTGAGCGGCACGCGCTTCGCGGTCGGTGCGCATGCGCCGCGAGCACACGCTATAGCGTTTCGTCACCGGCCTCGCGGCTCCCCAACAGCTGCGCAGGATGCGATCCCCTCGACTTCGAGCTCGCATTCGCCGCCCGCCGGTTCGCCTGCTTCAGTCGTCCGCAGCCCTAGATGTCCACGTCGTCCCATATGCGGGTGATGGCGGGCCTCGCCGCGGTCACTCCCGTGAGCGTGCGGTCATCTCGCGACGCGCCTGCTCTCCCCGGTCTGCAGGTCGATGTCGACGGGATGCGACGCGCCGTCGACCACGCACTCGTGCAACGCGAGCCGCCCGCTCAGGACGTGGATCTCGATGGCGCCGCTGGTCACGGCGATGCGACCCCAGCCGGTGCCGGCCACGAAGGGGAAGCGGCCGTCCTCGCCGCGCAGCGCGATGCGCGACCGCAAGGCGTCGTAGCGAAAGCCGGTCAGCGCCTCGAGCACGGACCATCCCGCCATCGCGCGAGCGTAGTGGTCGCCGCACTCGATCTCGTTGTACGGGTTGCGGCGCGTGCCGTCGTAGCGGGCGCGGAGCGCCTCCAGGATCCGCATGCCCTCCGCGCGCAGGCCTTCGGTCATGCAGTGGGCGGCCACCTGGTACTCGATGCCGGTCCACACCTCGTCGCAGTAGCGGACGGGGACGGTCGGTCGCCCGCCGCGGGGCCAGGTGCAGACGAGCAGGCCCGCGTCGTCCTCGTCGGCGAAGACGCGGTAGCCGTGGGGGAAGTCGCGGAAGCCGTCGCGAAGGTTGTGCGCAACGATCGCCTCGAGGGCGCTGCGGACGCGCTCGGCGGGCAGCAGGTGCCCGAGCTCGAGCTGGTGCGCCCACCACTGCCCCAGCAGCTGGTCGGCGAGGCAGCCGTCGCCGAAGTCGTGCGCGCCGCCGACCTCCGCCTGGCCGTAGTACTCGCCGTTCCACAGCAGACGGTCGTAGGCGGCGCTCGCGGTGCCGAAGCGCTCGCCCCAGCGGGCGGCGTCGGCATCGTCGCCCAGCACCGAGGCGATCTCCTGCATCGTTCGCAGCGCCGCCAGCCACAGCCCGCCGACGAACATGTTCGCGCCGTGCAGATCTATGTCGTAGGTCACCGGCTGGCGACCGACGAGCACGCCGTCGCCGTCGTCGTCCCAGCGCTCCTGGACGTGCGCCATGACCCGCTCGAGCTTCGGCCGGTACCGAGCCAGCCACTCGAGCCCGGCACCCTGCCGCGCCTCGCGGTAGGTCTTGAGGACCGCGCCGAGCATCCCGTCGAGGGCGGGATCCGCCGGGCCGCCGATGACCGTGTCGTGCAACTGGGGAGCATCGAGCGGTAGGACGACGCGATGCGGGATCGAGCCGTCGGGCGCCTGGACGTGGTCGAGCTCGATCTCGCGCATCGTGCGCTCGAGCGAGGGGAACAGGCGCGCGATCGCCTGCTCGTAGTTCCACACGTGGTTGCAGTTGAGGGGACACGAGCCGCCGGCGTTGCCGTTCCAGTTCAGCGTCGAGGCGCCCAGGCCGCCCTCGAACCCGTAGAGGCGACCATCGGCGGTCTGGAACACCGTCGGCGAGCGGACGAGGCTGCCCTGCGCGGAGAGCACGTCGGCGACCGTCGCCGGCAACGAGGACTCGGAGAGCTCGGCCGCCCACTCTCGCGAGGCGTCGAGCAGCTCGTCGCGGCGCGCCGCATACGTCGCAAGCACGTCGCGCACGCCGCCATGGCGCTCGCTGTACCAGTTGCCGATGCGCGCGCCCGCCCCGGGACGCGGCCCGGTCCCGAACTGGTCGAAGTCGACCGTCCGGTTCGGGAACGACCACGCGAGGACGACCTCGATCTCGCGGCTGTCGCCCGGCGCGAGGGCGAACGCGGCGGCCAGCGCGCCGACCCACGTCGTCCCGGGCGCGGAGACACCGGCCGGGACGACCCAGGGCGTGGCCATCCTGTCGATCGCCCCCCGCAGCGCGTCGTCGGACCAGTCCCCGGCGATCGTCGGACCAAGCGCCTTCAGCATCTCGACCCAGCGCAGCACCTCGCGTGCCGAGCCGCAGCGCGCCAGCGCGGCCGCCGGCTGGTCGGTGCTGAGCGCCAGCTCCCCTGCCCGGCGATCGTCCTCGGCGACCGCGGGGCAGTCCATGACGATCGTGGTGCGTCCGGCGCGACGCTCGAGGCGGTTGGCGTTGCCGCCGAACAGCGGGCAGCGCATGCCGTCCATCGGCGTGATCCCGTCCCATCCGGCGATGTTCTGCTGGCTGGCCACCAGCCAACCGTGCAGCGGCAGCTCGCTGCGATTGGTCAGCCGGAAGCGGAACGACACGAGCGGCAGCGAGCTCGCTTCAGCGTCGAGCGGCACGAAGGGCGTGCAGGCCTCGAGCCGGACCTCGAGCGGGAGCAGCGCGTCGACGTAGTCGATCGCGGCAAAGGGGTACGCCGCCTCGTAGGCGGTGTCCTCGACCGGTGCCCAGCTGCGCAACGCAAGCAGGATCTCGTCGGGGACGACGTGATCGTCGACGTTCGGCGCCGGCGTCGGCGCGGGCGCCACCGGCGCCGACTGCAGCACGCGCCGCACGTCGAGCGGCGGCTCGATGCTCGAGACGCGCAGGGCGAAGAAGGTGTTCGGCACCGCGCCGACGTGATTGGGCGAGTTGTGCAACTGCCACTGGCGCATGCTGCCGTCGCCGGCGAGGGCGACGGTGCCGGTGCCCAGCCCGCCGAGGGGCAGGGCGACGCAGCGGCGCGCCTCGCCGGTGAAGCGGCGCCCGCGAACCGTCACGCGCGGGCCCGCGCGACGACGGCGGCGGTGGCGGACGCGGCGGCCAGCGCCAAGGGGGCGGGGACGAGCAGCAGGACACCGGTGCCGAGCACGCGCGCGGCGGTCGCGACGAGGACCAGCGCGGCCAACGTGCCGACGACCACGCGCGGCGAGGCCGCCGCCACGCCCGCGCCGACCCGCCACGCGACGGACGCTCCGGTGGCACCCGCGGCCAGCGCGGCGAAGGCGAAGGGCGCCACGACGAGCGCGGCGGCGAGCACCGCGCCGTTGACGGCCAACGGCGCGACGAACAGCGGCTCGGCCCGGGCGGCCGCGACGCTTGCCGCGAGGAGCAGCGCGGCGATGAGTGGCACGGCGCCGACGCGCAACCCTGGCGCGAACGTTGCGCGGGCCAGTTGCGGCAGGGCGCGCATCGGCGGCGGCTCGGCGGCGACCACGAGCCGTGCCGGCGCGCCCGCCCGCCGTTCTGCTGCGCCGGTCACCACGCCGTGCGCCACCGCCGCCAGCAGCGCCCATGCCGGGCCGAGCCCCAGAGCGGTCGCGCCTGCAAGTACGGGCGCACCGCCGAGCGCCGCGCCGGCGCACGCGACGCCCACGATCAGCACGGGGATCGATGCGATGGCCAGCGCCGGCAGGGCGGCCCAGTACCCGAGAGCGGCCGCGGCCGCGGGCGAGCGCGGCGTGCTCATCCCTTGAGCCCCGCGGTGGCGATCGACTCGACGAGCTGGCGTTGGAACACGAGGAACAGCAGCAGAAGGGGCGCAACGACGAGCGCGATCCCCGCGAAGACCACGACCGGCTCGGTTCCGCCCTGCGTGCCCTGCAGCGCGACGAGCCCGAGCGGCAGCGTGAGCTTGTCGGTGCTCGAGAGGAAGACGTTGGGCCAGAAGAAGTCGTTCCAGTACAGCTGGAACTGGAAGATGCCCAGCGCGGTGATCGCCGGCGCGGCGAGCGGGACGATGATCCGGAAGAGGATCGTGAGGTGACCCGCCCCATCGATGCGCGCCGCGTCGTCGAGCTCGCGCGGGATCCCGACGAAGTACTGGCGCAGCAGGAAGATGCCCAGCGCGCTGACCAGACCTGGCAGGAAGACCGCGGCGTGGCTGTCGACGAGCCCGAGCTCGCGCATGCCGATGAACACCGGCAGCACGGTGATCTGCTGGGGCACCATGAGGCCGGCCAGGAAGAACAGGAAGAGCACGTCGCGGCCCTTGAACTCCAGGCGCGCGAAGGCGTACGCGGCCAGCACGCTCGTCAGCAGCGAGCCGACGGTGATGATCGCGGTGATCTTCAGCGAGTTCAGGAACATCCGGCCGAACGGGATGAGGTCGAACACCTTCCCGAACGCGCCGAAGTGCAGCGACGACGGGATCCAGTGCGGCGGCAGGTCGAAGCGCTGGTTGGCCGGCATCACCGTCGTCACCAGCACCCACACCACGGGCGCCAGCATGAGGGCGCCGACCAGGACGGCGACGATCGTCACCAGGCGGCTTGCGATCGCGCGCCTCACCGCTCGAACACCCATCGCCGCCGTAGGCGGAACTGGATCAGGGTGGCCAGCAGGACGATCACGAACACGAGCAGCGCGATCGCCGCCGCGTAGCCGACCTGGAAGTTGCGGAAGGCCGTCTCGTACAGGTACTGGACGATGCTCTCCGTCGCGCCGTCCGGGCCGCCGCGGGTCATGATGAACATCGGCTCGAAGATCTGGAACGCGCCGATGAACGAGATCACGCAGACGAAGAACAGCGTCGGCGACAGCAGCGGGAGGGTCACGTGCCAGAAGCGCCGCGCCGGCGTGGCGCCGTCGACGAGGGCCGCCTCCTCCAGCTCGCGCGGGATCGCCTGCAGCCCGGCGAGGATGACCACGAACGCGAAGCCGATCGTGTGCCAGAGGTCAACGAGGATGAGCGCTGGCATCGCGAGCGTCGACGAGACGAGCCAACCCTCGTGCGGCAGCCCGATCTTGCCCGCGTAGAAGTTGAAGATCCCGAAGGTGGGATCGAGCGCGTACTGCCAGATGAGCGCGACCGCCGCCCACGAGATCAGGAACGGGAAGAAGAATGCGGTGCGCAGGAAGTAGCGCGTCGCCCGGTGCATCCGCCGATGGACCACGAGCGCCATCGCGGTGCCCACGACGACGTGCAGCACGATCGACCAGAACGTGAACAGGAACGTGTTGCCCAGGGCGTTGCGCAGCTGCGCGTCGTGGAAGAGCCGGCTGAAGTTGTCGGTCCCGGCGAAGGTCGCCGGCGTGAGCAGATCCCAGTTGACGAAGGCCAGGACGATCGCGCCGATTGCCGGGCCGGCGACGAAGAGCAGGAAGAGCAGCAGGGCCGGGGCGACGAACAGGTACGGCGCGTACCACGCTCCGGCGCGGCGCGAGCGGGGGGGACGCCCGCGCCGCGCTTCGACCGCCGGGGTCAGCGCGTCGTCGATCACCGTCGCCACGGCGGCCCTGTCTACAGGTTCTGCTGGATGGACTGCTGCATCTTCTTCATCCCCGCCTCAGCCGTGACGTTGCCGCCGACGATCTGGCCCCAGCTGTCCTCGACGCCGCGCTGGATGAGGTTGCCCTTCGGCGGCGAGGGAATCGGCGTGGCGTAGTCGAGCGCCTCGTAGAGCTTCTCGGTGCCCTCGGGTGAGTTGGACAGGTACTCCTCGCTGGTGGCCAGCGACTTGCGGCTGGGCACGGCGGTGCCACCGAGCTTGGCGAAGAACGCCCCGCCCTCCTTGGAGAAGAGGTACTTGATGAACGTCCAGGCCTTGTCCTTCTTGTCGGAGGACTTGAAGATCGGGAAGGTCGCCCAGCCGACCGGAGACCCCTTCGGCGCCTTGTTGTGCGGCCACGCGACGATGCCGAACTTGTCGACGGCGTTCAGCGCGCGGATGTTGATGATCGGCCAGCGCCCGCCGCCGAACGAGGCGAGCTTGCCCTGCGCCGCGAGGCTGAAGCGGTCGAACGACCCGCCCGGCGCCGGGCTGAGCTTGTCCTTGACGAGCTTCTGGCAGAACTCGGCGGCCTCGATCGCCTGCGGCGTGTCGGCGGTCGCCTGCTTCCACTCGACATCGAGCGTCGAGGCGCCGTTCGTCAGCAGCCACGGCATGACGCCGATGAAGTACTCGGGCGTCGCCGGGTACAGGAACGCTCCGGTGCGCGACTTGATCTTCTGGCCGGCGGCGTAGAAGTCGTCCCACGTCCAGTCGTCGGTCGGCAGATCGGACCCGGCCTTCTGGAAGACCTCCTTGTTGAACCAGAGGCACATCGTGTTGAAGTCGCCCGGCATGTAGTAGGTCTTGCCGCCCGGCGAGGCGTACTTCTTGTTGAACTCGGCGATCTTGGGATTGGCGTCGGAGAGGTACTCGTCGACGGCAGCCTTGTCCTTCTCCATGAACTCGTCGATCGGATACAGGAGCCCGCGGGTCGCGAACAGCTGCATGCCCTCGGTGGCGACCTGGACGAGGTCGTACTTCGCCCCGCCGCCCAGCTGCGTCGAGACCTTGTCGAAGAACGCGGCCCAGTTGTCCACCGGCACGCCGGTGGACTTGAGCTTGATGTCGGGGTACTTCTTGTTGAAGGCGGCGAAGAGCTCGTTGTACTGCTTCTGCTGCTCGGCGGTCCCCAGGTAGACGAACGACAGCGGCCCGCTGCCACCGTTGCCGCTACCCGAGCTCGACCCGCCACAGCTGGCGAGCGGCCCGAGCGCGGTCAGGCCCAGCGCGCTCGAGCCGGCGATCCGCAGCAGGCGGCGCCGCGACATCGGCCCCGTCAGCGTGGACTGCTGGTTGCTTGCGTCGGCTGCCACTGACCCTCCTCCGGTCGTCATGTCGAGAATCGATTTCTGAGGAATCGTTTTCTCGTACGCTGGCGGGCACCGTAGTTCGGATCGCGCGCCCTTGTCAAGTCGGCTTTGACAGCCGAGCTGTCCTACCCATAGAGTGATCGCGCAGTGCGCGAAACGATTTCTCAAGACGATCCCTCGGAGCGGACCGGCATCGCCGCAGTCGCCCGCCGCGCATCGGTCTCGCCCTCCACGGTCTCGCGCGTGCTCAACGGCGACACGCGCGTCGGCGAGGCCTATCGGCAGCGGGTCATGCGCGCCGTAGCCGAGCTCAACTACCGCCCCAATCGCCTGGCGCGCAACCTGCGCAAGCAGCGCAGCGCGAGCATCGGGGTCGTCGTCTCGGACATCGAGAACCCGCACTTCACCGAGATGGTCCGTGCGGTCGAGGACCATGCGTACCGCGAAGGCCACACCGTCCTGGTGTGCAACACCGACGAGACGCCCGACAAGCAGCGCGTCTACCTCGACGTCATGCTCGACGAGCGGGTCCTCGGGGTCATCATCTCCCCCTCGGATCCCAGCGGCCCCGAGATCGGCAAGCTGCTCGATGCGCGCATCCCGGTGATCGCGTTCGATCGCGAGGTCGCCGATCCGCGCGCCGACGCGGTCATCGCCGACAACGTGGCCGGCGCGCGCACCGCGGTCGAGCTCCTGGTCGCACAGGGCCGGCGCGAGATCGTGCTCGTGGGCGGTCGTCAAGACGTCGAGACCGGCGCCGAGCGCCTCGACGGCTTCACGCTCGGGATGGTGACCGCCGGCCTGGAGCCGCGCAGCGTCGCCGGCGACTTCCGGATCGACGGCGGCTACGCCGCGGTGCGCCAGCTGCTTGCCGGACGCGACCGCCCGACGGGCCTCGTGGTCGCCAACAACTTCATGACCCTGGGCGCCCTGCGGGCCATCCGCGAGGCCGGGGTGCGAGTGCCAGACGAGCTGGCGCTCGTCGCGATCGACGATCCGCCGTGGGCGCCGTTCGTGGAGCCGCCGCTCACGACGCTGGCCCAGCCCGTGCGCAAGATGGCCGCCGACGCGATGGAGCTCCTCCTGCAACGGGTCGCGGGGACGCGCACGGAGCCCCGCCGGATCACGCACCCCCTCGAGCTGCGCCTGCGCGCGTCATCGGGATCCACGACCTGACGAGAGGAGAGATCTTGCCCCGTATCGCGCTGATGACCGTCTCGGACGGACGGCCGAAGGTCCACGACGAGCTCGAGGACTTCGCGCTCGGCGTCCAGGAGCGCATCGCGCGGGCGCTGCGCGAGGCCGGCATGGAGGTGGAGGCAGCGCCGGCGACGATCGGGGACAACGCCGCCGCCGTCGCCACCGCGCGCCGACTCGCCGATGGGCGCGCCGACCTCACGGTCATCAACCTCCCCGTATGGGCGTTCCCGCACTTCAGCGTGCTCGCGGCGCGCGAGACGCTGGGGCCGCTGGCGCTCTTCTCGAACATCGACCCGAAGTACCCGGGCATGGTCGGCATGCTCGCCGCCGGCGGGGCGCTCGACCAGCTCGGCCGCCGGCACGCGCGCGCGTGGGGCGACGTGGCCGATCCCGCGGTGCTCGACCGCTTGCTCGGCCTCGCGCGCGCGGCAGCGGCGGTGCGCCGCCTGGAGGGGTCCACGTTCGGCCGCGTCGGCGGACGGCCCATGGGGATGTACACCGCGGTGTCGAGCACGGATCAGTGGATGACGCAGTTCGGCGTCGACGTCGAGGAGATCGACCAGTTCGAGCTCGTCCGCCGCGCCGACGCCGTCGATGGGGACGCCGCCCGCCAGGCGCGCGAATGGCTCGAGGAGCGGGTCGCGGGCGTGCACTACGACGGCCGGCAGCTGACGCCGGAGCTGTTGGAGCGCCAGCTGCGCACGTACGTCGCGATGCGCGACCTCGTGTCCGAGCTGCGCCTCGACTTCTGCGGCATCAAGGGCCAACCGGAGCTCACCGATCACTTCTGCACGATGGACGTCGCCGAGGCGCTGCTCAACGACCCCTACGACTTCGATGGGAGCAAGCGGTCGGTCGTCTGCTCGACCGAGGCCGACATGGACGCGGCGCTGACCATGCAGCTGCTCAGCGGGCTCTCGGGGACGCCGGCGCTCTTTGCCGACGTGCGCCACTACCACGCCGACCTCGGCGTCTGGGACCTGTGCAACTCGGGCCAGCACGCCACCTGGTTCGCCGCGCGCAGCGACGTCGCCGAGGAGAACCTGCGCCACGTGCACCTCTACCCGGAGGACTTCTACTTCCCCGCCGGCGGCGCGTCGGTGCACCATCTCGCCGCGCCGGGTGAGATGACGTTCGCGCGGCTCAACCGCAGGGACGGGCGCTATCGGATGCAGGTCCTGCGCGGGGCCTTCGAGCAGTTCGATCCCGACACCAACGAGCGCCTCATGCGCGCGTCCACCTACGAGTGGCCGCATGCGTTCGCGCGCTTCAGCGCCGGCGCGGAGGAGATCCTCTCGCGCTACGGCTCCAACCACATCCACGCGGTCCCGGGCGACCGCACCGCGGAGCTGCGGGAGGTCTGCCGGCTGCTCGACGTCGAGTTCGACGGCTTCGGCTCGCTGTGAGCGAGCCGCTCCTCCTGCTCGGCATCGACATCGGGACGTCGAGCGCGAAGGGACTGCTCGCCACACCGGACGGCGAGGTGGTGGCGACCGCCGTGCACGAGCACGCGCTGTCGCTGCCGCGGCCCGGGTGGGCCGAGCACGACGCCGAGGACGTCTGGTGGCAGGGCATCCTGGCGCTGTGCGGCGAGCTCGTGCCGGCCGCGGGCGGCGCGCTGGCCGGCGTGTGCGTGAGCGGCATCGGACCGTGCGTGGTGCCGTGCGACGCATCGGTCAAGCCGCTGCGGCCGGCGATCCTCTACGGCATCGACACGCGCGCCACGGCGGAGATCGCCGAGCTCGAGGACCGCTTCGGCGCCGACGCGATCCTCGCCCGCGGCGGCTCGGTCCTGTCGAGCCAGGCGCTCGGCCCCAAGCTCCTTTGGCTGCGCCGCCACGAGCCCGACGTCTGGTCGCGAACGGCGGCATGGCACATGGCCAGCTCGTTCGTCGTGGCGCGCCTGACCGGCGAGTACGTGCTCGACCGCCACTCGGCCAGCCAATGCGATCCGCTCTACGACATGGCGGCCGAGGACTGGGCGGCCGATTGGGCGAGCGAGGTCTGCGGCGACGTGCCACTTCCCAGCCTGGCGTGGCCGGGCGAGATCGTCGGGGCGGTGCACGCCGCGGGCGCGCAGGCGACCGGGATCCCGGCCGGGACGCCGGTGATGGCGGGCACGATCGACGCGTGGGCCGAGGCGTTCAGCGTCGGGGTCCGCCGCCCCGGTGACCTCATGCTCATGTACGGCTCGACGATGTTCCTCGTCGAGGTCGCTGAGGCGGCCGAGCCCCACCCAGGTCTGTGGCTCACCGCCGGTGTCGAGCCGGGGTCGCTGTCGCTGGCGGCGGGCATGGCCACCTCGGGCTCGCTCGCCGCGTGGCTGCGGTCCCTCGCCGGCGGCGTGGACTACGGACAGCTCGTCGCCGAGGCGGCCGACTCCCCGGTGGGCGCGCGGGGTCTCGTGGCGCTGCCGTACTTCGCGGGCGAACGCAGCCCGCTGTTCGATCCGGACGCGCGCGGCGTCATCGCGGGGCTGACGATCGCGCACACCCGCGGCGACCTCTTCCGCGCCGTCTACGAAGCGATCGGCTACGGCATCCGCCACATCCTCGAGACGTTCGCCGCCGCCGGGGCGACGCCGCAGCGGATCGTCGCGGTCGGAGGCGGCACGCGGGACGACCTCTGGACGCGGGTGGTCTCTGACATCTGCCGCCTACGCCAGACGGTGCCCGAGCAGACGATCGGCGCCTGCTACGGCGACGCGCTGCTGGCCGCCATCGGAACCGGCCTCGTCGCTGCCCGCACCGACTGGACGCGGGCGCGATCCGAAGTGGCCCCGAACGACGCGAACGCGGACGCCTACGACGAGCTCTACGACCTTTACCGCCGGCTGCACGGGGCGACCTCCGAGATCCAGCACGCACTCAGCGCGCTCGGCTCGTAGGTCCTCGCCGATGAGCTTTGCGCCCTGGCACCGTTCCAACGAGGACGAGGTCAACGCGAAGGAGGTCCGATGAAGGTCGGCACGGAGCAGGAGTGGCAGGCGGCTCGCAAGGAGCTGCTCGCGGCCGAGCGCGAGCTCGAGGCGCACACCGAGCGGGTCGAGGAGCAGCGGCGCGAGCTGCCGTGGGTCCCCGTCGAGAAGCAGTACACGTTTGCGACCGAGCAGGGTTCGAGGACGCTCGAAGAGCTGTTCGAGGGTCGCTCGCGCCTGCTGGTCTACCACCTGATGTTCGGCGAGGACTGGGAGGTGGCGTGCCCGGGCTGCTCGTCGCTGGCCGACGGGCTGAGCGGGGCGGTCGAGCACCTCAACGGCCGCGACGTGACGCTGATCTGCATGTCGCGGGCGCCGCTCGAGAAGCTCGCCGCCTACAAGGCGCCGCGCGGGTGGACGGTGCCGTGGGTGTCTGGGTACGGGGGCGAGTTCCTGTTCGACTACGGCTTCGCGTTCCGGCGCGAGGAGATGACGGGGATCATCCGCGAGGAGTTCGACATGGGCGAGCTGCTGCGCGAGGCGCCGCAGTGGCTGCGCAACTACCGCGAGGAGGTCGGCGCGCCCGACCTCGAGTCGGCCGTGTCGGTGAGCGCGGGCTGGAGCGTGTTCGCGATGCGCGACGGCGAGGTCTACAACACCTACCGCGTCTATCCGCATTCGCGCCTCGTGACGCCGCTGTTCTCCCCGCTGCTGGGGCTGATGCCGGACGATTGACCGCCTCGCCGAACTCGCGCTGCTGCGCGGGTGAGGCTGGTCACACTCGCGGAAGGGCGTGCGCGCGGGCGGCGTCGGAACTCGCATGCACGCCTATCAGCACTACGCGAACCTCGTGATGCTCGATGCCTGCCCGTCGTGCGAGCGGCCGACCGCGGTGATCCGCGAGTACGCCCCGCGCTCGACGCGCCGCGGCGTGCCGGCGTATCGCAAGGTCCGCTGCCTCGTCGGGCACCAGTTCACGTTGTTGATGGACTAGCCGGTCGTCAAAAGCTGTCTCGCGCGACCCTGCGCGTCTGTCGAGCGCCGGAAGGGTCGTTGAGGTGCGCCTGGATCAGGGCGTCGAGCGCGACCTGGACGATCAGGTTGGGGTCGAGCTCGGCGAGGAGGATCAGCGCGTCGCGGACGCGTTCGGGGCCTTGGTGGCCGTCCCGGAGCGAGGCGACGAGCGGCTCGATGTCCGCGTCGGCGCGCAATCGGCGCACGAGCGACAGCGTCTGCTCTTCGTCGGCGGTCGGCGGATCGTCATTTACCACTGGACACGCTCTCTACCCGTATCGCGCGTCAACCTCGCACTGGCTTGACGGAGCGCATGCGCATTAGGCTTGGGTCCGGAGGCCGACGCTTGCAAGCCGGTGAAGGACAGGCACACGACGAGCGCGAGCCGATCGCGCTTCCGGCGATCAGCCTGCTCGATGTGCTGCCCGAGATCGCGCCGTCGATCCCGCCTGCCGATCGCGACCTGGCCGAACGGGCGCTGATGATGCCCCGGCTGCTCGCCCGCGACGTCGATCTCGCCACGACGTTGACTGACACGAGCGGGGACGGCTTCGATTTCCTGATCGTCGAGGGCATCGTGCTCAAGGAGACGAGGCTTTCCAACCGCGCGGCGTTGGAGCTCCTCGGCCCTGGTGACGTGCTCGGCCCACCGCTGACCGCCATCCGTCAGATCGAGTCGCGCGCGGTCAGCCGATACATGGCGCACGGTGCGGTCACGCTCGCCGAGCTGGGCGCGCGGTTCCGTGCGGCGGCACGGCGCTGGCCCGGTCTCTCAGACGCCTTGCTCGACCGCCTGGCCCGACAGACCCATCAGGCGTCCATGCACCTGGCCATGTTGCATCTGTCGCGCATCGAGGATCGCGTCATCGCCCTGTTCAGCGACCTCGCGGAGCGCTTCGGGCAGATGACGTCCGAGGGCGCGGTCATCGACCTCGATCTCACTCACGAGGTGATCGGCCGCCTGGTCGGCAGTCGCCGACCGACCGTCACCCTCGCCCTCCAGGGCCTGGCCGCCAAGGGCACGCTCGACCGACGAACCGACGGGCGCTGGGTCCTGAACCCCGACGCGATCGCCCCCTGACGATCAGCCCGTGGGCACCTCGACGCGGCCCTCGGCGGTGACGGTTGTGAGGGGGAGGCCGAGGCCCGAGAGCTTCGAAGGCAGGTCGAGCTTGAGCCACTTCGAGACCCGCGTGGGCAGCGTCGAGATGATGATCTCGTCGAACCCGTGGAGGTTGACGGCGTCCTGGATCGCGTCGAGCGGGTTGGGGTCGCCGATCATGCCCTCGACGTGGCCGCCGGCCGCCTGCTCGAGGAGCGGCAGGGCGAGCTCGAGAACCTGATTGGCCTCGCTGGTCTCCTGGTCCTCGGGGTCGACGACCTTGTGCAGGCCGTGCGCCGAGTTGGGCACGAGCAGGGTGAACTCGGCCCCGCCCCGGGCGGCACGCTCGCGGACTGCATCCAGCAGCGCGGGGGTCGCCGCCGTCTTGTGGGCGACCACGAGGACGCGCGCGGACGTGGAGGACTCCATGCGGAACTCCTTTCGTGCGGTTACGCACGATGTTCCCACTGGGAGCGGCCGCGCGCCAGTGCCTGGTTCGCGTGCGGAGCGACCGCGCGCCAGTCCGTGGTTCGCCTGCGGAGCGGCCGCGCGCCAGTCCGTGGTTCGCCTGCGGAGCGGCCGCTCGCCGGCGCCGCGCGACCGCTTTGCTAGATTGCTTGGATTCAAGCATTCAGGAGCAGCAACATGGCCAAGCAGTCTGACACCACCCTCGTCGACGGCGTCCTCAGCGTCGCCGCCCACCTCGAGCCCGAGCTCGACGAGGCGCTCGCCGAGCACCGGCTGACGCGCCCGAGCTTCCAGGTCCTCTCCGCCCTCCTCGACGCTCCCGACAACGCGCTCACCCAGCGCGAGCTCATGTCGACCGTCCGGCGCACGTCGGGCACGGTCAGCGTTCGGCTCGCCCGCCTCGAGCGCGCCGGCCTCGTCACCCGCGAGCCCGATACCGAGGATCGGCGCACCGTGACCGTCACCCTCACCGACCGCGGGCGCGAGTGGGCGACCGCCGCGCGCCCCGCCTACGACGAGGCCGCCGGGCGCCTCGCCGCGGGCCTCCCCGAGGACGCCCGCGCGAAGTTCGGCGAGTACCTCGCCGCGTGGCAGGGCTTCTTCGAGCCCGACGACGGCGAGGCGCCGCGGCTGGGCATCGCCGTCGCGCCGGCCGCGACCGCCTCGCGGATGCGCCGCGCCGTCGGCCTCCCCGACCGCCACGGCGTCCTCGTCCTCAAGGTCAAGCGCGACAGCGCCGCCGACAAGGCCGGCCTGCAGCGCGGCGACCTCGTGACGGCCGCCGGCGGCGGCGAGGTCCGCACGATCGGCGACCTGCACCGCGCCGTGCGCAAGGCCGGCGCGACGCTCGCGCTCGACGTCGTCCGCGGCGTCGACGAGCGCGCGGTCGAGGTCGAGCTGAAGAGCGCGGCCTAGCTGTAAGTCCCGAGGAGGTTGTTCAGGCGGGTGATGGGTGTCTGTCGCCCGAGGGCTTGGTGTGGGCGACGATGGTTGTAGCGCCAGAGCCAGCCGTCAAGGGCTGCGGTGCGTTCTGCGCTTG
>Ga0081539_10004251_pt1 | contig 16074 bp, 22 predicted proteins | sample TabmetS4T2R2_FD_71023 | JGI IMG/M metagenome (GOLD analysis project Ga0081539, IMG submission 71023) | Tabebuia heterophylla rhizosphere microbial communities from the University of Puerto Rico - S4T2R2 | ecosystem: Host-associated > Plants > Roots > Rhizosphere ...
CGGCCATGAGCACCGCTCCGACCATCGCCACCAGCGGCGGGAGGCCGAGGCCGGTCGCGGACTGCGCGCCGATCGTGGTGCTGCTGCCGGCCAGGTAGCAGTAGCCGTACGCGCCGACGGCGACGAAGAACGCGTGGCCCAGCGACAGCTGTCCCGTCACCCCGACCAGGAGCGTGAGGCCGATCGCACCGATGATCGCGGCCATCGCGAAGAGACCCGTCTGCAGCCAGAAGCTCGTCAGGTAGAGCGGCAGCGCCAGGACGACGATCACCGCCGCGGCCTGCAGGAGGCGGACGAGAAGGCGGCGGTTCGCGTCAGACACGCGGCAGCTCCCTCGTCCCGAACAGACCCGACGGGCGCACCAGCAACACGAGCAGCATCACGACGTACGGCGCGACGTCCTGCAGACCCCTTCCGAGGAACGCGATGTCGCTCTGGTAGCCGCCGACGAGGGTGACCACCACGCCGATGACAAGCCCTCCCACGATCGCCCCGGCGACCGAGTCCAGGCCCCCGAGGACCGCGGCGGGGAAGGCCGCCAGCGCGACGAGCCCGACGTTGGCGTCCACGCCTGGCGTCGGGAACGTCGTCAGGAAGATGCCGCCGATCGTCGCAAGGGCTCCAGCCAGTGCCCAGACGCCGCCCGCGACGCGGCCAAGGCGGATTCCCATGAGCGCCGCCGTCTCGCCATCCTCGGCGGCGGAGCGCATCGCCAGCCCCCATTCGGAGAACTTGAAGACGGCCACGAACGCCACCAGGAGCACGATCGCGACGACGGCGGCGGCGACGCGGGCTTGCGGGATCGCGAGGCTCCCGATGTGGACGATGTGATCCTTCCACGGATCTCCGATCGGCAGCACCGAGTCGCCGATGCGGCGGGTCATCTCCGTCGCGAGCACGATGTTCACGCCGAGCGTGAGGATCGTCAGCACGTCCGCGCTCGCTCCATGTGCCTGCTGGATGAGCAGCACCTGGATGAGGAGGGCGACGACGGCGGCCGCCGCCATCCCGATCAGCACCGCCGGGAGGAAGCCCAGGTCGCGCTGCGTCCGCGCGATCACGTAGACGCCGATCAGCAGCACGGAGCCGTGCGCGAAGTTGATCACCCGGCTGGCTTTGAAGATGAGCGCGAACCCCAGCACGATCAGCGCGTAGACGAAGCCGAGCGACAGCCCGCTCATCAACAGCTCGAAGAACTGGTCCATCAGTCGATCCCCTCCTCGGCGCCGCCGTCTCGAGGTCCGACCGATGCGCCGTCGCGCGTCCCGAGGTAGGCCTCGAGCACCTTCGCGTCCTCCTGGACCTCGGCCGGCGCCCCTTCGGCGATGCGCCGCCCGAAGTCAAGGACGGTGACGCGATCGGCGATTCCCATGACGAACGCCATGTCGTGCTCGACGAGCAGCACGGAGATGCCGAGCTCCGTTCGGACATCGCCGATCGTCTGGGCCATGCTCCGCGACTCCTCGGCACTCATGCCCGCGACCGGCTCGTCGAGCAGCAGGAGGGCGGGCTCGCCGCACAGTGCACGGCCGAGCTCCAGGCGTTTGCGGTCGCCGTAGGACAGCTCGTGCACAGGCCGGAGGAGCTTGTCGTCGAGCCCGACGAGCTCGGAGATCGCGTGGACGCGCCGGCGCTGGTCGCGCTCCTCGCGCCGTGCGGCGGGAAGGCGAAAGCCCGCCGAGAGGAAGCCCGCGCGCGACAGGCGATGACCGCCGACGAGGAGGTTCTGCTCCACCGTGAGGTGGGGCGACAGCGCGATGTTCTGGAACGTGCGGCTCACCCCGAGGCGCGCGATGCGGTGGGGCCGTAGGCGCGTGAGCTCGTGATCGCCGTACCGCGCGCTGCCGGCCGTCGGCTCGTAGACGCCCGTGAGGACGTTGAGGCAGGTGGACTTCCCCGCCCCGTTCGGGCCGATGAGCGCGTGCATCGTTCCCGGCCTCACCGCGAACGTGACGTCGGCGAGCGCGTGCACGCCGCCGAAGCGGACGGTGACACCGTCGAGCGAGAGCTCCTCCGGCGTGCGCTTGCGCCGTGCCGGCCCGGGCCGGGCGGTCGAAGGGCGCGCCGGCCCGGGGGCGGCTGCCCGCTCGCTGTCCGGCGTGACGCCCATGTAGCGAGCGCGGACCTCGTCGCTGCGCGCAAGCTCTGCGGCGGGGCCGTCGAGGGCCACCTTGCCGACCTCCAGAACCAGTGCCTGGTCGGCCACGCCCAGCGCCATCGTGGCGTTCTGCTCGACGAGGACCACTGAGGTGCCCTGGCGGTTGATCTCGGCGATGATCCCCGCGATGCGCTCGACGACGACGGGCGCGAGTCCGAGCGACGGCTCGTCGAGCAGCAGGAGCCGTGGATCGGACATCAGGGCGCGGCCGATCGCGAGCATCTGCTGCTCGCCACCGGAGAGCAGGCCGGCACGCTGGGCGCGCCGCTCGGCGAGCCTCGGGAACAGCTCGAGGACGCGCGTACGCGCGCTGGAGCGGGCGGCGCGCCCGCGTACGGCGAACGCCCCGGCGCGCAGGTTCTCTTCGACGGTCAGGTCGCTGAAGATCCGCCGGCCTTCGGGCACCTGGACGACGCCCGCGCGCACGATCTCGGCCGGGTCGGTTCCGCGAAGGCTGCGTCCTGCGAGCTCGATGGAACCGCTCTCGATGGCGCCCCGGTGATGCCCGAGGGTGCCGGAGATCGCACGCAGGAGCGTGCTCTTGCCCGCGCCGTTGTTGCCGAGCACGGCGACGACGGCGCCATCGGGGACCCGCATGGAGACGTCGTGCAGCACCCGGACCGCGCCGCCGTAGGACACCGTGAGTCCGCGAACCTCGAGCAACACCGTCGCGGACCCCTCAGGGCGCGCGCGACTCTCCACGCTCGGCTGCTCAGAACCGGCGCGCGTTCCCTCACCGCGGCCGACTGGTGTCACGTCTCCTCCTCCAATGTCCGCGACCCAAGCGGACAGCCTTCGTCATACCCCGGCTAGATTGCGGTCACGCAGTCGAGCGATCTCGGAAGGGACGGCGGTGGAACAGCGCCTCAGCGTGATCACCCTCGGCGTCGCTGACGTGACCCGGGCCCAGCGGTTCTACGAGGCGCTCGGCTGGCGCGTCGACGACGGCATCGACGACGAGCACGACCACATCGTGTTCTTCCAGATCGGCTCGATGATCTTCTCGCTGTGGGATCGGGCCAAGCTGGCCGAGGACGGCGGGCTCGTCGACGGCGGCGGCTGGGGAGGCGTGACGCTCGGGCACTGCGTCGGATCGTCCGACGAGGTCGAGCGGATCCTCGCCGCCGCTGACGATGCGGGTGCGACGATCACGAGCGCGGGGCAGCGTCGTGTCTGGGGCGGCTACTCGGGCATCTTCACCGATCCCGACGGGCACTCCTGGGAGATCGAGCACAATCCCGCCTGGACCGTCCAGCCGGACGGCGCGACGACCCTGCGCCCGTAGAGCCGGGTCAGTCCTCCCGCACGATCAGCAGGCTGTGCGGGGCGTGGTGGGAGAGCTTGCTCGACACGCTCCCGAGCGCGAAGCGTCGCAAACCCGTGCTGCCGCGCGCGCCGACGACGATGAGGTCGGCGTCCTGCTCGCTCGCCACGTCGATGATGGTGTGGGCCGGGTCTCCCTCGCGGGCGTGCTTCTCGACCGCGAACCCCGCCTCCACGAACCTGCGCTCCCCGCGGGCGAGCACGTCCGCCGCGACGCCGCGCAGGTCGACTGCCTCCTGCCGGGCGCTCAAGCCGAGCCGCTCGAGAGCGGTCTGCCCGGGGAAGGCGCATACGAGATGGACGGTCACGCCGGCCGGCCGAATCAGCTCGATGACCTTGTGCATGGCTGCCTCGGCGCCACGCGAGCCGTCGGTTCCGACGACCATCGCGTTCATCGGCCGGAGCGTACTCCGGAGCGCCGCCGCGCGTCTGGGACGAGATCCGCGAATGGACGCCCACCCGAAGCGGGAAAGCCGGGTGGACACTGTCCCCAGACGATTGGAGTCATGCTCATGGCGGCCGTCGGCGTCAGTCTCTTCACGATCGTGGTGATCCTGCTGATCATCGCGGCGGTGCTGCTCGTCCTTCAGCGCGGGCGCGTCTGATTCAGCGACCGCGCGCCGGCGGGAGGAGAACCGCGGGCGCCGAAGAAGTCGCGGCCATGGCGAGCATGAGGCGCCGGGAGCTGGGCGTTCCCGGGATCGCGCACCAGAACCCCATCCCGCAAGCCGTCGAGATCGGCGGCCTGGTGTTCACCTCCGCGATCTTCGGCGAGGACCCTGAAACGGGCGAGATCCCACCGGATCCGGCGCGTCAGGCCGAGCTGGTGTTCGCGCACGTGCGGACGATCCTCGAGCAGGCGGGCGCCGGTCCCGACGCGATCGCGAAGGTGACCGTCTACCTGCAGGACGACGACCACCGCAAGCACGTCAACGACGAGTGGTTGAAGATGTTCCCGGACGAGCGCGACCGGCCGGCGCGTCACACGGTGCGGACCGATCTGCGCCGCGGGATGCTGGTGCAGTGCGACTTCGTCGCCGTGCTCGACCGCGACTGACGATCACGGGAGGACCACGCGCGCCGCTACGGTTCGCCGATGGCGCGCCGCAGGGACTCCCGCAGGTTCGGGCCGGGTCCCTACGTGCTGGGACTGCGGCGCGATCCGGAGCGGTGGGGGACCGGCTTCCCGTTCGACGTGCCGGTGATCGCGGCGGTCGACGACCTCGACCTCTCGACGCCGATCACGCTGCTCAGCGGCGACAACGGAAGCGGGAAGTCGACGCTCATCGAGGTGATCGCCGAAGCCATCGGCTTCAGCGCGGAGGGCGGCGAGCTGGAGCGATCGGGCGAGCTGCCCGCCGTCCCGCGAGCGGTCCTCGGCGGCGCGCTGGAGCCTCGACTGTCGGAGACGAAGCCGCGCAACGGGTACTTCCTGCGCGCCGAGAGCTTCTTCAACATCGCGCAGCTCATCGACAGCGGCCGGATCTTCTCCCCGGACCTCTCCCTGTACGGCGACGTGCCGCTGCATCAGCAGTCGCATGGCCAATCCTTCCTCGCCCTGGCGGCGAACCGCTTCGGAGGCGAGGGGCTGTTCATCCTGGACGAGCCCGAGGCGGCGCTGTCCGTCCCCGGGGCGATCGCGCTGCTCGCGTTGCTGACCCGCGGCGCCCAGACCGGCGCGCAGTTCATCATCGCGACGCACTCCCCGATCCTGCTCGCCTGCCCCGGGGCGCGCGTCTACGAGCTCGACGACACGGGATTCGCCGAGTGCGGATACGACGAGCTCGACGCGGTGCGCCTGACGCGCGGGTTCCTCGCCGAGCCCGACCGGTACCTGCGCGCCGCGCTCGGAGCGATCGAGCACGACCAGGCGGGTGGGGACCGTCCCGGTTACCGTTGACGACATGAGCGAAGAAAGGGCGTCCGCCCAGGCGCGTTGAGCGCCGCGAAGTCCGGTCCGCGCGACATCCGTCGCGGCCGCCGCCGGCGCCGGCATGGCTGCTGGAACCATCTCGTCGTGGCGCCATTGTGGGTCGCCTTCCAGGCCAATCTGGGAACCCTGTTGCGCACGTGCGACGCCGTCGGTGCCTGCATCGCGGTCCCGGACACCGCGCACTACCGACGCGCCCTGGCCCACGGCGACACGCTCGGACCTGGCCGCCACCCGTGCATCCACTGGGTGCGTACCGGCAAGGACCGCTGGATCGAGCGGCAACGCGCCGAGGGATGGCGGATCGTCGCCGTCGAGCTCGCCGAGGGAGCGATCGCGCTTCCGCGGCTCGAGCCTGCACGGCAGCGGACGGTGGTCCTGCTCGGTCACGAGTGGCATGGCGTCCCGGAGGACCAGGTAGAGGCAGCGGATGCCTGTGTCGAGATCCCGATGGTGGGAACCGGCGCGAGCCTGAACGTCGCGGTCGCGGGGAGCCTGGTGCTCTACCGGCTTGCCGGGATGGCGTGAGATCCGCTACCGTCCGAGGCGCCGCTGCCACCTGTGCAAGCGGCGCCGCGCGCCCTTCTCGATCGCGCCGAGCGCTCCGCGATGCTCCGGCAGGTCGCGGGCCTCGACGCTGTCGATCGAGAGCGTGACCCTCCACTCGGTGATGCGCCGCACCTCGGGCGCGTCGACGAAGCGGCGGCCGTCGCGGGTGTTGACGATGATCCCGTCGAAGATGTGCTCGCGCGCGTTGTCGAGCACGCGATGCACCGTCCCGAGCTGCTCCCCGTCGGAGAGGACGACGGGCGTCCCGCGAGGGAGGACCTTGTACCCGATCTGCTGGCCGTCGTCGTCGGTCATCTGGACAAGCTTGGCAGGGGCGGTGGTCGTCGGCTGGCGTCCGGGCGTAGCTTCGGCTCAGTGAGCGAGCAGCACGAGGCAGCCGTCCCGACGATCTACGAGTGGGCGGGCGGACGGCCCGCCTTCGAGCGCTGGCTGAACGCGTTCTACGACATGGTCGAGGAGGACGAGCTCCTCGCGGCCCTGTTCGGCGGGCAGGTCGGCGCCGCGCACCGCGACGCCGTGACCACCTGGTGGTGCGAGGTGATGGGCGGGCCGGCACGGTACACGGCGGATCACGGCGGCTACGAGCACATGCTCTCGCGTCACGTGGGGGTCGAGATCACGCCGGAGCGGCGGCTTCGCTTCGTGACGCTGCTCAGCCGGGGCCGCCGATGTCGCGGGCCTGCCGGCGGACCCGGAGTTCCGCGCGGCGATCATGGGGTACGCGGAGTGGGGCACGCGCCTGGCCGTGGAGAACTCCGCGCCCGGCGCGCATCCGGTGCAGCATGCGCCCGTGCCGCGCTGGGGCTGGGGCGTGGCTCCGCCGTACCAGCCCTGACCGGCTCAGGCTTCGGTTGGGCGGAGGTGGCGGATCGACGCGAAGCGCGCGAAGTCGCGATCGAGAGTGACGAGCGCGGCGCCGTACTCCAGCGCGATCGCGGCGATGAACGCGTCCGGAACGAGGTCGCCCGCGGCGTCAGCCTCGTCGCAGAGCCGGAGAAGAAGGGCGAGGTGCCGCGGTCCGGGCTCGACCGGAACGTGCGACGGCTGCGCGCGCGTCGCGTCGATGAAGGCGAAGGCGTCGGGTCGCGGAGTCGGGACCTCGAAGATCCTTCGATTGGTGGCCAGTCGCAGGAAGGCGGCCCAGACCATCACCGGGACGGAGAACTGCTCGTCGCCCGCAAGGATCTGGTCGAACCAGTCGCGCACCGGTCCGTGCTGCGGATGGTCGCCACGGTGCGCGGCGAGCACCACGTTCACGTCCACCCGAGCGGCCACGGCGTGGGGACCGGCCGCCAGGGCTCCCGGTTCCAGACCGCGTACGCCTCCGCCACCACGTCGGTCGGCTCGCTCACCGACGCGTCGTACTTGGCCGCGACCTCGTTGACGGGGTAGTGCGCCTCGTCGCGCCGGCGCGAGCCGATCATCAGGACGGCGGACGGCCCCTCGCCCGCACCGACGAAGACGTGCTCGGTCCCGGCGGGGCAGTGGACGAAGTCCCACTGGCGAAGCCGTCGCTCCTGGCCGTCCAGGATCGCGAGGCACTCGCCGTGCAGGACCAGGAAGTCCTCCTGCACGGGTTCGGAGTGGTACTTGCAGTTCGGCTTGCCAGGCTCCAGCACCACGACGTTCACGCCGGTGTCGGGCCACCGGACGTCGGAGGGCTCGAAGTCGATGATCGCTCCCCGTTGGGAGTGCGCCCGCGCGGGGACCTCGGCGGTGTTGATGACGAACGGCTCGTCCGCGGTCGGGCCGCTCATGCCGTCACCGAGGTGACGCCGCCGTCGATGACGATGTCCGCGCCGTTGATGTAGGTCGCCTCGTCGGAGGCCAGGAACGCCGCCAGCCGCGCGACCTCCTCGGGCTCGCCCACGCGCCCGGACGGCGTCGCCGCCAGCACGCCCGCGAGCGAACCCTCGGGGTCGTCGACGAACTGGCTCGTCGCCGGGGTCCGGATAAGGCCGGGGCTGATCGACACCGCGCGGATGCGATGCGGCGCGCCGGAGACCACGAGATGCCGCGTGAAGGCGAGGACGCCGCCCTTCGCGGCGCCGTGGGCATGCTGGTGCACGAAGCTCGCACCACGGTGCGCGGAGACCGAGGCGACGTTGATGATCACCCCACCGCCGCGGGCCGCCAAGTGCGGCCAGGCCGCCTTCGTGGGCAGGAAGACGATGTCGAGCTCGTAGGTCATCGCGAAGCGCCAGCCCTCGGCCGTCAGCTCGTCGAAGGGGCCCACGCGGGCGACCGACGCGTTGTTGTAGAGCACGTCGAAGCCGCCGTGCGTCGCGACCGCGAGCTCGATCCACGCGGCGGCCCCCTGTTCGGTGGTGAGGTCCACCGGCTGCAGCGACGTCATCGAGCCGCCCGCCGCCTCGACGAGCGCGACCGTCTCCGCCGCGCGCGCCTCGTCCATGTCGCACCCGACGACGCTCGCGCCTTGGGCGGCGAACTCCAGCGCCGCCGCCCTGCCCATGCCGCCCGCCGTGCCGCTGATGAGCGCCACCTTGCCATCCAGCCGTCCCACGCGACCTCCTGAGCTTCCGGGGAAGACGAGCGGGTCATGCGATGCCGGCGGCGGCGTCGAGGCGCTGCAGCAGCTCGTGCGCGGCGAGCTCGATCTCCTTGTGGCGCCACTCCGCGGCTCGGTAGTGGCACGCGATGATCCCGGTGCGGTGGAGGCGGCGGAAGTCGCCGTACACGAATCCGTAGCGCGCCTTCGTCTCGTCGCTCGCGCCCTCGGTGAGGCCCAGGTGCCACTCGGCGTACTCCTCCCAGGAATGCGACTCCAAGTACGCGTTCTCCTGCGCCGCGCGCGGCTGCACGTCCCCCCAGTCGCTGTTGAGGACGTACTGCCGGGAGTCGATCAGGCGCTGTGCGCGGGCGATGGCAGCGGGGTTGACGCGATAGGTGGCCACGCCGGGCAGCTACCCCGAAGCGCCCTGCGATAGCGTCGCCGCGCCGACCGACGAGGAGGGATGGATGGGGTTCGAGGCGAGGATCGATCCGGAGCTGCGCGAGGGCCTTGCGCTGTACGAGGCGCTCGGCATCACCGCGGAGGCCTTGACCGCGGAGCGTCTACCGGCCACGCGGGTGCATATGGCCGAGTTCCTCGCGACGGCTCTCGCCGAGATCCCGCCGAACGAGCGCGTCGTCCGCGAGGACCGGACGATCCCGGGGCACGACGGCGCCGACGTGCCGGTGCGGATCTACCGCCCCGACGGCGCGACCGGAACGCTGCCGTGCCTGGTGTGGATCCACGGCGGCGGCATGATCGTGGGCACGCTGGACTCGGAGAACATCGCGTGCGACCGCTACGCGGACGCGGTCGGATGCGTCGTGGTCTCCGTCGGCTATCGCCTCGCTCCCGAGCACCCGCATCCCGCCCCCGTCGAGGACTGCTACGCGGCGCTCTCCTGGGCGGCGGCGAACGCCGAGGAGCTCGGCATCGATCCGGAGCGCATCGCCGTGGGCGGCGCCAGCGCCGGCGGCGGCCTGGCCGCCGGGACCGTGCTCGCGGCGCGCGACCGGGGCGGCCCGGCGATCGCCTTCCAGCTGCTCGTGTATCCGATGCTCGACGACCGCGAGCTCACGCCCTCGTCGATCGAGTTCCCCGGCATCCTCAGCTGGAGCACCGCGCACAACCGCGTGGGCTGGGCGCATCTGCTGGCCGGCCGCGCCGGCGCCGACGACGTCGACCACTACGCGGCTCCGGCGCGCGCGACCGAGCTGTCCGGCCTGCCGCCCGCGCTCATCCAGGTCGGCGAGCTCGAGGTGTTCCGCGACGAGGACATCGACTACGCCGTCCGCCTCCTGCGCGCCGGCGTGCCGACGGAGCTGCACGTGTATCCCGGCGCCTACCACGCGTGGGACCTCACGTCTCCCGAGGCCGCGGCGACCGTCCGGATGGTCGAGGAGCGCATCCGCGCGCTGCGCACGGCGCTGCATCCGCAGACCGCGGCCGTCTAGTGCGACGCCGATGAGCTCGCGCTTCGACGGAACGGTGGCGATCGTCACCGGCGCCGCCGGCGGGATCGGCTCGGCGACCTGCCGGCGGCTGGTCGCGCAGGGCGCCCGCGTCGTCGTCGCCGACATCGACGCCGACGGCGCGAGTGCGCTGGCGGCCGAGCTGGGGGAGGAGGCGACCCCGATCGCGTTCGACCTCGGCGACCCGGAGAGCGTGGAGGAGCTCATCGGCGAGACCGTCCGCCGGCTCGGGCGCCTCGACGTCCTCGTCAACAACGCGGCGCTGCTCTCGGCCGGAACCGGCCTGCCCGACACGACGGTGGAGGACATGGACGTCGAGACGTGGCGGCGCAGCCTGGACGTCAACGCCGTCGGATCCGCGGTCGCGTGCAAGCACGCGATCCCGCGCCTGCGCGCGGCGGGCGGCGGCTCGATCGTGAACATCACGTCCGAGCAGGGACTCCGGGGCGCGAACGTCGGCAGCGCCTACAGCGCGTCCAAGGCGGCGATCATCTCGCTCACGCGCTCGGTCGCGACGCAGTGCGGGCGCGACGGCATCCGTTGCAACGCCGTCGCGCCCGGGCTCATCGGCTCGCCGCGCATCCGCGAGGCCGTGCCGGAGCTCATCGCCTCGGTCATGCCCCATCTCCTCATCGGCCGGATCGGCGAGCCGGAGGACGTCGCGGACCTCATCTGCTTCCTCGCCTCGCGGGAGTCGGTCTACATCACCGGGCAGGTCTACGCCGTGGACGGCGGCTACCTGGCCCACCTGCCGGCACCGGGTTAGCGTCCAACGGGCCCTGGAGGGTGCGGCATGATCACGAGCCTCGACGCGGGCAGATTCGTGCGGTCGCTCAGAGCGCGGCGCTCGCCTCCCGCGATGTAGCACGAGTCCAGCGGGCCGAGGTCGGTGTCCAGCCCCACCCAGAAGCCCTCCGACGGTGACGCGTCGAAGCCCTGGAGACGCGGGCTGCGGATGTCGAAGTGCCCGGGTGCCTCGTAGGGGCGTGCGTCGGCGATGCGCGTGACGATGATCCCGACAGTCTCATCCACCGCGGCGCGGGCGGTCAACCGATGAGCGCCGTCGACACCTCCCAGAGCCGCTCGGCGTTGTCGCGGTCCAGCGCGTAGGGCGCGACGCCCAGGAGCGGCGGCGCGGCCTCCCGGCTGGGCACGACCTCCTGCTCGGCGCAGTCGGCGAAGTAGCGCCCGCCGACGCCCTCCAGGAGCGGCGACGTCGCGAGCAGGACGGACGTCGCGGCGCCCTGCTCGGCGGTCTTCAGCCGGACGCCCTCGGCGACCCGGCGCTCGATGTAGCCGTCGTCCAGGTGTCGCTGCAGCCGCGTCGCGATGCCGCCCGGCATGACCGCGTTGGCCGTGATCCCGTCCTGCGCCCAGCGCTCCGTCGCGCCGACGGCGAAGAGGACGTTCGCGGTCTTGGACTGCCCGTAGGCGCCGAACGGCGTGTACTCCCGGAACGCGAAGTGCAGGTCGTCGAAGATCACCGGCGACTGCAGGTGCCCGCTCGAGCTCACCGAGACGATGCGCGCGCGACCATCGGCCGCGAGCGCGTCGTGCAGCCCGACCGCGAGCCGGAAGTGCCCCAGGTGGTTCGTCGCGAACTGCATCTCCCAGCCCTCGCGCGTGAGCCGTCGCTCGGGCAGGGCCATGACGCCCGCGTTGTTCACGAGCAGGTGCAGCGGCTCGGTCCAGCGGGCGGCGAACGCGTCGATCGACGCTGCGTCGGTGAGGTCGAGCTGCTCGACGCTCGCCCCGGGGATGCCGGCGGCGGCCTGCTCCCCGGCCCGGACGTCGCGCACCGCGAGCGTCACGCGCGCGCCCGTGGAGGCGAGCGCGCGCGCCGTCTCGACGCCGATTCCGGACGATGCGCCCGTGACGATCGCGGCCGTGCCCGAGAGGTCGATCCCCTCGACCACCTCGGCGGCCGTCGAGTCGAAGCCGAACGGCGTCGTGATGAGCTCGGCCTGCGTCACCGCGCCACCTCCATGCTCCCCTGCGCGCGGCGGGCGAGGTCCTGCCACGCCTCCCACGTCTCCAGGCGAGCGGCGTACTCGGCGCGGATCATGCTCAACGGCGCCTCGCCGAGGAAGAGGCGCAGCGGCGGCTCCTCGGCGTCCACGAGCTCGAGGATGGCCTCGCCCGTGGCGGCGGGGTCGCCCGGGTTGCCGCGCCGCTCGGCGGCCGCACGGCCGAAGGCCTCCTTGATCTCCGCGTACGCGGGAAGCGCCTCGGCATGCGCGGCGGACGGACCGGCCCAGTCGGTCGCGAAGCCGCCGGGCTCCACGATCGTCACGTTGACGCCGAACGGCGCGATCTCGGCGGCGAGCGCCTGACTGAAGCCCTCGAGCCCCCACTTCGAGGCGTGGTACAGGCCCAACGTCGGGAACGCGTGCACGCCGCCGATGGAGGACACCTGGATGATGTGGCCCGAACGCTGCTCGCGCAGGATCGGCAGCGCGGCCTGCGTGACCCACAGCGCACCGAGGAGATTGGTCTCGAGCTGCGCCCGAGCCTGCTCCTCGCTGATCTCCTCGACCATGCCGAAGAGCCCGTAGCCCGCGTTGTTGACGACGACGTCGAGCCGCCCGAAGTGCGCGTGAGCCTCCTGGACGGCCGCGATGTCGGCGTCGCGATCGGTGACGTCGAGCGCCAGGGGCAGGACGTCGTCGCCGTGGCGTGCGACGAGCTCGTGCAGCGTGCTCACGTCGCGCGCCGTCGCGGCGACCTTGTCCCCGCGCTCGAGAGCCGCCTCGGCCCAGACGCGCCCGAATCCCTTCGACGTGCCGGTGATGAACCAGACCTTCGATGTCATGTCATTGCCTTCCCGTCGGCGGATAGGATGCAAGCGGAGCAGATCTCCGCTTGAGTTCACCACGGTAGCACGCAAGCGGAGCACCTCTCCGCTTATGACCGACACGACGACACGACCCATGCGCGCGGACGCGCGCCGCAACCGCGAGCGGCTGCTGGACGCGGCCGTCGAGCTGTTCGCCGAGCGCGGCGAGGACGTGTCGCTCAACGCCGTCGCGCAGCGCGCCGGAGTGGGGATCGGGACGCTGTATCGCCACTTCCCGGACCGCGACGCGCTGATCGAGGAGGCCTATCGCGCCGAGGTGGCGCATCTGAGCGAGGCCGCGGAGGCGCTGCTGGCCGAGCATCCGCCCGACGTCGCGCTCGCCGAGTGGATGCGCCGTTTCGTCGCCTATGCCGCGACGAAGCGCGGCATGCACGGAGCGCTGCAGGCGATCGCGGCGCGGACCGAGCTGTTCTCGGAGAGCCGCGCGCAGATGGTCCGCGCGATCCGGACGCTGCTCGACGCCGGTGCCGCCGCGGGCGTCCTGCGCACGGACGTCACCCCAGACGACGTGCGCCGCGCCATGGGGTCGCTGTGGCTGCTCACCGGCGAGGCGGAGGGCACGGCGCAGGCCGAGGCGCTCATCACGATCATCGTCGACGGCCTGCGCCGTCGCGTCGATCAGTAGTAGACCCAGCCCTTTGAGCCGCCGCTCGCGACCACGGGATCGCCGTTGATCGCGATCGCGCGCGGGCTGGCCAGGAAGCAGATGACGGTGGCGACCTCGTCGGCGGTCATCATGCGCCCAACTCCGACGTCCGCGCCGACCTCGGCGGCCGCCTCCTCCATCGAGATCCCCTTGGCGTCGGCGATGCGCTGCACCAGCGGCGGCGTGACCTCGGTGATCGTGAGGCCCGGATGGACGACGTTGACGTTGATGCCCTGCGGCCCGAGCTCGTCGGCGAGGTTCTTCGTCATCGCGGCGACCGCGACGTTGCGCACGGCGCCGACCACCGAGCCTGTCCGCCGCGCCGCCATGCCCGCCACGTTCACGATCGAGCCCCAACCCCCCGCGCGCATGTGCGGCGCCACGCCGCGCGCGCAGCGCAGGTAGCCGCGAACCTTGACGTTGATCTCGTCCTCCAGCGCGTCCTCGGAGAGCTGGCCGGTGTTCGGGCGCGCGGCGCTGTTGACGAGGATCTCGATGCCGCCGAGGCGGTCTGCGACCTCGGCCACCATCGCCGTCACCGACTCGTCGCTGCCGGTGTCGGCGGGGACGGCGACGACCGTCCTGCCGCTCGCCGCCGCCAGCTCGTCGGCCGCGCGGCGCAGCGCCTCGGGGTGTCGCGCCACGAGCGCGACGTCGGCGCCCTCCGCGGTGAGCGCGCGGGCGGTTGCGAGGCCGATCCCGCGGCTGCCGCCGGTCACGATCGCGCGGCGGCCCGTCAGTTGCAGGTCCATGGGCCGCGATCGTAGAGCCGGCTCAGCGGCCGCGGAACCGCGGCGGGCGCTTCTCGAAGAACGCGCGACGACCCTCCACGAGGTCCTCGGACGCGCGGCACTCGGCGACCAGCCGCGCGACCACGTCGGGATCGGCGCCGCGGATGGCGGCCTTCGCCGCGCGGATCGTCAGCGGCGCGTTGCCGGCGATCGTCGCCGCGACCTCGGCCACGCGCTCCTCGAGCCGCTCGCGCGGGAGCAGCTCCTGGATGAGGCCGACGCGCAGCGCGTCCTCGGCGGGCATCTGGCGGCCGGTGTAGAGGATGTCCGCGGCGACGGCGGGCCCGACGAGCGCGACCAGCCGCTGCACGCCGTCGCGGGGATAGCCGACGCCGAGGCGGGCTGCGGGGATGCCGAAGCGGCTGCCGTGTGCGGCGATGCGCAGGTCCGCCTCCAGCGCCGTCGCGAGGCCGCCGCCGAGGCAGAAGCCGTCGACCATCGCGATCACCGGCTTGGGGAAGGCGGCGAGCGCCGCGTACAGCGCGGTGATCGCCTCCGGCGCGGCGGGGTCGTCCTGCTCGGCGATGTCGGCGCCGGACATGAACGCCTCGTCGCCCGCGCCGCGCAAGACGACCACGTGCGCCTCGACGTCCGCCGCGAGGCGCTCCAGCTCCCCGAGCAGCGATTGGCACATCGCGATCGTGAGCGCGTTGTGCCTCGCGACGTTGTCGAACGTCAGCCACGCGACGCCGCCGCCCTCGTCGACGCCGAGCTGCTTGGGCATCAGACGACGCCCTCGTCCCGGCAGGCCGCGAGCTCGTCGGCGGACAGGCCGAGCTCGCTCAGGATCTCGTCTGTGTGCTCGCCGGCGGCGGGTGCCGCGCGGCGCAGTCGCCGAGGCACGCCTGCGAGCGTCGCGGCGTTGGCGATGAGCCGCAGCTCGCCGAGCTCGGGATGGCGGACGGGCTGGACGATCTCCAGGTGGCGCACCTGCGGATCCTCGATCGCCTGGCCGACGTCGTTGACCGGACCGGCGGGCACGCCCGCCGCCTCCAGCTCGGCGACCCACTCGGCCGTCGTCCGCGTGAGCAGCCGCGCCGCGATCAGGCCGTTGAGCTCCTCCCGGTGGCCCGCGCGCGCGTCGAAGTCGGCGAAGCGCGGATCCTCGACCAGGACCGGAAGGTCCAGGATGCGCGCCAGCTCCCGCCAGACCGGCCCGTCGATCGCCGCGAGGTTCAGATGCCCGTCGAGCGTCGGGAAGCAGCCCATCGGCACGAGTGTCGGGTGGTGGTTGCCGACGCGAGGCGCCACGACGCCGTCGATGGTGTACCGCGCGGCCTGGAAGTCCAGCAGCCCGATGGCGGCCTCCAGCAGGGACGTGCGCACCCAGCGTCCCGCGCCGGTGCGCCCGCGCTCGTGCAGCGCCGCGAGGATCGCGACCGCGGCGTGCAGTCCCGCCGCGAGGTCCGTGACGGCATAGCCCGCTCGCATGGGGGCTCCGTCGGGTTCCCCCGTGACGCTCATGAGGCCGCCCATGCCCTGCGCGATCTGGTCGACGCCGCCGCGCTGCGAGCCCGGGCCGTCCTGCCCGTAGGCGGAGATCGACGCGTAGATCACCCGCGGGTTCACGGCCCGCACGGCGTCGTAGTCCACGCCGAGCCGGTGCTTGACCGCAGGTCGCATGTTCTCCACGACGACGTCCGCGTCCTCGGCCAGGCGCAGGAAAAGCGCCCGCCCGCGCTGAGCTTTGAGGTTCAGCGTGAGCGAGCGCTTGTCTCGGTGCAGGTTCTGGAAGTCCGGGTTGCGCCGGTCCCCCATGTCCGCGGACCGCGGTGAGGGCGGCTCGACCCGGATTACGTCCGCGCCCCAGTCGGC
>Ga0081539_10004252_pt1 | contig 16069 bp, 12 predicted proteins | sample TabmetS4T2R2_FD_71023 | JGI IMG/M metagenome (GOLD analysis project Ga0081539, IMG submission 71023) | Tabebuia heterophylla rhizosphere microbial communities from the University of Puerto Rico - S4T2R2 | ecosystem: Host-associated > Plants > Roots > Rhizosphere ...
TGCATCCGGCAGACGCGGCGGATGCCGCGCTCGCGCAGCGCGCGCTCGACGTGCGCGGAGCTGACGAGCGTCAGGTCGTAGAGTTGCTGCGCGCGGTAGAACCAGTACTCAGCCCCGTCGCTCAGCCGGCGGCGCACGCTCTCCAGAGTGCCGCGCCTCGCGGCCCACGGCTCGACATAGGTCGCCAGCGGATCGCCGTGGAAGAACGAGGTCACCGGTCCGCGGAAGTCGCCGACCTCGCGCGACCACAGCGCCAGCGGCCCGCTGAACCACGGATCGCCGGTCTCGACGACGTCGGCGCGCAGCTCGCGCAGCAGAGCGCGCACCGCCGCGAACGCGATCGGCAGGCGATAGCCCGCGCCCACCGGCACGCCGCGCGTCGTCACGATCGTGATCGTCGGCGACACGCGCTCGATCGCCGTGCGCCGGCCGGGATAGATCAGCACATAGCGATGAAGACGCTGTGACGCAAACCAGGCGAGCTTCGCGTCGTGATAGGTGCGGATGCCGCCGCCGCTGCCGCCGTAGAACGTCGAGAGGTCGCAGAAGGTCAGCGGTCCTGCGTTATTTACGCGCCCGTGCTGCGGGCTACGCGCGGCCGTCACGGACGCGCTGCATAGTGTGGCCATCGCGTGGCGGCACTCAGCATCTGCGCCACGCATGACAATCCAACGACGACCACGTAAACGGAGCGTGCCATGAAGCTCGATGCTCACGTGCACACCCATCATTCGGGAATGACGACGATCTGGCCGCTGTCGCTGATCATGCGCGAGTCGTACACGACGCCCGAGCGTGCCTACCGCCTCGCCAAGGCGCGCGGCATGGATCTGGTGGCGATCACCGATCACGACACCATCGCCGGCGCGCTGGCGCTCGCGCACCTGCCTGACGTGATCGTCGGCTGCGAGGTCACGGCGGCCTTTCCGCGCGAGCGCATCGCCGCGCACCTCGGCGTGCTGGACGTGACGGAGGCGCAGTTTCGCGAGATCGATCGCCGCCGCGGCGACATCGCCGACCTGCTGCCGTACCTGCGGGAGCAGCAGATCTTCACGACGCTGAATCACGTCGCGTCGCAGGTGAACGGCCGGCTGACGCCGGCGCACATCGCCGCGATGCTGCCGTGGGTCGACGCCCTCGAGGTCATCAACGGATCGCGCCTGCGCTCGCAGAACCGCACCGCCGCGGCGCTGGCCGAAGCGGCCGGCAAGACGCGCGTCGGCGGCAGCGATGCCCACACCGGCCGCGGCATCGGCTTCACCTACACCGTGGTCGACGGCGCGCGCACGCGTGACGAATTTCTCGCCGGGCTGCGGGCCGGCCGGGCCCGCGCGGAGGGCGCGAGCGGCCACTACTTCACGATGGCGTCCGACATGCTGCGATTCGCGGGGCGCTTTTACGAAGAGCGCGGCCGCCGACTGGTCGAACGGCCGCTCGAATGGGACCGCCACGCGTTCGTGCTCGGCGGCATCGTCGGGCTGCCGCTCCTCTGTCTGCCGCTTCTCGGCGCCGCGGTGCACTTCATCGACGAGGCGCGCTTCAATCGCTCGCTGCTCGTGGATCTGGTCGCACGGCCCGCCGTGGCGCGCACGCTCGACATCGGGCTGGACGGCGTCCTCAGCGAGGTTGCCTGACCGAGCAGTGGTGATCTGGAACTGGAAATCCGCGGTGCTGAGCGCCGCGCTGAGAACGCCGATCTTCTTCGTGACGACGCTCGACGCGGGCCTCGTGCAGGCGGCCGCCGTCGCATGGCACGACCTGCTGTTCCGGCTCACGGCCGCCGGCTTTTTCGGCGCCCTCGTTCAACTGGCGACGACGGTTCGGCCCCCTGCGGTAGGGACCGGGGCGGCGTTGATTGGGGTGCCGATCCTGGCGCACGCCGGCGAGCTGGCCGTCCACGGTCATTTCGGGGCGCCGCACCTAACGGTCACGCTGGCCGTGTCGATAATGGTGACGGTAGCCACAACGGCGTTTGATTTATACGCGATGCGGCGAGGGGTCTTCGTGGTCGGCGCCGGCTCCGGGGCGCTGTCGGCCGATCTGACCAGGCTGCCGGGCCTCTTTCTTGATCTCATCCGAGGGCGGTGGCGTTCGCGTTGCGCCGACGTTACACTGCCAAGATAGCCTGCCCCGCTGCAGGTCCGGCTGAAGCCGAACCCTACGTACTATTGTGAGCACACCCAAAGACGTCTGGTCCCCCGTTGCCGCCGCGCGCGATCTGCGCGACCCGGCGTACTACATCAACCGCGAGCTGAGCTGGCTCGAGTTCAACCAGCGCGTCCTCAACCAGGCGACGGCGGACTATCACCCGCTGCTCGAGCGCGTGAAGTTCCTCGCGATTACGGCGTCGAACCTGGACGAATTCTTCATGGTGCGGGTGGCGACGCTGCTCCGCAAGCAGCGCGCCGGCGTCGAGGACATTTCCACCGACGGCCTCACCGTCTCGCAGCAGCTCGCCGCCATCCGCGAGCGCGCCGGTCAGCTGATGCGGGACCAGGCGCGCTGCTGGCAGGAGTTGCTGCGTCCGGCGCTCGCCGAACAAGGCATCCGCTTTCTCAATCCGGACGACTATACGGATCCGACGCGGCGCTTCCTGACGACCTACTTCCGGACCGAGATCTTCCCGCTGCTCACACCGCTGGCGTTCGATCCGGGCCACCCGTTTCCGTTCATCTCGAACCGCAGCCGCAATTTCGCGGTGGCCGTGCGCCATCAGCGGCGCATGAAGTTCGCGCGCGTCAAGGTGCCCGACATGCTGCCGCGCTTCGTGCCGCTGCCGCGCGCGAGCGGATCGAGCAGCGCCGCGCATTGCTTCGCGTTTCTCGAAGACGTGATGCGTCTGAACCTCGGCGAGCTGTTTCCCGGGATCGATCTCGAGGGCGCGCACCTCTTCCGCATCATTCGCGACACCGACATGCAGGTGCGGGAAGAGGGCGCGGACGATCTGCTGGAATCGGTCGATCGCAGCCTCAAGGAGCTGCGCTACGGCATCCCGTCGCTGCTCCAGGTCGAGGCGTCGATGCCGCGGCGCATGGTGACGACGCTCGTCGAGAACTTCGAGGTCGAGGACGACATCGTCATGCGCAGCAGCGAGCGCCTCGGCTTCTCCGACTGGATGGCGCTGCACAAGCTGCCGCTGCCGGCGCTCAAGGATCCGCCGCTCGCGCCGCGCACCTTGTGGGACCAGGCGCACCACGACCACCTCATCTTCGACGACCTGCGCGAGGACGATTATCTGGTCCACCATCCGTTCGATTCGTTCGGATCGGTCGAAGCCTTTCTGCGCCAGGCGTCCAAGGATCCGCACGTCGTCGCCATCAAGATGACGCTGTACCGGATCGGCGCCAACTCGCCGCTCATCGACCTGCTCATCGAGGCGGCGGAGGACGGTAAGCAGGTGGCGGTGCTCGTCGAGCTGAAAGCACGCTTCGACGAGCGCAACAACATCAAATGGGCGAACAGCCTGGAATCGGCGGGCGTCCACGTCGTCTACGGTGTCGAGGGACTGAAGACACACTGCAAGCTCTGTCTGGTCGTGCGGCGCGAGGCCGACGGCGTCCGGCGCTACGCGCACATCGGCACCGGCAACTACAACCGCGTCACGTCGCAGGTCTACACCGATTTCGGCCTGTTCACGACCGATCCCGATACGCTGGACGACATCGCCGAAGTCTTCAACTACCTGACCGGCTACTCGCAGCGGCGTGAGTTCAAGCAGCTGCTGGTGGCGCCGGTCGGCTTGCGCAGCGGCTTCATCGCGCTCGTCGATCGCGAGATCGAGCACGCGCGGGCCGGGCGCCCGGCGCGCATCATCATCAAGAACAACGCCGTCACCGATCCGGCCATCATCCGCGCCCTCTATCGCGCCTCGCAAAACGGCGTGACGGTCGACATGATCGTGCGCGGCGTCTGCTGCCTGCGCGCCGGCCTGCCGGGGGTCAGCGAGCGCATCCAGGTGCGCTCGGTCGTCGGGCGCTTCCTCGAGCACTCGCGCGTCTATTGCTTCGCGAACGGCGGCGACGATCAGGTCTATCTGGGCAGCGCCGACCTGATGGAGCGCAACCTCGATCGGCGCGTGGAAACGCTCTGCCCGATCCGCGACGCGGAGATCGCCGCCCACATCCGCGACGTCGTCCTCGACGCCTACCTGCGCGACAGCGATCGCGCGACGCTGCAGGTCGACGGTACCTATCAGCCGGTGCCGGCGCCGAGCGGTCCGCGTCTGAGCGCCCAGCAGATGCTCCTCGATTGGTACAATGCGGCGCGGCGCTACGACGACGACTCGTCGTCGCCTTTCTGAGCCGCTTCCAGGGATGGCACACATGATCCTTCGCAACGCATGGGTGGCGCTGGCTCTGGGGCTGGCGCTCGTGCCGGCCGCCGGCGGCCTGGCGCAGGGGCGCAAGCAGCTGATCGCGCATCGCGGCGCGTCCGGCTACGCGCCGGAGCACACCGCGGCCGCGTATCGTCTCGCGATCGAGCAGAAGGCCGATTTCGTCGAGCCGGATCTGGCGGTGACGAAAGACAAGATCCTCATCTGCCTGCACGACGATACGCTCGAGCGCACCACCAACATTGCCGACGTGTTCCCCGATCGGCCGTCGCCCGAGGCGCCGACGCGCCAGCCTGGCAAGCACTGGCTCGCCAACGACTTCACGCTGGCCGAGATCAAGCGGCTCGACGCCGGCGTTAAGTTCAACGCGAAGTTCGCCGGCGAGAAGGTGCTGACCTTCGAAGAGATGATCGACCTGGTGCGCGGCAAGGCGGGCATCTATCCCGAGCTGAAATCGCCGCCGCTCTACACAGCGCGCGGCATCGACATGGAGAAGATCTTCGTCGAGGTCATCAAGAAGAAGGGGCTCGACAAGCCGGAGTCGCTGAAGACGATGCCCGTGATCATCCAGTCGTTCGACGAAGAGACGGTGCGCCGGGTGTCGGTCGATCTCCCGTCGATTCCGCGCGTCTTCCTGACGTCGAAGGACGAAGACGTCACCGAGCCCCGGCTGCGGGCGCTGAAGAAGTTCGCGACGGGAGTCGCGCCGGAGAAGGCGGTCATCGCCCGGCATCCCGAGATGGTGAAGGCCGCTCACGCCGCCGGCCTGACGGTGACGTCGTGGACGTTCCGCGCCGACGAGAAGACCGCGTACCCCAGCGTCACCGACGAGATGTCGCAGTTCCTCTACACGTGGGGCATCGACGCGCTCTTCACCAATCACCCTGACAAGTTCCCGCGCCGCTAGCCCCGGGAGTGATTTGGGACTTGGGGTTTGGGATTCGAATCCCAAAATCCAAATCCCGAATCCCAAATCCCGAATCCCAAATCCCGAATCACCCTCCGCGGTGCATGCGCTCCAGCCGCCGCGTGGTCAGGCGCGCGAGCAGCGAGCAGCCGAACACCATCACGATCAGCACGAGCGCGCCGGCCCAGGCCTGGCGGTGCCAGTCCTCGTACGGCGAGATCGCGTACGTGAATACCTGCACGGTGAGTGACGAGGTGGGCTCGGTCAGGCTGGTCGCGAAGAACCGGTTGTTGAACGAGGTGAAGAGCAGCGGCGCGGTCTCCCCCGCCACGCGCGCCAGCGCGAGCACCACGGCGGTGACGACGCCCGGCAGCGCCGCCGGCAGCACGACGCCGAGCATCGCTCGCCCTCTCGTGGCGCCCAGCGCCAGCGCGCCTTCGCGCAGCGACTCCGGCACGAGCAGCAGGAGCTCCTCGGTCGTTCGCGCGACGATCGGAATCATCATCACGCCGAGCGCGAACCCGCCGGCCAGCGCGCTGAAGCGCTGAAACGGCAGCACCGCGACGGCGTAGGCGAAGACGCCAATGACGATCGACGGCACGCCGTTCAGCGTGTCGGCGGCGAAGCGGACCAGCGACGCGAACGGCCGCCCGCTGTGCTCCGAGAGGTAGAGGCCCGTGCCGACGCCGATCGGCACGGCCATCGCGGCTGCCAGAGTCGCGAGCGTCAGCGTGCCGAGGATCGCGTTGGCCATGCCGCCGCCCGCCTCGCCGACCGGCTGCGGCAGGCGCGTGAAGAAGTCGGCGTTGAGCGCCTGCACGCCGCGGCCGACAACGAACCCGAGCACCAGGACCAACGGCACGACGGCCAGGACGACCGCCGCCGCGCAGGCGACGACGAACGCGGCCGACACCGCCCGGCGCCCGCGGCCGAGCGTCATCGCGTCATGCTCCAGATAAGCAACCGCGACAGGGCGTTGATCACCAGCGTGACGGCGAACAGCACCAGGCCGATCTCGACGAGCGCCGACAGATACAGCGGCTGCGCCGCCTCGGTGAACTCGTTGGCGATGACCGCCGCCATCGTGTACTGCGGCTGCACGATCGACAGCGAGATCTTCGGCGTATTGCCGATGACCATCGCCACCGCCATCGTCTCGCCGAGCGCCCGGCCGAGCCCGAGCATGACCGCGCCGGCGATGCCCGAGCGCGCGTAGTGCAGCGCGGCGCGAACGGCCTCGAACGGCGTGGCGCCGAGCGCGTACGCCGCTTCGCGCTGCGCCAGCGGCACCGCGCGCAGCACTTCGCGCGCCACCGACGCCGTGAACGGAATCACCATGATGGCCAGGAGGAGTGCCGCCGACAGCAGGCCCAGGCCGAGGGGCGGCCCACTGAAGAACGGGGACTGGCGCAAGGCGTCCGGCAGTGCCAGCTCGAGCCGGCGGATATCAGGGACGAGCACGAAGATGCCCCACAACCCGTAGACGATCGACGGAATGGCGGCCAGGAGCTCGATCAAGAAGACCAGCGGCTGGCCGAGCCACGGCGGCGCGAACTCCGCGATGAACACCGCCGAGCCGAGGGCGATCGGCGCCGCCAGGATGATCGCGAGACACGACGAATAGAGCGTGCCCCAGATGAAGGGCAGCGCGCCGAAATCCTGCGTCACCGGATCCCAGACGGTGCCGCTCCAGAATTCGAGGCCGAAGCGCCGGATCGACGGCAGCGCATCGATCGTCAGGACGACCGCGATCGCGGAGACGATGACGAGGACGGCCGAGGCGAGTGCCGTGGTCGCGCCGCCGAAAAGGACGCTCGGAGCGCGGCGCGCCATCGGCCGTCCGCTCATGACGTCTTGATGCGATCGACGGCGGCGAGCGCCAGCTTGACGATGTGATCGGGCAGCGGCGCGTAGCCGAGATCCGCGCAGTAGCCTTGGCCGGCGGTCAACGCCCAGCGCACGAACTCGACCATGGCGCGGCCGCGCACCTTGTCCTTCGGTTCCTCGTACAGCAGCAGCCAGGTGAACGAAGAGATCGGATAGGTTCCCTTGCCCGGCGCATCGGTGATCGACAGCCGAAAGTCGGGCGGCATCGTCGCCGCGCCCGACAGCGCCGCCGCGGTCATCGATTCGACCGACGCTTTGACGCGTTCGCCGCCGCCGTTCAGCACGCGGCCGTAGGCAATCTTTCCGTGAATCGCGTAGTTCAACTCGACGTAGGCGATGGCGCCGGGAATCTGCTGCACCAGTCCGGCCACCCCTTCGTTGCCGCGCGCGCCGACGCCGGCCGGCCATCGCACCGCGGCGTTGACGCCGACCATGCGCCGGAACTCCGCCGACTGCTTCGACAGATATTCCGTCCACACGTAGGTCGTTCCCGAACCGTCGGCGCGATGGACCACGGTGATCGCGGTGGCCGGCAGGCGGACGCCGGGATTGAGAGCGGAGATCGCCGCGTCGTTCCACCGCGCGATCTGGCCAAGGAAGATCCGCGCGAGCACGTCGCCGCTGAACGTCAGCTCGCCGGCGCCGGGCACGTGGTAAGCCGGCACGACCGCGCCCAGCGCCATCGGCACGTGCAGCAGCCGGCCGCCGGCCGCGCGCAGTTGCTCGTCGGTCATCGGGCTGTCGGTCGCGCCGAAGAAGACCGTCCGGTTCGTCACCTGCCGGATGCCGCCGCCCGATCCGATCGACTGGTAGTCGATCTCCACCTCGCGGTGCAAACGGCCGTACTCGGCGAACCACTTCGAGTAGATCGGGTACGGAAACGTCGCCCCGGCGCCGGTGACGCGCACGGTCTGCGCCGCGGCCAGGGTGGCGGCCGTCAGCGCGCACGTAGTCAAAAGGGCGACGCCAGCTCTCATTGCGACACGCTACATGACCGATGTGACGCCCACGCTACTTCATCACGCCCATGAAGATCAGGAGCAGTTCGAGCACCAGGATCAGCACGACGATCAGCTCCAGGAACTGCCCTCTGGACATCGACGACTGCTCCACCGCGAAGCGGTAGATGTCGTCGAGCGTCTTCAGTTTCTCCTGGACGTTCGCCTTCCACGTGCCGAGCCCGAGGCGGTCGCCCGTCATCGCGAACAGCCGCGCGGCGTAGATGTCGCCAATGAACTTGAGCGTGTTCTCCGTGTGGTCGGTCAGCTCGTTGATGTCGATGAACAGCGAATGCACCTGGCGCGCCGCCCTCGTGTAGCGTGAGCCGATCCACTTGTCGTACCACTTCGGGTGCTGCAGCCGCGCGTAGATCGCGGCCAGCTCGTCGTCCAGCAGCTGATCGTAGTAGCGGAACTCCAGCAGCTGCGAGTTCGCGAACTCCACGATCTCGAGCGCGGCCTGCGCGCCCGCCGGCGTGTCGTAGACGAACGCCGCGTTCCATGTGGGAATGAAGAGATCGTCGTTCAGGTACGACAGCCGATGGCGGAGAATCTTGTTCCTCTCCTGGTCGCTGAGCGTCTGCCGCTCGCCGCGCAGCATCGTCGCGATCGCCTCACCGTGCGTCGCCACGAGCTCGTCGGCGCTGAGCGGCTGCTCCAGCTCGTTGATGACGTAAACCAGGTAGTCCTCGGCGAGGCGGCGATCGCGGAGGCCCTTCAGCGCCGGCTGGAGGCGCGCGACGATGGCGCGGCAGACCGCCTCGGCACGCTGTTCGAATTCGTCACTCTCGATGAGCGCCTGGCCGATGCCCAACAGCTCGGTCCACGTGCCTGTAAAGGCACGCGTCAGGGCGATGGAAATGACTCCGTAGTCGTAAGTACGGAAGCGGACCTGAAAGCCCTCGAGCTCCGCCATGTCCACGAGGCCGCCATCGAACGAGAGCGGCGGCTTTTCGTATTGCACATACGGCGGAGTCACCGGTTTGGGCGCCAGCCTGGCGGCGACCGCGGGCGCGCCGGCGAGCGGCGGGACCGCCTGGAGGTCGATGGTCTCGGCGACGTCGAAGAGGTAAAACGCGACGATCTGTCCAGTGCGAATTTCGGGCACGGCGGAGTCCGGCGAGCACTGTAGCGTACGGCCGGTTGGTTTTTGCGCGCGCGTGACACGGATGTTACGAAATGGTTGCGGTTTGGCCTATCTGGCGCTCCGGCGAAACGATAAAATGACGCCCTTCATTGTCCAAGAGGTGACCTGAAATGCGATACCTGATGCGGCTCTGCGCGACCGCGTTCCTGCTCATGCTGTGCGCCGCGCCCGCTTTTGCCCAGTTCGATACCGGATCCGTAGTCGGGACGGTCCGCGACAGCAGCGGCGCCGTCGTGCCTGGCGCCACCGTCACGCTGACGAGCACCGCGACCGGCATCGCGGTCACGAAGACCAGCGGCTCCGATGGCGGATACGAGTTCTTCACCGTCCGCCCCGGCGTCTACCTGGTGACGTCTGAAAAGTCCGGCTTCTCGATCGCGCTCGTCGACAACGTCCAGGTGCAGGTCGGCGGCCGCCTGCGCGTTGATCTGCAGATGGCTGTCGGGCAGGTCACCGAGAAAGTGGAGGTCACGGCGTCGGTTCCCCTGCTCGACACCGATTCGAGCCAGCGCGGCCAGGTAATCACCGGCGATCAGATGCGCGAGCTCGCGCTGAACGGCCGCGAGTATTCGTCGCTGGCGCTGCTCACGACCGGCGTCCGCCAGTCGGCGCTCAACAAGCCGACCAACAGCACGCCGCGCGAGGGCGCCTTCAACGTCAACGGCCTGCGCAGCACGTTCAACAACTTCCTGATCGACGGCGTCGACAACAACGCCTACGGCACCAGCAACCAGGGCTTCTCGAATCAGGTGATGCAGCCGCCGCCGGACGCCGTCGGCGAGTTCCGCGTCGTCACCAACAACCAGAGCGCCGAATACGGCCGCGCCGCCGGCGCGACGGTCAACGTCGTCTACCGCAGCGGCACCAACGCGTTCAACGGCGACCTCTGGGAGTTCTTCCGCGACACCAAGCTGAATTCGGAGCCGTTCATCAAGCCCGCCGACGGCCTGAAGCCGCCGCTGCGCCGCAATCAGTTCGGCGGCGTCTTCGGCGGACCGATTCTCAAGAACAAGGCGTTCTTCTTCGGCGACTACGAGGGCTTCCGTCAGAACCGCAAGACCACGACGTTCTCGACGCTCCCGACGTCGCAGCAGGCCGCCGGCATCCTGCCGGTCGACATCCGCGATCCGCGCACCGGCGTCGTGTATCCGGCCGGCACGTCGATCCCGATGACGGCGTTCGCCCGCAAGGTGCTGAGCGGGCTGCCGGCGCCGAATCTGCCGGGCTCGGCGAACAACTATTCCATCGCGCAGAATTTCGAGAATCACTCGAACAAGGCCGGTCTGAAGATCGATCTGCACCCGACGACGTCGCTGTCGCTGTTCGGCCGCTACGGCTGGCGCAATCTCGACACGAACGACGAGCCGCCGCTCCCGCTGCCCTCCGGCGGCGGCGGCAACGGCAACATCTACGCGCGCAACAAGCAGGCGGTCTTCGGCACGACCTACGTGCTGAGCGACGCGTCGCTGCTCGAGGTCCGCTTCGGCTGGTCGAAGACCGACGGCGGCAAGAACCCGCCGGGACTCGGCACGGCGAGTGACTTCGGCATCAGCGGGCTGCCGACCGACTCGCGGATCGCCGGCGGGCTGCCGACGCAGGGCATCACGGCCTACACGCAGTTCGGGCGCCAGGCGACCAACCCGCAGTGGCAGTTCCCGACCGTCTGGAACCCGAAGGTGAACTACTCGCGTCTCCTCGGGCGGCAGTCGTTGAAGGCCGGCTACGAGTTCCAGCGCGTGAACGTCGAAGTGCAGGACGTCAACCCGCTCTATGGCCTCGACACCTACAACGGCAACTTCACGCGCCCGGCCGGCGCGGCCGCCAACATCGTCTACAACCTCGCCGACTTCATGCTCGGATTGCGATCGAACTACGCGATCAGCACGTTCCTCGTCGCGCAGATGCGGCAGAACCTGCACTTCATGTATCTGCAGGACGATATTCGCGTCAACGACAGGCTGACGTTGAATGCCGGCCTGCGCTACGAGTACGCGACGCCGATGTGGGAGGCGAACAACGTCCTGAGCAACTTCGATCCGGTCTCGGTGAGGATGATCTCGGCGACCGACGGCTCGATCGCCGACCGCGCGCTCGTCGATCCGGATCGCAACAACTTCGCGCCGCGGCTGGGCTTTTCCTACACCGCGTCGCCGAAGACCGTCGTCCGCGCCGGCTGGGGTCTCAGCTACGTGCACATCAACCGCATCGGATCGGCCAACCTGCTCGGCATCAACGGACCGCAGGTGATCCGCGCGTCGGTGACGCAGACCGACGTGACGTCGCCGGCGTTCCGGCCGACCGAACAGGGCTACCCGGCCAACATCACCAACCCGTCGCAGTTCAATCCGCTGACGGCGCTCGTGAGCTACATCCCGCGAGACTTCCACTCGAGCCCCGTCCAGAGCTGGCACATCTCGGTGCAGCGCGAGCTCGGCAAGAACATGCTCGTCGACCTCGCCTACGTCGGGAACAAGGCTGACGACCTCCTGCTGGTCGCGAACTACAACCAGGCGGCGGTCAACAACGCGGCCGGAACGCTCTCTCTCGCCCAGCGCCGTCCGATCCAGACCTTCGGCGACATCACCTACGTGTTCAACGGCGGGAAGTCGCGCTACAAGGCGTTCCAGGGCAAGTACGAGTGGCGGATGGGCAGCAACGTGACGTTGATCAGCTCGCTGACGCTGTCGAAGGCGGAAGACAACGGCGCCGGCGCGCTCGAGAATCAGAATGGCAACTTCCCCGCGCCGCAGGACTTCCACAATCTCGACGCGGACTTCGGGCTCTCCGGCTACCACCAGCCGTACAACAGCACGACGAGCTTCGTCTATTCGCTCCCGTTCGGGCGTGGCAAGCGCTGGGGCTCGGGCCTGTCGCCTGCGATGGACGCCATTGCCGGCGGCTGGCAGGTCTCCGGAATCAACACCGTCACGCCGGGCGAGATGGTGACGTTCACCTATACGCCGGCGGCGCAGGCGCAGGTCACGGCGATTACGAACGACTTCTCGGGTCAGAACAACTACCGGCCGAACGTGATCTGCAATCCGTACGCGGACAGCCCGAGCACCAGCCAGTGGTTCAATCCGGCCTGCGTGGTGACGCCGACGGCGTTCAACGCGCCATTCGGCGACTCGCCGCGCAACAACGTCCGCGGCCCCAATTTCTGGCAGATCGACTTCGCCGCGATCAAGAACGTGTCGATCGGCGGGCAGGCGAAGGCGCAGTTCCGCATCGAAGCCTTCAACCTGTTCAACCGCGCGAACTACGGACCGCCCAACGCGAACCGGAGCGCCGGCAACTTCGGAACGATCACGACGGCGTACGATTCGCGCCAGGTGCAGCTGGGCGTAAAAGTACTGTGGTAAGAGATTGCGGAATGCGGATTGCGGATTGCGGATTTATTGCGGAATCAATCCGCAGTCCGCATTCCGCGATCCGCAATCTTCCGGGCGGCGCGATTCAGCAGCTCTGTTTCGGCCGCTCGCCAGTATTCCGGAATCCGCGCGACACGGCGTCCGCCGGTGACGAACAGCACGTGCGCGAGCTCGGCGATTTGATCCGCCGACGGGTACTCCACCGGCGTTTCACGATGACGTGAGTGAGACGAGGCGTCGGCGCGGCGTGAACGTGGCATGCCCCATAGATAGAGCACGCGTATGACAGTCGCGCGACACGGGTGAAAGTTAAAAGTTAAAAGTGAAAAGTTAAAAGTGAAAAGGATCTAACGATTTCTTTTTCTGATTTTCCGGGTCTTAACTTTTCTCTTTTAACTTCTCACTTCTCACTTTTCACTTTTCACTTTCTTCGAGGGCGTTCAGCGTTCGGCGAAAAGCCTTGCTGACCGGGAGTCGGCGGCATCCGCCGCCGGTCGTCGGTCGCCTTTCACCGAACCCCGAACGCCCTCACCCCGCAATCAATCCGCAATCCGCAATCCGCATTCCGCAATGGCTAGGCGGCAGCCCACGAGCCGTTGCGGAACAGCGTCAGCGCGACGTCGACGTTCGAGCGCAGGGCGCGCGCGATGGCGTCCCAGTTCTTCTCGCAGCGGAGCAGCGTCTTCCACGAGTAGAGATGCTTCGGCTTGTGGAAGTCGCTGTTCGCCACGTACGGGTAGTGCTTGAGGCTCGTCACCGAGAACAGATCGTCGCGGTTCGCGGCTTCCCAGACGTCCACCAGATCGACGAGCCGCTTGCGGTTCTCCCACAAGTAGCAGGTGGAGATCTCGATCCGCCTGGTCGTCCGGTGATGCGGATGGCAGGCGATGCTGAGCGCGCCCTGGCGGCGAATCTCGCGCAGGATGCTCTCGGCCGTCTGATCGGCGCTGATGTGCTCACGGATGTTCAGCGCGACGATGTGCGAGTTCTTCTTGCTGCGGAGGTGGTTCTGCGTGACCTCCGCTCCGGGGATCACCAGCATCCCGTACAGCTTCTTGGCGCGCTGCGCCTCGTTGTGAATGTCCTCGAGGTAGGCCGGGAACCGCTCCGCGGTGACCGAGAACTGCTTGGTGCCGAGCGACAGCACGCGCGCGGCGCGGGCCAGCAGGTCGCGCTCCATCAGGATGTGGTCGGTGATGGCGATGACGTCGAAGCGCCGCGTCTTGCCGTAGAGATCGACGACTTCGCGCACCGACAGGCGCCCGTCGCTCCACCGTGTGTGGACATGAAAGTCGCAGAGCAGGAACGGCTCGTATCCAGGCACGTCACACCCTGACGTCCAGATGATCCTCGTCGGCCGGCCGGTGCCGCAGGATCTCGGACCAGAAATTCCGCACGTAGAGGCCGAACACCGCGCTCTTCCCCATCGCGCGGTAGCGGCGTGCGGACGTCCACACCCAGCAGTCGCGCGCCACGTCGATGCGCCCGAGCGGCGTCAGCCGGCGCCCGAGGTTCGTGTCCTCGCCGTGGAATTCGATGGTGCGATCGAAGCCGCCGATGCGAGCCAGCGCCGCCGTCCGCACCGCGAAATTGCCGCCGTAGAGAATCGCGCCGATGCCGAGGCCGTGATGGACGAGCGCGTGGGTTGGCGGCGCCACGAGATAGTCGTAGAGGCGGATCAGCGTGCGGCCGGTCCAGTCCCAGTCATAGAACCTGTACGGGCCCGTGACCGCGATTGGGCCGTCCGCCCGATCGAACCGCGCCGCCAGGCGTTCCAGCCACACGATCGGCGCGCGGCAGTCCGCGTCGATGTAGACGGCGACGTCGCTTTGGGTCAATCGCCTTGCCGTCTCACGCGCGGTCACGAGCCCCTTCACCGGCTCGTCCACGACGCGAACGCCGGGCACGGCGCGCGCCGCGCTCGCCGTATCGTCGGTGCTGGCGTTGTTGACGACCAGAATCTCCTCCGGCGGCCGCGTCTGTGCGCGCAACGAGTAGAGGCAACCCGGAAGCAGACGGGCCTCGTTGTAGGCGCAGACGATGACCGTGAACGTCATCCGCACCCCAAGATAGAGTGGCTCTGTGACGGCGGCACGACGGCCGGATCACATGCGTGTTAAAGCGTAAGGGCTGAGGGCTAAGGGCTTAGGGCATAAAGGTAGAGGGCCCCTTGACCCTCAACCCTATCCCTCAGCCCTGAGCCGTAAGCCCTCCGTCAGTGGGAAGTCTTTTCCAGCTGTTCCAGCGTGATGAACCAGCTCTCGCAGTCAGTGCGGGATCCGCCCGCCAGCGCGACCGTGAACACCAGGTTGAGGGACGGAATTTCCCACCGCTGCTTGGCGCGGCCGGCGTCCATCATCACGCGATAGGGCTTGAGGAGGTTCTCGGGAGAGTCGTGCTCGCGATGTGCGTCCTGCACGCCCTTGAAGAGCGCGAACTCCCGGCGCGGACCGAGATGCACTTCGAATTTGCCGCCGCCGTTGACGACATGGTCGTAGACGCGCTCGCCGTACTGGCCATCGGGCTCGCGGCATGACGACCAGCTGCCCTCGAGCACCTTCCGGGGGTTGGACGTGAACGGCGTGAACTGCGAGACGCCCTGAGCCGTGGCGGCGCGAGCGTGGACGCTCACGGCAGCGGCAAGCAGAGACGCACAGAGACCGATCAGAGGCCAGGTTCGCCTGGCGGACTGAAGACGCACGGCGCTCCTTTCGTCACAAACCCGAGGGCGGGCACCGCCAGAATAGCATCGAACTCCTGCGTTAACCCACATTTAACAGTTACGACACAACGGCGACAATGCCCGCCGCTACCCTCCGTTGCAAGACATGTCCAAACAACGCGTGCTCATCGTCGAGGACGAGCAGGATATTGCGGGTCTCATCAAGCACACACTGGAACGGAGCGGCGAGGCGGATGCGGAAATCGTCGGGTCGGGTGACGCGGCGCTGAAATCCGTCACGGATCGCCCCCCGGATCTCATCATTCTGGATCTCAATCTGCCGGTGATCAGCGGCGTGGAGGTCTGCCGGATCCTCCGGTCCCGCCCGGATGTCCCGCGCATCCCGATCATCATGCTCACGGCGCGGACCAGCGAAGACGATCGCGTCACCGGTCTCGACCAGGGCGCGGACGACTACGTGACCAAGCCGTTCAGCCTCCGCGAGCTCTCGGCGCGGGTGCGCGCGGTCCTGCGCCGCGGCCCGAACGGCGACGAGCGGCGGACGCCCGGCTATCGCGGCAAACATCTCGCGGCGGACTTCGAGGCGGTATCGATCGCCGTGGACGGCGAGCCGATCCGGTTGACGCGGCGCGAGTTCGAGCTCCTCCGCTATCTGGTCCAGAACAAGAACCGCGTGGTGTCCCGCGATCGGCTGCTCGAGCGGGTGTGGGGCTACGAACGCCTCGTCGAGACCCGTTCGGTCG
>Ga0081539_10004253_pt1 | contig 16068 bp, 13 predicted proteins | sample TabmetS4T2R2_FD_71023 | JGI IMG/M metagenome (GOLD analysis project Ga0081539, IMG submission 71023) | Tabebuia heterophylla rhizosphere microbial communities from the University of Puerto Rico - S4T2R2 | ecosystem: Host-associated > Plants > Roots > Rhizosphere ...
AGGCGCGGCCGGACGTCGAGCCCGGGCGGATCGGCGGCCTCGGACTGTCGGTCGGCGGCGAGATGATGCTCCAGACGGCGGCTTCCGACCACGACCTCGCCGCGGTCGTGTCCGAGGGAGCGGGTTCCCGGATGCTCACGGAGGAGGTCTCCGACGTACACGGCTTCGACAAGTGGCTGACCGCGCCGATGGCGGCGGCGAAATACGCGGCGGTCGAGCTCTTCTCGGGCACGGGCATGCCGAAGGACCTGACCAAGTACCTGCCGCGGATCGCGCCGCGGCCGGTGTTCCTCATCAACGCCGAGCACCACGAGGTCGACGCCAAGGCGCCCGAGTACTGGGCGGCCGCGCGCGGGCCCAAGCAGCGCTGGCTCGTGCCTCGCGGCGGCCACACCGGCGGCATCCACGTGATGCCCGCCGAGTACGAGCGCCGCGTGATCTCGTTCTTCGACCACGCGCTGCTCGATCGGGGGTTTGCCGCGCGCTGAGGCCGGATAGATTGTTGAGTGACTCACACAACTTTCGAGCGATCGGAGGGGTATCCGTGAGCACGCAGGCCAAGGGCACGTTCAAGATCGACTCCTGGGACGAGAGCGACGAGGGCGGCGGCATCGCCCGAGCCAAGGTCGCGCAGACGTTCAGCGGCGACATCTCGGGCACCGGCCGGACTGACTGGCTGATGGTCTATCGGGAGGACAAGACCGCCGACTTCGCCGGCTACCTGCGGGTGGACGGCGGGATCGGCGACCGCTCGGGCTCGCTGGTGCTCCAGAGCACCGGCGAGTTCGACGGCAAGGAGGCCGCCGGCCCGCTCGAGGTCGTGCGCGGATCGGGGACCGGCGAGCTCGCCGGGATCGCCGGGACCGGCACGCTGCGCGCCCCGATGGGCGGCGAGCCCTCGGTCTCGCTCGACTATGACTTCGAGTGAGCACAGCGCCAACGTCCTCGGGGCGCTGGCGCTCGTCCTGCACGACCGCATGGCCGAGGCGGTCTCGGCGGCGGCGGCCGGCCAGCCGGAGACCGGCGCGGCCGCGCTGTCGCTGCTCGCGCAGTTCATGGAGCGGCCCCGCGTGGGGCTGCTCCACCGCGCGCTCGGGCTCACCCCCTCGGGCGCGGTGCGGCTGCTCGACAAGCTCGAGGCGGCGGGCTGGGTCCGCCGCGGGCCGGGCACGGACGGCCGCTCGACCTCGGTGCGACTCACGGGGTCCGGGCGCCGCGTCGCCGCGCGCGTGGCCGCGGCCCGGGCCGCGGTGCTCGACGACGCGCTGGCCGTGCTGTCCGACGAGGAGCGCCTTGCGCTCGATCACCTCGTCGGCCGCGTGCTCGTCGGGCTCATGCGCGACCCGGGCGCGACGCGCTGGATGTGCCGGCTCTGCGACCCGGTTGCGTGCGGGCACGCCGAGGGTGCCTGCCCCGTCGGGCCGCAGGTGCGCCGGCGAACGTCAACCGCGGCGGGGTAGGGAGAGCGGAGGAGCTGGCGGCGCTGCTGCGATCGTCGACTTCCTCGGCATATGACCGACTAACTCGACAACGGGAGACCGCGGCGCCGGCTCCCTCGCCGCCCTACCCAGCCGCAGTTGACGTTCGCCGGTAGCGCTCGAGCGCCGCCCGCCGCGCCTCCGCGTGGTCGACGATCGGCTCCGGGTAGTCGGTGCCGATCACGCAGCCGGCCGCGCGCTGGACGTCGTCGGGCATCGTCCACGGCTCGGCGAGGTAGCGATCCGGGACTTCACGCAGCTCGGGGACGTAGCGGCGGACGTAGGCGCCGTCGGGGTCGTAGCGCTCCTGGTGGCGGGCGGGGTTGTAGAGTCGCCGGTACGCCGGCTGCGGGTCGACGCCGACCGACGCGATCCACTGCCAGTTGCCGTTGTTGTTCGCCTCGTCGCCGTCGATCAGCAGGCGCATGAAGTGGCGCTCGCCCCAGCGCCAGTCGATCCCCAGGTCCTTGGTGAGGAACGAGCCGACCACGAGACGAGCGCGGTTGTGCATCCAGCCCTCGCGGCGCAGCTGGCGCATGCCGGCGTCGACGAGCGGGAAGCCGGTGCGCCCGTCGCGCCAGGCGTCGAAGCGCGTCTGCGACCGGGTCCAGCGCATGCCGCGGTAGCGCTCCTGGAACTCCGAGCGCGCGTTGCCCGGGTGGTGGGCGAGCACGTGGTGGAAGAAGTCGCGCCAGCAGAGCTGGCGCCGGAACGCGTCGGCGCCCGCGCCGCGCGGCAGCCGCGCCTCGACCTCCCTCGCCGACAGGCACCCGAAGTGCAGGTAGGCCGAGAGCCGCGAGGAGCGATCGCCGCCGAGCTGGTCGTGATCGTCGTCGTAGGAGCGCACGCCGCCGGCGAGGTAGCGGCGCAGCCGCTCGCGCGCCGCGGTCTCTCCGCCCGGCAGCGGCTCGGCGACCTCCTGCCGCAGCCCGAGCGCGGCGAGCGACGGAAGCCGGCCCTTGCGCAGCCGCGCCGGGAGCGGCGGCAGCGAGCGCGGCGCGCGCAGCACCTCGCGCCGCGGCGTGTCGCTCCACGTGCGGTGGAACGGCGAGAACACCGTGTACGGCCGGCCCTGCCGGGTGCGCACGTCCGCCACGTCGTCGACGACGGTGAGGCCCGGATGCTCGACGAGCGCGATCGCGGCCGCGACCCCCGCGTCGCGGCGCCGCGCGAACGGGCCGACGTCGGCCGTGCAGTGCACGACCCCGGCGCCGACCTCGCGGGCCAGCGCGGGCAGCTCGCGCTCGGGCGCCCCGCGGCGTACGACGAGCCCGCTCCCCCGCTCCCGCAGCGCGCCGTCGAGGTCGCGCAGGCACTCGAGCAGGAACTGCGTCCGCGGCCCGGACGCATGCCGGCCGGCCAGCAGCCGGTCGTCGAGGCAGAACACCGGCACGACCGGCCCGTCCTGGACCGCAGCACGGAGCGCCACGTGGTCCGCCACGCGCAGATCGCGGCGGAACCAGAGGAGCGCGGCCATCCACGAGGACTACGGCCGCGGGGCGCTCAGAAGATGACGGTCCAGCCCTCGCGCTGGGCCTGCTCGGCGGTGTACGCCACGCCGGCGACCTTCAGGCCGGCCTTGTCGAGCAGCGTGATCGAGCCGCCCTTGTTGCCGAGCGCCATCCCGTTGGTCACGGGCACGGTCAGCACGGCCCCGGCGTCCAGGCGCGACGTGGGCAGCGTGCAGGACGCCTTCGCGCGGTCGGCGAGCCGCCACCCGGTCACGTCGATCGGCTGCGGCGAGGCGTTGAGCAGCAGCACGCTCTCGCGCTCGGGCGCGCCGCCGACGGGGTTGACCATCGCGGCGAGGATGCGGACGGGCGGATCCTCGACGACGGGCCCAGGCTGTGGCTCGGGCGGGGCGGCGATCGCGTGGCCGGTCGCGTCGTCCGTGTGCCAGGCCTGGCTCTGGAAGGCGAGGAAGATGCCCACCCAGCGCTCGGGGAAGCGCAGCAGCAGGCCGCCGTCCTGCCACACGCCGTCGTCCTTGGCGAACGCCGGGCTGTTGCCCTGGTTCATGTGGATGTCGTGGACGCCGGCGCCGGGCTTGAAGCCGAAGACCTTGTCCTTGGCGGCGTCCGGCCCCCAGCTCTGGCCGAACACGTAGGCGACGGCCGCAGGCTCGGCGATCGCGCGCTGGACGTAGTGGTCGAGCAGGTCGGCGAGGTCGTTGTCCGGGCCGGCGGCGTCGGGCGGCAGCGTGCGCATCGCCGCGCGGTCGAACAGGTTCGCGCGGATGAAGTCCAGGCCGCCCCGCGGCGGCAGGGCGTGCCAGCCGGCGCCGAGCGCATCCAGCGACGCGGTGATCGGGTGGCGGAGGTCGTCGTCGACGACGTAGAGCAGCTCGGAGGGCGACTCGGCCGAGAGCACGTTGACCGCCGCCCGGTAGCTCGGGCCGCCGCCGATCCGGACCTGGTAGTGCGGGCTGTCGGTGGCGCCCTCGCGGCGCCGGTCCGCGGGGCGCCCGACGAGGACGCCGTACGAGCTCAGCGGCATGTCACCACCCGCTTTCCCAGGGCCCGCCGGCCGCGCGGCGCGGCAGCTCGCGCACCTCGGGCCAGCTGTACGTGTGCGGGCGCGCCGGAAGCTCGCGGCGCCGCTGGGTGCGGGGCGACGGGATGACCAGCTTCGGCCGCGGCTGCGGGGCCGGGGGCGTGGGCTGTCGTCTCGGAGCGGTCACGGGAGCAGCATCCGGCACGCAGCTTGCGGCGACCTTGCGGAAAACTTGGTGAGCGCTTGGCCGATGTCCTCGCGTTGTCCAGTTCGTACAGGAACACAGCGGCGAGGCCCACGACTGGGCAATCCTCCCATTGCCGCGACCCGTGCGCGTTACGGATACTCGCGGCCATGGGTCTCTTCGACGTGCTTCCGGCCACCGCCGCCCGGGACGGCGACGGCCGGCTGACGATCGGCGGCTGCGCGCTCGCCGACCTCGCCAGGGAGTTCGGGACGCCGGCCTTCGTGGTGGACGAGGACGGGTTGCGGGCGCGGGCGCGCGAGTACCTGGACGCGTTCGCCGCCCGCCATCCCCGCACCGACGTGCACTTCGCGTCCAAGGCGCTGCCGTGCGCCCCGGTGACGCGGATCCTCGCCGAGGAAGGGCTGGGCTGCGACGTGGCGTCGGCCGGCGAGCTGGCGATCGCCCTCGCCGCCGGGTTCGACCCCGACCACATCCTGCTGCACGGCAACGCCAAGAGCGACCGCGACATCGGCGACGCGCTCGCAGCCGGGGTCGGGGTCATCGTCATCGACGGCCCCGACGACGTCGACCGCCTCGAGCGCCTCGCGCCCGAGCGCCAGCGCGTGCTGCTGCGCGTCAACCCCGCCGTCCCGGGCGTGACCCATGCGGCGATGGACACCGGCAGCCCGGAGGCGAAGTTCGGCGTCGCGGTGGACGCCGCGCCGGCGCTGCTCGAGCGGATCGCCGCCGCCCCCGGCCTCGAGCTCGAGGGCCTGCACGTGCACATCGGCTCGCAGCTGCTCGACCTCGACGGCTTCGGCCGCGCCGCCGAGGCGATCGCCGGGCTCGGCGCCTTCCCCGTCTACGACCTCGGCGGCGGCCTCGGGATCTCCTACCGGCCGCAGGACGACGCGCCGAGCGTCGCCGACTACGCCGAGGCCACGGTGCAGGCGCTCCACACGTACCTGGACCCCGAGGCGCAGCTGATCGTCGAACCGGGCCGCTCGGTCGTCGGCCGGTCCCTCGTCACGCTGTACTCGGTCGTGACCGTCAAGCGCGGCGTCGTGACCCACGTGGCGGTCGACGGCGGCATGGGCGACAACCTCGAGCCGATGCTCTACGGGCAGCGCTTCGCGCCGTTCGTGCTCGACGCCGACCGCGCGGCCGAGACGTGCGAGCTGGTCGGCCACCACTGCGAGAGCGGCGACGTCCTCGAGCGGGGCGTCGAGCTCGCGGCCCCGCAGGTCGGCGATCATGTCGTGGTGCCCGTGACCGGCGCCTACTGCTACTCGCTCTCCAACAACTACAACGGGTCGCGCCGGCCGCCGGTGGTGATCTGCCGCGACGGCGACGCCCGCATCGGCGTGCGGCGCGAGACGATGGACGACCTGCTGGCGCGGAGCGTGCTGTGACCCCGCATCCGCTGGATCCGCTCTCCGCCGACGAGATCCGCTCCGCCGCGGCGATCCTGCGCCGCGACCAGGGCGTGACCGACCGCTGGCGCTTCGCGTCGATCGAGCTGCGCGAGCCGCCCAAGGGCGCCTCCGATCCGGGCCGCATCGCCGAGGTGATCTGCTGGAACCGCGACGACGGCAAGGTCTACAAGGCGCGCGTGGCGCTCGGCGAGGACCGCGTGGCCTCGTGGGAGCACCAGCCGGACGGCCAGCCGAACATGACCGTCGACGAGTTCCACGAGTGCGACGAGGCGCTGCGCCACGACCCGCGCGTGATCGAGGCGCTCGCCGCCCGCGGGATCACGGACATGGACAAGGTCCTCATCGACACGTGGGCGTACGGCGCGCACCTCGTGCCGGAGGCGCATCGCGGCGGGCGCGTCGGCTGGGCCGACGTCTGGTACCGCAGCCAGGAGGGCTCGAGCCCGTACGCGAACCCGGTGACCGGACTGCACTTCGTCGTCGACCTCAACCGCATGGAGCTGCTGGAGATCGAGGACACGCACCGCGTCGATCCGCCGCGCACGATGGGCGAGTACGCGCCGCGGCTCGTGCCCGGCCAGCGGCTGCGCGATGACGTCAAGCCGCTCGAGATCGCCCAGCCCCAGGGTGTCTCGTTCACGCGCGACGGCAACGCGCTGAGCTGGCAGAAGTGGTCGTTGCGCGTCGGCTTCAACCACCGCGAGGGGATGGTGCTGCACGCCGTCGCCTACGACGGCCGCGCCGTCGCCCACCGCCTCTCGTTCGCCGAGATGGTCGTCCCCTACCGCGACCCGACGACCGACCACTACCGGCGCACGGCGTTCGACATCGGCGAGTGGGGCCTCGGCTTCATGACCACGTCACTGGAGCTGGGCTGCGACTGCCTGGGCGAGATCTCCTACCTGGACGCCACGCTGCACGACACGCGCGGCGAGCCGTACACGATCCGCAACGCGATCTGCATCCACGAGGAGGACGACGCGGTCCTCTGGAAGCACGTCGACGCCCAGACCGGCGCCGAGGTCCGCCGCTCGCGCCGGCTCGTCCTGTCGTTCCACGTCACCGTCGCCAACTACGAGTACCTCGTGTACTGGCGCCTCTACCAGGACGGCAACATCGAGTGCGAGGTGCGGGCGACCGGGATCATGGTCACGACCTCGTTCCCCGAGGGCGAGCAGCCGCCCTACGGGACGCTCGTCGACGAGCGCACGTACGCGCCGTTCCACCAGCACTTCCTCGTCGCGCGGCTGGACCTCGACGTCGACGGCGAGGCCAACACCGTCCACATGACCGAGTCCGAGGCGCTCCCTCCCGGGCCCGACAACCCGCACGGGCTCGCGCTCGTCCAGCGCTCGACGCCGCTGCGCACCGAGCAGGAGGGCATCCAGGACTACGACTGGAGCACCCAGCGCGCCTGGAAGGTCGTCAACGACGGCGTGCGGAACGGGCTCGGCACGCCGGTCGGGTACAAGCTCGTGCCCGGCGGCGCGTTCCCGAGCATGCTGCATCCCGACTCGCCCGTGCTGCGCCGCGCGCGGGTGATCGACCACACGCTGTGGGTGACGCCCTACCACGAGGACGAGCGCTGGCCGTGCGGCGAGTTCGTCGTGCAGAGCGAGCAGGACCGCGGCCTGCCGGTGTGGACGGCGCAGAACCGCTCGATCGAGAACGCCGATGTCGTGCTGTGGTACGTCTTTGGCATCCATCACATCACCCGCCCGGAGGAATGGCCCGTGATGTCGGTCGACGTCGTGTCGTTCTGGCTCAAGCCGATCGGCTTCTTCGATCGCAACCCCGCGCTGGACGTGCCACCGAGTGACCATTGCCATACGGAGGAGACCTCATGAGAGAGATCACGAACTTCATCAACGGGCAGAGCGTGTCGGCCGCGAACGGCGAGACGACGGAGCTGATCGATCCGAGCACGGGCGAGGCGTTCGCGACCGCGGCGCTCTCGCGCGAGGCCGATGTCGACGCCGCGTTCACCTCCGCCGAGCGCGCGTTCGAGGAGTGGGGCCAGACGACGCCGTCCGAGCGTCAGCAGGCGCTGCTGAAGATCGCCGACGCGATCGAGTCCCGCGCCCAGGAGCTCGTCGACATCGAGTGCGAGAACACCGGCAAGCCCAAGGAGCTGACGATGTCGGAGGAGATCCCTCCGATGGTCGACCAGATCCGCTTCTTCGCGGGCGCCGCGCGCGTGCTCGAGGGCAAGTCGGCCGGCGAGTACATGCGCGGCTTCACGTCGTTCGTCCGGCGCGAGCCGATCGGCGTGTGCGCCGCGGTCACGCCGTGGAACTACCCGGCGATGATGGGCGTCTGGAAGTGGGCGCCCGCGCTCGCGGCCGGCAACACGATGGTGCTCAAGCCGTCCGACACCACGCCGGCGAGCAGCGTGTGGATGGCCGAGGTGATGGCCGAGTTCCTGCCCGAGGGCGTGTTCAACGTCGTCACCGGCGACCGCGACACGGGCGCCGCGCTGGTCGCGCACCCGGTGCCGCAGATGGTCTCGATCACCGGCTCGGTACGGGCCGGCATGGCGGTGGCCAGGTCGGCGGCCGACGACGTCAAGCGCGTGCACCTCGAGCTCGGCGGCAAGGCGCCGGTGGTCGTGTTCGACGACGCGGACGTCGCCCAGGCGGCCGAGGACATCGCGCTGGCGGGCTACTTCAACGCGGGGCAGGACTGCACGGCGGCCACGCGCGTGCTCGCCGGCCCGCGCGTGCACGACGACTTCGCCGCCGCGCTCGAGGAGCAGGCCAAGAACACGCGCACCGGCCCGCCGAACGACGGCGAGGTGCTGTACGGGCCGCTGAACAACGCCAACCAGCTCGCCCAGGTGGGCGGCTTCCTCGAGCGCACGCCGGACCACGCGACCGTGCGGACCGGCGGCCACCGCCAGGGCGACAAGGGCTACTTCTGGGAGCCGACGGTCGTCGACGGCCTGCGCCAGGACGACGAGATGATCCAGAACGAGATCTTCGGCCCGGTCATCACGGTGCAGACGTTCAGCGACGAGGACGAGGCGCTCAAGTGGGCCAACGGGGTTCCGTACGCGCTGGCCTCGAGCGTGTGGACGCAGGACCACGGCCGCGCGATGCGCATGGCCCGGCGCCTGGACTTCGGCTGCGTGTGGATCAACTGCCACATCCCGCTCGTGGCCGAGATGCCGCACGGCGGCTTCAAGCACTCGGGCTACGGCAAGGACCTGTCGATGTACGGCCTCGAGGACTACACGCGCATCAAGCACGTGATGAGCGCGATCGGTGAGTGAGGACCGCCCCGACTGGGTGAGGTGGCTGCCGGCCGAGGCCGTCGAGGCGATCGATCGCTACTGGAGTCAGCTCTGGGATACGCTCAAGCTCCTTCCCGCGCACCGTGGGCGCGGGGAGGAGCTCGAGGTCGAGGCGGTCGAGGAGCTGCGGCCGGGCGCGAAGTGGCGGGCGCGCTTCGACGCGATGTGGCCGGGATACCGCACCTGGTACCTCCAGGAGGGCGAGGCCGCGCGCCCGGACCTCGCCACGTGCACGGCCGCCCTCGAGCGCCACATGCCGGAGCTCGAGCCCGTCTACGAGCAGCTCGTCGAGCTCGCCGGCGGCGACGAGCTGGCGGCGCGGATGCTCACGCTGTACCGGCCGCCCGGCTTCATCGTCGGCTGCTCGCAGGGCGCGTGGACGCGCGACGAGCCGGTGCTCGTCCGCAACTACGACTACCCGGCCGACCGGCTCGAGGGGATCGTCTACCTGACCGAGTGGACCGGGCGCCGCGTGCTCGGCATGAGCGACTGCCTGTGGGGGCTGCTCGACGGCGTCAACGACGCCGGCCTCGCCGTCTCGCTGACGTTCGGCGGCCGCCGCGACGTCGGCGACGGGTTCGCGATCCCGATCGTCATCCGCTACCTGCTCGAGACGTGCGATACGGTCGCCGAGGCACGGGCGGCGCTGGAGCGCATCCCCGTCCACGCGCCACAGAACGTGACGCTGCTCGACCGGTCCGGCGACTACCTGACGGCCTACGTCGGGCCGGGGCGCCCGCCCTCGTTCCACGCGCTCGCCGCCACGACCAACCACCAGGGCGAGGTCGAGTGGCCCGAGTACGCCGCGGCGATCCGCTCAGAGGAGCGCGAGCAGCGCGTCCTCGAGCTGCTCGCCGACCCGGACATGACCCGCGAGCGGTTCATCGCCGCGTTCCTGGAGCCGCCGTTGCGCAGCACGCAGTACGCCGCCGGGTTCGGGACGCTCTACACCGCCGCCTATCACCCGGCGGAGGGCAGGGCCGAGCTGGCCTGGCCCGGCTCCTCGTGGGAGCTGTCGCTCGAGGCCTTCGAGGAGGGCAGCCGGACCGCGCGCATCCCCTCCTCGAACGCCCCGCACGACTGACGCCAGCGCACGCCGGGCCAGCGGTATTCCACCGCCGCGTCGCCCGGCTGGTAGACCGCGGTGTACAGCGTCCCGAAGCCGTCGTCGTAGTCCGTGCTGTAGAGCGGCGGCTCGAGAAAGCACTCGACGGACAGGTCGCCGGCGGCGATCAGATCGAGCATGTGCCGTTCACGTTCCTCCGACCGCACCGCCTCGGCGTGCTCCGGCCATTCGACCGAGTGCTGGTGGTTGGTCGCCACCAGCGCCCGGCCGACCGACACGGGGCGGTCCGGGGCGACGTGCGCGGTGACGGCCTCGCCCGCGCGGTCGAGGATCGTCAGGTTGTAGGAGGCCTGCACGGGCAGCCGCGCGAGCGTCGACACCGCCTCCTCGGTCGTCTCGCACAGCTCGAGCAGGTAGCGCACGACGAGCGGCATCGCGAACCCCGGCCCGGTCGCGCGACGGCCGCCGAAGGCCAGCGACATCGCCAGCCCGGCGTCGTTGACGCCGTCGAGCAGGCCCCACAGGCAGTCGCTCATCCCGACGACCCGCCGGCCCCTGAGCTCGGTGAGCGCGATGACCCCCTCGAGCAGCGCCGGGTCGAAGTCGTAGTTGCGCACGAGCGTGCCGCCGTAGACGGCCTGCGAGCAGCCGGTCACGAGCGGCGGCGGGTCGTAGAGCGAGAGCATGCGGGCGGCGAGGTCGCCGCCGCCGGCGAGCTCGACGAGCCGCTCCCACGTCGGCACGAGCTCGGGCATGTGCGCCCGCAGCGCCTCCCGGACGACCGGGTACGACGGCCGGGCGGCGTCGCCGTCGCGCAGGTACCAGGAGCGGTAGGCGGGCCACGTCGCTTCGAAGCGCGCGCGCAGCCGCGGGCCGGGCTGCGGCTCGGCGACCGCGTGGAACTCGAGCACCCCGGGAGGGTACGAGCCTAGGCGGTCTTGAACGCCATCGCGCCCGCCGGCACGGGCTCCTGCGCCGGCGGCGGCGCCGTCCCGGCGAACTGGCCCGTGATCCCGTCGATCCACTGGTGCGCCCGCTCCGTGAGCTGGTTGTCGTCGGTCTGCATCCGCGAACGCGCGACGAGCACGCCGAGGTCGGCGCCCGGGTAGCGGTAGTCGCCCGGCGCGAGCACGCGCAGGTAGAACGCCTCCGACTCGTCGTGGAGGCTGTGCCAGTCGTTGCCCCAGCGCGCGAACGCGATGGCGCCGCTCGGGTCCATGCGCCAGATGCCGGTCTTGGGCGCGGCCGTGAGCTGCTCGACCTCGTCGCCGGTGTCCTTGAGGATGATCTGGCTCCAAACGTCCACCGCGGCGGTCTCGGCCCAGCGGCGGTTGATGTCGGCGACGTCGATCTCGTAGTCGACGTCCATGAACTCGAGCATGTGGAAGAGGAACAGCGGCATGTCGGCGTAGGCGCCGGCCGTGACGTTGGTCATCGACGTCACGCCGCTGATGCGCGGGTTGATCTCCCCCAGGTACAGCTCGCCCGTGTCGACGTCGGCGAGGTAGTCGATCTCCAGGAAGCCGCGGTAGCCCTCGCCGGCCAGGCGGTCGCCGAGGAGCTGGGTGAGCACGCGGGCGCGCTCGCGGTGCTCGGGCGAGAGCGCCTCGGGGAAGATGTCGTTGCCGCACCAGCCGCCCTTGTGCGGAGTGAGCTCCGGGTGGCCGGTGAGATCGGTCATGAGCGGCCCGACGATCGTGCCGTGGCGCGTGATCACGGCCTCCACGGCGGCGGCGCGGTTGTTGATCCGCTTCATGACCTTGAGCTCCTGGTCGGTCATGTCGCCCGCGTTGCGGTCCCAGTCGCGCTGGCCGCGGATGAAGAACGTGGTCTTGCCGGAGTCGCCGTACGGCGTCTGCACGACGAGGTCGTCGCCGAGGCCGGCTGACTCCGCGAGCGCGGTCAGCTCGTCGTAGCTCGTGGCCCGGCCGAGCGTGTTCGGCGCGCTCGGGACGCCGGCCTCGTTGCCGAGCTGGGTCGTGACGATCTTGGAGTCCAGGCGGTGCCGGAGCTCGGCCGACGGGTGCGCGACGTCCAGCCCGGCGGCGGCGGCGAGCTGCTCGGTCTCGTCGTCGAACATGACGAACACGCACTTGCCGCCGGGGCCGGCGCTGGCGATGCGGTCGAGCACCTCCTTGTGACCGAGGAGGTAGTTGCAGATGTCCTCCATCGACTCGAACTCGCGGTACGGCAGCTCCTTGGGCACGAACACGCGCGGGTGCGTGCCCTCGAACGAGTCGAAGTAGTTCACGTAGAAGAAGTTCCGCAGCCAGCGGTCGATCCCGAGCAGGTTGAACGCCGTGGGCGAGATGAAGTAGACCGGCGTCCGGTTCGTGCGGAAGTACGCGCGGATCTCCGAGATGCCGCGCAGCGTCGTCGAGGTCTCGGGCATGGAGCGATCCTCTCGCGCGAGCGCGCGCACGTCCACCCGTCGAGATTCCAAACGCCTGCGACGTGGTTGGTGCGCGCGACTGTTGCGGGAGCGCGCCAAAACAGGCAGGGTCGCGCCATGGCCATCAGCGACCCGCCCATCACCGAGCCGCCACAGCCGCGGCTGATCGACCAGATGCTCCGGCGCAAGCCGGTGGGCGTCATGACGGAGGAGACCGGCGCCGACCGCGAGGGCGGCGAGCTCAAGCGCACGATCGGGCTCTTCCAGCTGACGATGTTCGGCGTCGGCGCCACGATCGGCACCGGCATCTTCGTGATCCTCGCCGACGCGGTACCGGAGGCGGGGCCCGCCGTCATCCTGTCCTTCGTGATGGCCGGCTTCGTGGCCGGCCTGACCGCGATCTGCTACGCCGAGCTGGCGGGCGCGGTGCCGGTCTCCGGCTCGTCGTACTCGTACGCCTACGCGACGCTCGGCGAGGCGGTCGCGATGGTCGTCGCCGCGTGCCTGCTCCTCGAGTACGGCGTCTCGGCCGCCGGCGTCGCCGTGGGCTGGTCGCAGTACCTCAACGAGCTGCTTAACAACCTCTTCGGCTTCACGATCCCGGACGCGATCTCGCAGGCGCCGGAGCAGGGCGGGGTGTTCAACGTGCCGGCCGTTGTGTTGATCTGGCTCTGCACGTTGCTGCTCCTGCGCGGCGCGAGCGAGTCGGCCAAGATCAACGCGATCATGGTGCTGATCAAGCTCGGCGTGCTGGCGCTGTTCGTGGTCGTCGGGCTCCAGGGCTGGAACTCGGATCACCTGTCGAACTTCGCTCCGGCCGGCTTCGACGGCATCAACGTCGCCGCGGGCATCATCTTCTTCTCCTACATCGGGCTCGACGCGGTCTCCACGGCCGGTGAGGAGGTTCACAACCCACGTAGGAACCTGCCGTTGGCGATCATCGGCGCGCTCGTGATCGTCACGACGATCTACGTCGCGGTCGCCATCGTCGCGGTGGCCGCCCAGCCGGTCGCCGCGTTCAACGGCCAGGAGGCGGGGCTGTCGGCCATCCTCGAGAAGGTGACGGGCTCGACGTGGCCGGCCTCGGTGCTCGCCGCCGGCGCGATCATCTCGATCTTCAGCGTCACGCTGGTCGTCATCTACGGCCAGACGCGGATCCTCTTCGCGATGAGCCGCGACGGCATGATCCCGAAGTTCTTCCACCGGCTGAACCCGCGCACCATGACGCCGGTGCACTCGACCATCCTCGTGGCCTGCATCATCTCGCTGCTGGCCGGCGTCATCCCGATCAACTTCCTGTTCGAGATGACGAGCATCGGCACGCTCGTCGCGTTCATGATCGTCTCGATCGGCGTGATCGTCCTGCGCCGGACGGCGCCGGACCTGCCGCGCGGCTTCAAGGTGCCGCTGTATCCGCTCGTGCCGCTCGGCTCGATCGCGGGCTGCATCTGGATCATCAAGGACCTGCGGGCGGTGACGATCTACGTCTTCGCGATCTGGACCAGCGTGGCGCTGGCCTGGTACTTCTTCTACGGCCGCCGCAACTCGGCGCTCGGGAAGGTCAAGCCATGACCATGGTCGTGGGGTTCGCGCCCGACGGGCGCGGCCGCGGGGTGCTGCACCTCGCCGCGATGCTCGCCCGCTCCGGGGGCGAGGAGCTCGTCGTCTGCGCGGTCGTCCCGGCGCCGTGGCCGCCGGGCCTCGCACGGGTCGACGCCGAGTACCAGGCCGAGCTCGAGCGCACGGCGCAGCACGCGCTCGGCCGCGCGCGGGCGCGGCTGCCCTCCGACGTCCCGGCCTCGTACGAGGTGCTCCACGCCCGGTCGGCGCCGGCCGGCGTGCTCGAGGTGGCGGAGCGCGTCGACGCGAGCCTGATCGTCGTCGGTCCGGCGACCGAGGGCGGCTCGGGCATGGTCTCCGTGGGCTCGACGAGCGCGCGGCTGCTGCACAGCTCGCATGTGCCGGTGGCGATCGCGCCGCGCGGCTTCCACGTGCGCGAGGGCGCACGCGTGGACCGCGTGACGGTGGCGTTCGGCGGCAGCCACGAGGACCTGGTCGTCGCGAGCGCGAGCGTCGCCGCGCGGATCGGCACGTCGCTGCGCGTGGCGTCGTTCGCGGTGCAGGCGCGCCCGCCCTACACCTCCGGCGTCGGCCACGAGGCGGAAGGGTCGATCGAGGACCAGTGGATCGAGGAGATCACGTCGGCCGCGCGCGCGGCGCTGCACGACGAGAGCGCCGAGATCGTCGTCGGCGAGGGCGAGGACTGGGGCGAGGCGCTCGAGGACGTCGCGTGGCGCGAGGGCGACGTCCTCGTCGTCGGCTCGAGCTCGACCGGCCCGATCGCACGCGTCTTCCTCGGCTCGCGCGCGACCAAGATCGTGCGGCACTCGCCCGTCCCGGTGGTCGTGGTGCCGCGAGGCCGGGCCGAGGAACTGGCGTCGGAGGCGGCCTCGGCGTCGACTGCGGCTGGGTAGGGAAGCGGGGTGGCTTACGTTTGTTCGATCCTCGTGAACAAACGTAAGCCACCCCACCATCAGGGCCACGGCTATCGAGCTCGCGTGCTTGCGCCCCTATGAGGCCCGCCGCAGCGCCATCCCGGTCAGCGTCTCGCGCACGACGCGCTCCGCCACGAGCGCGGAGCTGTCGGCGGAGCCGACGCCCGTCGGGATGACCTCGACGACGTCCGCGCCGACGAGGTCGACGCTCGCGGCGATCGTGCGCACCGCCAGCAGCAGCTCGCTCGCGGTCAGACCTCCCGGCTCGGGCGTGCCGGTCCCGCCGGGCAGGTACGCCGGGTCGAGGACGTCGACGTCGACGGTCAGGTACACCGGCCCCTCCCCCACCGCGGCCAGCGCGCGGGCGACGACGTCGCGGATGCCGAGGTCGCGGACGTCGTGGGCGAACAGCGACGTGATGCCGTGCTCGGCCTGCCAGGCGAACTCGGTCTCGCCCGGCCAGTAGCCGCGCAGGCCGATCTGCGCGTAGCGGGCGCCGAGGACGTTCCCGTCGTCGACGAGGTGCTTCATGAACGTGCCATGCGAGCGCTCGACGCCGAACACCTCGGCGCCGGTGTCGGTGTGGGTGTCGAAGTGGATCACCCCGACCGGGCCGCGGGCAGCGGCGCACGCCTCGACGCACGGCTTGGTGATCGCGTGGTCGCCGCCGAGCGTGACCGGCACCGCGCCCGCGCCGAGCACCGCCGCCACGGTGGAGCGGATCGCGGCGTGCGAGGTCTCCGGGTCGGCCGGAATGACCGGCGCGTCGCCGAAGTCGACGATCCGCAGCGCGCTGAACGCGTCGACCTTGGCCTCCAGGTGCGGCCCCGGCGGACAGCTCGCGGCCCGGATCGCCCGCGGCGCGAAGCGCGCGCCGGGGCGGTCGGACACGAGGTCGTCGGTCGGCGCGCCGACGATCGCCACGTCGAAGCCCGCCAGCTCGGCCGGATCCTCGGTGTAGGGCGAGCCGCCGAACGTGAGCAGCCCCGCGTAGTCGGGCTTCTCGCCGTACTGCGCCCACCGCTCCTGGGGATCGATCACGACGCCTCCGCCAACACATTGATTGTCTCGAACGCCGGATCGCTGGCGCCGTGCAGGCGGGCGCCGCTGCCCGCGAGCTCGCGCAGGTAGTCGACGGTCTCGCGGGAGATCCGCTCGCCGGGGAGCAGCGCCGGCACGCCCGGCGGGTACGAGGCGATCGACTCACACGAGATCCGGCCGATGGCGTC
>Ga0081539_10004254_pt1 | contig 16066 bp, 14 predicted proteins | sample TabmetS4T2R2_FD_71023 | JGI IMG/M metagenome (GOLD analysis project Ga0081539, IMG submission 71023) | Tabebuia heterophylla rhizosphere microbial communities from the University of Puerto Rico - S4T2R2 | ecosystem: Host-associated > Plants > Roots > Rhizosphere ...
AGGCTCGTCTGCGCCCCGGCCTTCCAGGCATGCGCCATCCGCTCGGCAGCTGCCTCGCTGTAGCCCGCGACACCGGTGAAGTTGAGATCGATGCCGGGCGACACGACCAACCTGTCGTAGGAAAGCCGGCTGCCGTCGGCCAGGCGCACCGATCGCGCCTGCAGGTCGATCGCGCTCGCTTCGCCGCGCACGACCTTGACGCCCGCCGCCTTCAGCCCATCGAGGCTGCGCGTGATGCCCTGCAGCGTCTCATAGCCGCCCAGCACCGCGTTTGAGAATGGACAGGTGATGATCGCCGCCTCGCGCTCGACCAGCGCCCGGATCCGCCCCTCGAGGTCGCCGCCGGCATCGGCCCCAGCCTCCGCGAGCAGCCGCTCACGCAGCGCCAGGGCCAGCCGATCGAGGGCAGCAGCAGGAGACTGCACCCGACAACTAGGCCGGACCAGCGACACCTCGCCCCCCGGCCACGAATCAGATGCGACAGCTCTCCGGCGAACACATCGCAGCGCTCGTCGTGCTGGCGGTCGGCGCCGGAGCCGCGGTCTGGGCACCGCGCCGACGGCGCGGCAGGTGGCTCGTTCCCGCGATGCGGGGCCTGGCCCTCACGATCGCCGTTGCCTACGTCACCGAGTACGTGGCCAATGCCGTCGAGGGCACGTGGTCGGTGCGCTTCAACCTGCCCCTTCAGCTGACCGACGCGGTCACCGTCGTCGCGATCGTCGCGCTCTGGCGTCCGCGGCCCCTGCTCGTGGAGGTCGTCTACTTCTGGGCGCTCACCGCGTCGCTGCAGGCGGTCATCACGCCCGATCTCGGGCAGCCGTTCCCGAGCATCTTCTACTTCACCTACTTCACCACGCACGTGGGCGCGGTGGTCGCGGCATGCCTGCTCACCTTCGGCCTCGACTGGAAGCCCCGGCCCGGTGCCGTGCTACGCGTCTACGCGATCACGGCGGCCTTTGCGGCGTGCGTCGGCGTGGCGGACGCGATCACCGGCGCCAACTACATGTACCTGCGCCACAAGCCCGAGCGCTCCTCGCTGCTCGACGTCATGGGGCCGTGGCCGTGGTACATCCTCGCGGGGGCGGCCTTCGGACTGGCGGTCTTCACCGCGCTCGCAGTCCTCGCGCGCGTCAGCCGCGGCCCGAGCTCGCCCCCGTCCAGCCGCCCATGACCTCGTGGGCGACATCCTCGCGCGGCGCCCCGAGGACCGGATGCAGCTCGAGGTCAGGGGAGTAGCGGCTCGCCGGCGTCTCGCGACCCAGCGCCTCGGCCATCGCGCGGACGTGGTGCGGACCGCCGCCGCAGCAGATCCCGATGTAGTCGACGCCGATGTCCCGGGCGCGGCGCGCGAAGTCGGCCATCTCGAAGCGGTCGCACTGCATGCGCTCCAGGCGGATCGGGAAGAGGTGCGCGCCGTCGTCGGAGGTGAGCTCCTCGAATGCGGGCGTGGCCGCAGAGGTCCGGTACGGCACCGGCTGTGCGGCGACCGGCACGTCGACCGCAGCCCGGATCTCCTCGAGCAGGGGCAGCATCGTGTCCGGGCCGCGCGAGCAGTTCAGTCCCACGATCGTCGCCCCCGCGTCCGCGAGCACGCGGCACGCCTGCGCATAGCCGTACCCGTCGTAGGTCGTCGAAGGCTGGACGCTGGCGAAGGTCACCATCGCCGGCAACCCGAGCTCCTGGCAGACCTCGAGGCCGATCAGCGCCTCGCCCACGTAGTCGTTGGTCTCCGCGATGACGAAGTCGATCCCCTCCTCCGCCGCCCACGCGAGCTGCTCCTCGTACTGGGCGCGCACGACCTTGCCCGACGCCACCGGATCGCGCGGGTCGTAGGACCACGTGTTGCAGATGTTCCCGGCCACGAGCGCGTCGCCCTCGGCGGCGATCTCGTTGGCGATCCTCACCGCCTGGCGGTTCATCTCCTCGAGGTCGCCGTCGCGACCCACGTCGCGCAGCTTCGCGCGGTGCGCGTAGTAGGTCAGCGCGACCATCACGTCGGCGCCGGCGCGCAGCAGCTCGCGGTGCAGCTCGCGCAGCGCGTCGGGCGCGTCGAGGATGACCTCGGGCACGAACGGTCCGGCCTTGACGTAGCCGCGGCGCTCGAGCTCGAAGACGTAGCCCTCGGCGCCGATGACGACGCCGTCAGAGAGACGCTGGTGCAGCGTCCTGTGCGAGGGACGGCTCATCGCGCGTCCTCCCTTCGTGGAATCGAGCCGGGTCGAAGCGGCCGATGTCGTAGACGGTGCCGTCCTGCAGCGCCAGCTCGGCGAGCACCCGGCCCACCCACGGCGCGAACTTGTAGCCGGTGCCTCGCCACCCCACGCCGACGAAGACGTTGTCGAAGCCCGGGACCGGGCCGAGGACGAAGTCGTCGTCGGCGACGAGGTCGTAGTCGCAGCCGTCGACGTCGTCGACGTCGCGGACCCTCGCCGTCCGCAACCCGGGCATGCACCGCTCGACGAAGCTGGCGATGCTGTCGATCGAGGTCGTGGCCCGCGGCAGGTCCGGCGGGTTGTAGTAGCCGATCTTCACGGCATCGATCAAGCCCTCGACGATCGGATGGCAGTAGATCCCCGCGTCGAGGTAGGCGATCGTCGGCATGGCGCCGGCCACGAAGCGATCGCGGACGTCGGCCGGCGGGATGAAGTACTTCGCCTCGGCCGGCCGGTCGCGAGTGATCGGGACCTGCAGCCCGCAGCCAGTGAGCAGCGAAAGGACGTCGTTGGTGCCGTGGCCGGCGGTGATCACGGCCGCGCCGGCCACCACGTCGCCCGCCTCGGTGACGACGCGCACGGCCTCGGCCGTGGCCTCCATCGCCGAAGGCTCGACGCCCTCGAGCACGCGCACCCTCCGCTCGCCGAGGACGTGCACGAGCGTGCTGGTCACCGCCGGCAGGTCGACGACGCCTCCGTCGAGATCGATGCGCCCGAGGTCGGCGTCGAGGAAGGGGTAGCGGGCCAGCAGCGCCCCGCGATCGAGCGACGCCGTCCGCATGCCCAGCCGCGTCAGCACCGCGTGGCTCATCTCGGCGTAGGTGGCCGAGAGGTCCGGCGTGACCGAGCGCTTGGCGATGTTCATGCAGCCGCAGCGCACGAGCACCTCGGTCGAGGTCCGAGCCTCGAACTCGCCCCACAGCCGGAACGCCTCGTGGGCGAGGCGCGCGTAGGTCGCGTCGAGGTAGTCGTTGCGGAACGAGCGGGTCCGCCCGTAGGAGGCCGTCGTAGGATCGCCGATCCGGCCCTTCTCGAGGACCACGATCCGTTCGAAACGCTCCGACGCGTGAAACGCCGTGAACAGCCCCATGACGCCGCCTCCGACGACGACGAGGTCGGCATCGAGGCGCTGGCCGGCCCGGACGCTCATGCCGTCCTCGCGCGCCTGCGCGAGCGCGCGCCGGTCGCGTGGATCCCCGCGCTCGGCGGCTGGCTCGTCCTGCGCCGCGACCTGGCGATCGAGGTCATGGTCGACGCCGACACGTTCACCGTCGACGATCCGCGGTTCTCCACCGGCCGCGTGGTCGGCCCGAGCATGCTCACGCTCGACGGCGACGCGCACGCGCGCCACCGCGCGCCCTTCGCCGGCCCGTTCCGCCAGCAGCCGGTGCGCGACCGGTTCAGCGACGTCGTGGCGCGCGAGGTCGACCGCCTGCTCGACCTCGTCGCCGAGCAGCCGCGCGCCGAGCTGCGCCGCAGCTTCGCCGGCCCGCTCGCGGCGGCGGTCGTGACCGACGCGCTCGGGCTGGGCGAGGCCGACGTGGGCGCTGTGCTCGGCTGGTACGACGCGATCGTCGCGGCGGTGACCGAGGTCACCGCGGGCGGCGACGTCCCCGCTGCCGGCCGCGATGCCTTCGACGACCTGCGCGCGGCGATCGAGCCGGTGCTCGGGCGCGAGCCGGGCTCGTCGGTGCTCGCTGATGCGGCCGATGGCCTCGACCGCGACGAGGTGGTCTCCAACGCCGCGGTGATGCTCTTCGGCGGCATCGAGACGACCGAGGGCATGATCGCCAACGCGATCTGGCACCTGCTTGCCGCGCCCGACCAGCTCGCGCTCGTGCGCGCGGACCCGGCGCTGCTGCCCAACGCGATCGACGAGTCGCTGCGGCTCGAGCCGGCGGCGGCGATGGTCGACCGATACGCGACGGCCGACGCCATGCTCGGCGGCGCGGCCGTCCGCGCCGGCGAGCTCGTCCGCGTCTCGGTCACCGCCGCCAACCGCGACCCGGCCGCCTTCCCCGATCCGGACCGCTTCGACGTCGCGCGCGAGAACGCCCGCCAGCACCTCGCCTTCGCGCGCGGCCCCCACGTGTGCATCGGCGTCCACCTCGCGCGGCTCGAGGCGCAGACGGCGGTCGGCCGGCTGCTGGAGCGCTTCCCGCGGCTGCGGCTCGATCCGGAGCGTCCGTCCGCGCCGTCCGGTCTGGTCTTCCGCAAGCCCGCGCAGGTCAACGTGGTCACCTAGCCCACCGCCTCGACGGGGCGCAGCTCCTCGGCGTAGGAGATCGAGCGCCGCTGCAACGTGCCGTCAGGACCGACGACGTAGGCGCCCATGCGCCACAGCGGCGGCGAGTAGGCGTGGATCGACACGGCCGGCCTGGCCGCGTCCTGGCGCATGCGGTGCACGTGGGAGGCGTCGAAGTCGAAGACGGCGCCGGCCGCATGCCGGCGAACGCGCGGCGGACCGCCGACCACGAGGCGCTCCTCCACCAGCTCGCCCTCCACCACCGCGACGGCGCCGCGCGAGACGTCGTGGTCGTGGAAGCCGGTGTCGTTGCCGTTGGCCCACGAGATGACCCAGACGTCGACGTGGTCGTCGCGCACGAGCTGCTCGAAGTGGCGCTCGACGGCGTCGGGGCGCACGAGCGGGCGCCACCGGTCCGGCTCTTCGGCGATCGCGCCGACGAGCTCGCGCAGCTCGGCGAGATCGAGGTCGTGGTCGAGCTCGACCGTGCTCATGCGGGCACCTCCGTGGTCGTGGGCGACAGCAGCCGGGCCGGGTTGCGCTCGCGCAGCGCGGTGCGCACGGCGTCGCCGAGGCCGAGATCGGTGACGCCGACCACCGGCCGGTCGGAGCCCTCGACGAGCCGGTCGACGCCGACCTCGCGCAGGACGGCATCGACTGCGCGGCCGCCGTACGAGGAGACGTCGAGGAAGACGTCGGGGTCGCTGATCGCGGGGCCGCCGCGCGCGACGACCCGCTCGCGCTGCAGCGGCGCGAGCCCCGCGAGCATCGCGAAGCAGACGCGCAGGCCGGGGTGCGCGGGGCGCCCCCACACCGAGAACGCGTGCCATGCGGTCTGCATCGACGCGACGTACGCGGTCAGCGCCCCCCACCAGCCGGGAAGACGCTCCACGTCGGCGCCGGGAGCCGGGCCCGGGTGGACGAACAGCGGCGCGCCGCGGCGATCGAGCGCCTCGAGCACGGCCCCGAGCCGATCGAAGCCCTCGGGCCCGTCGAGCGCGTCGGCGGAGAGGCACGCCCCGACGAGCCCATCGTCGAGCAGGCCCGCGAGGCCCTCCGGATCGGGCTGGTCGAGGCCGACCGCCGCCCACGCGCCGAACTCGTCCGGCAGGGCGGCCACGCCCTCGTGGTAGGCGGCCAGCAATGGCTCGGCCTCGGCCGCGGGCAGCAGCTCGATCCCGAGCGGCAGCGATGGCGCCACGAACGCGCGGTCGAGCCCGTCAGCGCGGACCAGGGCCGCGCGGCGGTCCGGATCGTGATCGCCGAGGTCGAGCGGCGCCTCCGGCTCCCCCCGCAGCCGCAGGGCCCATCCGTCGCGGTGGCGCACGAGCATCGGCGGCTGCGTGCGCCGCGAGAGCGCCCGCAGCAGCGGCTCGGGCCAGAGGTGCTGATGGACGTCGATTCCAGGCATGCTCACGCCAGGTGAAGCGGTTCACCTCCGTGTCTTGTGAAGCGGTTCAGTGAACCGCTTCAGGCAGTATCACTCCGCTGGGCGCGCGGTGTCAACCCGGGTACGCTAGGCGGCGTGGCCAGCCGCCCCGGGCGCCGCACGACCATCCGCGAGCTGGCGGAGTACACCGGCCTTTCGCCCGCCGCGGTGAGCTACGCGCTGCGCGGCATGCAGGTCTCCGCCGAGACCGAGCGCCGGGTCCGCGAGGCCGCCGAGGAGCTCGGCTACGAGGCCGACCCGATCGCCCGCGCGCTCGCGGGCGGGGCGACCGCCGTCGTCGGGCTGCTCGTCGGCAGCCTCGCGGACTTCTGGAACCAGGAGCTCGTGCGCGCCGTTCAGCGCGAGCTCTACGGAGCCGCCCGCAGCACGCTCGTGGCCGATGCCGACGGCGAGCCCGCGCGCGAGCTCGAGCTCGCGCGCCGGCTGGTCGACCAGCGCGTCGACGGGCTCGTCGTGGTGCCCATCGGCCCGGCCAGCGAGGGTTGGGAGTCGATCGCGCGCGAGGTGCCGGTCGTCACCATCGGCGATGCCCTCCCCGGCGTGAACCCGGCCGGCGAGGTGGTCTTCGACCACGACCGCGGCGTGCGGGCAAGCCTCGAGCACCTGCGCGCGCTCGGCCACCACAGCATCACGGTGCTCTCGTGGGCCGTGGAGACCGCGCCCGACCGGCAGGCCGAGCGCGCGGTCGTGGCGTCGGCGGCCGCGCTGGGCCTTGACGTTCGCGTGGTCGCCTGCGCCTACTCGCTCAACGGCTCGCGCCCCCTCGCCCTCGAGCTGCTGGGCAGCGAGGACCGGCCGAGAGCGATCCTCTGCATGTCGGACTCGATCGCCTACGGCGTCTACGCCGCGTGCGCCGAGCTGGGTCTGTCGATCCCCCGCGACGTCGCCGTCGCCGGCTTCGGCGATCACCCGACCTCGCGGCTGCTGGCCCCACCGCTGACCTCGACGGTGTGGGACATCGACCGCGTCGCGGAGTTGGCCACGGCGTTCCTCCTGCAGGCGATCGCCGCCGACGGACCGCAGGCGACGCTGCGCGAGGTCGTCGCGCCGGTGCTCGTCGCGCGCACGTCGACGGGGCCGGGCGCCGTCTAACGTTGTGGGAACCGTCGAAGGAGTGCACATGGCTGACCTGATGGAGCGCTTGGGGCGTGGCCCCGTGATCTGCGCCGAGGGCTATCTCTTCGAGCTGGAGCGCCGCGGCTACCTGCAGGCCGGCGGTTTCGTTCCGGAGGTCGTGCTCGAGCATCCCGAGAAGGTGGCCGAGCTGCACAGGGAGTTCGTGCACGCGGGCTCGGACGTCGTCGAAGCGTTCACCTACTACGCGCACCGGGAGAAGCTGCGGATCATCGGCCGCGAGGACGACCTCGAGCGGATCAATCGCAGGGCACTGGAGATCGCGAAGGAGGTCAGCGCGGAGAGCGGCGCGCTGCTCGCCGGCAACGTCTGCAACACGAACGTGTGGGCAGGCGAGGAATCGCGCGACTCCGTGCGGGCGATGTTCGAGGAGCAGGTTGGGTGGGCAGCCGAGGCGAGCGTCGACTTCGTCATCGGCGAGACGTTCTCCTGGCTCGGCGAAGCGCTGCTCGCGACCGCCGTCATCAAGGAGGCGGGACTCCCTGCCGTGGTGACGCTGACCGTGCACCGCCACGGCAACGCGCGCGAGGGGGCCTCGCCGGCAGAGGCGTGCAGGCAGCTCGAGGCGGCGGGCGCCGACGTCGTCGGGATCAACTGCGGGCGCGGGCCGGCAACCATCCTGCCCTTGCTCGAGGACGTGCGCGCGGCGGTCACCGTCCCAGTGGCGGGCCTGCCGGTCCCCTATCGCACGACGCAGAGCCACCCGACCTTCCACTCGCTCGAGGACCCCGGGGCGCCCGACCCTGCGATCGCCGCGAGGCCGTTCCCGATCGCGCTCGAGCCGTTCACCTGCTCGCGATTCGAGATCGCGGAGTTCACGCGCCGGGCGCAGGACATCGGCGTCGACTACCTCGGCGTCTGCTGCGGCGCGGCCCCGCACCACATCCGCGCCATGGCCGAGGCTCTGGGACGCACGCCGCCGGCCAGCCGGTACTCGGCCGACATGTCCAAGCATTACGCGCTCGGGACCGACTCCACGCTGCGCGCCGAGAACCAGGAGTACGCCGAGAGGATGTGATGGCGACCGACGGGGGCCGGGCGCGGAGCGAGGTCGCGCGACTGACGCTCGCCCAGATCGACTGCTCACTGGGCGACGTCGCCGCGAACGCCCGCCGCGTCCGGGAGACGCTGGCGGCGCCGGCGGCGCGATCCGCCGACCTCGTCGTGTTCCCCGAGCTCACGCTGACCGGCTACGCGTTGGGGCACGTCGACGAGGACGTCTCGCGGCCTGTCGCCGATGGTGAGATCGCCGGACTCGCCGCCGAGAGGCACGACGCGGCGTTCGTGTTCGGCTTCGCCGAGGCAGGCAGCGTGCACACCTACAACAGCGCCGTGTACGTCGAAGACGGGCGCGTCGCGCACCTGCATCGCAAGCTCTACCTCCCCAACTACGACATCTGGGAGGAACGCAAGCACTTCACGCCGGGCTCGGCCATGCGCGCCTTCGACACCCGCTTCGGGCGCATGGCCATCCTGGTCTGCAGCGACGCCTGGCAGCCGGCGCTCGCCGCGCTCGCCGTGCAGGACGGCGCCAGGGTGCTCATCGTGCCCACGAACAGCACCGTCAGGCGCCCGGACATCGAGGAGCAGTGGCGCGACATCACCCGCTTCTACGCCCGCACGCTGCAGTGCTACGTCGTGTTCGTCAACCGGGTCGGCGTGGAGCCGGGACTGCGCTTCTGGGGCGGCTCGCACGTCTACGGGCCGGAGGGCGAGCTCGTCATCGAGGCGCCGCGGGACGAGCCCGCTCTGGTGAGCGCCGACATCGATCTCGCGGCCGTGCGACGCGTGCGCCGCGAGATGCCACTGGTGAAGGAGGCGCGCCTGGCGCTACTGGGTCGGGAGATCGAGCGCCTCGTCGCCGAGGGCGGAGACCTCTGAGCCGCGCCGGTACGGTGACGCGATGAGCGTGCGCATCGCCACTCGCGGTGACATCACCCTCCAGGCGCTGCGGCGCGTGGCGTGGGAAGGCGAGGCCGTCGAGCTCGCGCCCGAGGCGATCGAGCGCATGGAACGCACCCACGCGAGCTTCCTGGCGTTCGTCGAGGCACGGGTCGCGGAAGACCCGGGCGCGCTCATCTACGGCACGACCACGGCCCCCGGCGACGGCGCGGCGGTCGCGCTGACGCCCGAGGCGCAGGCCCGCCGGCCGACCCGGCTGTGGACAGCCCACGCCTTCGGCGCGCCCCTTCCCGACCGCGTCGTGCGCGCCATCGTGCTCGCGCGCCTGGCCAACTTCGTCGATGGTCACGCCGCGGTGCGCGCGCAGGTCGCGACCGCGGTCGCGGGCATGCTCGACGAACCCCTCCCGGAGGTCCCCGGCCAGGGAAACGGCGGCGCGGGCGAGATCGTCGCGCTGGGCCGGCTCTTCTACGACCTGAGCGCTCGGCTGGACCTCGAGCCGAAGGAGCGCATGGCCCTGATCAACGGCTCGCCGTGCGCGGCGGCGCTCGTCGCGGACGTCGCCCTCGCCGGGCAGGCGCGACTGGCGCTCGCCGAGAGCGTGTTCGCCCTCAGCGCCGAGGCCGCCCAGGCGCCGCTCGAGGCCTACTCCGAGGACCTCGAGGCGCTGTGGAACGACGAGCACGAGACGGCCGCGCTGCGGTCGCTGCGCGCGCTCCTGGCCGGCTCGGCCGACGACCGCCAGGCGCACCAGGGCGCTGTGAGCTTCCGCATCCTGCCGCGGGTCCTCGGCCAGTTGCGCCGCGCGCAGGCCGAGGCCGAGCGCGCGGCCGCGGTGTCGCTGAGGTCGGTCACGGACAACCCGGTCTACGTCCTACCTGATGGCGACCGCCCGCTCGGGGCCGTGATGTCGACTGGCGGCTACCACAACGCCCGTGGCCCGGCCGCGATGGACGGCATCGGGAGCGCGTGGGCGGACCTGTGCCAGCTCGCCCAGCGGCTCACCGACAAGCTGCTCCAGCATCCCGCGACCGCCAGCCTGCTCGCGCGCGACGAGTGGACGATGAAGCCGCTGCACATGGTGCAGACCTGGTGGGCCGAGGAGGCCCGCATGCACGCCGGCGCCACGCTGCTGTCGCTCGGGGGTTTCGGCCAGAACGACGTGCCCTCGATGAGCTTCCTCGCCTGGCGCCGCGCCGACGCGATCGGCCACTGCCTGGACTCGGCGCTGGCGATTCTCGCCGCCCTCGGGGCGCAGGCGCTCTACGCCGCGGACCGCCCGCCGCCGCCGGCGCTCGCCCCGCTCGTCGACGAAGTCCGGGCGGTGTTCGCGCCGGTCGACGGCGTGCGCCCCCTCGGCCCCGACGGCGACGCGCTCGCCGCCGCCTTCGCCGAGCGTGTCTTCAGTCCGGAGCGCCGGCAAGCGTCGCGTCGATGACGGCGACGGTCCGGGCGCCGCTGCCCCGGCGCAGGCGCTCGAACGCCGCCTCGATCCCCTCGAGGTCGGTGAGATCCGAGACGGCGTCTGCGACCGTGAGGCGGCCCTCAACCATGAGCCGCCCCAGTCGCGCGATCTCCACCGGCGGATTGCCCGAGCCGTAGTAGCTGCCGCGCAGCGACTTCTCGGAGAGCAGATCGAGCGCGGGGACGCGCGCTTCGGTGCCGCGCGGGGCGATGCCGACCACGATGGCCGCGGCACCGGGGCGCAGCACGTCCCACGCCAGACGGATCGTCGCTGGGCTCCCGACCGCCTCGAGCGCGTGGTCCACCCCGCCGGGGACGAGCGCGAGGACCTCCTGGGCCGTGTTCCCGGCGCTCGCATCGACCGTGTCGGTTGCGCCGCGGCTGCGCGCGAGCGCGAGCTTCGCCGCGTCGCGGTCGACCGCGACGATGCGACCCGCACCGGCCATCCGGGCGGCGGCGACGATCTGCTGGCCGATCCCGCCGCAGCCGACGACGCACACGCTCTCGCCGATCCCGACGCGCGCCGCGTTGCGAACGGCGCCGAAGCCCGTGACGACCGCGCAGCCCAGCAACGCGGCCTGCCACAGCGGCAGCTCGGGCGGGATCGGCACCGCGCTCGCGGCCGGAACGACGCAGCGCTCCGCGAAGCAGGAGACGAAGTTGAAGTGGCGCACCGCGCGGCCGTCGGCGAGGTGCAGGCGCGTCGTGCCGTCGAGCATCGTGCCCGCCCACGCGTGCTCCCCGGCGATCTCGCAGAGGTTGAAGCGACCGGCCGCGCACGCGGCGCACGCCCGGCACGGTGGCACGAAGCAGAACGCCACACGGTCGCCAGGGGCCAGGCCGCCGGCGTCCGCGCCGACAGCCTCAACGACGCCTGCGCCCTCGTGCCCGAGCACCGTCGGCCAGCGCCCGTCGCCGAGGTCGCCGTCGGCGAGGCGGACGTCGGAGTGACACACGCCGGCCGCGGCGACCCGAACGAGCACCTCGCCCGCACGCGGCGCGTCGAGGGTCACGGTCTCGACGCTCAGCGGCGTGCGCGCCTCGTGCAGCACGGCGGCCCGGACCTCCATCAGGCGACGCGGTGCTCCTCGAGGCGGTCGAGGTCGGGCACGACTCCCAGCCCGGGGCCGGGCAACGGCGCGATCGTCCCGTCGGGCGCGATCTCGATCGTGGGACCGCCGAGCAGCCAGTCGCGGCGGTCTGGCGTCCATCCCGGCGGATCGAACGGCACCTCGACGTACGGGCAGGTGGACACCGCGGCCGCCAGGTGGAGGTTCGCGAGCAGGCCGAAGCCGTTCGTCCACGTGTGCGGCGAGAACGCCCGGCCGCAAAGGTCCGCGAGCGCCGCGATCCGCCGGCAGCCGCCAAGGCCGCCGGCGAGCACCGCATCGGGTTGCACAACGTCGACGCCGCCGCGCAGGATGAGATCGCGGGCCTCGAAGAGGCTTCGCACCATCTCGCCGGCCGCGATGCGAAGCGACGTGCGGCGGCGCAGGAGCGCGTAGCCTTCGACGTCGTCGGTCCGCAGCGGCTCCTCGAGCCAGTAGACGCCGAGCGGCTCGAGGGCGCGGGCGCACTGCGTGGCGGTCGCGACGTCCCAGCGCGCCGAGCGATCGCCGGCCATGCGCCAGCCCTGGTTGGCGTCGACCATGATCTCGACGTCCGGGCCGACCGCGTCCCGAACCTGCTCGACGACCTCGACGTCGCGCCGCCAGTCGTCGTGATGGAAGCGCAGCTTCACCGCGCGCACGCCGCGCTCGCGCAGCGCGGTCACGCGCCGCGCGCGCTCCTCGGCCGCCACGGGCTCCCCGGTGGAGGCGTACGCAATCAGTCGTTCCGAGCGTCCACCGAGCAGCCGCCACAGCGGCTGGCCGACCAGCCGCCCGACGAGGTCCCAGATGGCGACCTCGACGGTCCACGGGCGGCCGCCGTGGAAGTCGACGGTCTCGAAGATCTCGCGCACGGCCTCGGTCCGCATCGGGTCCACGCCGATGAGCAGGCGCTCGAGCAGGGCCGCGTCCGGGACCGCGTCGCCGCTGGCATAGCCCGCGACGCCGTCCTGCGAGCGGACGATCACGAGGGTCGCCTCGACCGTCGCGCGCGGGGTCGGGTCCCACGCCGCCCGGAACGGCGGGTCCAGCGTGACCGCGTAGCGGCGGACCTCAACGCCCGCGATCCGGGCGCCCGCGGTGTCGGGTCCGGTCGACGGCGCGGCGACGGTGCGCGTGCTCATGGCGCCGCTTCCTCGAGGTGGAGCACGACGCGCCCGGTGGCGCCATCGCGCATCAGGCCGAATGCGTCAGCGACCGCGTCGAGCGGCAGCCGCGCTGCAACGAGGCGGTCGAGGGGCAGCCGCCCGCGGCGGTAGAGCTCGAGCAGCGCCGGGAAGTCGCGCTCGGGACGCGCGGACCCGTAGACGGAGCCGAGCACGCGCCGCTCCATCCGCGGGATCGAGAGCGCGGGCAACGACACCTCCGCATCAGCCGCCGGGATCCCGATCAGCACTGCGGCCCCTCGAGCGCGCGTGGACAGGAAGGCAGCGCGGGCGGCCTCGGTGCGTCCGGTCGCCTCGATCGCGTAGTCGACCCCGCCACTGCTGACCGCGCGGACCGCTTCGGCGGTCTCGTCAGCTCCGCCCGACCACTCGACCGCGTCCGTCGCGCCGAGGCGCATCGCCGCCTCGAGCTTGTCCGGCGCGACGTCGACGGCCACGATCGGGTGGGCGCCAACGGCGACGGCGGCGAGGACCGCGCTCAGCCCGACGCCGCCGCAGCCGAAGACCGCGACGCGGTCCCCCGGGCGAACGTCGGCCGTGCGCCAGACCGCGCCCGTGCCCGTCGTGATCGCGCAGCCGACGAGCGCGGCGACGTCGAACGGCACGTCGTGGGGCATGGGGATGCAGCATCGCGCCGGCACCACCGCGCGGTCGGCGAACGTCGACAGGAAGCAGTAGTGGAAGACCGGCTCGCCGTCGCGCGACAGCCGCGTCGCGCCGTCGAGCAGCCCACCGGCGGCCATCGCCTGCCAGGTCGTCGCGCAGAGGTGAGGCAACTCGCGCAGGCACTCCTCGCAGCGCCCGCACGACGGCAGCCACGAGAGCAGGACGTGCACGCCCGGAGCGAGGTCGACGCCGTTGCCGGCGGCCTCGACGATCCCGGCACCCTCATGGCCCAGGACCGCCGGGCAGCGGGTCTCAGCCGTTCCGTCGATCGCATTGAGGTCGGAGTGGCAGACGCCCGCCGCGCGCAGCCGCACGAGCACCTCACCGGGCCCCGGCGGGGCCAGCTCCAGCTCCACGAGCTCGAGCGGTGCCCCGGTGTGCTCGAGGACCGCCGCGCGTGTCCTCAGGGCGTGCCCCTGTCCGGCGGGGCGGTCTTCTGCATCTCGCGCAGGTCCTCGATCGAGTGGTGGCAGCGCCAATGGTGGCCCGGCTCGACCTCGCGCAGCGGTGGCTCCTCCTTGACGCAGACATCGCCGATGAACCGCGGGCAGCGCGTGTGGAACACGCACCCGGACGGCGGGTCGGCGTGGCTGGGGATCTCGCCATGCAGGCGGATCCGCGGCCGGTGCTCGCCCTCGGCCTGCGGGACCGAGGACAGCAGCGCCTCGGTGTAGGGGTGGTGCGGCGCGTTGAACACCATCTCGGACTCGCCGAGCTCCATCAGCCGGCCGAGGTACAGCACGGCGATCCGGTCCGAGAGGTAGCGGACAACCGCGAGGTCGTGCGAGATGAAGAGGTAGCTGACGCCCTTGTCGGCCTGCAGCTCGGCGAGCAGGTTGAGGATGGCCGCCTGCACCGAGACGTCGAGGGCGGAGGTCGGCTCGTCGCAGACGACGACGCGGGGCTCGCCGGCGAACGCGCGCGCGATCGCGACCCGCTGCTTCAGGCCCCCGGAGAGCTGTGCCGGGCGCGAGTTGATGAGGCGCACGTCGAAGCGCACCGAGTGCGCGAGCTCCTGCAGGTGGGCCTCGCGCTCGTCGCTGCGGTCGCGGCGCAGCTTGACGAGCGCCCGGCTCAGGATCCGGTGCACCGAGAAGCGCCGGTTCAGCGCCGAATCGGGGTTCTGGAAGACGATCTGCAACGCGCGGACCTGCTCCTCGTCGCGCTTGTCGATACGCGTCGGCAACTGGTGCCCGTCGAGCTCGATGACCGAGCCCTGGTCCGCCGCCGTCAGCCCCAGGAGCGCGCGGGCGAGCGTCGTCTTGCCGCTGCCAGACTCGCCGACAAGGCCGAGCGTCTCGCCGCGACGCAGGATGAGCGAGACGTCGTCGACCGCGCGGACCGCGTGGCCCTCCTGGTGGAACGTCTTGTGCATGCCCTCGGTGCGGATGACCGGCTGGGCGTCCGCCTCGATCGGGCTGCGCAGTCCCGCGGCAGGCGCGGCGCGCGGCAGCTCGTGGGCCTGTTCCCAGAAGTGGCAGCGGCTGTGCCGCGCGCCCCCGAGGTCGAAGAACGCCGGCTCCTCGCGGTGGCAGATCTCCTGCGCCAGGCCGCAGCGATCGACGAACACGCACGCCGGCAGGTCGGCGCCGAGCTGCGGCAGGAAGCCCGGGATCGTGTCGAGCCGCTCGCGGTCCTTGCGCACGCCGCCGTGCGGCAGGCAGCGCAGGAGCCCGACCGCGTACGGGTGGCGCGGGTCGTCGAACACCGCTTGGACGGGCCCCTCCTCGACGAGCCGGCCGGCGTAGAGCACGCCGACGCGGTCGCACATCTTCGTGATGACCTCGAGGTTGTGGCTGATGAACATGACCGTCGTGCCGAATTCGGCGCGCAGCGCCGACACGAGGTCCAGTACCTCCGCCTCGACCGTCGCGTCCAGGCCGGTCGTCGGCTCGTCGAGGATCAGCAGCGTGGGGTCCTTGGCCAGCGCCATCGCTATCACGACGCGCTGCTGCATCCCGCCCGAGAGCTGATGCGGGTAGCGGCGCATGACGCGCCCCGGGTCGGAGATCTGGACCTTGCGCAGCATCTCCTGCGCGCGGTCGTGCGCCTCGCCCTTATCCACGCCCGCGATCGTGAACGTCTCGGCGACCTGCTCACCGACGCGGAGCGTCGGATTCAGCGCGGCGCCGGGGTTCTGGTAGACCATCGACACGCGCGTGGTGCGCATCGTGCGCACGTCGTCGTCGCTCATGGCGAGCAGGTCCTCGCCCGCGACCTTGATCGAGCCCGAGCTCACGCGCCCGTTGCGCGGCAGATAACGGACGATCGCGAAGGCGGCGGTCGACTTGCCGCATCCGGACTCGCCGACTAGGCCGTAGGACTCACCCTCGGCGATGGCGAAGGTGACCCCCCGCAGCACGGGGCGCCAGATGCCGCGAACGCGGTAGGCCACCTCGAGGTCGGTGAGCTCGAGGGCCGCAGGCGCGGCGACGGCGGCCGGCGTGCTCATCGTTCGAACGCCTGGGTCAGGCCGTCGGCGATGAGGTTCACGCCGATGACGAGGCTCGCGATGGCGGCGGCCGGGAACAGCACCGGCCACCAGTAGCCGCCACTGATCAGCCCGTAGTGGTCGAAGATCTGAAGGCCCCAGTCGGGCGCCGGCGGCTGCACGCCGAAGCCGAGGAAGCTCAACGTCGCGACGACGAAGACCGCGTAGCCGAGCCGGACCGTGAACTCGACGATCACCGGCCCCATCACGTTGGGCAGGATCTCGG
>Ga0081539_10004255_pt1 | contig 16059 bp, 24 predicted proteins | sample TabmetS4T2R2_FD_71023 | JGI IMG/M metagenome (GOLD analysis project Ga0081539, IMG submission 71023) | Tabebuia heterophylla rhizosphere microbial communities from the University of Puerto Rico - S4T2R2 | ecosystem: Host-associated > Plants > Roots > Rhizosphere ...
GGGTACGCGAGCGCCGAGTGGATGCGCCCTTCGGCTGGACCGTCGTGGCGGTAGCGCACGACGACCGCCCGCGCCTCGCCGTCCGGCGGCGGAGCGAAGGACTGGCCTTCGGCCTCTTCGAGGGAGATCCCGCTTGCCGCGACGATCGGCCGCTCTTCCTCCGCATCGACGGAGACGAGCGCCGCGTCGACGCCGGGCAGGCCCGACGCCGCCTGGACGGTGCGGGCCAGCACCTCGTCGAGGTCGATCGAGACGGAGAGGTCGCCGAGGTACCGTCCGCGGCGCCCCTCGGTCTCGGCCTGCTCGAGCGCCCGGTGAAGGTCGATCGCCAGCTCGTCGACCCGGTTCGTGAGCTGGGCGACGACGGCGTTCACCTCGCCCTGGGCGGCGCGACGGGCCGAGCGCCTGGCGAAGGCGTAGACCACCAAGAGCAGGACGAGAACGGCCGCGGCGGCGGCGGCCGCGGCGAGAACGATCACCAAATCGTGGCTCATCCTGACGTGCCCCTACGTCTGACTGTAGTGGCCGTTTTCCCGCTTGTATATGCCTGAGCGAACGCCCAAACGGAGGGCTCTTTGCTACCCTTCCGCGGCCGGTTGACAGGGACGCAGGCCCTGTCGGCCGTTTCTGTGCGCGAAGACGAATCGGAGAGAACGGAGCAGCTTGCCCACCGTCAACCAGCTAGTTCGCAAGGGCCGCGTCGCCCCGAAGTCCAAGGTCAAGACGCCTGCGCTCCGCGGAGCCCCGCAGAAGCGCGGCGTCTGCACGCGCGTGTTCACCGTGACCCCGAAGAAGCCGAACTCGGCTCTGCGGAAGGTCGCCCGCGTGCGGTTGACCAACGGGATGGAGGTCACCACCTACATCCCGGGCGAGGGGCACAACCTGCAGGAGCACTCCGTCGTCCTCGTCCGCGGCGGCCGGGTCAAGGACCTGCCGGGCGTCCGCTACAAGGTCATCCGCGCCGCGCTCGACACCGCCGGCGTCTCCGACCGCAAGCAGGCTCGCTCGCGCTACGGAGCGAAGAAGAATGCCTAGGCGCGCCGAGATCACCCCGCGCACGGCCGAGGCGGAGCCGATCCACGGCTCGGTGCTCGTGACCCAGATGATCCACCGCGTCATGCGCGACGGCAAGAAGTCGGTCGCCGAGAAGATCGTCTACGACGCGCTGGCGGTCGTCGGCGAGCGGACCGGAAGGCCTCCTGTCGACGTCCTCGAGCAGGCCGTGAAGACGGTCACGCCGGTTCTCGAGGTGCGCAGCCGCCGCGTCGGCGGCGCGAACTACCAGGTGCCGGTCGAGGTCTCGCAGCGGCGCGGGCGCACGCTCGCGATCCGCTGGTTGGTCCAGTTCTCGCGCGACCGGCGGGAGAAGGGGATGAGCGCGAAGCTCGCGGCCGAGCTGCTGGACGCCCTCAACGAGCAGGGCGGTGCGTTCAAGCGCAAGGACGACATGTACCGGATGGCGCAGGCCAACAAGGCCTTCGCGCACTACAGGTGGTAACCGGAATGGCGACGACGACAGCCACTCGGGTCGACCTCGAGCGCGTCCGCAACATCGGGATCATGGCCCACATCGACGCGGGCAAGACGACCACGACCGAGCGGATCCTCTACTACACCGGGCGCACCCACAAGATGGGCGAAGTCCACGAGGGCGCCGCGACGATGGACTGGATGGCGCAGGAGCAGGAGCGCGGCATCACGATCACGTCGGCCGCGACGACGGCGTTCTGGCGCGACTACCGCATCAACATTATTGATACGCCCGGGCACGTGGACTTTACGGTGGAAGTCGAGCGGAGCCTGCGCGTCCTCGACGGCGCGGTCGCCGTCTTCGACTCCGTCGCGGGCGTGCAGCCCCAGTCGGAGACCGTCTGGCGGCAGGCCGACAAGTACGGCGTGCCGCGCATCGCGTTCATCAACAAGATGGACCGCACCGGCGCCGACTTCTTCAAGGCCGTCGAGTCGATGGTCGACCGCCTCGGCGCGAAGGCGGTGCCGATCCAGGTGCCGATCGGGCAGGAGGAGAACCACCGCGGCGTCGTCGACCTCGTCGAGATGAAGGGGATCACATACGACGACGACCTCGGTACGAAGATGACGGTCGGCGAGATCCCGCCGGAGCTGGTGGAGCAGGCGCAGGAGTATCACCACCAGCTGATCGACGCGGTCGCCGACCATGACGACGAGCTGACCGAGACCTACCTCGAGGACGAGAACAAGGTCACGCCGGAGATGCTCCGGCGTGCGCTGCGCGCGGCCACGCTCGACGGCACGGTCACGCCGGTGCTGCTCGGCTCCGCGTTCAAGAACAAGGGCGTGCAGCCGCTGCTCGACGCGATCGTGGACTATCTGCCGTCGCCGCTCGACGTCCCTGCCGTACACGGCGTCGATCCGCGCACGCAGCACGAGCTGTCGCGGAAGGCCGCGGACGACGAGCCGTTCTCCGCGCTCGCGTTCAAGGTGATGTCCGACCCGTACGTCGGCAAGCTGACCTACTTCCGGGTCTACTCCGGCAAGCTCAAGGCCGGCGACCGCGTGCTCAACACGACGACCGGTCGCACCGAGCGCATCTCGCGCATCCTGCAGATGCACGCGAACCACCGCGAGGAGCGGGAGGCGATCGGCGCGGGCGAGATCGCGGCCGGCGTCGGCTTGAAGCAGACGACGACGGGCGACACGCTCGCGGTCGACACGGCTCCGATCATCCTCGAGTCGATGACGTTCCCCGACCCGGTGATCTCGGTCGCCGTCGAGCCGAAGACGAAGGCCGACCAGGACAAGCTCTCACAGGGCCTCCAGCGCCTCGCCGAGGAGGACCCGACCTTCCGGGTCCGCACCGACGAGGAGACCGGGCAGACGCTGATCGCCGGGATGGGCGAGCTGCATCTGGAGATCATCGTCGACCGCCTGAAGCGCGAGTTCAACGTCGACGCCAACATCGGACGGCCGCAGGTCGCGTACCGCGAGACGATTCGCAATGCCGTCCAGAGTGTCGAGGGCAAGTTCGTTCGCCAGACGGGCGGCTCGGGCCAGTACGGCCATGCCGTGATCAACATGGAGCCGGGCGAGCCGGGCTCGGGCTACGAGTTCGTCGACAAGATCGTCGGCGGCAAGATCCCGAAGGAGTACATCCCGGCCGTCGACCTCGGCATCCAGGAGGCGATGGACTCGGGCGTGCTCGCCGGCTACCCGGTCGTCGACGTCCGCGTCGAGCTCGTCGAGGGGTCCTACCACGACGTCGACTCGAACGAGCGCGCGTTCAAGGTCGCGGGCTCGATGGCCTTCAAGGAGGCGATGAAGCGTGCGAAGCCGAAGCTGCTCGAGCCGGTGATGGCCGTCGAGGTCACGACTCCCGACGACTATCTCGGCGACGTGATGGGCAACCTCAACAGCCGCCGCGGCCGGGTCGAGGGGCTGGAGCCCGTCGGCAACGCGCAGGTCGTGAAGGCGATCGTCCCGCTGGCGGAGATGTTCGGCTACGCAACCGACCTGCGCTCGATGAGCCAGGGTCGGGCAACGTTCCACATGGATTTCGACCACTACGAAGAAGTTCCGCAGTCGATCGCCACCGAGCTGGTCGAGGCGAAGAGCTAGAGAAGGAAGGAGAGAATGGCCAAGCAGAAGTTCGAGCGCACGAAGCCGCATCTCAACGTCGGCACGATCGGTCACATCGACCACGGCAAGACGACGCTGACCGCGGCGATCACGAAGGTGCTCGCGGAGCAGGGCGTGTCGAACACGGGCGAGCGCTCGTTCGACTCGATCGACAACGCTCCCGAGGAGCGGCAGCGCGGCATCACGATCAACACCTCGCACGTCGAGTACGAGACGGCGAACCGCCACTACGCACACGTCGACTGCCCCGGGCACGCCGACTACATCAAGAACATGATCACGGGCGCCGCCCAGATGGACGGCGCGATCCTCGTGGTCTCGGCGGCCGACGGCCCGATGCCGCAGACGCGTGAGCACATCCTGCTCGCACGGCAGGTCGAGGTGCCGTCGATCGTCGTCGCGCTGAACAAGGCCGACATGGTCGACGACGAGGAGCTGCTCGAGCTCGTCGAGATGGAGGTCCGCGAGCTGCTGTCGAAGTACGAGTTCCCGGGCGACGACATTCCGGTGATTCGCGTCTCGGCGCTGAAGGCGCTCGAGGGCGACCCGGAGTGGACGAAAAAGATCCTCGAGCTGATGGAGGCCGTCGACTCCTACATCCCGGAGCCGACGCGCGACACCGACAAGCCGTTCCTGATGCCGATCGAGGACGTGTTCACGATCACCGGCCGTGGCACAGTGGTGACCGGTCGCGTCGAGCAGGGCTCGATCAAGGTCGGCGACGAGGTCGAGATCGTCGGCATCCACCCGGAAGTCGCCAAGACGGTCGTGACGGGTGTCGAGATGTTCAACAAGACGCTCGACTACGCACAGGCCGGCGACAACGCCGGTGCGCTGCTCCGCGGCACGAAGCGCGAAGAGGTGGAGCGTGGCCAGGTGCTCGCGAAGCCGAACTCGATCACGCCGCACACGCAGTTCAAGGCCGAGGTCTACGTCCTGTCCAAGGACGAGGGCGGTCGCCACACGCCGTTCTTCAACGGCTACCGGCCGCAGTTCTACTTCCGGACGACGGACGTGACCGGCTCGATCAAGCTCCCGGAGGGCCAGGAGATGGTCATGCCGGGCGACAACACGAACATGGAGATCGATCTGGGCCAGCCGATCGCGATGGACCAGGGTCTCCGCTTCGCGATCCGCGAGGGCGGCCGCACCGTCGGCGCCGGCGTGGTGACGGAGATCATCAAGTAGAAGGGATAGGACGCGCCGGTGCCTCAACAGAAGATCCGCATTCGACTGAAGTCGTACGACCATCAGTCGCTCGACAAGTCCGCCCGGGACATCGTCGAGACGGTTGAGCGCACCGGCGCGACCATCACCGGTCCCGTGCCCCTGCCCACCGAGAAGAACGTCTACTGCGTGATCCGCTCGCCGTTCAAGGACAAGGACTCGCGGGAGCACTTCGAGGTGCGCACGCACAAGCGCCTGATCGACATCCACTCGCCGACACCGAAGACGGTCGACTCGCTGATGCGTCTCGACCTACCGGCCGGCGTCGACATCGAGATCAAGCTTTGAAAGGCATCATCGGCAAGAAGATCGGCATGACCCAGGTCTTCGACTCGGAGACCGGGTCGGTCACTCCGGTCACGGTCATCGAGGCGGGACCCTGTCCCGTCGTGCTCGTGCGCACGCCCGAGGCCGACGGCTACGAGGCCGTGCAGCTCGCGTACGAGCCGGTCGCCGACCGCAAGGTCTCGAAGGCCGAGCGCGGGCACCTCGCCAAGAACGGCGTCGCCGCGCACCGTCACCTCGTCGAGTTCCGCGGGCAATCGGACGCGGTCGTCGGCGAGGCCGTGACCGTCGAGACATTCGCGCCGGGCGACCGCGTGAAGGTCAGCGGCGTCGCGATCGGCAAGGGCTTCCAGGGCACGGTCAAGCGCCACAACTTCGGCCGCGGGCCCGTGTCCCACGGCTCGCACAACGTCCGCAAGCCGGGGTCGATCGGCGCCTCGGCGACGCCGTCGCGCGTGTTCAAGGGCATCCGGATGGCCGGGCAGATGGGCGCGCGCAAGCGCACGCAGGTCGGTCTCGTCGTCCACGACATCGATCCGGAGCGGAACCTGCTGCTGGTCAAGGGCTCCGTCCCGGGGCCGAAGAACGGATTGGTCGAGGTTCGCGAGGACAGGACGCACCATGGCCGCCACTAAAGCTCCGCTTCTCGACGCGGCGGGCAAGAAGACGAAGGACGTGACGCTCGAGGCGTCAGTCTTCGGCGCCGACGTCAAGCCGCACCTCGTGCACGAGGCCGTGCGCGCCGAGCTGAACGCGGACCGCGCCGCCACGCGGGGCGTCAAGACCCGCGGCCTTGTCTCGGGCGGTCGCAGCAAGCCGTGGCGGCAGAAGGGCACCGGCCGCGCACGCGCGGGGACGATCCGCGCGCCGCAGTTCGAGGGCGGCGGTGTTGCGTTCCAGCCGCGCACCAACTTCACGGTCAAGGTGAACCGGAAGGCGCGCAGAGCCGCGCTCGCCTCCGCGCTCTCCGACCACGTCCAGGCCGGGACGCTCGGCATCTTCGACGCCGGCGCCGCCGACCGGCCTTCCACGAAGGGGGCCGCGGTGTTCGTCGCCGCGTGGGGCCAGGAGCTTCCGCTCGTCGTCGTCGCGCGGCGCGACGAGGAGAACGTGATCAAGTCGTTCCGCAATCTCGACAAGGTCTTCGTGACTCCGCCCGGCGAGCTCGAGGTCGCCCAGCTCGTCTGGGCGCGCTCCGTGCTGATCACCGAGGCCGCGCTCGACGACGTCCAGGCGAGGGCCGTATGACGGCCCCCGCCCGCACATCTCGCACGCGCTGCGCGGCTGCAAACCGGCGCATCGCCGCGTCCTCAGTCGCGCCCGTAGCCTCCGGCTACGCGCGCTCCCTACGTCCTTGCGCTGCTTGGTTTTCACCGGCACCGCGCACGATCTGCACGGACGGTGACCTGTGAGCCTCCACCCGAACGAGGTCCTGCTCGCGCCCGTCGTGAGCGAGAAGAGCTACAGCCTGATCGAGGACGGCAAGTACTCGTTCCGCATCCACCCCGAGGCGCACAAGACGCAGGTCCGCCAGGCCGTCGAGGAGCTCTTCGGCGTCAAGGTGCTCGGCGTGAACATCGTCAAGGTGCAGCCCAAGCCCAAGCGGCGCGGTCTCTCGAAGGGGATCAAGCCGGGTTGGAAGAAGGCGGTCGTCCAGCTGCAAGAGGGCGACACGATCGAGATCTTCCAAGGAGCCCAAGTCTGATGCCCGTCCGCAAGTTCAAGCCGACGTCGCCGGGCCGCCGCTTCATGAGCGTTTCCAGCTTCGAGGAGATCACGAAGTCCACGCCCGAGAAGTCGCTGACCGAGAAGCTGACGAAGAAGGGCGGCCGCAACAACTACGGCCGGATCACGACGCGCCACCAGGGCGGTGGGCACAAGCGCCGCTACCGCATCGTCGACTTCAAGCGGACGAAGGACGGCGTTCCGGCAAAGGTCGCGGCGATCGAGTACGACCCGAACCGCTCCGCGCGGATCGCGCTCCTGCACTACGCGGACGGCGCGAAGTCGTACATCCTCGCGCCCGCGCGGCTGCGCGTCGGCGCGATCGTCGAGTCCGGTCCGGCCGCGGACATCAAGCCGGGCAACGCGCTGCCGCTCGAGAACATCCCGACCGGCACGCTCGTCCACAACGTCGAGCTCAAGCCGGGCCAGGGAGGCAAGATGGCGCGCTCCGCCGGCTCCGGCGTGCAGCTCGTCGCCAAGGACGCGGGCTACGCGGTGCTGCGTCTGCCGAGCGGGGAGCTGCGCAGGGTCTTGCTAGCCTGTCGAGCCACCGTCGGCCAGGTCGGGAACCTCGAGCACGAGAACGAGACCGGCGGCAAGGCGGGTCGCAGCCGCTGGAAGGGCAAGCGCCCCGCGGTGCGAGGTTCGGCCATGAACCCGGTCGACCACCCGCACGGCGGCGGCGAGGGCAAGTCGAAGGGCGGCCGGCACCCGGTCACCCCGTGGGGCGTGCCGACGCTCGGCAAGCGCACGCGCTCCAAGCACAAGGAATCGAACAGGTTGATCGTCCGGAGCCGCCGTCGCGGCAAGGAGAAGCGCTAGTGAGTCGGAGCAGCAAGAAAGGCCCGTACGTCGAGGAACGGCTGATGAGCCGGATCGAGGCGATGAACGCCGCGAACGAGAAGCGGATGATCCGCACCTGGTCCCGAACGTCGACCATCTTTCCGGAGATGGTCGGCCACACGATCGCGGTGCACGACGGTCGCAAGCACGTGCCCGTCTTCGTCTCCGAGCAGATGGTCGGACACAAGCTCGGCGAGTTCGCGCCCACGCGCACGTTCCGCGGCCACTCGGGCGACAGGCAGGTCCAGAAGAAGTAGCCATGGCAGTCGCGTTCGACAAGGACAACGAGGTGCGCGCCGAGGCGAAGTGGGTGCGCATGTCGGCGCGGAAGGCTCGCGTCGTCGCGGATAACATCCGCGGTCGCAGCGTGCCCGAAGCGCGCACCGTCCTCGCGTTCACGCCGCGCGCGGCTGCGCGCGCGATCGAGAAGGTGCTGCAGAGCGCGGTCGCGAACGCCGAGGCGAACCACAACCTCGCCGGCGACGAGCTCGTCGTGTCGGCGGCGTACGTGGACGAAGGACCGACGATCAAGCGCTGGCGCCCGCGTGCGCGCGGCCGCGTCAACCGGATCTTCAAGCGCACCTGCCACATCACCGTCAAGGTCGCTCCCGTGCCGACGCGCGTGCAGGCGCAGCCGCCGGCGGAGGAGAAGCCGAAGCGGACGCGCCGAGCGACGTCTGCCGCCGCGACGGAGTCCAAGCCCGCGACGACGCGCAAGCGCGCCGCCACGACCCGAAAGAAGGCGAGCTAGTGGGACAGAAGGTTCATCCCGGCGGGATGCGCGTCGGCGTCATCCACGACTGGAAGTCGAACTGGTGGACGGGGAAGAAGGAGTTCCCCAAGTACCTCGTCGAGGACGTGAAGATCCGCGAGCACATCTACGGCAAGCTCGCGCACGCCGGCCTGAGCGACATCCTGATCAAGAAGGACCAGCAGCGGATCACGGTGGACATCTACACCGCCCGCCCCGGGATCGTGATCGGGAAGTCGGGCGTCGAGGTCGACGCGCTCCGCAAGGAGCTGCATGCGATCACCGGCAAGAACGTCCACATCAACATCAACGAGATCAAGCGTCCCGAGCTCGACGCGAAGCTCGTCGCACAGTCGATCGCGGAGCAGCTCCAGAACCGCGTCAGCTTCCGGCGCGCGATGAAGCGGTCGCTTGCCTCCGCGATGCGCTCGGGCGCACAAGGGATCCGGATCCGCTGTGCGGGCCGGCTCGGCGGCGGCGAGATGAGCCGCGCCGAGAGCTACTCCGAGGGACGCGTGCCGCTGCACACGATCCGGGCGGACATCGACTACGGCTTCACGGAGGCGAAGACGACGTTCGGCCGGATCGGCGTCAAGGTCTGGATCAACAAGGGCGAGATCATGCCGGAGGGCTTCGGCACGGGCGGCGGCGACACCCGGGCGCTCGGCGACCAGGATCAGGCGCGACGCCGCGGCGCAGCGATGGAAGGCCTCGGCGCCTCGCGCGAGCGCGGCTCCGGACGTGGCGGCGACCGTGAAGGCCTCGGCCCGGTGCGCCGGCGTCGCGGCGAGGGCGGCCCCGGCGGCCCCGGCCGTGGTCGCGGCCGCGGCGGCGCGGGACGTCCAGGCGCGGCGGGCCGCGGAGGCGGCGGAGGCGGAGGCGGCGGCGGAGGAGGCCGCGCGAGTGGTGGCCGCCCCGGCACCCGTGATCGCGCGCGTGGGCAGGACAACGTGGAGCGTCCGCGCACCGACACCGACGCGCAGTCGGCCGAAGGCCGCGAGCAGCCGCCGATCGAGCCGCAGGTCGAGACGACTCCGGCTCCGGTGGCCGACGCTCCGGACACGACGACGCCGAAGCAGCAGACCGAGGACGCGACCAAGAAAGAGAAGTCAACGGACGAGAAGAAGACCGTTCGCCGCACAAGAAAGAAGGAGAGCTAGGCCGTGCTGCTGCCGAAGAAGACGAAGTTCCGCAAGTACCACCGCGGGCGCCGGCGCGGCGAGGCGAAAGGCCAGCAGGCCGTGCAGTTCGGCGACTACGGGCTGAAGGCGATGGAGGCGGCGTGGGTCACGAACCGCCAGATCGAGGCCGCCCGAATCGCGATGACACGCAAGATCAAGCGTGGCGGCAAGGTGTGGATCAACGTCTTCCCCGACAAGCCGTTCACGAAGAAGCCTGCGGAGACGCGCATGGGCAAGGGCAAGGGCTCGCCCGAGGGCTGGGTCGCCGTCGTCAAGCCCGGGCGGGTGATGTTCGAGCTCGCCGGCGTTCCCGAGCCGCTCGCGCGCGAGGCGCTGCGGCTGGCCGGCAACAAGCTCTCGGTGAAGACGAAGATCGTCAAGCGCGAAGCGGAGTTGTTCGACTGATGATCAAGGCGAGGGACCTTCGCGACATGACCGACGACCAGCTCGAGACGGCGCTGCACGACCGCCGCCAGGAGCTGTTCAACCTGCGGTTCCAGGCGGCGACGGGCGCGCTCGAGAACAGCGCACGCCTGAAGCTGGCGAAGCGCGAGATCGCACGCATCCTGACCGTCCGCAACGAACGAGCAGCGGAAGCGAAGCAATGAGCGAAGACGAGAAGAACGAGACAACCGAAGAGACCGAGGACAAGGCGCAGGCCCCGGAGCCCGAGCCGGCAGCGGAAGCGCCGGCCGAGCCCGAGGCAGAGGCGCAGGTCGAGCCCGAGGCCGCCGACGAGGCGACCGAGGCCGGCGCAAGCGAGGTCTCGCCTGCCGAGGAAAGCGCGGACGCGGAGCCCGCTGCGCCTGCCGTCGAAGCGAAGCCGCAGCGCTCGCGCAAGCACGTCCCGCGCAAGGACCGCCGCCAGCGACCGCGGCGGGTGCGGGCCGGCGGCGGCGAGCGCAAGCCGATCACCCGGCTCGAGAAGCCGGAGCACGTGCGCGGCCGCAGCCAGGAGCGGCGCGGCGTGGTCGTGTCGGACGCGATGGACAAGACGATCGTGGTCAAGGTCGAGGCCGTCCGCTCGCACCAGCGATACAAGAAGGTGATCCGACGCAGCGTGAAGTTCCACGCACACGACGAGCAGAACCAGGCGAAGGTCGGCGACCTCGTCCGGATCGTCGAGACGCGTCCGCTCTCGAAGACGAAGAACTGGCGTCTGGCCGAGGTCCTGGAGGCCGCGAAGTGATTCAGCAGGAGTCGAGGCTGAAGGTGGCGGACAACACCGGCGCACGGGAGCTGCTCTGCATCCGCGTCATGGGCGGTCACCACCGCCGTTACGCGCGCGTCGGCGACATCATCACGGCCACCGTGAAGAACGCCGCACCGCAGGGCGCCGTGAAGAAGGGCGACGTCGTGAAGGCCGTCATCGTCCGCACGAAGAAGGCGTACGGCCGCGACGACGGCACGCAGATCGCGTTCGACGAGAACGCCGCCGTGATCATCGACGCGCAGCGGAACCCGCGCGGCACGCGCATCTTCGGGCCGGTTGCGCGCGAGCTGCGCGAGAAGAACTTCATGAAGATCGTCAGCCTGGCACCGGAGGTTCTCTGATGACCGTTGCGATGAAGATCCGCAAGGGCGACACCGTCCACATCCTCGCCGGCAAGGACCGCGGCAAGGAAGGCCGCGTGATCGACGCGATGCCCAAGGAGCGGAAGGTCATCGTCGAGAACCTCAATCTCGTCAAGCGTCACACGAAGCCGCGTCCGCTTCGCGACTCGAGCCGGATGGGCGGACCGCAGGTCGCGCCCGGCGGGATCATCGACAAGCCCGCGCCGATCCACATCGGCAACGTGATGCTCGTCTGTCCGACATGCCACCGGCCGACGCGTGTCGGCACGGTCGTCAGGGACGTGAAGGGCGAGAAGCACAAGGTCCGCGTCTGCAAGCGCGCCGACTGCGGACAGGAGATCGACAAGTAAGCGATGGCAACCGCCGCTCCCGCATACACGCCCCGCCTGAAGCGCCTCTACGAGGAGGAGCTCCGCCCCCGCCTGAAGGACGACCTCGGCCTCTCGTCGATCATGCAGGTGCCGCGGATCGAGAAGGTGACCCTGAACATGGGCGTCGGCGAAGCGAAGACGGACGCCAAGCAGCTCGACTCCGCGATCGACGAGCTCACGATCATCGCCGGCCAGCGGGCGCAGGTGCGCAAGGCGCGCAAGTCGATCGCGGGCTTCAAGATCCGCGACGGGATGCCCATCGGCGCGCGCGTGACCCTGCGCGGCGCGCGGATGTGGGACTTCGTCGACCGGTTGATCTCGATCGCGCTGCCGCGCATCCGCGACTTCCGCGGCCTGAACCCGGGGTCGTTCGACGGGCGAGGCAACTACTCGCTCGGGATCCGCGAGCAGCTGATCTTCCCGGAGATCGACTACGACCAGATCGCCGCCGTCCGCGGCCTCGACGTGGCGATCACCACGAGCGCCGAAAGCGATGACCACGCGCGCGCCCTGCTGAGCGCGCTCGGGTTCCCGTTCGCCGGCGAGGAGAGAAGGGAGCAGTAAGGAACGCATGGCGAAGAAGGCCCTCGTCAACAAGCAGCGCAAGCCTCAGCGGTTCAAGGTGCGGAACTACACGCGCTGCAACCGCTGTGGCCGTCCGCGCGCCGTCTTCCGGAAGTTCGGCCTGTGCCGGATCTGCCTCCGCGAGCTCGCGCACGACGGCTCGATCCCGGGCATGACGAAATCGAGCTGGTGACCCGACGATGCTGACCGATCCCGTCGCCGACATGCTCACGCGCATCCGCAACGCCAACAAGGCGTTGCAGGATCGCGCCGCCATGCCTTCCTCGAAGCTGAAGGTCGAGATCGCGCGCCTGCTCAAGGAAGAGGGCTACATCACCGACTACCGCGTGATCTCGGCAGCGGAGTACCGCGAGCAGCACAAGGACGAGAAGCCCGCGCGCGCCTACGACACGCTCGAGATCTCGCTCAAGTACGGACGCGGCCGCGACCGCGTGATCACCGACCTCAAGCGGATCTCCAAGCCGGGCCGTCGCGTGTACGCTCGACACGACCGCCTCCCGCGCGTGCTCGGCGGGATGGGGACGGCCATCCTCTCGACTTCGGGCGGCGTCGTCACCGACCGCGAGGCAGCGCAACGCGGTGTCGGCGGCGAGGTCATCGCCTTCGTCTGGTGATCCATGTCACGCATCGGTAGACAGCCCATCCCCGTGCCTGCGAACGTCAACGTCGCGGTCGACCCCGGCCGGATCATGGTCAACGGGCCGCTCGGGGAGTTGACGCAGGAGTTCCCGCAGCGGATCACGGTCGAGAAACAGGACGACACCCTCGTGGTCTCGCGTCCGACCGACCGCGGCGACGACCGGGCGCTGCACGGGCTCGTCCGCACGCTCGTTGCGAACATGGTCGAGGGCGTGACGAACGGTTTCGAGAAGCGCCTGGAAATCCAGGGTGTCGGCTATCGCGCGGGGATGCGCGGGACGTCGCTCGAGCTGAACGTCGGCTACTCGCACCCGGTCGTCAAGGCCCCGCCGCTCGGGATCTCGTTCGAGGTTCCGGCCCCGAACCAGATCGTGGTCAAGGGCGTCGACAAGCAGCAGGTCGGCCAGGTCGCCGCGGAGGTGCGCAAGGTGCGGCCGCCCGAGCCGTACAAGGGCAAGGGCATCCGCTACGAAGGCGAGTACGTCCGGCGGAAAGTCGGCAAGCGCGCATGAGCACGCTCACCAAGACCCAAGCCCGCCGGCGCCGCCATCGCCGCGTGCGTGGCAAGGTGGCCGGGACGGCCGAGCGCCCGCGCCTCACCGTGTTCCGCTCGAACAAGGGCATCTCGGCGCAGCTCGTCGACGACGTGAACGGCCGCACGATCGCGGGCGCCAGCTGGGTCGCGCTGCCGAAGTCGTTCAGCGGGAACAAGTCGGAGCAGGCGGCGGAGGTCGGCAAGCGGCTCGCCGCCGCGGCCAAGTCCGCCGGCATCGAGAGCGTCGTCTTCGATCGCGGCGGCTACCTCTATCACGGACGCGTCAAGGCGCTCGCCGAGGGCGCGCGCGAGGGAGGACTCACGTTTTGAGCACCGTCGAACGTCAAGTGATCGCGCGCGAGGAGACGCGCGAGCTCAAGGAGCGGGTGATCGAGATCAACCGCGTCGCCAAGGTCGTCAAGGGCGGCCGCCGGTTCTCGTTCACCGCGCTCGTGGTGATCGGCGACGAGGTCGATCGCGTCGGCGTCGGCTACGGCAAGGCCCGCGAGGTCCCGCTCGCGATCACGAAGGCCGTCGACGACGCGAAGAAGAACCTCTTCAACGTCCCGAAGCACGGCACCACGATCACGCACGAGTCGCTCGGCGTGTTCGGCGCGGCGCGCGTGCTGCTCCGCCCAGCGAGCGAAGGTACCGGCGTCATCGCCGGCGGCGGTGTCCGCGCCGTCCTCGAGCTCGCCGGGATCCGGAACGTGCTCGCGAAGTCACTCGGGACGACGAACCCGATCAACATGGCGAAGGCGACCGTGGACGCACTGCGGCGGCTGCGCCGCCCCGAGGACGTCGCGCGCATCCGCGGCAAGCAGATCTCGGAGGTGCTGCCGGTCGGCGCGCGCGTCGAGCCCGAAGAAGCCGTAGCGGCTCCCACGGCCGCTGACGTCGAGGAAGCGCCCGCGACGGAGGAGCAGGAGTAGTGCCGAAGCTCCGGATCACGCAGGTTCGCTCGCAGATCGGCCAGTCCCAACGCCATCGCGGCACGCTGCGCGCGCTCGGTCTCGGCAAGATCGGCCGCAGCGCCGAGCACGAGGACACTCCTGAGGTCGCGGGTATGCTCCGGAAGGTCAGCCACCTCGTCAAGGTGGAGCAGTCGTAGCCGTGGCCGACAGGAAGCTCACGCTCTCGAACCTCAGCCCGGCGCAGGGGCGCAAGGACCGCAAGCGCGTCGGCCGCGGGCTCGGCTCCGGTAAGGGGCGCTACTCGGGCCGCGGCATCAAGGGGCAGAAGGCGCGCGCGGGCTCGCACAAGATGCGCGCCGGGTTCGAAGGCGGGCAGATGCCGTCGTACATGCGCTTGGGCAAGCAGCGCGGCTCGACCTCCAAGGACGCGATGCCGATCGGGCCGTTCCGGACCTATTCGCAGCCGGTCAACGTCGGCTCGCTCGACGTCTTCGACGCGGGCACCGAGGTCACCCCCGAGCTGCTCAAGGAACGCGGCCTGATCCACTCGCTGCGGAAGGACGTCAAGATTCTCGGCAACGGCGAGCTCGGCACGAAGCTGACTGTCGTCGCGCATGCGGTGTCGGCGAGCGCCCGGGAGAAGATCGAGGGCGCCGGCGGCTCCGTCACGCTCCTCCGCGAGCCGAAGGTGCGTAAGCCGAAGAAACAGCGCAGCCGGCCGGCCGCCGCCGCAAGCGAGGAGCCGGTAGACACGGAGCCGGAAGGCGACGCGGTCGCGGCCGAAGGCGACGGCTAGATGTTCTCGTGGCTGACCAACGCCTGGCGCGTGCCCGAGCTCCGACGCCGCGTGATCTTCACCGGCGTCATCCTCGCGCTCTACCGCCTCGGCTCGTGGCTGCCCGCGCCGGGCATCGACTCCGAGTCGATCCAGAGCTTCTTCGGCGGGCGCGGCGGGACGATCCTCGGCCTGCTCAACCTCTTCAGCGGCTCGGCACTGTCGCGCTTCTCGATCTTCGCGCTCGGGATCATGCCGTACGTCACGGCGTCGATCATCCTCCAGCTCCTCACCGTCGTGGTGCCGACGCTCGAGCAGCTGCAGAAAGAGGGAGAGGCGGGCTTCGCGAAGATCAACCAGTACACCCGGTACCTGACCGTGGCGCTCGCGGCCGCGCAGTCACTGGGCTACGCGCTCCTCTTCCGGCGCTCGGGCGCACTCGAGGCGAACACCGGCCGGCTCGTGCTGATCGTCCTGACGCTCGTCGCGGGGACGACCCTGCTGATGTGGATGGGCGAGCTGATCACCAAGCGCGGCGTCGGCAACGGGATCTCGCTGCTGATCTTCGCGTCGATCCTCTCCTCGGCGCCTGCCGGGATCCAGGCCTGGATCAACGGCGGCGCGATGGAGAAGCTCTTCTTCCCGATCATCGCGCTCGGCGTGATCGTCGCCGTCGTCTTCATCCAGGAGGGACAGCGGCGGATTCCGATCCAGTACGCGAAGCGGATGGTCGGCCGGCGGATGACCGCCGGTGGATCGACGTACATGCCGTTGCGCGTGAACATGGCCGGCGTCATCCCCGTCATCTTCGCCGCCGCGGTGATGGCGTTCCCGCCGACGATCGCCCAGTTCTTCCCGCAGACGCAGACCTTCATCAACCGGCACTTCTCGCCGTCGTCGCTCGGGTATCTGCTGTTCGAGGCGTTCCTGATCGTGATCTTCACGTACTTCTACACGGCCGTGCAGTTCAACCCCGTCGACCAGGCGGACAACCTGCGCAAGTACGGCGGCTACATCCCCGGGATTCGTCCGGGACCG
>Ga0081539_10004256_pt1 | contig 16059 bp, 5 predicted proteins | sample TabmetS4T2R2_FD_71023 | JGI IMG/M metagenome (GOLD analysis project Ga0081539, IMG submission 71023) | Tabebuia heterophylla rhizosphere microbial communities from the University of Puerto Rico - S4T2R2 | ecosystem: Host-associated > Plants > Roots > Rhizosphere ...
ACCTGGGCGTCATCGAAAGGATCGACGAGCGCCGATTGACGATTAAGCTGGACGGCGAGAAACAGCGGCAGATCACGATCGAGCTCGATCAGTTCAAGCATCTCGATCACGGTTATGCCGTGATCGAGATCTCCTCGCAAGAACTCGTGGCCTATCCTGGCATCCTCAACGCCAACGCCTATGAAGCCGCGCAGCTCCTCAATGAGCGCACGGCCTATGTCGCCAACAGCCGCGCCATTTACGACATGCAGATTTACACGAATTCGAAAGAGGACCTGCCTTATGCGCTCGACCGGCGGAACGATAAAGAGATCGCGCTCGATGCGATGAAGACAATGGAAGAGAGAAGGGAAGCGATCGAACAAGCACGAGGAAGAGAGATCGGACAAAGCTATGACCGAGGCCATAACATCGGATATTCTCGGTAATCTGACTTAGTACAATAGTTCAGACAGAAATTATTCCAAAGATCACGTAGGGAGTACCTCGTTCCGGCAGTGGAATAACATTAAATCATTGATTCAGTAAAATAGTAGTTGTTATTTTGCTTGATAAGTGATATTTATGTTATCCGATACGAAGTTACAACTTTTATTTTATTTGATTTAATCTAAGCTTTTGAACACTCTAAACACGCTTCGGCGCTTAAAGCCATCTCGGCATCATCAGAACCCATTATCGCAATAAACAAAGCCCTCTAGACCTCAACTAGCAGACCCCCTCGACCTACAGCTGTCGGTTCTTTCTCCCCAGAACGTCGGTTTAGTGAGGGGAGAGTTGCGTCTTTTTGTGGATTAAGTACGGAAATTTTTATCATAAGAAAAAGCCTTGCCGTCACCTGCCAGTGACAACAAGGCTCGATTAACAAGAGTACCAAAGCCGCCGCGTGGGCGTCTCGGGTTACACTGTATAAGCTACATGTATCCTACCCGATAACGGCGGCAATTTTCAACGAGAAAGATCATCCTATGATCCGTTCGCTAAGCATTGCCGCCGTGCTGCTGAGCGCCGGCCTGGGGTTTGTCCTCATGGCCGGGCAGGCATCAACAAAACGTGAAGATCGTCGCCCGCTGCCTCCGGTTCCGGTCGAACCATTCAGCCCTTCAAATGCCCGGACCGAAGACGGCAAGCTGATTCCGGTCGAGCAGTTCTTCCCCTCGACTCGCTGCGCTTCTTGCCATCAGGACACTCACAAATTCTGGTCCGCATCGTTGCATCGCAATGCCGCGCGCGAGCCTTTCTATCGCGAGAGCGCCGACATTCTGCTGCGGACACGCGGCATCGAGTTCACGCGGCACTGCGAGTCTTGCCATACGCCGGTAGCGCTCTTTTCGGGCGCGTTGGCGAAAGGCTCGGGCAAGACCGCCGCGCCGTTTACCCCGCTCGATCAGGAGGGCGTGACATGTTCCGTCTGCCATTCGATCACCTCGGCGAGACTCGACGGCACGGGCAGCTTCACGATCCGCAGGCCGGCGTTGCTCGCGCGCGAAGACGGCACGCCGATCTATGGCGACTTTTCGGACGAGCAGATCCTGGCCGATGTCCCCGCCCACAAGCGAGCGGTGATGCGGCCATTGTTGAGATCGCCGGAGTTCTGCGCGACCTGCCACAAGGTCGATGCGCCTCCGTCGTTGAACGGCTACAAAAATATCCGCGGGTTCTCGGCCTATGACGAATGGCAGCAATCGGGGGCATCGCACGAATCGGTCTTGCCTTTCTATCGGCGAGAACAGCGGACGGACTGTCGCGGCTGCCACATGCCGAAGGTCGAGAGCACGAACGATCGTGCGGCGAAGAAAGGGATGATCGCTTCGCATCGCTGGTTAGGAGCCAACACCGCCGCGCCGCTCTTCTATGGGCAAAAGGAGCAGGCCGAGCTGACCAGAGGTTTTCTGCAGGACAAGGTGGTTGACGTTGACATCTTCGCGCTCAGGCGCGCTGCGACGGGCGAATTGATCGCGCCGCTCTCCGCGAACGGCGAGGATTGTTTGAGCCCGTTGCCCGGCGAAGAGGTGACCGCCGAGGTCGTCGTCTCCAACCGCAACGCGGCTCACTCCTTCCCGCCCGAAGTCCGCGACCTTTATGAAGCGTGGGTCGAGTTCGAGGCGCTCGATGCCAATGGAAAGACGGTCTATCGCAGCGGCTTCGTCAGGCCGGATGGACTGCTCGATGAAAGCGCGCACGTCTACAAACAGATCATCCTCGATGAAGAGGCCCGGTCGATCACCCGCCATCAAATCTGGTTGACCAATATTAAAGCTTACGACAACACGCTCCTGCCGGGTCGCTCGGACGTCGCACGCTTCAGGTTCAAGGTTCCGGATGCCGAGTCCGGAAAGAAGAGTGCGGCGCTGACCCTGCGCGCGCGAGTCAATTATCGCCGTCTCAATCAGGAGTATACGAACTACGTGCTGCGCCGACAAAAGCGGGAGCTGGCGCTGCCGGTCGTCGAGATGGCCGCTGCCGAAACCAAGCTGATGGTCGGTCAAGAGAAGGTGATGGCCGTTAAATTGGGCGATCCGCAATCGGCTGATAGGACTCCTCAATGGAAACGCTGGAACGATTATGGGATCGGTCTCTTGGAGCAAGCCCAGTACAGCCCGGCTGCTGAAGCCTTTCGCCGGGCGAGCGCGCTCAATCCCGGCGATTCCAACCTGATCGTCAACATCGCCATCGCCGAGATGCGCATGGAAAAGTTCGGTCCTCAACGCGAACAGTGGAGGAGGGCGGCGCGGCTGCTGGACCAGGCGCTCGATATTGCGCCGTCCACCACGAGCAATCAGCCGGCGCACTGGCGCGCGCGTTACTTCCGGGCGCTCATCCTGCGCGGAGACGAGCGATTGGCCGAAGCCGCCGATGAACTGCAACAGATCGCCGCGCAGTATCCGCGCGATCGCGAGGTGCTGAGAAGCTGGGGGCAGACGCTCCAGGCGCTCGGGCGAGTGGCCGAATCGCGCACGGCTTTTGAATCCCTGGTCTCGATCGACCCGACCGATTTCGCGGCCTGGCAATTCCTGACGACTATCTACAGCAAAGAAGGGCGAAAGGTGGACGCGGAACGGGCGCAAGCCCTCTATCTCAGGTGGCGCGATGATCCGCTCGCCTACGAGATCGCGCTGCGATTCTTTGCCGCGCATCCGCAATGGGGCGATGAACGCAATGCCGCACACGTCCACGGTCAAACTTCGGCGAACCGTGAGATCGTCGCCGGGGCGATGGCCGCCCCCGACCACTGAATTTCGCTCGAGCGAGAAAGCCCGCGATTTGAAAGGGAATCGCGCACGGATCGAGATGCGTGCGCCAATGAAAGGTGACATGATGACTTGGAGAGAACTGAAGAGAACGATGGCGGAGCCGCCGCGGCGCTTTGCAATGACGGCCTTAATGATCCTGGTTTACGTCTCGCTGCATTTGACGGCGACGGCACAGCAGGGCGGCACGGCGAACTATTTCTACGACAACAATGGCCGTCTTCATCTCGTCCTCTCTCCGACGGGAGAGGCCGTCGTCTACGAATACGACCCGGCGGGAAACTTCACCTCCGTCACGCGCCGCGCCGCCAATGAACTCTCGATCCTCGATTTCACGCCCGGCGCGGGCGGCGCCGGAACATCGGTGACGATCTACGGGACGGGCTATAACACCACGCCCTCGGCCAATACCGTCCGGTTCAATGGAGTGGCCGCGGCCGTTACCGCCGCCACCAAGACTCAATTGACCGTCACGGTTCCGACCGGGGCGACGACCGGACCGATCACCGTCATCAATACTAACGGTACGATCAACAGCAGCGAGAACTTCTTCATCGCGGGCAATCTGGACTTCTCCCTTCCGATCGCCTTTGGCGGATCTGTGCCGTTCATCTTTAACGATCCGGGCTCATCGCCATTGACCAACGTCGGAATCCTGAGGTTCGATGGAATCGCCGGCCAGCGCGTCAGCCTGATCGTTGAAGATGTGGACTCGTGCTTCCTCGGTCGCCTCCCGGGGACCAACGACTATGCGCAAGTCTCGATCATTTCACCCACGGGAGCGACGCTCACTACTGTTCTGGTGCAGGATCGCCAGTTAGCGCCCTCTCCTGCCTTACCGGTCCAATTTGGTTACATCGATTCTCTGGCGCTGCCGCAGACGGGCGAATACACCATTCTGATCGATCCGAATAACAGCCTTTTGCCGGTTCTCTGCGGCGGAACCTTACACTCCTATAGCGCGACAGCTCGCCTGTCTGAGGTGCCTCCGGATATCAACGGAACGATCACCGCCTCGGGGCTCCCGACTCCGGTCACTTTCAATGCCCCCGGGCAGAATGTCATCTTGACCTTCGACGGCGTGAGTGGACAGCGCATTGCTTTGTCCGGATCGCAAAATCCGGCGACGCAGATTGGAACCGACGTCAGGCTCTACAGCCCGGGAACCTATCCGAGCGGCGCTCCTCTCATTTCAGGCGTTGTCGGAGCATCGAACTTTTTCGTTGATACCACCACGCTGACGGCCAGCGGCAAATACACGATCCTGGTCGATCCTCGATTTAATAAGACGCTGGCGACGGTCTTGACGCTCTATGACGTGCCGCCGGATGTGGCCGGCACGCTCGTCATCGGCAACCCATCTCAAACTATTACTATTCCCTCGATCGGACAGGCGGCCAACCTGGCCTTCAATGTTCCGGTCAGCGAGCAGGTGACGGTTCACATCAGAAATCTGTTCAATGGCCCACTCAACTCGCCCTCGACGCTGACTTTGAGCACGCAGAGCGGAACACAGATTTTCACCCAGACCGTCAACGCCAATGCCGATTACGACATTCAGCAAACCCTCTCACCGGGGACTTACGTGATCAAGATGGATCCAGCGCAGATGTTGACCGGAAGTTTCAGCATCTACCTGACGACCCCGTAACCGGCGATCGAGACAGCCATCAATGTTTTGGACCCTTGGCCTCACTTCAGAGAAGGACAGAGCGATGAGAAAAGCGACGAGAGCGATCATGAAAACGATGCGAAGAATGATGAACAATGCGATCTCTGCGATCTATCAGGGGGCGGGCGGATTGAAATCCGCGTTCGTCTCGATGCTGGCGCTGTCAATGGTCTGGAATCTGGCGGCAATTCCCATGGCCGAGGCCATGCCGCGAAATCATCGCGCGCCCAAAGCGGTCTCTGTCTCTGCTGATCCGGCGGCGCTGCAGGGATCACCGATTGTTGTGTGGGGACCGCAACAGGTCGTCAAGCCGGTCGTCGGCAGTTACATCGCGCAGTTCTCATTGCCGAGCGGGGCAGTCGCGCCTTATCAGATCACCATTAGCAACGGCGCGAGTAACGGAACGATGAAGGTCTTCAGCGCTCGCATTATCATCAATGGGACTGACGTTTTTACCCCGGTCAATTTCAACACGATCAATCCCTCGCCGCAGGTCCGCACCGTCTCGCTCCAGACAGACAATACGATTGAAGTTTTGATCGTCGGTCCATCCTTCTCTTACATCACCATCACGATCACCGCGAACCAGGCCTCGTTCGGTCTCAGTCCGGTGAGCGGAACGCAAGGGCAGTCGCTCGCCGTCGCATTGACGGGCCAGGGCACAAACTGGGTCTCCGGCCAGACGACCGCCTCGTTCGGCGGAGAGACCACGGTCAATTCACTGACCGTCAACAGCGCGACGAGCGCCACCGCACAGGTCACGATCTCTCCGACGGCGGCGCTCGGGCCGCGCACCGTCACCGTCACGACCGGCACAGAGGTTGTGACTGCCGTTGACGCCTTTGCTGTCAATGCGACAGCGGTTCCGGGCGCCGCTTCCTCAAACGTCACGACTCTGGCCGGAAGCGCCGGAAATCCGGGCTTTCTCGATGGCTCCGGAACGTCGGCTCAATTCAACAACCTCGCGGGGATCGCCGCGGGCGCCGGAGACGCCGTCTATGTCGCCGATGCGGGCAACCACAGCATCCGCCGCGTCGCAAGCAACGGCACGGTGACGACAGTCGCGGGCGATGGCTTACAGGGCTTCTTTGACGGGCAAGGGGCCGAGGCCGAATTCGATAATCCACAGGGCCTGACGGTCGATGGGCTCGGCAACGTCTATGTCGCGGATACCGGCAACCACAGCATCCGCAAGATCGCGACCGATGGGACGGTGACGACGGTTGCGGGCGACGGAACACCAGGCTATGTCGACGCCAACGGAGGCAGCGCCAGGTTCAACAGTCCGCGCGGAGTGGCCGTCGACAACGTGGGGCGCATTTATGTCGCCGATACCGGCAATCAGAGGGTGAGACGAATCGACGGCAACGGCAATGTGACGACGGTCGCGGGCGACGGAACGGCGGGTACGGGCGATTCGCCCAACGCCAGATTCAACGGCCTGACGGGGATCGCGATCGACGGGCAGACGATCTACATCTACCTGGCCGATACGGGCAACCACCGCATCCGCAGGCTCGACGCGGCCGGGACCGTCATCACCTTGACGGGAGCGGGACGAGGATTCAAAGACGGGACGGGCAGCGAAGCGCGTTTCGCCGATCCGACCGGAGTCGCGGTCGACGGCGCGGGGCACATCATCGTCGCCGACACCACCAACTCGCTCGTCAGAGAGGTCGATCCGGCGCGTGCGCTCAACGGAGACCCGAACGCGGTCTTCACGCTGGCGGGAACCGGACAGCGCGGATTGACCAATGGCGCGGGCAACGTCGCGCGATTCAACCGGCCGGGCGGAGTAGCGGTCTTGACCGGGGGGACGGTCGTCGTCGCCGATACCTTCAATCAGGTGCTGAGAAAGATTCAATTGCCGCCGGTCATCGCCGCGCTCAACCCGAATCAAGGCGCCGCCGGGACGAGCGTGACGATCACGGGCAATCGCTTTGATGAGAGGGGGACGAGCGTCAATACAGTGAGGTTCACCACCGCCAGTGGCACCGCGACCGCCACGGTCACTGCGGCGACGCGCACGCAACTGAACGTGACGGCGCCGGCCGGAACCGTCACCGGAGCGGTCACGGTTCAGACACAGAGCGGGACATCGAACGGCGTGACCTTCACCGTCGGAGGCGGAACGCCGCAGCCGCCGGTGATCGCCGATTTCAATCCGAAGAGCGGTCCCGTCGGTACGCTCGTCACATTGACTGGAACCAACCTGAGAATCGGTGCGGCCGATCCGATGATCACCTTTGCGGGAGCGGGCGGCACGCGCATCCCTTCTTCCGTGGCGTTCTCCAGCGCGACTGAGGCGCGGGCGACAGTTCCCAACAGCGCAGTCACGGGGACAATTCAATTGACGACGAGCGCGGGAACGGCGACGACCGCGCAGCCATTTGTCGTGCAACCGGGCCAGGATTATGCGGTGACCTTGACGCCGACCTCGACGACGGCGGTGCAGGGATCGACCGCGGCCTATACCGTCTCGGTGACGAGCGCGCAGACGACCTTCACGCAACTGGTCAACCTGTCGGTGACGGGATTGCCCGCGGGAGCAATGGGAACTTTCAACCCGGCGCAGATCACGGCGGGCGCGACCGCGACGCTGAACGTCAAGTTGTCCCCGTCACTCTCGCCGACGAGCTATTCGTTCACGGTGCAAGGCAAAGCCGTCATCGACAGCGCCGAGTTGACGCGAACGGCCAACGGATCGTTGACCGTGATGGCCTCCGGCTCGACGACGCTGGCCGGCCGAGTGCTTTCGACCGAGAACGTGCCGATTCCGAATGCCACCGTCTCGGCGCCCGCGCCGAGCGGTTCAGACATCACCGCAACCACGGACGGAGCCGGAAACTTCCTGCTGATCGGATTGCAGGCGGGACCGAAACGCCCGATCTTCATCCAACCGCCGCCCGGATCGGTCTATCCGGCGATCAAAGAGCCCGCCGACGTAACGGCCGGGCAATCCAATGTGGTGCCCTATACTTTTTACTTGCCGGCGGTCGAACCGCTCAACACGGCGATCAATCCGACTGGTCCGACCGATGTGACCAACGCCAAGGTCCCGAACCTGAAGATGACGATTCCGCAGGGGATGAGATTGCGGGTGCTCGGATCGAGCGCGGACGTGACGCACGTCTCGCTCACGCCGGTGCCGATCGATCGAACGCCGGCGCCGTTGCCGAGCACGGTCGCGACGGCGATGGTCTATAGCAGCCAGCCGGGCAACGCCTGCATCGTGGACAGCAGCAACCAGTGCACGACGAGCGGCGGCAGAGTGCCGGTGATCTATCCGAACCTGAGCGGAGCGAGTCCGGGAGCGCGCCTCCCCTTGTGGGCTTTCGACCACAACACGGTGGACTGGTATCAGTACGGGATGGGGACGGTGAGCGCGGACGGCAAGACGATCGTGCCCGACGCGGGAGTCGGATTGAAAGACTTCTCGTGGCATTTCCCGGGCGTCACGCCAGATGGAAATCCCGGGCCGAATGATTCCTGCCCGGTCAATAAGGGCACAGCGACAGTCGATTACTCGACTGGAATGAAGATCGAGATGATGACCGATATCGCCTTCGGCGGGGCGCGGGGCGGGCTCTCGCTGACTCGCACCTTCACCAGCGATCTGGCCAATCCGGTCAATGGAGTGAACCCGCTCTACCGCTTCGGATCCGGGTTCAAGGACAACTACGACATCCGCCTGACAGGCACATTTCAGGCCAATGGGGCTGGCCGCGTGGTCTGGCCGGAGCAAGTGAGCGGGCGCTTGTTCAGCTCCGACGCGACGCTCTCGGGCGGGGGCGTGACGACCTTCACGACCCGCGCCACCACGGGACAACTCGGTGACACGGTGCGACGAATCGACGCCACTACGCTCGAATACCGGAGCACGAAAGGATGGATCATGCGGTTCGAGCCGCATTCGAGCGGGCAGTATTACCGGCTCAAACAGATGATCGACCGCAACGGCAATACGACGACCTTGACCTACAGCGGTGACAATCTGACGCAGGTGACCGACGCGGTGGGCCGCTCAATCACTTTTCAATATAACGCGCCGAACTGCCCGGAGTGCGTCTGGAAGGCGACCGATCCGCTCAACCGGACGACGACCTACGGATATGACAGCAGCAAGAGATTGGTACAAGTGACCGACCCGCTCAACAAATCGATGAGCTACAGCTACACGGTGTCGAACCTGCTGGCCTCGGTGACTGATCGCCGTGGGAATGTGATCAAGCAATTGAACTATGACAGCAATCGGCGGGTGAGTTCGCAGACCTTCGCCGACGGAGGAACCGAGCGCTACATCTATACGCTGTCGGGGACGATGGTGACGGGAATCGCGATCATCGACGCGCTGGGGCGGACGATGACGAAACGCTTCAACGCGGCCGGATATGTCATCGAGGAGACGGACGAACTGGGCCAGCAATCGAAGATCGAACGCGAGATCGGGACGAACCTGGCGACCAACACGACCGGTCCGTGCGGCTGTCCGGAGACAACGAAGACCTACAACAGCTTCGGCATGGTGACGTCAATCAAGGATCGGCTGAACCAGACCGAGAGCTGGCAATACCGCACGTTCGCCGGTCCTTCGGACTACGATCCGGTGCTCAATCAGGTGACGCAATATACCGACAAGCTGAATCGAGTGACGAGCTACGGATACGATACGGTGGCGCCGAACAGCTTGTTGCCGCGCGGGAATCTGACGACGATGACCGATGCGCGGCTCAAGATCACGACCTATACCTATGATTACACCCGCGGAGCGGTGCTGATCGAAGCCAAAGACCCGCTCAACAACAAGCGGAAATATGACTACGACGCGAGCGCATTTATGAAAGAAGAGACGGTCAATCAAAATTCTGATAATGCGCTGCTTTATAAAATTGCCTATGAATACGATATCGTCGGCAATCTGAAGAAGATGACGGACGGCGAAGGGCGCATCGCGGAGATGAGCTATGATGACTTAAATCGAATGCTGACGGTGAGGGAACCGGCCAACCCGGCGCCGGGCAATCCGACCTACACCTATGCGTATGACGAAAATGGCAATCAGACGAGCGTCAAGGATGTCTTCAATCGCGAGTGGATCAGCGTTTATGACAAGAAGAACCGGATGGAATCGACGACCGACCCGCTGCAGCGAGTGAGCCGGATGCAGTATGACGCTGAAGACCAGTTGATCAAGGCCATCTCCCCTTCCGGCCGGGTCATGAGATCTACCTACGATGAACGCGGGCAGCGTAAAACGATGACCGATGGAATCGGCGGAGTGGTGACGTTCACCTACGACAATCGCGGAAATCTCAAGACGCTCGCCGATCAGCGGGGGAACACGACGAACTTTGAATATGACCAGCTCTTTCGGCTAACCGGGCAACGCGACCCGCTGGGACGATTGACGGCCTACGAATATGACGCGGTCAATAATGTGAAAGCGAAGGTGGACCGGCTCGGGCGCAGAGCGGAGGCCGATTACGACGCGCTCAACCGTCCGCAACAAGTGCGGTATGTCGATGCGACAGTGAATTATACCTACGACGATGCGAGCCGCTGGACGAGCGTCAGCGACGCCTCAGGGACGATCGCCTGGGAATACGATGAAGCGTATAGACTGAAGAAAGAGACGACCAATCTGGGCATCATCCAATACGGCTTTAATAAAGCTAATCAACGGACACAGATGACCGCCGCCGATCGCAGTCCTGTGACGTACGGGTATGACGCGGCGGGCAGATTGCAAACGATCATCCAGGGAAGCGAGGTCTTTACCTCTGGCTATGACACGTTATCGCAGCGAACGAGTCTGCAACGTCCGAATGGCGTGACGACGACATCCGAATATGACGAAGTGCATCGACTGAAGCGGCTGAAACACACGAACGCGAGCAGTATTGTCCTTGAAGATTTGCAGTACGGGTTCAATCCGGATGACGAGATCAGCTCAATGACATCACTTGCCTCAGCATCACTGGCGCCGCAAAGCAAGACGGTGAGCATGGCGGATGCGGCCAACCGGATCACCCAGTTCGGCACGGCAAACCTGAGTTTTGACACCGAGGGGCAGACGACGAGCAAGGCTGACGGATCGGGAACAAGCCTCTATCAATGGGATGCGCGAGGGCGGTTGAAACAGGTGACCTTGCCGAATGCTCAAGTGGTAAGCTATGGCTATGATGCTCTTGGGAGACGAATCAATCGGGTGGCCGGCAGCGTGACCACCACGTTCCAATATGACGGAGCGGACGTGGTGATCGATCGAGTGAGCGATGGCAGCGCATTTGATTACTTGAACGGGCTCGGAATAGACGACAAACTGCGACAGTCGGGCGGGACGCCGGGGACACTCTATTACTTGCAAGATCATTTAGGCAGCACGACGGCGCTGACGGGCATCGGTGGCGGATTGCTGGAGCAGCAACAGTATGAGGCATTTGGGACGAATGCGGGGAGCGTGAGGACAAGATATGGATATACAGGAAGAGAGCGGGATGATTTGACTGGACTGATGTATTATCGGATGAGATGGTATGATGCGCAGCAAGGACGTTTTATCTCAGAGGATCCATTAGGGATTAGCGCAGGAAATAATTTATATGAATACGTGGATAATGATGCTATAAACAATATTGATCCAATGGGGCTTACTGGGAGCCAACCGAAACTTCGCAAGCCTAAATGGAAAGGTGGTAGAATGCCAGGGGAGCCCAGGAAAGGGCCGCGGATCGGCGATGATATTCCCCAGTGTAATTCTTCTATGTCTTGTGAACAGCTCTCACTTAACATTGGATCACTTGCACTCTCAATCAATGTTAGAACATTGTATCCCCTCCCGGATTTGGGACATGCGGACAGAGTATTCCTTGAACAGATTGCTTTACTGGAATGTATGAAAATATATGCAGAAAAGACTGGAAGAGGCGAGTGCGATCCGGATGATCGAGACTGTAGACGCTATAGACGCGGAAAGGAGAGAGGCAAGGGAAAGGTGCCGGATCTTCAGTTCCCATCTTTCGATTTTCCGGAATTCCAGCGCAATCGAGTTGGCCCCGATGTTATACCTATCTCTGGCCCGAGAATCCCCACGTTGAAGGACGTTCTTGCGCCACGCATGCCAATGATAATGATTTTACCTGTACCTTTAAGATGTGCCATCAATCCAGGCTTCTGTAGACCACAGCCGCAAGGCTGAGACAATAATGAACTTCAACATCATTGTTGAGGTAGTTAAACGTGACAATTCGCCAAGACGTCGTTCCGTTATATCGAAAGACTCGAAGTTCCACGGCGGGCCAGGTGCCGCTCAATACGCAGGCACGGTTATTTAAGTATGATTATGGCTTGTTTCTTAAATTACGGCACTTTGGAGAATCAAATGCTACACCAGAGCAAGCTGCGGACCTAGCAGATCATCTCTGAATGTTCAGGGAGTCGGTAGCTGTTGATGCCGATGTTGCGTCAAAAAAAATAGGAGATGCACAGAATTAAGTCATGTTAATTGATCAAATCATACCAGATCAAGAACATTGGCACGCTCGATTTTCATTCTTAAAAATGCTAAGCGTAGAGCGTGCAGAGTCGCTTATATATGAAATAGGGCTGAATGTTGATAGGCAGAGCTACAGTGATGTGGCTCGCTTTGCCAGAGCGTGCTTAGAGGTATATTTATATTCAGCATTCTGCAAGGGACTCTCTGATTCACCTCATTTCTCTTCGTGCTGGCGGCATTATCGTGCAACGGGTGGTGTGCTTAGCGATGAAACTATTCAAGAACAAATAGATAAGGGGATTCGTGGCGATAATAGTGATCTATACTTACTCTATAGAGGTTATCAACATATGATCACTAGTAACACGAGCATAATGTTAGATAGTTTCTTCGTTAATCATTTTTGGCCGGCTAGGGATGGCTCATTCGATATACTGCCTTTTACAATCCTGAAAATTGTTGGAAGAAGTGCTGAGCCAATAGACGCACTTAGTAAGGCTATGCCATTAGGCGATGAGAATGTAAAATTTGTATTGCACTTTTATCATAATTACTACAGCAAAAAATCTAAAATTCATAGTCGCTTTGACGATTTGCACAAACAGGCTGTACTGAATGGGCCTTCGGAATGGGAAGCCGTTCTGCAGTCCTTCCCTGCTGACAGTAAGCCTGGGAAACATTATTTCTGGTTATCGGATATTTGTAATTGTTTTATATTTCAGATGTTTATTTCTGAGAAGGAGATATTGAGAGAACATCTCGGTAATGATGCAAGCGAGCAGTTTTTGAATTGGATGCAAATTGAAGCTGATAAAAGAGGAGATGGAAAGTTATTGGCAGAGTCAATCAGCTACTTTTGGAATAGCACAGAAAATGGTTCGAAATGAAATAGGAGACTCGTTAGATAATCTGTAAACTCGGATAAACGCATTACGTTTAATTGAAAAAGGCGTTTGAACCTTGAGGCGGGCTTGTCCGCGACAATAAGCTGACTCTGCAAGGTTGCGTGATACAAGGTGAAAGAAATCTCTCCGAGATACAGATCGACATTATTTTCTAAGCTAGTATTTTAACAGCTGGCAAGGGCGTTGTTGCACGAATCAAAGGAGTAGTTGCGGATGAGAAGATCATGGTAAGTTTTTTCTGCCATGAAAAAGAATACCAAATATTGCATCCGCAGCTGGTCGAATTATAATCGGTCTCTCAAGCAACGTGGGAGTCTCACCTTCTGGATCAGTCCCGAGGCGATTGCCAATTGGATGACCTCGGAATTAACGGGCGAGCCAGGGGCCTCTCCGACCTATGCCGAATTGGCGATTGAGACCATGGCCACCGTCCAGGCCCTCTTTTCACTGGCTGGACGCCAGACACAAGGCTTCCTGCAATCGGTCTTTGCATTGATGAATCTCGAGTTGCCGGTGCCAGATCATTCGACGCTCTCACGCCGTCGTCAACACTTGACGATCGATTTGCCGGTGAAGGAGGGGGCGACTTCGCGACATCTGGTCGTCGATTCGACTGGCATTAAAGTCTACGGCGAAGGCGAATGGAAAGTCCGACAGCACGGCATCAGGAAGCGACGAACCTGGCGCAAACTTCATTTCTGCACGGACGAAGCAACGCCGGAGGTGATTAGTGCCGTCGCCAGCACTAACGATCTGAGTGATGCTGAAGCACTGCCGGATTTGCTCGAGCACGTTCCCTGTCAGATTGAACAAGTCAGTGCTGATTGCGCCTATGACCAACGGAAATGCTACGAAACGCTCAATCGGCATGGAGCGAGAGCCGCAATTCCACCGCGGAAAGGAGCCAAGATTTGGCGCCACGCCAATCGCAAAACGGAGCGCCACACCCGCGATGAAATTTGCGGCGGATCGGGAAAGTCGGGCGCCAGCAGTGGAAGCAAGAGTGTCATGACCATCGTCGGTGATGAGCTGAGACGACAGTCTTCCGCTTCAAAACGATCTTCGGTGATCGGCTCCAAACCAGGAAGGTAGAGAATCAATTCAAAGAACTCAAACTCAAGACTACGATTCTGAATCAGATGACACATCTGGGAATGCCGGAGAGCTACAAAGTGACAGCTTAATTGCAGTATCAGGCCGGAGTTACAGATTCATGCAACAAAGCCGTATGTAAAAGTAAGTTACGTGGGAGTTTTGAGTAGCGATAAAAATGAGCTGCACAGAAAAATCTATCTGCTTGTAGAAATCTGTTGACATCGTTTAGCTGCAGTGATAGAAAGGCCCAAGTTATAGGGGAGTTTCTTAGTAACGATGATGTTAGGTCTAAATAGCTAATCAAAATAAGCGGTTTTCGTTATAAGCGCTGAGGCGATCAGGTAGCCGAAATGATCGGAATGACTCAGGCTCTCATATTCAAATCAAATAAATTTGATGAATGAAGACGCGAGAATTCTGAATTTGGACTGATTATTCAGCCATTATAAATAAAAGAATAAAGAGAGAAATGACTACAGAATTGAGTAGTTTCTCTAAATCGCTACTACACACGCATATATGGCATCAGCTCTCAGACAAGAGCCTTATCGCTTATTCTCGGTGAGCTGATATTTGATCCTGTAGCAAAGGTGTTCCGCGTGTTGATCTCTAGCATCGACAGTGTTTATTAGTTTGAATACCGTAGGTTCTTATGAGAAATAGCATGACGATTATTGCGTGTATTTTGGTTGCGGCGTATAAAAATAATCGGAGAGCAAATCAGCGTAACAAAATTCTCAATACGCATTGGCCTCCTCAAGCGCCACCGTAAACAATTCTCGTGTTATATGGACCTTCATATCCCCCAATCAGATCAACCATTTCAGTAGTCAGCTCAACCCCCCTATCTACCTGAGTTTACATGTTACTCATTATGGCGGTAGCCTGCCAGCATGATGTATCTTCAGGTGATAGAGCGTGTTGTGGTCACAAGTATTGCAGCATGATCGGGGAGATGATGCCATGCCATCTGCTCCCGTTGCATTCAGGAGATATTTGAGGTTCACATCAGCGATGACCCAATCGGCTTGAGGCATCTGTCGATTCCGAATAACAGGTGTTCATCGAGTTGGATCCAAAGCGCTTACGTAATCCGACTTGTGACGATCAGCCGGCGACCACGCGGTGATGCGAGTGGTCCGAACCTCTGTACACTCGGCTCTTGATTGATCTTCGCTCGATCTCGAAGTCTTCAATCTTTAGGATTTGAGATCGCAAGATCTCGCGGAATTCCTGAAGAGCCATAATCCCAATAATTAGTTGCAGTATCCACTTGAGCTTAAGCATAAACTGTTGCTCTAAAGGGCGGTAGCCTATCAATTAGGCCTGTTTGATAAGAGTGTAATAAAAGAGCATGTATTTTCATTTTCATGGTTCTTCCAAGCTACTTTGTCTTACCAACATGTGATAGCCAGTTAAGACGATGTTAGTTTCAGATAGCACTGCTGCAGCTTGACTTCTCCACTGCCAATGTTAAGAATACTTCTAGTATAATTTTACAACGCTTAGCTGGACTTTGTCCTTTCGTCAGAGCGGCGCATAGCGCTGCGCTGACGAAAGGACAAAGTCAGCGGTATTTTTGAATATCCACTTTGGACGATGACGTTCAAAATATTAGTTACCTAACGATGTTGGCTTAAC
>Ga0081539_10004257_pt1 | contig 16058 bp, 14 predicted proteins | sample TabmetS4T2R2_FD_71023 | JGI IMG/M metagenome (GOLD analysis project Ga0081539, IMG submission 71023) | Tabebuia heterophylla rhizosphere microbial communities from the University of Puerto Rico - S4T2R2 | ecosystem: Host-associated > Plants > Roots > Rhizosphere ...
ACAAAACCGTGCCGCATATCACGCTCAAGTCCATTGCCAATAATGAACCGCCTGCACAGGAAACCTTATATGACCAGCCGCTTGTAGATAATTCACTTGCGCGCGTGTCAGGTCCATTCACCGTGGAAGCTGTCCCCGCACCTGTTGTAAGACCGTTAAGTGATGGTTTCGATGTTCCTGTTGGTCTCGATACGACCCCTGCGGGCTCTACTCGACCAACGGTGGATGCTTCGATTACGCGTTCTGGTGAAACGTTGCGTCAATCACAATGGCGTGAAGAACTTTTACAAACTGGCATTCGAGCGCGTAACAAACAAATGATCAAATTCAGTCGTGTTGAACCACTAACGGGGACACGCTGGTTACATGCTGATGCGGAGACCAAAGAAGACAAACCACAAAGAGTTGTAATTTCATTTGGCTCACCATTTGCGCCGATGGAACAACGCCAGGTGGCCAAAGCCTTAGATGAAGCCTTCAACCTTGTTCCTAAACCTAAAATTGTGGTCTTTGCTGCCTTCCAATTCGATGCTGAAGCTGCCAAAGATATTGATGAAACCAACTGGTCAGGCGTGTCTATTCTGAAGGTACAGATGAACACTGACCTATTAACTGAAGACTTGAAGAAGAAACGCTCCAGTAATGAGTCGTTCTGGCTCATTGGTCAGCCTGATGTGGAATTGAAAGAAATCAAGAGAGGTGAAAATAAAGGCCAATATCAGGTCGAAGTCGCTGGTTTTGATTACTACAATCCCAAGACGGGTGCGATTGAATCGGGCGGCGCGGAGCGCATCGCCATGTGGATGTTGGATACTGATTACGATAAGCGTAGCCTGTTCCCGCGTCAGGTCTTCTTCCCAATGGCAGATGACAAAGGTGGCTGGTCGAAACTTGCTAAAAATCTGAAAGCCGAGATTGACGAAGAACTCATTGAAACTTATCGCGGCAATGTCTCTTTACCGTTTGAATTAGGCGACAACAAAACTATCGCAGTCAAGATCGTAGATGATAGAGGTATCGAGAGTTTGAAGGTGATTGAAGTCTAATGTCATTGCGAGGAGGAGCCCCGAATGGGCGACGACGAAGCAATCTTCTCGCTACAACATGTCGTTGCGAGGAATGGCGCCCTTGGCGCCATGACGAAGCAATCTCCCAATTATCAGGGGATTGCTTCGGTCGTGACTGGTGTCACTCCCTCGCAACGACAGGAAACGCAACGACATGGATAGAATACTATGGCTATTGGTAAACAATACTGCATCTACATAATGACAAATACGCACAATCATGTCTTATATACCGGCGTCACGAACAATCTGGCACGCAGAGTGTATGAGCATAAGAACGGCTTAGGTGGCATCTTCACAAAGAAATATAATATCCAGAAGCTGGTCTATTATGAAGTTGGAGAAGACATCAATGCGGTCATTGCCAGAGAGAAACAGATCAAAGGCGGCTCACGCAAGAAGAAAGTTGAGTTGATAAATAGGATGAATCCTGAGTGGAAAGATTTGTATGAGGAAATAGTATAACTACCATGTCGCTGCAATCACATTCGCTTTGCTCAGTGTAGACTCCGCGAAGCAGTCTCCTCGCCCTAGCATGTCGTTGCGAGCGCAAGTTGCGAAGCAACCTTCTGATTAACAGGGTGCTCTCAATTGAGAGGAGATTGCTTCGTCGGGATTTCGACGCTATCGCGTCTCAACCCTCCTCGCAACGACATGATTGGTATAGGAATCATTATGACAACAGGCATTGATCATCTAATTATCAATTCACCCTTCGAGGAACCAAAATACTTTTGGCAGCGTGATGAATTGGTCGGCACATTCAGGAAACTTGAAGGTCGCCGTCCTGCCGGTTATGTTATCGCTACCCCTGGCGCACGCACAATGGATGACCCTGGCAAATTTATCCCGATCCCAAACGTAGATGATATTCGCAAGCGTGTCAAAGACTGGCGCGCCGCTGGATATACAGGTGTTACTGGCATTACCAAACGCTTACTTGAGCATTGGAATAATCCCGAAGAAAGAGAAGGACGCCGCTTCTTCTTCTGTCAACTCGAAGCGATTGAAACCTTGATCTGGCTTGCAGAAGCACCGGCAGCCGACCATGTAGGAATCGAAATTCCTTCTGATGGCGGCGCATTCCGCCGTTACTGCGCCAAGATGGCAACAGGCTCAGGCAAAACTGTTGTCATGGCAATGCTGATTGCATGGCAGACTCTCAACAAAATTGCCGACCCGCATAATGCAAAGTTCTCAAAGAATGTTCTGGTCATAGCGCCCGGGCTCACAGTCAGGCGGCGTTTGCAAGTTTTAATTCCTTCCGATCCGGCAAACTTCTATGATGAATTTAAAATCGTTCCCGTAGGCTTACGAGAAAAACTGTATCAAGCTAAAGTCATTGTCCAAAACTGGCATACACTCAATTGGGAAACCGCTAAAGACCTTGCAAAGAAACGCAGTGTGGATAAGCGCGGTCCCATGAGTGACACCGCGTATGTTCGTCAGGTACTTGGCGAATTGGCTAACGCTCAAAATATTCTTGTCATCAATGATGAAGCCCATCATGCCTGGCGCATTCCAGAAGGATTGAAATTGCGCGGCATTACAAAAGAAGAAAAGGATGAAGCTACGATCTGGATCGGCGGACTGGATCGCATCCACCGCACCCGCGGCTTGCTCGCCGCTTACGATTTTTCAGCCACGCCTTTTGTTTCTATCGGCAAGAAAGGCTCTGAAGAGGCATTATTCAATTGGATTGTCAGTGACTTTGGTCTGAATGACGCGATTGAATCAGGTTTGGTGAAAACGCCGCGTGTTGTTATTCGTGATGATGGTAAGCTCTCAGCAGAGAGAAAATCTCGTTTCTTCCATATTTACCCTCATGTCAAAGACGATCTAAACCAAAAAGCAGAGGAGAAAAAGCCTTTACCCGATTTGGTCAAGAACGCCTATGCCCTGCTTGGCAGAGATTGGCTCGAAACGGCAAAACTTTGGGAGCAACAAGGTTTTCCGACGCCTCCTGTGATGATTTCGGTTGCCAATCGCACTGAGACTGCCGCCCGCATCAAACATGCTTTCGATAGAAATCGTTTTCAAATCGAAGAACTAAGCGATCCTGAACATACCATTCACATTGATTCTAAAGTGCTTGCAATGGCGGAAGACGAAGAAATCGAATTCGTGCAACCTGATGAATCCGATGAAGAGAATGCAGAAAACGAAAATGAACAAGTCAAGCCAAAACTAACGAAGAAGGAACAAGCCGCCTTATTACGCGAGACAGTGGACACCGTTGGCAAAGAGGGAAAACCTGGTGAGATGATCAAGAGCGTCATTTCGGTGGGTATGCTCTCCGAAGGTTGGGATGCAAAGACTGTAACGCATATTATGGGCTTGCGCGCTTTCAACAGCCAGCTGCTTTGTGAGCAAGTTGTCGGTCGCGGCTTACGCCGCACCTCGTATGACTTGAATGAAGAAGGCCTGTTCGACCCTGAATATGTCAATATCTTTGGCGTTCCATTTACCTATATGCCGCATGAAGACACAGGCATCCTCCAACCTAGACCACCTTCACCTAAGTTCGCTATTGAGCCTGTGCACGAAAAACGTGAGTATGAAATCTCATGGCCGAATGTCCTGCGTGTTGAGCATATTTACAAGCCACAACTCACTCTCGATATTTCCAAAGTTCCCGTTCTGACATTGGATGCTTATGAAACTGCCACCCTCGCGGAACTTGCCCCAGTCGTGGACGGCAAGCCCGATATCAACCGCGTGTCTGAAATTGACCTGACAGAACTTGGCAAGAAGTATCGTACCCAAAGGATTGTCTTTGAAACCGCTCGCGATATTTATGAACAAATCGAAACCGACTGGAAGGATAAAGGTAATAGGGACTATCTGCTCGCTCAAGTAATACGCATTGTCGAGAACTTCATCCGCTCGGATCGAATTGTCATCAATCCGCCACTGTTCAATCAAGGCGATTTACGCAAGCGCATCATTGTCACACTCAATATGAGCAAAGTTGTTCAGCACATCTGGGAAGCCATTCGCATGAACAACACCGAGAGCCTTGAACTGGTGCTGGACACTGACCGACCCCTCCGTTCGACTGGCGATATGATGACATGGTACACATCTCGTCCGTGGGAATACACTCGCAAATCTCACATCAATCGTTGTGTTTCAGACAGTGGCTGGGAAACGAGCGAAGCCTTTGAACTTGACCGAAACAAAAATGTCGCTGCGTGGGTGAAAAATGATCATCTTGGTTTTGCCATCTACTATACTTATCAAGGCACCACCCATACCTATTGGCCTGACTATCTAGTGAAACTCGTGAATGGAAAAATGCTCGTTCTCGAAGTCAAGGGTAAGGACGACCAGCAAAACCGCACCAAACGCGAGTTCTTGGATGAATGGATAAGAGCGGTCAATCAGCACGGAGGATTTGGTCAATGGAGATGGGCAGTTTCGAGAAATCCTGCGGATTTGAGAGACATATTGGTTAAAGACTTTGTACATGCTCCCACTTCTGCATAGTTAATTCCATTTGTATGGTCTGGAAACACCACTCTGCTGACAGGCACTGAATGGCGCTATAAGAAGATCCCGCAGAAAGAATTCGAGAAACTCCGACCAGATGATTTTGACGATCTGATTGCTTTGGAGCCGGTGAAGTTACTGTAATACTCACAAGGGAGAATCTATGGCAAACGCAGAGCAACTCGCATTATTGAAAGCAGGTGTGGAAGGGTGGAATGAATGGCGAAAGCAGGATCCGAATAAGAAGATTGATTTTCTTGGAGCCGACCTCAAGAGGACTAATCTCAGAGGGGTCAACCTCAAGAAGGCCAACCTCAGCGGAGCCAACCTCAGCGGAGCCCACCTGGAAGGGGCCGACCTTGAAGGAGCCCACCTCGAAGGAGTCGACCTCAAGAGGGCCAACCTTGTTGGAGCTATCCTTAGACAAGCCCAATTCAGTTTTTCCACCGACGCAGCCATGCTCCGAGACTTCCAAATCTATGTAAACGACCACGCAGATTCTGACCTCAACGAAGCCAACCTCCCACCAGCCGATCTCGGAGGAGCTAACCTCACAGCATCGGACCTCAGCGGAGCCGACCTTCATGGGGCCGACCTCAGACGGGCCAATTTCAAGGAAGCCAATCTCAGAGGAGTCAACCTCAAAGGCACCAACTTAGGGTGGTCCAACCTCAGAGAGGCAGACCTAAGGGGTGCCAAGCTTTATAGAGCTAACCTCCAAGGAGCCGACCTCAGAAAAGCCAACCTCCAAGGAGCAGATCTCAAAGAAGCTAACTTCAGCATTGTCTTAGGCCCAATAGCCGTCATTAGTGAAGACAGTCTTAAATTAGCTGACCTTAGCGAAGCCAACCTTCAGCGAGCCGATCTCAGAGAAGCTAACCTCAGAGGTGCCATCCTGACCAGTGCAGACCTCCGAAAAGCCAACCTCAGAGGAACCAATCTGAGTGAATCCGATCTTAGAGGAGCCGAGCTCGAAGGGGCGTACCTTATCAATTCCAATTTGGTAGGAGCTTATATCAGTAATGCGAGAATATCTAGAAGCAAAGTATACGGTGTTAGCGTTTGGGATTTGAAAGGCGAGTTCCAAGAGCAAAAGGATTTGATTATTACCCCCAGCGACACCTCGCCTATAACAGTTGACAACATCAAGGTCGCCCAATTTATTTATCTGATATTGAACAACAAAGAAATTCGAGATGTAATAAATACGTTGACATCCAAATCTGTACTTATTCTAGGGCGCTTCGCCATTCCAGAACGCAAAGCGATATTAGATGCACTGAGAAATAAATTGCGTGAATTTGACTTGCTGCCAATCGTCTTTGATTTTGAACGACCCACCGATAAGGATTTCACTGAAACAATCAAAACACTAGCGGGTATGTGCTATTTTGTCATTGCTGATGTAACAAATCCTAAATCATCCCCGCTGGAATTGCAGGCAACAATTCCCGACTACCAAATTCCCTTTGTGCCGATCATTCAAGAGGGTGAATATCCCTTCGCCATGATGGTTGACCTTCAGAAGAAATATAACTGGGTGTTGGACACCATATCTTATGACTCTCTGGATACTCTTATTGAAATACTGAAACCTCACATCATTGATCCTGCCATCAAGAAACGTGATGAATTGAGGCTAATCAAAGCAAAAGAGGCAACAATTATTTCGGGGAGGGCATTGAAGGATAAGAAATAGCAGGGCAAGCCGTAAAGCTTGCAGTGAAATCGGGCTGGGCGGTCATAATTTCGTGTTAAATACGTTTTCAATGTCTTCGAATCGCTGTAACAGAACTACTGGGACCGTAAGCAAAGGATAAGATCATGAAATAATACAAACAGGCGACAGAAGTTGATTTAGATCAACGCTGTTGTCATCTCAAGCCCATCGCGTAAGAGCTTCGAGACCGGGCTGCTCTTATCTGTCTCCTTGACTATTTTATTGAAAACCTTACTTGCAGGTCACGTCTGTTCTATTCCATGAAAAAGACATCTCCTTGATGGACTGTTTCAATCGCTGTATGCAACCACTCTGCGATATGGTCCTTGGGCACAAAGCCCTGCGCACCAGCCGCAGCGGCTTTCCTGGCAATAACACTTCCTTTGTGGGCGGACATCAGAATCACACGTGTAGAAACCGACAAGTCAGTAATCTGCTTTGTGGCTGCAAGCCCATCCAACACCGGCATCTGGATATCCATCACCAGCACGTCAGGTTGTAAGCGCTTAACACAATCCACTGCCTCCTGGCCATTACTTGTCTCACAGACCAGCTCTATATTGCTGTATATTCTCAGCAACAGCCGAAGAGCCAACCGCAACTCTGCATGATCATCGGCGATCGCAACGCGTATCCTGGAATAATAGACCCTGCTGAAATACAAGAGAAAAGGGGACTGATCTGTCACCCAAACAGTCAGCCCCTCGTACCACCCACTATCTTGAGCATGGTTGCGGTAGGACGAGAGTATGTGTCTATTCTTGAATGCTGCCATAGACATTCCTGGCCTTCGGCGATAAGTAACGTTCGCCCTGATGAACACATCGAATACCCTCCACCAGATATTCATCTATTTCATCCTTGTGCATAAATCCGTTCGCACCACTGAGGAATGAACGTTGAATCAGGTCAGGATCGAGATGCATTGAAATGACCAAGACGGCGGCAGCAAACCCCTGTTCCCGGAAGCGCTCCGTAGCGTGCGCGCTATCCATGGGTGGCAAATAATCATTCATAATGATGACGTCTGGTTGTACTGTCCTGCTACGCTCCAACGCATCATCCAGATCCAGTGCCTCGTCAACGATATCTATGTCTCCTGCACGCTCCAAAAACTGGCGGATCACTTCCCGCAAGAGTTTAAAGTCATCAGCAATGAGGACGCGGATCGGCTTTGTCTCAGTCACTTTTATATTGTAGCAGAGTTCTCTACCATAGTTGATCGACACAAATCTCTCTCAAGGAGATGACTCTGGATCAATCAATTCTTTGAAACATGCGGTCGTACCAAATGTTAAATCAAGGCCGTAGTAATTTCAATCTCAAGCCCATCCCGTAAAAGATTCGAAACCGGGCTGCTCTTATCGGCCTCCATGACCATTTTGTTGAACGTGGCCTCATCTATATCTGGCACTTCACAACGCACATGCAGGCGCATGTTTGTGATTTCCTGACCTCCATTGTTTGAGGTCATTGTGCAGGTTGCAGTCGTTTCGGTTTGTACGGGGGTATAACCATTTCGTTTGAGCGTATTGGCTACAGCCATGCTAATACACGCTGCATGAGCCGCGGCGATCAATTCTTCGGGGTTTAATCCCACTTCATCCTCAAAGCGAGTTTCATTACTATAGGGAAGTTCAAAAAGCGCTTTGCTCTCCGTGCTGATCAATCCACTACCTGTTTTCAGATCACCGGTCCAGAGCGCGCCTGCTTTTCTATCTTTGCTATTGTTATCCGTCATTTTCTTGAGTACCTTTCTTATCATTTCGCGCACAAGTTGTTTGTAGTGGCGACTTTAGTCGCTTTTCCATAAACGACTACACCTGCCTGATTTGCTAAGCAAATCACGGTCGGCGCCAGGGAGTGCAGGTGAGCGCATATTTCACAAGAAACTTACGTCTCGTCTACGTGGCGCTGGGTTTCGATACGTCCCGCAAAGATCACGCGGGACTACTCAACCACCAGGCGCCACTCCGCTCGACGCGAGTATGCGGAAAAAGATCATGCGTTGATCAATGCTTCCTTCTTCTCCGTGAGCGCCTTAATCAGTTCATCATAAGGTTCCACAAATTTTTCCACCCCTTCCTTCAATATTTGCTGCGTCACCTCATCAAGATTGATGCCCAGCTCTGCCAGATCATGTAGCTGAGCACGCGCTTCATCCAAATCACTTTCAAGCGTCAGCGCAACGGTGCCATGATCGAGGAATGCTTCCAGTGTTTTCGGCGGGATCGTGTTCACGGTATTTGGACCAATCAGATTTTCCACATACATTACGTCTGAATAATCCGGATTCTTCGTGCCCGTGCTGCCATATAGGACACGCTGCAATCGCGCGCCTTTTTCCTCCAGTCGTTTCCAGCGCTCGCTGAGGAACGCATCCTTGAAGTGTTGGTACGCGAGCTTTGCATTCGCGATCCCGATCCGGCCTTTGAGCGCATCTGCCTTTGGCGTCTTAAAGGCCTCCAGCATTTTATCCACTTTGGTATCCAGCCGGCTGACGAAGATCGATGCAACAGAAGCAATCTGCTGGAGGTTGTATACATTGGCGGCACGTTTTTCCATGGCAACAATATAAGCTTCTGCAATCTGATCGTATTGTTCCAGCGAAAACATCAATGTCACATTAATGTTGATGCCTTCTTCTATTAATTCCTGAAATGCCATCACACCTTCCTGAGTCGCCGGGACTTTAATCATGAGGTTTGGGCGATCCACGGTCGCGAATAAGCGCGTCGCCTCATTGACTGTCCCTTGTTTATCGTGCGCGAGATGTGGATTCACTTCCAGGCTGAAAAAACCATCATTCCCTTCGCTCTCGTCGAACACCGGGCGCAGGATGTCTGCTGCCATTCGGCTGTCCTCTATCGCCAATCCCTCATAAATTTCCTCCGGCGATTTCCCTGCAAGGGCCAATTGCTGTATTTGAACGTCATAGTCACTACTCTCGGTGATCGCCTTTTGAAAAATGGAAGGGTTGGAAGTAACACCCCGCAGACCTCGCAATACGTAGGTCGTTAACCCGCCGGAAGTAATCAGCGCCCGGTCGATATGATCCAGCCAGACAGATTGGCCAACCTCAGCCAATGTATATAATTTGGTCCTACTCATCACTAGCTCCTTTCTATGGGAGGCTCAAATGCACCGTACTTAACTCAAATTGCCCTTTTGAGACGACCATACAATAGCATACAAAATCTAGTAAGAACATGCATCAATATACAAGAGGAGGATACAAATTTGGATATATCTGATTCTGTAAAGAAAACGTCCCGAAGGTTTTTGCGCAAAATAAAGTTGAATCATACAAAAATTCGGGACGGTCAATGCTGGTCTAGCTTCAACGATTGATCCGATTAAAACCCTTTGACGTATAATTACAGCACGGAACGATATGGTCAAACAGCAGGAACATCCGATCAACTTATTGCTGGTGAATGAAACTCGCCTGATAGGGAATATCATTGCAGCGGCACTGGAAGGAGAACCAGATCTCCATGTCCTGGCCTGCGTTACAAACACTGACGATGCATTGCGAGTTGTTCGTGAAAACGATGTAGATGTAGCCTTGGTAAGCACGCGCCTGCCGGATCAGGGCGCCCTCAAACTGACGAATGCCATTACCGAATTCAGGCCTTCCACAAAAGTTTTGGCACTGGGGATGACCGAAGAAAAGCAGCATGTATTACGCTATGTGGAAGCGGGCGCAACCGGCTATGTATTGAAGGATGACTCCTTAGAGGGCTTAATCGAAACGATCCGCGCCGCTCGGGAGGGAGAAGTCTTTATTTCGCCAAAGATCGCCGCAGCCATCATGGAGAGGCTTTCAAATCTGGCGCGCTTGTTTTCTGATGTCGAGAATAGCATTACAGACACAACTCAGTTAACTTCACGTGAGCTTGAAGTCCTTAAATTAATTGGAGAAGGGCAAACCAACCAACAAATTGCTGAACATCTCGTCATCGAAGTGGGGACCGTTAAAAATCACGTCCACAACATTCTGGATAAACTCCATGTCAACAGTCGGGGGGAAGCGGCCGCTTATCTGGCTTTTATTAAGAAATAATTTTGCACGTTCGATCGCGCACCCGACCGCTAGCTGGGCTTCGATCTTTCACGCGTTAGGGATTCTCTTCTGTGTAATCTGTATCCGAATATATACCCCCGCCCTATGACTATGCACATAGAATTTTAACCGGGCTGGTGATATTCTTTTCTGCAAAAGGTTTCGTCAAAAGAGCAAATTCACTATGTCCGCACAAAGGATCATTTTGGTAAACTGTTCGCGCCTCTTGAGTGACATGCTTCATACAATCTTCTCTAAAGAAGATCACCTCGACATGGTACAAGATGCTGGCAACTATCAAGCGTTTCCTTCTGCAATCGAAACCACTGGGGCCGAATGGGTGATCATGTCCCTGCACTCCGATGAAAATATCCCTGGCTGGGTGGATCGTTACATTGCAACACATCCTTCCATAAGATTTCTTGCAATTTTTCTTGGAAGTAACAAAGTCAAACTTAAATCGTTGGAATATGAAGAGGACCTGGAAGACTTATCTTTGTCAGGCTTGATGCGCATACTTGAAGGTCACCCGCAGCGAGCATAACACTCGGCGAATTGGGGATACAGATTTATATCCAAATTTATATCTTTTGATGGATTGAGATAGGCTTTTTGAGTGCCGTATGCTATATGATATTAAGACCATTTATGGAAAGGATGACCGGCGATGAACGGCTTTCGCCTCGGAAAGTTTTTTGGAATTGATCTTCGGATCGACTGGAGCTGGCTACTAATATTCGCTTTGGTTAGTTGGAGCCTAAACTCCATGTTCCGCGAGCTTCATCCTGAGTGGACTGCCTCGGCTCAGTGGAGCCTGGCCCTGGTGGGTGCCTTGCTTTTCTTTATATCCGTGTTAGCACATGAACTGGCCCATTCTGTGGTAGCGAGGGCACGCGGTATTCCCGTTAAAAATATCACTTTGTTTTTGTTTGGTGGCGTCTCTAACATTCAGAAAGAACCGACTTCCCCCATAAGTGAGCTGGTGATCGCCATTGTCGGTCCATTGACTAGCTTCCTGCTGGGTGGAATATTTTTAGCTCTGGGGCTTGGAAGTGTTGCGCTCAGTAATATTTCTCTACCAACTTCCGGGTTACTTTCCCAACTAGGGCCAGTCAATACGATGTTTATGTGGCTGGGCTCCGTGAATATTTTGTTAGGAATATTCAACCTCATCCCTGGCTTCCCATTGGATGGTGGACGAGTCCTGCGGTCCATTTTGTGGGCTGTCACAAAGGATGAGGTTAAAGCAACTCGGTGGGCGTCCATCGTAGGTCAGGGGATTGCGTGGCTGTTGATCCTGGCAGGTATATTCATGTTGTTTGGTGTACAAATCCCGCTACTGGGCAGTGGCATCATCAATGGAGTGTGGATCATATTCATTGGCTGGTTCCTGCAAAACGCAGCTGTTCAAAACTATCAAAAAGCCCTGGTGCAGGATATTTTAGGGAATGTGCCTGTGGAGAGAATCATGAATCCGGATGTACCGGTTGTCTCGGCGGACCTTAAGGTAGACGACCTGGTTGAAACGTATATTATGAAAACAGATAACCAGGCCTTTATGGTTTTCGATGGAGACAGAATGGTCGGCCTGGTAAGTATCGACGATGTACGCAAGTCGTCAAACGAGGAGCGGCAAAATAAGATCGTGAGAGATATCATGACGCCTTCGAAGGAGCTGGTCGTTATTGCCCCAAATGAGAATGCAGCAGAAGCATTGGACCGGTTGCAAAACCGAAGTATTCGTCAATTACCTGTCGTCAACGGAAACAGGATCGTTGGTCTGCTGCGCCGCAAGGATATCCTTCGCTGGCTGGAATTGCAGTCGCAATCAGGATAAAAATATTTCCTGAAGATTGCTCAAGCTGTAACAGAATAGCAAACGAATACAAAAGGAGTGAGAAAACATGAACAACCCAACATCAACTGATACCCAGCAAGAAGTACAGACGGCGCTCATGCAAGATTCCCTTACAGGGGAGTATGGCATCGAAGTGTTGGACAGCAATGGGGTGATTACCTTGAAAGGAGTCGTTCCATCACGTGAGGTGAGTGAGCGTGCAGAAGTGATTGCGCGAGGCATAGACGGAGTTCAAGGTGTGATTAATGAATTGGAACTTGGTCTCTTCTAAGCAAAAGTATCTAAATATAGAAGCCTTCTGCAAAAACAAACCTGCGCTTGTAATCACAAGCGCAGGTATTTATTAAGGTGTAGTTGGTTCTTCTCTTAGGCACCTCAAGAGTGACGAGTCTCGACTATCCCTGGGGGTGATATTCAGGTAAGCGTTCTAATAAACGCGACTCGACGGCAAGGCGAACCTCATCCTCAGTCACACTATCCAACCAATAGGCAGGGATGATCTTTCGCTCTTTCGTCAATAAACCACTTGAAACTACCACATGGGTAACGCGATCATCTTTCGGATCGGTGATCAAGGATTCAATATTCCCAACGTGGTCACCATCTTGTGCGATCACCTTTGAACCTTCTGCCAGGCCAACCGTTCCTTCGGGGATATTTCTCTCTGTCTTTCTTACGTAGAAAGACTGGGGATAAAAGACGGCTGGGTATCTTCCGGCAGCTGTACCCCAATCAGCAGGTGGATACCAATACACGGAGTCCGAAGCTTGTTCGTCCGGCAGCACATAGTGGGTCTCTTCGTAATCTGGAAGTTCACCCAAATGTTCTTTGGAGCCTTGCAAGGCTATACGCTCATCCGTAACAGAGCCGACCAGGTCCATAGGGACGACTTTATCTTCCGTAAAGAGGAATCCCTCTTTGACGACAATATGCGTGACTTCCTTGCTCTTGGGATCCATCACCACGCGATGAAGCGTGCCGATCTTTTCATTATCACTGGAATATACGTCTACTCCACTTTTGAATAACATTTTCTCTTCTCCTTTGTGCATGGAAATTCGTATACTGGCATTAGGATAGGTTAATTATTCTGCCCCAATACCTACATATACGTGGAGGATACGTGTTGCAATATAGTTGTATATCACACTCAAAAAATTATCAATACAGGATTTCCCCCCATTGAGAATGGGTAAACCCGTAGTTTCCTTATTTTCCTATTACCGCCTGGCTGTGTGCACGAAGTGTGGAGAGACGTTGCCGCAACCTGGCTAGAATGGCCTCTCCTTTTTCGATCCGCTCACGCTCTGAACGGACATAACGAACGTATGGCATCACCCCATCTTTCAAACGCGAGACTGCATTTTGAGACTCCTTGGTAAATTGCGTCGTGAGCGTATCAAGCAACCTTGCACGGAGGCTGGTCATCTTTTCCTTATAGCTGTCCTTGGCTTGTTTGCGCTTATAGGGAATCACGAAAATACCAAGGATCGCCAGCGTGCCCGCCGCAAGAATACCTGTAATATCCAGGCTGGTGGAGAGCACCGCCGCGGTGACGATTGTCCCCAGCCCTACCGCGCTTACTTCCAGCAGAGCCGTCTGTGCTACAGCCGTCTCCACATGAGCAGCCAGGTCTCTGGCTTCTTTATCACGATCGTACGTCTCAATAACTCGCTGCACGGTCTTTCCCATGGAATCGATCAATTCGCGGCGGCGGATTTCGCGCGGCTCGATGCCCGCGCCGACAATATGGTCGATGTTGATGGCCTGACGCCGCTGGACATAGGTCATCACACGCTGCCACTCCTGCAAATCTCTTTGCACCAACCAGTCGATCAGACGCTGGACTTGTTCTTCGATCTGCTTCGGGACATCTGCCAGCACCTTCTTCTCGAACTCGGCCCTCACTTTATCGCCGCGCATCAACCCCTGGATGTTGGTCAGGCGCATCGTGTTATCGAAGAAATCGAGACCGCGCTGCTCCAATTTATAAAGGATATTTTCCACTTCTGCGATGCGAGGGGTAAGCTCACTTTTCAAATCGCGCTCGTAATCGCTGATGGTGGTCTCCAGCGCCGCGGCCGTTTTCTGGTCTTCTTTGATATCTTCCGATTGGTCATGGATCGCTCTCCCGGCTTGCGTGACCAGATTCTCTGCAACGCCCAACGGATTGTTGAATTTGAGTCGAAGGCGCTCGGTATCATCGAGTGTGGCCGTGATGTATCGATCCAGGTCGTCGAGGCGGCTGGCCGCGCGTAGGCGTTTACGCTCTTCAGAGTCACTTTCCGAAAGTGAGCGCTGGGCTAACCGGGCTGAAACGGGGAAGAACTCAGGTGTATCTCCCAGCACGTTTGCCGCATGCTTGAGGACAAACGTTTGTATTTCTTTCAATGCAGTTTCACTTTCGACAATATCTGCTTTGTTTAAAACGATAACAACCTTCTTGCCCCAGGCGAGAATCCGCTCAAGGAATTGGCGTTCGCTTTCGGTCAGAGGATGATCGGCCGACGTGGTGAATAGCACCAGGTCACTGCGAGGGACATACTCATTCGTAAGGCGTTCATGATGACGGATGACGGCATTCGTGCCCGGTGTATCCACAATATTCAACTCTTTAAGCAGTGGCAAAGGATACGTATAGATCGCAAAGTTTTCATCCACCAGTTGCTCGGCAATTTTTTCACCCCATTTGACGAGGGTCACGCGCGAGGTAGTGGGCGTGGCTCCTTCCAATAAAACTTTCTCTCCCAATAAGGCATTGACCAGCGCACTCTTGCCTGCATTGAATTCTCCCACGATCACAATAAGAAATAGTTCATCCAGCTGCAGGATGGCTTCCTGCAGGGTATCGAGAGCCTCGCGCGGGACGTCAATCTCAGCCAATGCAAGCCGAATCTCCGACAGCGCTTCCTTCTCTTCGCGCAGGAACTGGGCTTGTTCATCGGTAAGCATGGATTGACGCATATGACTTCCTTTAAAGATAAAACGAATCGAAGTTGAATTATTATACAGTGAATCGAAATGAACTGACGATCATTTCTCCATACAAGCGCATGGTTTTCTCAACGTTGGAAATTTCTTAATCCGAATGACGCGAATTTTTACAGGATTATTTGTGCATTCGACTATCCGCGCAACACCTGCAATGTATCGTTGGTCAACTCTTGGAAGTTAAAGAACTTATCCTTTTTGCCGACTACCCAACAGCCGTCGAAAGAACATGGCAAACAAAAAGCCAAGTAATGAACCCGAGGTTACATCTCCTGGATAATGATCGCCCAGGTAAATGCGCGAAAATGCTACCAGGCTGGCAACCATGTATGTGACACCACTGAAGCGCGGGAATTTACGATTCAACAGCCAGGCCCCGGCGAAGGCTGAGGCAGAATGACCAGATGGAAATGACCATGTACCGGGTTTCTTGCCAATCACAATGGCTTGAATGATCTTAATGAACGGACGTCGTCGTCTAAAATACGCCTTGATCGGAAACTCCACGAGCGCAGTTGTGATCGTAAGTGGCAGTGCTACATCACGCAACATCTCCCTGGTCTTTCGACGCGTGAACAAGGTAGCAATTAATGAAGTGATATACCAGGCTGTGCCTCCGTTGAAAGCCACTGTAAAACCATAGAACAATCTATTCAACAGCCGTGTATGTGGCAGATGATTGACGATAAGAAACAGATTGGCATCCAAAGCATCCAGCGGCTTGAGCCTTTTGAGAACTGCCTCGCGCAGATATTCCCGCTGCTCTGCATTGGCCACTGTTGGAGGCGCGCCCTGTTGTTCGGGATTGAGAACTTCCTGCACAGCTTCGGATACAACCTCACGTTGACGTTTATCTGGTGTGGT
>Ga0081539_10004258_pt1 | contig 16057 bp, 16 predicted proteins | sample TabmetS4T2R2_FD_71023 | JGI IMG/M metagenome (GOLD analysis project Ga0081539, IMG submission 71023) | Tabebuia heterophylla rhizosphere microbial communities from the University of Puerto Rico - S4T2R2 | ecosystem: Host-associated > Plants > Roots > Rhizosphere ...
CTAACCACGATGAAACTCTATTTCGTAGCCGGCGAAGCGAGCGGCGATAACCACGGCGCCGCGCTCATGCGCACGCTCCGGCGCTTGCGACCCGATCTCGAACTGCTCGGCCGGGGTGGACCGCAGATGAAACAAATTGCCGGTGAAAATTTTCGCGATTGGTGCGACAAGGCCGGCGTGGTCGGGCTGTGGGAAGTGATCAAGCGCTACAATTATTTCCGGCGCGAGTTTCGTCGCACGCTCAAGGAAATCGCGCAGGCCAAACCGGACGCCGTCGTCCTGATCGATTACCCGGGATTCAACCTCCGCCTAGCCCGCACCCTGCACGAAGGATCGTTAGGCGGAAAGGTCATTTACTATATCAGCCCGCAGGTCTGGGCCTGGAATCGGAGCCGTCTCCCCCGGATGGCCCGCTGGCTCGACCTCATGCTTTGCATTTTTCCCTTCGAAGCCGACCTCTATGAGCGCTCCGGATTGCGCGCCATCTTCGTGGGCCATCCGATGATCGAAAACTTGGAGGCGAAACGAATCGAGGTGCCGCGCAATCCCCGACTGGTCGGACTTTTCCCGGGGAGCCGCGAGCGCGAAGTGCGGCAATTGATGCCAATTTTTGTGGAAGTGATGCGGAGACTGCACGCCCAACGGCCGGAATTGCGATTCGAGATCGCGGCCGCCTCGCCCGCCCTGGGAAAGAGGATATGGCAGAGTCTTGATCCTGGAGGCGCGGAAGCGCATCCCTGCGAAGAGAAATGCTTCCGCATGTCTAGGGAGTCGTTAGGCGAGGTTGAAGTGCGCCTCGGCCAGGCCGGGGAAATCATGCAGCGAAGCGCGGTTGGGATTGTCGCCTCGGGCACGGCAACGCTCGAAGCGGCCTTTTTTCGCATGCCGTTCGTCCTCGTCTACAGAGTCTCGTTGCCCACCTATCTCGCCGGGCGTCTCCTGATCCAGGTGCCGCATCTTGGAATGCCCAATGTGCTTGCGGGCCGCGAGATTGTTCCGGAATTCATCCAGCACAAAGCCGAGCCGGCGAAGATCGCGCCGGAAGTGTTGCGCCTCCTCGAAGACCACGGCCGACGCGAAGAAATGCTCGGTGATTTCGCGGAGGTCATCGCAAAGTTAGGCAGGGGCGGTGCGGATGAAACCGCCGCCTGGGCGATTCTTGATACCGTGCGGAGCTGATGATGGCGGCCAGGGCCAGGTCGAAACGGCGAATCGACCGTCTTCATCGCGGCGGGATCATCGACCTGCATTTCGATCTTCCGCTTGCACTCTACTGGAACCGCGCGCGGCGCGGGATCATCCGGCGTGATTTTCTTCCGCAGTTTCGAGCGGCCAATGTCTCATTGTTAGGGGCAGCGCTTTATGTCGAGGACGAGCATCTTTCCCACGGTCTCGAGGTCGCGCTCGACCAGGTGGCGCTGCTTCGGGAAGAGATCGAGCGCACGCCGCAGTTGACCCTTTGTTGTTCGTTCGCGGACATCACCCGCGCCCGCGCGACGAAACAAATCGGGATGCTCCTGACGATGGAAGGGGCTGAGCCCTTGGGTGACGATCTTCGGCTGCTCCGGATTTTTTACGACCTCGGGTTGCGGTCCATCTCGCTCACCCACGCACGGAAAAATGCGGCTGGCGCAGGAGGAATTTTCGCCCCGAGCGGATCGCCCCGACGCGGCCTAACGAGTTTCGGACGCGATCTGGTTCGGGAATGCGAGCGACTCGGCATCGTGGTCGATCTCGCCCATATCAATCCGGCGGGCTTCGAGGAAATTCTCCGGCTGACGAAAAAGCCGCCAATTGTTTCGCACACCAACGCGCGGCGATTTTTCGATATCGAGCGCAACATGAGCGACGAACAAATCAAAATGATCGGCCGTCGCGGCGGAGTCATCGGGATCAACGCCATTCTCGTTAGTCCGACGCGGGAGGAGGCGACCCTCGACCGCTACGTTGATCACATCGAACACGTCGCCAGCCTGATCGGGATCGAGGGCGTCGCGATTGGGTTCGATTTCTGCCAGTTCCTCTGGCACCAAATGCCGAAGGCTGTTCGGGACGACCTCGAGAACAAGTTGACGCGCCCGCATTTTATTCCCGAGCTCGACAATCACGCCGACGCCCGCAAGGTCACGCGGAAACTGATCGAGCGCGGATTTACCAACAGCGAGATCGAGAAATTTTTGCGCAAGAATTGGCTCCGGGTCCTGAAGCAGCTGCTGTAGCCGGGGGCGTTGACCCCGGCCGACCCGGTGCGACTCCTGAACGCGCGGAAGCGGCGTCCCTCCGGAAGGACATGCTTCCGCAGGTCCACGCTCGATGTATATTCGATGCACTGCCGTGCAAAAGGAATTGCCTCGAATTCAAAACTACATCGGTGGCCGGTTCGTTAGTCCGATTGGCGGCAAATATCTCGACAACATCGAGCCCGCTACCGGCCAGCCCTACTCGTTAGTCCCGGAGAGTGACGCGCGCGACGTCGAAGCCGCGGTTGAGGCCGCCGAAACCGTATTCCCCGAATGGTCGCGCACTCCGGCCGCGGAACGCTCACGCATTCTCTTGCGCATCGCCGACCTGATCGAGCGCGACCTGGAGAAATTTGCTCGCGCCGAATCGACCGACACCGGCAAGCCGCTCGCGCTCGCGCGCAGTCTCGATATTCCGCGGGCCTCAAGCAATTTTCGCTTTTTCGCCACCGCGATCCTGCACACGGAGAACGAGGCGCATGTTACCGACGGCATCGCTTTCAACTACACCCTGCGCCAGCCGCGCGGCATCGCCGGCCTGATCTCGCCCTGGAATCTCCCGCTCTATTTGTTGAGCTGGAAGATCGCGCCGGCGATCGCAGTCGGAAATACCGCGATCGCGAAGCCAAGCGAGCTGACGCCGATGACCGCATTTCTCCTTTGCGAAGTTTGTCGCGAAGCGGGGTTGCCCGAGGGCGTGCTCAATATTGTCCATGGGACCGGGCCCGAGGTGGGCGCGGCCATAACCGGTCATCCGAAGATCGGCACGATTTCTTTCACCGGCGGTACCGTCACCGGACGCAAGGTGGCGGAAGCGGGCGCGCCGCTCTTCAAGAAAATCTCGCTCGAGTTGGGCGGGAAAAATCCAAACATCATTTTTGCCGACGCCGATTTCGACGCGGCAATCGCCGGGAGCGTGCGCTCTTCTTTCGCCAACCAGGGTCAGGTTTGTCTTTGCGGTTCGCGCGTCTTTGTCGAGCGTGCGAGCTACGAAGAGTTCGTCAGGCGCTTCATCGAGCGAGTGGCGCAATTGAAGCAGGGCGATCCCCTGGACCCGGAGACCGAACAGGGGGCGATCGTTTCAAAGATGCAGCTCGAGAAGGTGAAATATTACGTCGAGTTGGCGAAGGAGGAAGGTGGCAGGATTGCCCTCGGCGGTGAGCGCGGTCCCTCGCCTAACGACCGCTGTCGCGACGGTTATTTTTTCCCCCCGACCGTCATTACTGGGTTGCCTGTCGCCTGCCGGGTTAACCGCGAGGAAATCTTCGGTCCGGTTGTGACGATCACGCCCTTCGAGAGCGAAGAGGAAGTGGTTCGTTATGCGAATGACGTCGATTACGGCCTTTCCTCGAGCGTCTGGACGCAAAACCTCAGCCGCGCCCACCGGATCGCAGAGCAAATCCATGCCGGCACCGTCTGGATCAACTGCTGGCTGGTGCGCGATCTGCGCGTCCCATTCGGCGGGATGAAACAGAGCGGCGTCGGACGCGAGGGTGGGGAGGAAGCGCTGAGATTTTTCACCGAACCGAAGAACGTCTGTATTGCCCGATAGCCATGTGTCGAAATATCAAAACTCTGCATAACTTCGCCCCGCCGGCGACCGAGGAGGAGATTCGCGCTTCCGCGCTCCAGTTTGTGCGCAAGCTGAGCGGGTTCACCCGGCCCTCGAAAGTCAACGAAGCTGCTTTCAACCGAGCAGTCGAGGAAGTAACTCGTGCCGCGCAAACTTTGCTTGGTTCGCTCGTGACGCATGCGCCTCCGCGCGATCGAGAGACCGAGCGAGTCAAGGCGCAGCTTCGGGCCGCGAAGCGTTATCAGGCGGTCAATTGAAAAAGCGGGAAATTTTTGTCCTACGGGCGGCGTCTTGTTCGTTGAGGGAATGAAACTCGAAACATCAGAAAGGAAACCATGAGCACACAAACCTTGGAAAAAGCGCCGAGCGCGAAAGAGAACCAGATTCCGGCCAGCCTTTGCTGGTTTGAGATTCCGGCCGACAACGTCGAGCGGGCGCGCTCGTTTTACAGCCAGCTCTTCGGCTGGAAGATCAAGCCAATGGAAGGCGCGGCCAAACCGTATTGGATCATCGAGACTGCCGGGCCGGACGCCAGCCCGGACGGCGGGATGATGGAACGCCAACACCCGGCGCACGGCATCACCAACTACATCTCGGTTGCGGCCGTAGAGGAAGCGGCCGCTAAAGTGGAAAAGCTTGGCGGCAAGATTTGCATGGGCAAAACGGCCGTGCCGCAGATGGGTTACTTCGTTGTTTGCCAGGACACGGAAAACAACAGTTTCGCCTTGTGGGAGCCTAACGAAAACGCGAAATAAGCCCGCGATTCTAACCGACCACGACAAAGCAAAAAACATCATGAGCACGAAAACGTCCGATTATCTCCTGCTTTTCCGCGGGAACGACTGGAGCGCGCATCTTTCCCCCGAAGAGGTGCAGCGGGTTGTCTCCGACTGGTACGACTGGTTCGAGGGGTTGAAAGCCGAAGGCAAATGCATCGGCGGTCATCCGCTCGAAGATGAAGGGAAAATTGTTTCCGGGCCGAAAGGCAGGACTGTGGCCGACGGTCCTTTCGCCGAATCCAAGGAAGCGATCGGCGGCTACTTTCATCTCCAGGTGGCGGACATGGAGGAAGCGATCTCCGTCGCCCAGAAGTGCCCGGGACTTGATTACGGCGTGACTGTCGAGGTGCGCCCGGTGGCCGAACTCTGCGAGGCGAAACGGCGGGCGGAAGAAGCTCTTGCCCGCGCTGGGCAGGGCGCAACGGTTACCGCCTAACGAGAGCAAGCTGTGAGCGGAGAACGCGCAGCCGTGGCCGGGAGCGAAGTTGCTCGCCTCACCGAACACCTTTTCCGCGAACAGGCGGGGAGGCTCGTCTCGGTTCTCACCGGGATTTTCGGGATCGACCGCTTGCAGTTGGCCGAGGATGTGGTCCAGGAAGCCATGGTGCGCGCCCTGCGCACCTGGCCTTTCCGGGGCATCCCGGAAAATCCGGCTGGCTGGCTCACGCAGACAGCGAAGAATCTCGCGCTTGATGTTATCCGGCGCGAGAAAGTTTTTGAATCGAAGCAGCCGCAGATCGTTGCCTGGCTGGAGCAATGGCCTAACGAATCTGCCACCGGCGAATCGCCCGCCTTCGAAAACGAGCTGCGCGACGGGCGGCTGCGCCTGATGTTCGCCTGTTGTCATCCCCTTTTGCCGCAGGAAGCGCAAAGCGCGCTCGCCCTCAAGACCCTGTGCGGTTTCGGGACGGAGGAAATCGCGAAGGCGTTTCTTACGACCGAGGCTGCGGTCTCGAAACGTCTCACCCGGGCCCGGCAACGCATTCGCGAGCTGGCGATTCCTTTCGCCATTCCCGCCGGAGAAGAATTGGGCCGCCGACTCGAGAGCGTTTTGCAGGTGGTCTATCTTCTCTTCAATGAAGGTTACAAGGCCTCGACCGGCGATCATCTGATTCGCGAGGATCTGTGCCGGGAGGCCATTCGCCTCGGCACCCTGCTCGCCGAACATCCGGCAGGAAATCAACCGCAGACGCACGCCCTTCTCGCCCTCATGTTGTTCAACGGCGCCCGACTCGATGAGCGGACCGACGCCGAGGGCAACATCTTGCGGCTCGAAGAACAGGATCGCGCAAAATGGGACCGGGCGTTGATCGGGCGGGGCATGTTTCATTTGCACAAATCGGCTGAGGGCAACCGTGTCTCAGCCTATCACTTGCAGGCGGCGATCGCGGCCTGTCATTGCGCGGCGACGGATTACAACTCGACCGATTGGTCGCGGATTCTTTCGCTCTACGACCGGCTTCTCGAAGTCGAGCCTTCCCCGGTGGTGGCGTTGAATCGCGCTGTCGCGGTCGCCAAAGTACACGGGCCGAAGGCGGGGATCAAAGCGGTCGAAGCCATTCGCCGGGCTGACCATCTGCGGTCATATCATCTGCTTCATGCCGTGCTCGGGGAGTTTGAAAGAGCGCTGGGCCATTTCGAAATCGCGGCGACGCATTTCAAGCAGGCGCTCAAGTTGACCGGACTCACTTCCGAACAAAATTTTCTTCTGCACAGAATGCGCGACTGCGAAGAGATGAGCCTAACCAGCACAGTGCCGGCGCGGCAAATTATCGCGCGATGAAGTCCGACGTAGAGAGCCAGCGCGCAGCTGAACCGGTGGGCGCGTTTCCGCACGCCAAACGAGTCGGAAACCTTTTGTTCCTTTCCGGCATCGGCCCGCGCGTGCGCGGGAGTAAGGAAATTCCCGGGGTCACGCTCGATGCCGAGCGGAACATCATCAGCTACGACATCGAGAAGCAATGCCACGCCGTGTTCGAAAATGTGCGGCTGGTTCTGGAAGATGCGGGCGCAACCTGGAACGACATCGTCGACGTCAGCGTCTTTTTAATCAACATGCAGAAGGACTTCCCGATCTTTAACCGCATTTATCCGGAATACTTTGCCGGACCCGGGAAGCCCAATCCAACCCGGACGACAGTCGAGGTCGGCGCGCTCCCGACCCCGATCGCCATCGAGCTGAAAGTGGTCGCGGCGCTCAGCTGAGTTCACGCTCGAACTGCGCGATTTCATCCAGCGCGGCCTGGGCCCGGTTGATCGTGCTTCCGATCCAACTGCGCCGCAGTGCGCTCCCGCATTTTCCGGGCGAACGCGACAAGACCAGGAGGCCATAATTCAAGCCGAGGCAGACGAGCGCGGTCGCAATCAGCCAGTAAAGCTTTCGCGGCTCATCGATCCAAAACTCAGCGTCCATCAGGTGCAACAACACCAGCATGACCGGCAGCCAGACGACTGAGCCGGTGAACCCGAACCAGATGCCGGTGCGGATGTGCCAGACGCGCAGATGAGTGAGCTGCTTTTGAATCGCGAGGACGGGCGCGGCGTAATCGATCTGGCGGATCAGCCCCAGGTCGCGAATGGCGAAGAGGATGAACATGATCCCATAAGCTTGGAGAAGAATGCCGCATACCAGAAGGGAAGTATGCCCGACGTGGTTGATCCAGAACCAGCCGGAAAAGCCCGCGATGAGTCCGCCGATGAGGAGTTGCAAGACCTGACCGAGGAGGAGCGGCCGAAATCCAAAGCGAAAGTGTGCCCGTTTGGTTTCCCTCAGCTGATAGAGGGCGAGCGTGTTCTGCCGCTCCAGTTTTTCTCCGAGTTCTTTCCAGGCGAGTTTCAAATCGTCGAGTGTGGCAGGAGTCATATTCGTTAGGTTCGGGTTGTTGCTTCCTGGCGGAAGCGTTCTTTTAAACGGCTTAACTTGGTTGCGACGTTCGTCTCGGTGAGTCCGAGCACGGCGGCGATCTCGCGATAGCTGCACTCGTCGAGATAAAGAAGGAGAAGGGCGCGGTCGAGGGGCTGACATTGCGCAATCATTTGCCGGAGTAAGGCGATTCGTTCTTCCAGCTCTGGCGAGGGGTGGGATGCATCCCTCGGTTCGTGTTTCGTCTCATCAAACTCGACCGTCTCCCGGCCCAGGCGATTTTTGCGGAGGAAGGAAATGGCGACATTGAGCGCGATGCGGTACATCCAAGTCGAGAACGGTCGCTCGGGTGAGTAGCGGGGAAAGGCGCGCCAGAGTTGCAGCGCGATTTCCTGCATGAGATCCAGCCGGTCGGTTGCATTGCGGGAATAGCCGTAGGCGACTTTGCGGATGATTCCCCCGTGTTGCTCGAGCAATCGTTCGAACTCGACTTCTCTCTCTCGAGATGCGCTCATGGCAAGGTTTTGATCGGTGGCTGCGATCATTTGCATTCACCGGAGTGATTCGCGAGCGCGAGCAGAAAATCACAAGAAACTCCAAATCGCGGCGATTGCCCGGGTCTGGAACGTGGCGTAAGCAGAGCGATGGCGACTGCACGGGTCCTGTCCGTCGATCATACCGGGTTCACCGTTTCCAATCTGGAAAGCGCACTCGCCTTCTGGCGCGACGTGCTTGGCTTTGAGCTTTCGCATCGTCCGCATCAGACCGGCTCACTCGCGAGCGAGATCACCGGCGTGCCCGGGGCGGAAATTTCCATCGCCGTGCTGAAAGGTTACGGGCACAAGATCGAGCTGCTGGAATATTCCGCGCCGGAAGATCGCAAGCAGGTGAGGCTCCGGCCTTGCGACGTCGGTTTCGTTCATGTCGCGCTCCTCGTCGATCATCTCGATGGCCTTCTCGCGGCGATCGCAAGATCGGGCTGGCAAGCCGCCGGCGGGCCGCAAACCCTGGTCGCGGGTCCCAACGTCGGCAAACGCGTGGTCTACGTGCGCGATCCCGATGGGACCACGATCGAGTTCATGGAGCGGCCGCTGTAGGCGTGAGCGATTCTTGCGCTGAGAAATGACCAATCACTATTCGAGTGACGAGGAGTTCGCCCGCCGGCAGGATGCGGAGGATTCGTTAGGAAAATTTCGCGATCGTTTTCATCTGCCGCGCGGTCCGGCAGGCGAGCCGCTGATCTACTTTGTCGGCAATTCGCTCGGCCTAATGCCGAAGGCGACGCGGCAAATCGTCGAGCAGGAGATGGAGGACTGGGCTCGACTGGCGGTGGACGGGCACTTCGACGCCGCCACGCCCTGGTATTCCTACCACGAGACTTTGCGGGAACACGCCGCCCGACTGGTGGGGGCCCGGCCTAACGAGGTTGTCTGCATGAACAGCCTGACGGTGAATCTTCACCTGCTCATGGCAACCTTTTATCGCCCGCGCGAGACGCGCCACAAGATCCTGATGGAAGATCCCGCTTTTCCTTCCGATACCTACGCGATCAAGTCGCAGATCGCGCATCACGGTTTTCAGCCTAACGAGTCGCTGCTCCTTGCCCGGCCAAGGGGAGGGGAGTTTACCCTTCGTCAGGAAGAGATCGAAGCCTTGATCGAAAAAGAAGGCGAACAGATCGCGCTCGTCCTCTTTGCCGGGGTGAATTTTTTTACCGGGCAGTGGTTTGACCTGGAAAGACTAACGACCGTGGCGCAAAGTCGCGGCTGCGTCGTCGGGATCGATCTCGCGCACGCGGTCGGCAATGTGCCGCTGCGCTTGCACGACTGGAAGATCGATTTCGCGGTCTGGTGTTCCTACAAGTATCTCAACTCCGGCCCTGGTGCGGTCGCGGGCGCTTTCGTCCATGAGCGGCACGCGACCAATCGCACGTTGCCGCGCCTCGCCGGCTGGTGGGGGAATGATCCCGCGACGCGTTTCCGGATGCAGCTCGAACCGGAATTCATCCCGCTACCATCGGCCGATGCCTGGCAGGTGAGCAACCCGCCCATTCTCGCGATGGCGCCATTGCGGAGTTCGTTTGCGATCTTTGATGAAGCGGGCGGAATGGAACCGTTGCGTGAGAAGTCGCGCCGGCTCACCGGTTATCTTGAATTCCTCCTCGACCGAATTCCATCGCGCCTCTTCAGCGTCATCACTCCGCGCTCCGCCGAGGCACGCGGCTGCCAGTTATCGATCCTGGTGCACGAGCATCCCAAAGAGTTGTTCCACAAGCTGGAAGCCGCCGGGGTGAAGACCGATTTTCGCGAGCCGAATGTGATCCGGGTCGCGCCCACGCCTTTGTACAATACCTTTCATGAGGTGTGGCGCTTCGCGCGAATTCTCGCCGAGCATCGTTAGGCAAAGATCACCCGCGTTCCCGCGTGACGGATTGCAGCCGGGGAGATTGTCTCTGGCCCCTAGTTCAATAGCTCCTTCACGCAACTGATGAGCCCGGAAATCGGAAACGGCTTGAGGAGGAATTTGACCTCGCGCTCGATCAGGAACTGGCGAATCGCCGGGTCGGTTGCGTAGCCGGTGATGAAGATGAAGCGGTCGGCCAGGGTGGGGCGAATTTCCTGCGCCTGAAGATAAAGCTCGTCTCCGCGCAATCGCGGCATTTTCAGGTCGCAGATGACTGCGTCATAATCGTGGGCCCTGATTTTGAGGAGGGCCTCTTCGCCATCAAAAGCCAGGTCGACCAGGAAATTTTCGTCGGCCAGAATCCATTGCAGAGCGGTGGCCAGTTGCTGATCGTCATCGACCAGGAGGATCGCCTTTAATTCAAAGGTCTTACTGCCTTCCGGGCTGCTGCCGGAGTCTGAGAGTTCGCCCATGCCGTTCGTGCTCTAGCAGTCGCAATGCCAGCGGTCGATTGTAGCCAACTCGGTCTACCTGTCACCCATCCGATCAAATCCCAGCGTTCATGAACTTTTAGCTGGTAGTTGGCAGTTTCAGAAAACAATCGCGGCCGATTCCGACCAACTGCGATCGGCTGCCAGGTGCGAGCATCGTAGGAAGCCACGATATCAGTGAGGCGGATTCCCCTGTCATCGGCCGCCGACCTTGCATTGGCGCTGCTTCACACGGAACCTTGGTTTATGAAGAACGAAACAGCGACCGGCGTTCAGGAATTTTCGCGGCGCAGATTTGTCGGGCTTACCCTGGGAGGTGCGGCGGCGGTGCTCGCCAGTGGCCCCAACATCATGAGAGGCGGAGCGCCCGGGCAAAAGCCTTCCACGTTCCGAATCGGAGGCGATCTCGAGGTGAACCGGCTCGGGTTCGGTGCCATGCGCCTAACAGGGGATGGCATTTGGGGCTGGCCGAAAGACCGCGAGGAAGCGAAGAAAGTCCTGCGGCGCGCGATCGCGCTGGGAGTTAACCTGATCGACACGGCCGACGCCTACGGACCCGAGACGAACGAACTGCTGATCGCGGAGGCGCTTTATCCTTACCCGAAAGGTCTGGTGATCGCGACGAAGGGAGGCAATACGCGGCCGGGACCGGGGCGATGGGTCCCGGATGGGCGACCGGACTATCTCAAGAAATGCGTCGATAGCAGCCTCAAGCGGTTGCGCCTGGAACGGATCGACCTTTATCAATTGCATCGGGTGGACCCGAAGGTACCAATGGAAGAATCGTTAGGGGCGATTAAGGAGATGCGTGACGCCGGGAAAATTCGCCATGTCGGCTTGTCGGAGGTGGGGCCGGAGGAAATCGCGCGGGCGCGCAAGGTTTTGCCGATCGCAACGGTGCAAAATCGCTACAACATAAGAGACCGCCAGTGGGATAACACCCTGGCTTATTGCGAAAAGGAGAATCTCGGTTTCATGCCATGGCGGCCGGTGGGGGGCGGCGGTGGCTCATTGGAGACGAGCGCTGTGGAAAGAGTGGCAAAGGCTCACGGGGCGAGTGTGTATCAGATCGGGCTCGCGTGGTTACTCGCGCGCTCGTCCGTGATGCTGCCCATCCCGGGCACGTCGTCGGTTGCTCACCTGGAGGAAAACATCGCGGCGGCGAAGCTGAAACTCACTCCGGAGGAGATGGGAGAGCTTTCGTAAAGCTAAGGGCGAAAAGCCCAGTCAAGAGGAACGCTTCAACCAAGAACCCAGGCGCGAACGCGCCCTACTTCTTCTCCAGGAGATGAAGATACGTTTCATAGCCTTCCTTCTCCATGTCTTCCTTCGCGACAAAATGAAGAGCCGCCGATTGGATGGAGTAACGCCGGCCAGTGGGCGATTTCGGATCGCCGAAGAGATGACCAAGATGGGCGTCGCTTCGTTTGGAGCGCACCTCGATCCGCTCCATGCCCCCAGACTTATCCGGTTTCTCAATTACCAGATCGTATGAGATTGGTTTGCTGAAGGCCGGCAGCCCGAGACCGCTCTCGTATTTGTCGAGCGAAGTGAACAGCGGGCGCCCGTCAATCACGTCGACATAAATCCCGGCGCGTTCGTTGTTCCAATATTCGTTCTGAAAGGGGGTCTCGCTCCCGTTGCGCCGGACGACGTTGTATTGCTCGGGTTTGAGGCGATCCTGCAGGAGGGCGTCGGTCGGGATCGGCCGGTCCGGATCGAACCCGTGTGTCGCGCTCTTTTCCTTTTGCCAGAGAATGAAAAAGTAGATCGCCAGGGAGGTGAGCATGACTGCGACCGCGATCGCGACGTAACTGCTGACGGTCGATTTTTCCTCGCTCGTGATGCGGTAGGCGATGGAGGTGGACTTGTCCCGTTCGTCACTCATTTGCGTCGGATCAGAGAGTAGAACTCTCTGTGGTCCCATTTCAAATAGCGGAAAGCGGGCGAAGCGGTCAAAACTAAAAATGCGAGATTTTCCGGCGACGCTTCGTCGACACCGGGCGGGGACAACACCGGGTGTCCAACCTCAGCGCCCACGACAGGGCACGGCGACGATCGCGGTCGGTCTCAGATCGGCGGCATCCTTGATCGTGCCGTCGGGTCGATAATGCCCGACGTAGGAGTTGGCAATCACGTTCAATGCGTCGTGGGCGAGCGCGCCAGTCGTCGGCTCGCTGAACTGCGGATGATGCGAGGACTGCAGGACCTGCACCCCACTGATGCGCGTGCCCTGCTCGGCCAGTGCGATCCGAATCACGCGCCCGGGGTTGGTTACGTTCTGGATGCCGAGAAGATCACCTTGGTGCGAGTAAAGTCCATCACAGCCTCCGGTCACCACATCATCCGGTTGGGCCAACCGCGTCGGTTCGCCGGTCGAAGTGTCTATTCGCGCGATGCCGGTAGAGATGGCGACGTAGAGCTTGCCCTCGGCGGACATGGTGATTCCATTCGCGCCTCGCAGTGCGCCGGCCGCACCAAAAAGCGTGAGGACCCTGGCTTCTGGTTTTTTCCGGAAAAGGCTGCCGGCAAACGAATCAGTCGCATACACGGTTCCGTCGGGTGCAACCGCGAGATCGTTGAGCTGCATCGCTTCCGGGGCGGGATAACGCGTGAGGAGCCGATCATTTTTCAGATCATAACTCACCACTTCGTTGTGCCGCGACCTTTCCGCGGCTTCCTCAAAGCCATTGGTCACAACCGCGTAGAGTCGGTCGCCGCTACCACTTACGGTAAGCCCAAGCACTACCCCATCGAGCTTGTCCTCAGGCTTCGAGAAATCTTTTGTTCCCTCCCCTTTGCCGCCAGTGACGATGATCTTCCGCTGCGCGATGCTGCCGAGAAAGAAACGATCTTTCTTTGCATCATAAGCAATTCCTTCCGGGATAAGTTTCGGGTCGGTCAAACGGAAGGCGACGGGCGCGGTCCCGGTGCGCTCTTCCTCCGCTGCGAGTTCCTGGCGGATGGCCGCAAATTCAGGATCATCCCAGACCGAATCGAAGCCAAGGTCACGCACCGGAACAATCCCAAAGTGGTGTCCCTGAAGACTGCGAAGAAGCTGAAATGCCTTCGCGCGCTCGCCCAGTCGGAGACGGACTAGCGATTCATAGAACACGAGCAACCCGTCATTTGGTCGTTCCTTGCGCGCAGCTTCGGTACGTTCAAGGCTACGCCGAGCTGCGGCCTTGGCGTCTTCGGCTGCCTGCGCCAGAGTCACGGCGAAAAACAAAAGGGTCATAGCCAACGCAGCGATCCAGATCGGGCCGCTCGTGAGGTTGGAAGCGCTAGGCATGCGGCTTTGCATGGGACAAACTGAAAAGGATCGAACGAATTGCAATCGCGTCAGCAACGGAAAGAGGGGCTCGACTTTTCGCCGGCCCGTTTACAATTCGTCATGCCTGCAAGAGCACGGTGTCCATGGGCTGCGACCGAGCCCTCCATTACTTATCACGATCTGGAATGGGGCGTGCCGGTGCACGACGATCGGGGGCTCTTTGAGTTCCTGATTCTGGAAGGAGCGCAGGCCGGGTTGAGCTGGACGACCATCTTGAAGAAGCGGGAGAATTACCGGGCCGCTTTCGATAATTTTGAGGCTGGCAAGATCGCCCGTTTTGGCGCACGTGAGGTGAAGCGGCTGCTCGCGGATTCCGGGATTGTGCGCAACCGGCTCAAGATCGCCGCTACGATCGCGAACGCCAAAGCAGTCGTGGAGTTACAAAAGGAGATGACGTTCAATCGTTATCTCTGGGGCTTTGTTGGCGGCAAACCGATGCAGAATCGCTGGCGCAGCATGAAACAAGTGCCGGCGCGGACGAAGGAATCAGACGCGATGAGTCGCGATCTGGCCCGGCGTGGATTCAAGTTTGTCGGCAGCACCATCTGCTATTCCTTGATGCAGGCGACCGGAATGGTGAACGATCACCTAGTGAGCTGTCCGCGACACCGGGAAGTCTCAAAGTTACTCTGACTCAGTACATCCTATGAATAACAAGTCATTGCCGACGTCGGAGGCGAGTTTGATACCGGCTTTGGCTTCTGGAATTGCAAAGTCCTCCTCACCGCCGTGGAGCTCGGTCTTTGCACCATTCTTGTCCAGCGGAGCTTGGCCCGCGGGAGATGTCGGCTTCCAAGCTTTCGAGATTATCCAGCTGGCCGGCCCTTCCAGCGCCGCCGTTGCTTATAAATAGCGCCCTCAATGGCGCGCCGCTGAACCAAGCAAAATAAACCGCGGACGACGGGGACGGGCTTCGGATCGAAGACAAGATTTCTTGGAACTGACTTTCTTGATCAGTGTTATCCGTGCAGTCGGTGGTTTGTAATCTCTGGAGCTACTCCAGGTATATCCTATTGTCGTTATGCTGGCTCGCCTTGGCCGGTCCACTCGATCGCCGCCATGCAGACGTCGTCATGAAACTCCCGTGAACCGGTGAAAGCCTGCGCCTTCGCGAGGATGACCCGGAGTAACTCTGGAGTCGGTCTTTGCAGGTTTTCGCGCACCGTCTCCTTCAATCCAGTCAGGCCCCAATCCTTCCCGCTTGCATCTTCCGCCTCGATGATCCCGTCGGTAAAAAGCAGCACGAGATCGCCCGGGGATAACTGGCTCGTAAAGGTGCCAAAGCGGGCCCCGGCTAAAAGCCCAAGCGCGGGACCGGCCGCTTCTTTCGCGCCGCCGGTAGAGCCGACTTCACCGGCGCGCCGCCGCGCGTGCAATGGCAGGTGATGCCCGGCCCGGGCATGGCGCATCGTCCCAGCTTCGCATTCAAACACACAGTAGAGGGCAGTGACAAAGAGGACCGTGCCGGTCTGTTTGAGGATCGCGGTTAGCTCACGGTTGAGATGAGTCATGAGAAGGCCGGGGTCCGGCAGGTTGGCGCCTTCGGCTGCAATCAAAGCGCGCAGCATCGCAGTGATGAGCGCGGAACGGACCCCATGCCCCATCACATCACAGATAAAGACACCCGCCTCGCGATCGGAGATGCGTTCGACGTGGAAAAAATCGCCACTCATCATTCTGGCTGGTTGGTAGAGATGGTCGAAACGCAGCCGCGCGCTCTCGATCGTGGCGTCGGCGGGAAATAACGGATATTCCTTTGGCAGGAGCGCTTCCTGCAGTTCCATCGCCATGAGCAGGTCGGTTTCCATCTGCTCATTGCGAGCCCGAATCTCGCGCTCCTTGGTTTCCAGCTCGACGATGTTTCCGCGGAGGATGGCGTTTTGGACCTTGAACAGCGTCTCGGTGGCAATCAGCCCGACGAGATCCCCGCTCTCATCGACCAGGAGGACGTCGTCGTAGAAGTGTTCCGTCTCGCGGGCGAAAACGGTTTCGAGCACCACCCCGATCGGGTCCCCAACGGTGATCCGGATTTCGCTTTGTCGAAGATGTTTCCGGATCGGATTGCGGGCGAAAAGGGAGAACCCGTAACGGCCGCCGAGCAACGCGCTCAGCTCGTGGCGCGAACACATCCCAGCCAGCTTGCCTTCTTCGAGAACCGCGAGGAACTCTACGTTCGCCCCGGTAAAGGCGCGGGCAACATCTTCGGTCCGCGTGCTGGCCTCGGCCGTAAAACTGTGACTAACGAGTTGGCGCAGATCGACTTCGTCCGCCCGCAGGAAGCCCTGGCCGAGCTTCAGGATAAAGGGCGGAGTCGGCGCCGGCGGCACTTCATCGGCAGGATGAGTGCGCGTTTCCATGATTCCGGTTTTATCAG
>Ga0081539_10004259_pt1 | contig 16056 bp, 16 predicted proteins | sample TabmetS4T2R2_FD_71023 | JGI IMG/M metagenome (GOLD analysis project Ga0081539, IMG submission 71023) | Tabebuia heterophylla rhizosphere microbial communities from the University of Puerto Rico - S4T2R2 | ecosystem: Host-associated > Plants > Roots > Rhizosphere ...
GTGGCCATCTTCAGCTCCTGCGGTGAAACGCTGCGATCGGAGCCGCGATTCAACGAGTTCGGCTCGAGCACTTCCTGCGCGAAATGCATCAGCTCGAGGATGAGGAAAAGCCCGTCCGGCTTGACCGCCGCGAGATACTCCCGTTTTTGAATCGCCACTTTGGCGACGCCAATCCGACCGGACGAGGTGAGCGCCTTATGGAGAAGCGCGTACGCTTTCTCCCCGCCTTTCTGCGGTTCGAGGAAGTAGGGTTTGTAGAAGAACTTGGGATTGATCTGCGTTTGCTCGACGAAGTCGGTAATCTCGATCGAGTGAGTCGATTCGATCTGCACCCTTTCAAAATCGTCGTCGGTCAGGGTGACCCATTTGCCCTTTTCGTACTCGAAGCCCTTCACAATTTGATCGGCCGGGACTTCCTTCTGGTCGGCCTCGGCTACTTTCTTGTAGCGAATCGGGCTCAGGTCGGAGGCCCGAAGCTGGCGGAAACTGATCTTCTCCTCCTTGGTCGCCGGATAAACCGAAACCGGGATATAGACGAGGCCGAAGTTGATGCTGCCCTTCCAGATCGCGCGCATAGTTGCAAACCGTCAGCTAATACCGGGCCAGGTGTCAAGCCTAACGATTCCAGAGCCTTGCCTGACCGGCGGGGCTGTGGTTGATGAGGAAGATGGCAAACCCGAAGTCACGGATCGCGATTGTGGGGGCTGGCGGTCGCCTCGGCGCGGCTCTCACGCGCATTTACGGCGAAAGTCATGAGGTGATCGACTTCACCCATGCGCAGCTCGACCTGGCCGATGCGGAGCGACTACGCACAACTCTCGCAGCCTCCTCTTTCGACGTCCTGATCAACGCCGCTGCCCTAACGAATGTAGATTATTGCGAAGGTCATCGGGCCGAGGCAATGCGTTTGAACGCCGAGGCGCCGCGCGAGCTGGCGGAGATTTGCCGGCGACGGGATGCCCGCTTCATCCATGTCAGCACCGATTATGTTTTCGACGGGGAAAAACGCACTCCCTATCTCGAGGAGGAGGCCGCTCAGCCGATCAGCGTCTACGGCGAGTCGAAAAGGGCCGGCGAAATGCAGGTCCTGGAGGCGAACGATCGCGCGCTCGTCATCCGGGTCTCCTGGGTGTTCGGACCGGACCGGCCGAGTTTTGTCGATGCCCTCCTGAAGCGCGCGCGCGAGGAGGAAACGGTGGCGGCAGTGGCGGACAAATTTTCCACGCCCACTTACACCCCCGACGTCGCGGAGCGGCTTCGACCGCTTCTCGCCGACGAATCGATTGGCGGTCTTCTCCACCTTGCCAATCGTGGGACATGCAGCTGGCAGGAGTACGCGCAATGGGCCCTGGACTGTTGTCATCGCCTCGGCGTTCCAATGAAAGCGAGAACGGTCGGCGCGGTTTCGTTAGGGGAGATGAAGCATTTCGTCGCCCGCCGGCCGGTTTACACGGTGCTGGCCACAGAAAAGTACCAGCGACTGATGGGGACGACGCCGCGGGACTGGCATGAGGCGGTCGCGCAATACGTCCGCGATCACTACCGCACCTAACGAGGCGAAGGGTTTCTTCTTCGGTCCCGGGCGAGGGAGTGGCCTTAGCCTTGGTTTGTTCTGAGCAAAACAACCGCCTTCCAATTGCCGCCGGGGCGATTGACAAGGAGATGGGGCTGGCGTTTTATCGCGCGCAGATGAGGAAAATTTTTCTCGCTTCCGCCCTCGGCATTCTCGCATTGACAGCACCGGCGCGCGCCGGAGTCGAGCAGATGGCGGAGATTCCAACCAGACGCGAGGCGGAAGAACGCTTTGCCGCTGGGAGGAAGGAATTTGAAGCGGTGACTGGCGCTTTCTTTTTCTTCGACACGACGCAGAACAACCGCCCGTCGGTGGATTACGCGCTCGAGACTCTGCGCCTCGGGGTGATGCTGAACGATCCCTGGCAGCTCGGTCTGTTCAGCGGCAATTTCGAATTAATGGGAGAGATTTTCGCGGGGCCGGTGGTCGAGGGGCCGGGCGATGTCCTGGCCGGGGCGAGCCTCGTCTTCCGTTATAATTTTGTTCAACCGCATGCCCGCGTCATTCCTTACATGCAAATCGCGGCCGGCGGCGTCTATACCAACATCGGCGAAAAAGAGTCGCGCGGGCTGATCAGTTTGCCGGTCGAGTTCAATCTCCAAGGGGCAATCGGGACCCGCATTTTGCTCGACGACCGGTGGTCGCTCATTCTCGAAGGCGACTATCGCCACATCTCCAATGCGAAAATCAAGGAACCGAATTTCGGGATCGATTCCGTTGGCGGAAACGTTGGTTTTGGCTTCTCTTTTTAATTGCGCAGCTTATGAAAACCCGACTCACACTTCTTAGCCTTGGCCTGCTTTGGGCCGGGCTTCTTTCCACCCGGGCGGCACTGACCTGGGAGAAGACGGATGTCGCCCTGCATCCCTCGATTAGCGACAAAACGGCGGTCGCGCATTTCAAATACAAGAATACGGGCGACAAGCCGGTCAAAATCACCTCAGTGCACGCTTCCTGCGGCTGCACGACGGCCGCCCTGGCCAAGGACGTGGTTGAACCCAACGAAAGCGGGGAAATCGTCGCGACATTCAATATCGGCGGCCGGACCGGCGTCCAGAGCAAGACCATCACGGTCATGACCGACGACCAGCCTGATCACCCGACGGTTCTGAAATTGACGGCAAACATCCCGCGCCTCCTCGAGATCAAACCGACTTTCCTTTCCTGGTCGGCTAACGATGTGCTCAACCCCAAAACGATCACGGTCGATGTGGCCAAGGATTATCCCGTGACCAAGCTCGATGTCACTTCCAGCGATAAATCGATCGCGACGGAAGTGAAACCGGTGCCGGAAAAAAAGGAATTTCAGATCGTGGTGAAACCGACCGAGAGCGGCCGGCCGATCAACGCCGCGCTGGTGATCAAAGCGGATTATCCGAAAGATCAACCCACACCGTTCTACGCCCATCTGCGGATCGACAGCCGGGCGACGATGCCGAAATAAGCCGTGCGCGTTTCGTTAGGCCGGCAGGTTCTTTTGCTCATCGGCCTGGCCTTTCTCCCGGCCATCGGGCAGGCGATCTATTATCGGGAAAATGTCTCCTGGAATGAGCCGCCGACCGATTCCGCGCCCGTTAGTCTCGCCGTCGCGCAAAGTTGGGGCGAGGGAGTGCTCTGGCTCGATGCGCGCCCCGAGGCCGATTACGCCCGGCGCCATATCCCCGGCGCGCTTCCCTTAAATGAAGACTCTTGGGACGAACACCTGCGCATGATGCTGACCGCGTGGTCGCCGGAGCGGAAGCTGGTGGTCTATTGCAGCCGGCAAACCTGCAACGCCAGTCACGAAGTCGCCGAGCGTCTGCGGAAAGAAGTCGGCCTGAGCAATGTTTACGTCCTGGAGGGTGGCTGGGAAGAATGGGAGAAGCAGCAGAAGTAACGATCGCGGCACCGCTCCGTGCTGGGCGGCTGGTTTTCGTGAGGCGAGCGCTCGCCATCCTGGCCGGAGCCGTTTTCATCTATGCCGGCGCGCTGAAGCTGCGCGACCCGGTTGCCTTTGCCTCCGACGTCACCAACTACCAGATCATTCCCTGGGCGGCGGCGGTGCGACTCGCCTTTTATCTGCCGTGGCTGGAATTGGTTTGCGGTCTGGCCCTGGTTTTCAATCGTCTCGTGCAAGGCGCTCTCCTGCTCACCGGAGGGCTGATGGTGATCTTCATCGGCGCGTCAATCAGTGCGCGGGTGCGCGGGATCGACATTTCCTGCGGTTGTTTCGGGAGCGCCAGCGACAAACTCGGTTTTACCTGGCACCTGGTGCTCGATTTCCTTCTGCTCGGGGTGCTGGTCGCCCTCTGGTTCTGGCCGCGGCCGGCGGAGGAATAGTTAGTCGTTAGGCAAGAGTGGGCCGCACGAAGAGGGCCCGCAGCTCTCCGGCCGGATCGAGTTCCACTTCCTCGATGGTAAAGGTCGTTCCCGATTCGCCCGGGCGATTGCGCAACCAGACCTCGCGCCCGTGGCCCTCGAGGAGGATCGTGCAAACTTCAAACTGGTTGGACAATTCGATTGCGTTCAAACGGAAGGGCGCAGTCAGTTGGACGCGCATGGAACGTTCCGGCGCGGCTTTAAGCTCGAGATTGTGTTGCGAGGGCTCGATCTGAATCCGCCCGATCGCGAAGGAGCTCGCTGCCGCCGGCAAGGGAACCGGCTGGCGCGTGGGGACGAGCCGGAGAGAGTGGATGGTTCTATCGCGCGCCAGTTCCACCGCGCCAAGCTGAAATCCGGCATCGAACCGTATCCCATCTGCCATTTCGATCGCGGCGAAACGGCTGATCGGTTCCAGGCGCGCCGAAGCGGTGCGCAGAGTCGCGGTCAAATTGAGCGTGACCACGTCGAAGGGGATCGTGACAAAAATGGTCGTCCCCCTAGCGAACAAGTCCGTTGCCCCAGTGCTCCTCGCCGCAGCCGGGGAAGTCGCTGCGGCAGGAATCTCGCTCGCTGGTGGCGACGCGGGCACCTCGGGCACAGCGGACGGCGCCACGGCTGGCGACGGTGGCGGAGGCGGCAGGTCAGCGGATTCGGAAACGGGAGATTCACCGTTGGCTGCAGATCCGTCTCCCCCCGGGGTGTGCCCGTTAGGCAAAGGCGCCGAGCTTTCCGGCGCAGGAGCGGTCTTGGGCGCGACTTTCGTGGCGGGCGTGGGCGCCGGCAATGGACCAGCCGTGAGCGCGTTCTCGACTGCCTTGACCAAGGCTCCGGAGAGGAATGGCTTGGGCAAGGTCGCAACTACATTTCCATACTCCTCCGCGGTCCGGGCCAGTTCGGTTGGATGGCCCGACATCATGAGCACGGGAATTCGGCCAGTCGCTTCGTTCTCGAGCAACGCCTGGCAAATCTTGTTCCCGGTTGTGTCGGTGAGGCTGTAGTCGAGAAGAATCAAGTCGGGCGGCTCACTCGTCGCCAGGCGCAGACCTTCTCCGCCGCTCAGTGCCGTTGTGATGCGGAAGCCGGGGTCGGCTTGGGCAAGAACCTCGGCCACGAAAATGAGCAACAACTCCGTATCGTCGATCACGAGGATCTTCTTTCCGGTCCGGGGAGGTTCCGCAGTTAGCCGCTCAGCGGCGCTTGGCTGCGTTTGCGGCTCGCCGGCCTCGAGTTCGCGCAGCATTGGCAGAAGCAGCTCCGGCCAGTTGGCGTCGATCGTCCGCGGAAAAGCCGCCGGAAGCTCGGTCTCACTGATTCGGTCAAGCGGCCAGCCGGCCATTTCTCGAAGCGCTTCTTCGCCGTGGCCTGTCTCGGTCGCGGCGTGAACGATTTCTCCTTTCTGGAAGTGGATGACGCCTGAGCCAGCGGCCGAATCGAGCCGCAGAACTGTCGAGCCGAGGGTGAGGCATTTTACCTCCGCCAGATCGAGAAGGTTGAGCCGGCGCAAGGTTCGACGACTGGTCGATGCACCATTGCGCGGCCTGACCAGTGACTGCACCGCGACGCCAAACTCCGCCAGATCGAACGGCTTCTCGAACAAATGAATCGCACCGGCCGTTTCCTGCTCCCCTCGCAGTTGCGCGGAAACCCCCGGGGCGATCAGGAGAAGGCGCGCGCCGGGATAACGGGCGCTGATCGCGCGCAGGAAATCGATTTCGCCCCCAGGCGGCGGATCAATATCGAGCACGAACAGCTCAGGACGAAGGGTGGCGGCGAACTTCTCCGCCTCGGCAAAATCGTGCGCCACTTTCACGACGTGGAGCGGGGCAAATTTGCGCAAAGCGGAGGAGATCGCCACTCCCAGCGCGTGGTATTCCTCAATCAGCAGAATGCCACGCGGAAGGTTCTCCTCGGATTCGATCGATTGCGACTCGGACACGTCAGGCAGGGTGCCGGATGAGGACAGGAAATGCGTGGCGCATCCCACCAGCATGACACAATGGGGGCGGGACCTGTCAGCTAAATGTTAGGCCAAAGCCACTTTTTTATTCGTAACGGAGGGCCTCGATCGGATCGAGAGAGGCCGCCCGGTAGGCCGGGTAAAGGCCAAAACCGATCCCGATCCCCGAGCAAACGATCAGCCCGGCCAGGGCCCAGCCGAAGGGAAAAATCAGGTTCACCTTCAGCCAAAGGGCGAGTAGATCGCCCCCGACCACGCCAAGAATGATTCCCAGCAGCCCGCCCGCTTCAGAGATGAAAACCGCTTCGGCGAGAAATTGCCGCAGAATGTCGCGCTTGCGCGCCCCGATCGATTTGCGCACCCCGATTTCCTTCGTCCGCTCGGTCACGCTCACGAGCATGATGTTCATGATCCCGATCCCGGCGGCGAGCAGCGCAATGGTGCTGACGACAAAGGCACCGATCCGGATCACGCCTGCGATCGAGACAAAGGCGCTCTTCAGCGAGTCGTTGGTGTAGATTTCGAAGTCGTTAGGCTGCTCCGCTCGCAGGCCGCGCGCGATTCGCATCGCCCCGACCCCGCGATCGAAGGTGCGGTTGTAATCCATCTGCGAGAACGACTGGGTCGCGACGTTGATCGTGCGGTTGGCCGAGCCGAAATCTTCGAAGTAACGGGTGATAGGCAGCGCGGCGATATCGTCCTGGCTCTGGCCAAAGGCGCTGCCGCGTTCTCCCATCACGCCGATTACCGTGTAGGTGTGCCCGGCCAGCTTGATCACCCGGCCGATAGGCGATTCGTGCGGGAAGAGCCGCTGCTCGATTTCGCGTCCGATCACCACGACCCGGCGGCTGAGGGCGACATCTTCGTCATTTAAATTGCGACCATAGGCGAGAGTGTAGGCATTGGCCGCAAGAAAACTCTTGTTCGTCCCGACGACGGTTAGGCTCGGGGTGGTTTTAACCCCGTTGTAAACCGCTTGCTTTCCAAAATCGAAAACCTTCAGGCAGACCTCGGCGGCGTAAGGCTCCATCAGCTCGGCATATCGTTGGGCCTGGCGGTAATTGATGTCGCGCCGGTTATCGTATTTCTCCGCGCCTTTGCCGCCGGCGTTCACCGTCACGGGGTATTTGGCAAATTGGAAAATGTTCGAGCCAAAAAGGGTCAGCCCGCTCTCGATCGAGCGTTGCATTGCGCCGATCGCGGTCATCACGGAGATGACGGAAAACACGCCAATCGTAATGCCGAGCATGGTGAGAGCGGAGCGAAGCTTGTTCGCCCCCACCGCCGCCAGGGCCATGGTCAGGATCTCACGAAACTGCATACGGAAAATCCGAAGTTCGAATATCGGGCGACACCAAATTCGAAATCCGGATATCGAAATTCGAAACAAATTCGAAATTCAAATGCTTCAAATCCGAAATCATTACTCGTCGCATTTTCGCAAAATCGCGCCGAAAATTTTCATTAATTCCGTTGCTTCTCGCAGCAGACGATCGCGCTCCGATTCTGTTCTTAGCTCAGGATCGACCAGCCGAAGCCAGTAGCAGCTTTCCTTCGATTCGCGGCGGCAGGTCCGAATCTTCATGGCGAAATCCTTCCTTCCCAGGGCTTCGTTGGCTTCGATGTAATTCGCGCCAATCGATCCCGAGGCACGAATGAGTTGCTTCGCGTCTTCGCCGTTACCGGGGGTCTTTGGAAGTTTCTTGACGAAACTTCGAATCGCCTTTGCGAAAGCAAACGTCCGATCTTCGAGATCATACCGTTTTGAATTTCCGTCATTCATGATTCGAATTTGTTTCGGATTTCGATATTCGGATTTCGGACTTTACTCGTACCTGAGTGCCGTGACCGGATCGAGCCGCGACGCACTCCAGGCCGGCGCGATACCCGATACGAGCCCAGTGAGCACCGATACCACCATGCTCGCGATGACCAGGCCTAACGAAAAACGAATCGGAAAAGAGGGAAAGGCTTTCGCCATCCCAAAACACATCAGGTAGGCCAGGATCAGCCCGATCAGACCGCCCACCACGCAAAGCGCAGTCGACTCAATCAGGAATTGCAGGAGAATCGTGCGACGCCGGGCGCCCAACGCTTTGCGGGTCCCGATTTCTTTGGTCCGCTCTTTCACGCTCACGAAGGTGATGTTCATGATCCCGATCGCGCCGACAAAGAGCGAGAGCCCGGTGATGAAGAGCCCGGCGATCGCGATCGTCGCTTTCACGCCGTCAAGCGTGCTTTTGAATGCCTGTTGCTCGTTGATATTAAAATCGTCCCGCTTTTCCGGCGGAAGCCCCCGCAGCCGGCGCATGATCCCGGTCAGCTCGTCGCGGGCGTCGAGCATGTGGGTCTTGTCGCGCACTTTCACCCGGACGTCGGCTTCGCTCTTGGCGCTGAAGTATTTTTTGAACGCGGTCAGGGGAATCATCACGATCGAGTCGAGACTGAAAAGGCCAAGGAAAGTTCCCTGGCGGGTAAGCGTCCCGATGACTTTGAAGCCGTGGCCGTTGATCAGGACCCGCTTGTCCAGTGCGCTTTGGCCGGTGAAAAGCGCATCCGCCACATCGTAACCGACGACGCAGACTTCCTCGCCTCCGCGCGACTCGACTTCGTTGAAGAACCGGCCTTCGCTGCAATCGACGGTCGAGATGAGGGCGTAATCGGCGGTCGTGCCCAGGATGTAAACTCCATCCACCTTGTTCTCGCCGAACTTGACCGAGCGCAGCAAGCTCATGGTAGGGACAGCAATGACCAGATTGCTTCGTGGCGCGCCCGCGATGTGCTGGTTGATCTTGTCCGCGTATTCGCTCCGGATTTTTTTCCGATCGCGGTAGGTCCACCAGTCGTTCATCCGGGCCCAGGGATATTGCTGGACGTAAAGGACGTCGTCGCCGATCACCGCCATGCTCTTGTCGAACCCGACCGAGATACCATTGATCGCGGTGCCCATGAGGGTCACGGCGACGATCCCGATAATGACCCCGAGAGCGGTCAGGACGGAACGAGTCTTGTTCGCCGCCATTTGCGCGGCGGCGATCTTCCAGCTTTCGGTCAGCTCGTAGAGGAGACGTTTCATCTCCTAACGAGCAAAGAATTTCCGCAGAGAAGCCCGGAGTTCGCAGGAAGCTTCGGCACTGTCTTTCATCTCTGTGTTCTTTGCATCCTCTGCGGTTAAGTTACCTCCGCCGGTTCCGCCGCAATCGCCAAGGCTGAATCGCTCTCCACCAGGCCGTCGCGCAGAAAAACGGTGCGACGGGCGTGCCGGGCAATGTCCGCTTCGTGGGTTACGAGAATGATGGTGTTGCCCTGCTGGTAGAGGCTTTCCAGGAGCGCCATGATTTCTTCGCCGGTCTTGGAATCGAGATTGCCGGTCGGTTCGTCGGCGAGGATGATCGAGGGGTGATTGACTAGTGCGCGCGCGATCGCGACCCGCTGGCGCTGGCCGCCGGAGAGTTCGTTAGGCTTGTGTTCCACGCGATCGCCCAGGCCGACGGCGCGGAGCGCGGCCGCGGCCAGCTCCCGGCGTTTCTCCGGCTCGATCCCGGCGTAGATTAGCGGGAGCTCGACGTTGCGCAGGGCGGTCGAGCGGGGGAGGAGATTGAAGGTTTGGAAGACGAACCCGATCTCGCGATTGCGAATCGCCGCCAGTTCGTCGTCATCCATCTCGGAGACATCGCGCCCATTGAACTGGTAGCGGCCGGAAGTGGGCGTATCGAGACAGCCGAGCATGTTCATGAGGGTCGATTTGCCGCTCCCGCTCGGGCCCATGATCGCGAGATACTCGTTGCGCCGAATCTGCATCGTCACACCCCGCAGCGCATGAATCGTTTCCTCGCCCATCACGTACTCCTTTGTGATGTTTTCGATATCGATGACGAGTTGATGGTGCGAGCCCATGGGATCTTTTCTAGCAATGATCTGTAAACCGTGATCAGTGATCGGTAGTCGTCGTGCCAATCAATGATCACCGATCACCGTTTACCGATCACTTCCCCGCCTTCTCCATCGTCACCGGCGCGCCGTCTTTGAGCTTGCGGCTAATCGCGCTGTAACTGCCGGAAATCACTTCATCGCCCGGTTTCACGCCACTTTTGACCTCGATGTTCGTCTCATCCGCTATCCCGGTCGTGACTTCGACCATTTTCGCCTTGCTCCCGTTTTTCAGGAAAACCACCTTTTTCGACCTTTCTCGCTCTTCCTTCTCCGCCTGTTTCGCCAGGCGCACGTTCTGGACGTCGGCGTTGTTGTCCGCTTTCTCTTTCTTCTCCTTGATCTGTTTCTTTTGTTCGATTTCCTCGGGACTCAGGTTGGTGTCGCCGGTTCGGATCGTCACGCTCTGAATCGGGACGGAGACCACGTCCCTGGCCATGTCGGTCTGAATCTCTGAGGTGCAACTGAGTCCCGGACGCAACTGAAGGTTGGGGGTGTCGAGCTGGATTTTGACCTCGAAATTGGTCACTTCCTCCTGTGTGCCGGTGCCGGTGGTCTTTCCGGTGTGCGCGATTTGCACCACCTTGCCCGAAAATTTGCGCTCACCATAAGCATCAATCGTCACCTTGGCCGGATCGCCGAGCTTGACGTTCACCACATCGTTCTCGTTTACGTCCACGACCGCCTGCATCCTGGTCAGGTCGGCCACCCGCATCACCTCCGTCCCGGCAAACTGGCCGGTCGCGACCACGCGCTCACCGAGTTTGCTGTTCAAGATCGTGACGACGCCGTTGAGCGGAGAGTAGATCGTTGTTTTGGAAAGTTGATCGCGTGCCTGGCTGGAACTGGCTTTCGCGCCTTCAATGCCGTGAAGGCCTGATTCGTACATCGATTTGGCGGCGTCGTAGGTGGTCTTGGCCGCTGTCATCTCCGTCTCCGAGATCAGCTTCTTATGAAAAAGATCCTGGGCCTGCTTATAATCCATCTCCGCTTTTTCGACCGCGGCTTTTTGTTGCTGGCTGACCGCTTCGGCGGTGCTGATCGCGGCCTGCTGCTGCTCGAGTAACGCTTTGTAGGAATCGGGCCGGATCTTGAGCAACAGATCGCCTTTCTTCACCACCGTCCCATCTTCGACCGGTAGCTCGATGATCTCACCCGCGACCTCGGGCGAGATTTTCACCTCCGTTTCGGGCTGAATTTTTCCGGTCGCAGAAACCGCTGCGATGATCGTGCGGCGTTCCGCTTTTTCGGTCGTCACGGGGATCGGCTGTTGTCGTTTGCCCGAAATGATCGAGCCGATGATGAGCAAGAGAATGAGACCGCCGATGCCGCCCCAGATATACAGTTTCCGGCGCGACCTGCGTTTACGGCGACCAGCGGTCGTAACCGGGGTGGCTGACTGATGCATCGAGGTAGAGTGTTGGAAGGTCAGCTTCTAACGGGCTTTTAGACCATTGCAAATCATTCTCGTTCAGGATTCCCGCGTCCCCGCGCCCCCTCGCGACTTTTGATTTGCTCGATCGCCCAGAGCGCGTGCTCGACGATAAGCGGCTCGCGATCGCGCGCCGCGCGTGCCAGAGCGGGCAGATCCTCGCTTCTTCCCACATTGCCGAGCGCAACACAGACGTTGCGCAGGAAACCGCGCCGCTTCGTCCGCCGGATCGGCGATCCGCGAAACATTTCTCGAAACTGTTCTTCATCGAGGGCGAGAAAATCGCGAAGCTGCATTCGTGCCACGGTCGGCCGGACGGCAAAGGCGGCTTCGCGCGAAATTTTGGCGAAGCGGTTCCACGGGCATGCCTCGAGGCAATCGTCGCAGCCGTAAATGCGATCGCCCAGGAGGGGACGCAGTTCGAGCGGGATGCTCCCTTTCAGTTCGATCGTCAGATAGGAGATACAGCGCCGCGCATCGAGCTGATGCGGGGCGGTAATCGCTCCCGTCGGGCAGGCCTCAATGCAGCGGGTGCAGGAACCGCAGCGTGCGACCTGAGGAGGGTCGGGCGGCAGAGCGAGCGTCGTCAGGATTTCGCCGAGGAAAAACCAGGTGCCTTCGCGGTTGAGCAGCATCGTGCTCTTGCCGTGCCAGCCGATCCCCGCTTCGGCCGCAAAGTCGCGCTCGAGGACCGGACCGGTGTCGACATAAAATTTCTGTTTTCCGCCTTCGGCTGCGAGAAGGCGATCGAGCGCGCCCAACTTCCTTTCCATGACCGCGTGATAATCCCTGCCCCAGGCGTAACGGGCGATCCGGCCGCCGCCGCCGCTGTCGTTAGGCCCTAACGCTTCCCCCTGCCAGTAGTTGAGGGCAACCACCACGATCGACCGCACGCCCGGCAACACTTTTTGCGGGTCGGACCGTTTCTCCGCGCTCCGGCCGATCCACGTCATCTCGCCCGCCGCCCCCTCGTTCAACCAGCTCGCGAGTTCGGAGGCGTGGCGCGGCACCGCCGCGGCCGCGACTCGACAAGCGTCGAAGCCCAATCCGGCCGCCTCGCGCCGCAACCGTTCCTTGAGATCAATCGCGGCGCGCGAGTATTTTTGCGATGGATTCTGCAACTTCATCCGGACTCAGGGCGGAGGTGTCGATCGTCAGGTCGGCGGTTTGGTCGTAAAATGGTTTTCGCTCCCGCAGCAGCGCCTCGATTCGTTCGCCCAAATCTCCGCCGCGCAAGAGCGGCCGATCTGCCCCTGCACTCAAGCGCTGTCGCAAGGTCGCCAGATCGGCCGTCAGGCAAACCACCGTCCCCAGTTTTCGCAGCCGCTCACGATTTTCCGCGCGCAAGACCGCCCCCCCGCCGGCAATGATGATCGATGGCTTTGAGTCATCCAGGTTTTTCAAAACACGAGCTTCCTCATCGCGAAAACGCTCTTCGCCCAGCTCCGCGAAAATCTGGGTGATTGGCCGTTGCAAAGCGGAGACGATCATTTCATCGAGGTCGAAACAGGGCCAGCCGCAGCTCTGCGCGAGCCGCCGCCCGATTGCGGACTTGCCCGTGCACATGAAACCAATCAGGACGATGGAACGCGGCGAAAGTTTCAAGGGCTGAATATGCCGGCAGATTCAGAGAAAAGAAATCACGGGTGCGCGCGAGTCGTTTGCCGAATCGAGCCCAATTTCCTCGACAGGCACGCAGTGGGAAAGGAAAAGTAGCCCCGGTTGCCGCTTATGGGGAGCTTCGGAAACGACATCACGGTCAATATCATTGCCTCGATCATTACCTCCGGGATTCTCCTGGCTGCCGGCTACCTCTGGGGGCGATACCGGGAACGCCGGCGATTTGGCCGGCGCCTCGAGGAATACGACTTTTACCCCTATACGATTAACCGCGACAATTTTCCCGAGTTCAACCTGAAGGATTTTCGCCTTGGGATGCATTATTTCCTGAAGAACACCGATCCGATGGCGGCGCGCCAGCTCATCTTCATCGGCGAACAAAACAACGTCCGCACCCAGCTTGAACCGCCCGAACAGAAAGAGTACGCCCGGCTATTCGAGAAGTACGAAGGGAAAAAGATCGCCGACGACACGAGCGAATATCTGGAAAACTTCGCCAACATTGTGCGACTCATTGGCAAGTCGTTTCCCAATCTCGGGATTGAGGTTCTGCTTCACGATTTGTCCAACCCGTCCCAGTCCCTCGTTGTTCTGGAAAACAACGTCACCGGCCGCCATCTCCGGGATGGGGCGACCAACCTGCTGATCGACCTGAAGAAGCGGCAACTGGCGCACGAAGACAAACTCAACTACGAGCTGAACATCGGAGCGCGGAAATTCAAGTGCACCACCATTCCAATCGTCCGCAAAGAGTATGGTGTGGTCGGGGCGATCTGTATCAATGTCGACGTTAATTACCTGAGAGAGGAAGTGCTTGCCTCTCATGAGAAGGTCATTGCATTCTTCCAGGCGTTCTGTCACGCCGGCATGCACCTGGATGAAAACATTCTTAGCCGCGATGAGTACGCGAAAGCCCTCAAAGGCAAACGCCATTTCAAAGATGAACAGCTGCGATGACTCAGGCGCGCCTTTCAACTAACTTGAGGGCAAAGATGTCCAAAAGAATCCTGCAATCTGTCCTTCTCCCCCTGGCGATCCTTACTCTGGCTGGATGCGAAAGCAAAACGGCCGAAATTATCGAAACCACCGATGCTGCTTCGACCGGCCAGGCGCGAAACCGCCACCACCCGTCGGATACGCCCACCGCCACGCCGGTCTTTGGAAAATTAAACAACCCTGCGCCGTAATCGATCGCAGGTCCTATCTCGAGCGGGGTTGGAAAGCCTGGCCGTTGCTTCGCGCGCGTCGCGGGGGACCCGCCAGGCGCACGAGTCGCGTCACCCCCGCCAATCCCGCACCGCTGTGCGCCGCACAACCGGGCAATGTTCGTACCCGATGCGTCGAAAAGTGGATTGTATTGTCGAATTTTCGCGCCAGAATCTCAGGAGAACCGATTGAGCGAAAGGAAAGAGCATGAACACAGTGGTTGCCAAGGTGATTGCGTTTGAGCTTGGGCTCTTGATTGCGATTCTTACCTGGATGGCCTTTACGCGTGCGCCGCTTGAGCGGGTGCGCCCGGTCGAAGCGGGCGACGAACTGGCGGACGAATCATTCGCTGCCGTTTCGCCTGTCTATCCGACGAAACCTGCGGCGGTGCCGGCAGTCGATTATCTCGCCGATGATCAATCGAGGGGCGCGATCGCGAGCGAGCCGGTGCAGGCTGTGCCGGCTTATCAGCCGCAGTTCATGACCGAGCCTTATGCCGACCGGGGTTATTATGACTATGCTCTCCCATCTGATCCGTCGACTTACATTGGGACTTATCCCGAGCCAGTTCTAGGTCCGGAATATTATGGCTGGCCTTACGGCGCCTATTACCCTTATCTGCCGGCGACCCAGGTCGTCGTTGTCGGCAACACGCCCTCCTGTAGGCGCACCGGCTCCCGGTTCGCGAGAAGCCCCGCCCGTCCCCAGATGCGACCGGCCCCTCGCCAGGTGAGGCGACAACCCCGAATGCAACCGCCCCCACGCCAGGTGGTGCACAGAGTGGCGCCGCGCCCAAGCCAAACGCGGCGTCCCGGAGGGGTCGTGCGACCGCGGGTGGCGAACACGCGTTTTGCCCAGCCGGCTCGCGGCATAAGAACCGCCTGGAATCGATAGGTCGTGAGAGCGGAAGGGGGCGATCGTTTGTTACCAAGGTTGACAGGAGGGACTGATCGGCTTTTGGTCGTTAGTCACTTAAAATGATTGGTCTCGTGCGGAATTACACCATTCAAAGCGAAAATCCGTCTATGGAAACGAACATTCTCAATCGCGTTCTTTTGATCCTTCTTGCCGCGGGCGCCCTCGCTTGTCCAGCGGGATCGGCTCTTGGCCGCGATCAAATATCAGGCCCGCCGGCGAATAGCGCCCGGCTGGTTGTGACCAGGTCATCTTCCCTCGGCGGGTTGCCGGTTACTCTCCTGATCGACGGGAAAAGAGTGGCGACAATCAATTACAACCGAAGTTATGAGACCACTGTCACGCCCGGTCGCCATTCTCTCGGTATCATCGTAATTCCTGACACGCAACGGAGCAGGTCGGAGCCTTTCCAAATCTCTCTCGACGGAGGTAAGAGCTACTACTTTATTGCAACCCGGGAGGGACCTGTGGTCGTATTAAGAACCACTCGGGGCGGCTAGTTCGCGAGATTCTCGCGGAAAAAAAAGGATAGCCTCTGCCCGCGTCGCTCGAAAGTCTTGCCGGCGCTTGTCATTCCCATGCTTTTCGGGTTGTTTGATGAATGGCAATCGCTTCCATCAATCCGGCAACCGGCGAAACGCTGCGCCAGTTCGAGTCGCTCGGCGAAAAAGAAATTCAGCAACACCTAACGAACGCGGAGCGGGCCTTCACAGCATATCGAAACTCGCCGTTTTCAAGCCGTAGCAAGGTCCTGCTCAGGGCTGCCGAGCTACTCGAAGCAGAAGCTGAGAGGCACGCGCGCGCGATCACTCTTGAGATGGGCAAGCCGATCGCGGCGGCGCGCGCTGAAGTGTGCAAGTGTGCCACGGCCTGTCGTCATTATGCCGAGCACGGCCCCGGGATTCTCGAGGAGGAAGTGATTCAGACCGCGGCTGCGCGCAGCTCGATTCAATGGCAGCCGTTAGGGCCGGTTCTCGCGATCATGCCGTGGAACTTTCCGTTCTGGCAGGTCTTTCGCTTTGCCGCGCCGGCCTTGATGGCGGGAAACGTGGGATTGCTGAA
>Ga0081539_10004260_pt1 | contig 16053 bp, 14 predicted proteins | sample TabmetS4T2R2_FD_71023 | JGI IMG/M metagenome (GOLD analysis project Ga0081539, IMG submission 71023) | Tabebuia heterophylla rhizosphere microbial communities from the University of Puerto Rico - S4T2R2 | ecosystem: Host-associated > Plants > Roots > Rhizosphere ...
ACACCCAGAAGATCAAGGAACAGTATGCCGACGCCTGGGGCACCGACACGGCCGAGAAGGTCGCGATCTTCGGCGCGCTCAGCCTCTACCTCGACTTCGTGAACCTGTTCCAGTTCCTGATGAGCTTCCTCGGCCAGGAACGGGAATAAGGAACGCGAATAGCACACTGACCCTTCAACGAAGCGCCCGGGCCGAAAGGCCCGGGCGTTTTGCTGTCCGGAGAGAGACGGATTTGGCTGAACGCAATCGCCTGAGGGAGTTCATCGACAGCGAGGCGGCCTCGGCGATGCCGTTGCTGGTGGCCGCCGTCGCGGCCCTCGTGCTCGCGAACTCGCCGCTCGCTTCGGCCGTCGACAGCCTGCTCAAGATCCGCTTCGGCTTCTCGCTGGGACCGATCGTGCTGAACAAGCCGGTCCTGTTGTGGATCAACGACGGCCTGATGGCACTCTTCTTCCTTCTGGTCGGCCTGGAGATCAAGCGCGAGGTCGTCGAGGGGGCGCTGTCGCAGCCCTCGCAGGTCGCCCTGCCGGTGGTCGCTGCGGTAGGCGGCATGGCCGTGCCGGCGCTCGTCTATGTCGCCGTCAACTGGAGCGATCCGACCGCGTTGCGCGGATGGGCGATCCCGGCCGCCACCGACATCGCCTTCTCGCTCGGCGTGCTGGCGGCGCTCGGCAGCCGGGTGCCGCTGACGCTGAAGGTCTTCTTGACCACGCTCGCCATCGTCGACGATCTCGGCTCGATCGTCGTCATCGCGATCTTCTACACCAGCGATCTTTCGCCGGTTGCGCTGGGCCTCGCCGCGCTGTTCATCGTGGGACTGGCGATCCTCAACGTCGCGGGCGTGCGGCGCCTGCTGCCCTATCTGCTGGTGGGCGTGTTGCTCTGGGTGTCGGTCCTGAAGTCGGGCGTGCATGCCACGCTGGCCGGCGTCGTGCTGGCGATGTTCATCCCGCTCAAGTCGGCCGGCGAGCCCGACGAGAAGCGACCCGCGATCCGGCTCGAGCACGTCATCAAGCCGTGGTCGGCGTGGCTTATCATGCCGGTCTTCGCTTTCGCCAACGCCGGGCTGCCGCTTGGCGGTCTGTCACTGGCGAGCCTCGCCGCCCCGTTGCCGCTCGGCATCATGGCCGGGCTGTTCGTCGGCAAGCAGATCGGCATCGTGCTGGGCGCGGGCCTCCTCATCGCGCTCGGCCTCGCGCAGCTGCCGCAGGGCGCCACGTGGCGCAGCCTTTACGGGGTCGCCATCCTGGGCGGCATCGGCTTCACCATGAGCCTGTTCATCGGCACGCTCGCCTTCCCCGACGATGCGGCGCGGGAGGCCGAGGTACGGCTCGGCGTGCTGGCAGGCTCGATCCTGTCGGCGGTCGCGGGCTGGGCCGTGCTCCGCTCACAACGCAAATCCGCATAGCTGGGCCAAGATTGCGCCTCGCCTTGGCGGGCCTATACTTTCGGCCATGCGGCGTACGTCCTACGAACAGATGAACTGCTCGATCGCCTCGGCGCTCGACGTCGTCGGCGAGCCGTGGACGCTGTTGATCGTGCGCGACGCCTTCTATGGCGTGCGCCGGTTCGACGACTTCCAGGAAAATCTTGGCATTGCGCGCAACGTTCTTACCGCGCGGCTGAAGAAGCTCGTCGAGGCCGGAATCTTCCGCAAGACCGCCTACCGCCAGCGGCCGCTGCGCCACGAATACCGCCTGACCGACAAGGGGGCGGCGCTGTTCACCGTGATCGTCGGCCTGAAGCAGTGGGGCGACCGCTATGGCGCCGCCGCGCGCAGCGGCAAGCCGATGGACCTGGTCAATCGCGGCGACGGCCGGCCGCTCGAGCCGGTGCTGATCGACGCCGACTCGGGCCAGCGGCTCGAGCTCACCAATGTGCGCGCCGTCGCCGGCCCCGGCGCCGACCAGGGCACGCGCGCCTTCTTCGAGCGCCTGGCGATCAACCGCCCGGCCCGATGAGGCGACCATAGTTATTGACATTGATATACTATAGTTATATAATGGGCTGTTCGCGGACGCCCGCGTCCTGCTCTATGCATCGTTGATCCGAGACCAACACGGCACGGCCGACACCGAGCGCGTCCCGTCCGCCTGCTCGCCGGACGGGACGGGCTTGGGCTCACGGCCCTTCGATGGCGCCGCCCCCATCCAGTCGGCTGCTTGACCGGCGGCTGCCGAGCACCGATCAATGATCGACCACCTGTCCGGAGTTTTACTGTCTCACCCAAGGGGTGCGGTCCAGGTGCAGTCCAGAGCTGGCCTCAGCGCAAACTGCGGGAACTGCGCAAACCTCAAAAATACCGATGAAATGCGTATCGAGCACTTCAATGGCTCTCAAGTCGCAAACTGCGCGAACTGCGGAAACCCCTGACGGCAGTGCATGCACCGCCCGTATCGCTCATTCGCGATCGATCTTCTTGCCGTCGACCTCGCGTCGCGCGCGTTCCTCGGCGTCCCTGTCGGCCGCCTTCTCGGCCTTGGTGCGGCCGAAGCGCCGGCGGTTGGCGTCCGCCTCGCTCTCGCGTTGGCGCCGCGCCTTGTCCTTGCGAGCGCGTCGCAGGTTCACGATCTCCGCCATGGTCACGTCGTCCTGACTATCCCCAGATGTCTATGCCGTGCTGCGTGACGATGCGCTAGTGTCCGTCGTCAGGCAGCGGGAGCGTTCCATGACTACGACCACGCGCAAACGCGTTCTGATTGGCGCCGGTGGCATCGTCGCCCTGTTGATCGTGGTGCTGCTCGCCCTGCCCAGCCTGATCGACCTCAACGGCCGCAAGCCCGAGATCGTCGCCATGGTCAAGAAGGTGACCGGCCGCGAACTCGTGCTCGCCGGCCCGATCTCGCTCTCCATCCTGCCGACGCCGACCGTGACCTTGAGCGGCGTGAAGTTCTTCAACGTGCCGGGGTCGAAGAACCCCAACATGGTCGAGGTCAAGACCGTCACCGTGAAACCCTCGCTCGGCGCCTTGCTGACCGGCAACGTCGAGGTCAGCGAAGTGACCTTGGTCGAGCCCAAGATCGTCCTGGAGATCAACGCCGAGGGCAAGCCGAACTGGGAGTTCGCGCCCTCGGTCGCCGAGGCCAAGCCCGCCGCGCCCAAGCCCCAGTCGCCGAAGCCCGTGTCGCTCGGCCGCCTCACCATCGAGGACGGCACGCTGATCTTCAGCGATTCCAAGGCCGGCCTTTCGATCGTGGCGGAGAAGGCCAATTTCAGCGCCTCGGTGCGCTCGCTCGACGGACCCTACTCCGTGGCGGGTTCGGCCACGATCAACGGCGCGCCGCTCAAGCTCGATCTCTCGGTCGGCGCCAAGGCGGCCGACGGGCATGCCGTCGACCTCGCGCTCGAGGCCGGCGGCAAGCTCGGCTTCAAGGGCAAGCTGAGCGAGCTCGGCCCCAATGCGCGGCTCACCGGCATCGCCTCCAGCTCGTCGGACAACCTGATCGGCTTCGCCGACACCTTGATCAAGATGACCGGCCAGCCGCAGCCCGACCTGCCGCCCCTGCTCGCCGGCAAGTTCACCTTCGACGGCGCCATCGACGCCTCGCAGACGGCGATCTCGATCAGGGATTTCAAGCTGGCGCTGGGCCAGGACAATGCCGGCGGATCGCTGACCCTGACGCTGAAGCCCGCGCTGGCGATCGAAGGCAAGCTCGCTGCCGACCGGCTCGATCTCGACCGTTGGCTCGCCGCCACGGCGAAGCCTGCAACGCAGGCTCCGGCGACGCCGCCGCCGGCCGGCGCCACCGCCACGCCGGCGGGTCCCAGCCTGCTTGCCGCGATCACCGCCAAGCTTTCCTTCGAGATCGGCGAGCTGGTCTACAACAAGCAACCGGTGCGCAACATCGCCCTCGAGCTCGACTCGCGCCGCGGCGTCGTCGCCGTGCCGAAGCTCACCGCCACCCTGCCGGGCGATCTGGCGCTGCAGGCCAAGTCGACCCTGTCGGGCGATCCCAACCGGCCGAGCGTCGCGGGTGATTTCAGCCTGGTCGGGCCGAAGCTGCGCGAGACCCTGGCCTGGCTCGCGATCGACGTCTCGTCGGTCCCGGCGAACAAGCTCACGCGGATCAGCCTGAAGGGCCGCATGTCGTCTGACGGCGGCAACGTGCAGGTGAGCGACGCGGTGTTCGAGCTCGATGACCTCAAGGGCAGCGGCGGCATTACCGTGACGTTCAGCGTACCGCTGTCGGTGGTCATGCAGGTCAACCTCGACACGCTCGACCTCGATTCCTACTTGCCCGCGCCGAGCGACAAGAAGCCGGCACCGGCCGCGCCGGCTACGACGGCGGCGGCCCGCGCCGTCGGTCCCTCGATCGGGCTCAAAGCCAAGATCGCCAGGCTGATCTGGAACAAGGAGACGATCGGCGGCATCGATGTCGACGTGGCACTGCGCGGCGACACGCTCAGGCTGAACGACGTCAAAGTCTCGAACCTGGCCGGGGCGCGGCTGGCGCTGCGCGGCACGGTGGCCAACTACAACGCCCCTCAGCCGCGGCCCGACATCGCCTTCAACTTCGAAGCGCCGGACATGGACCGGGTACTGAAGCTTGCCGGCGCCACGCCCGCCGGGCTTGGCCCGGTGTCGGCCTCGGGCGGCGTCGCCGGAAGCCTCGAGCAGATGGCGCTGCGCGAAGTCGCGGTGAACGCCGCCGGCCAAAGCCTGCGCGCGACCGGCACCTTGGCGCTGCCCGGCGCCGTGCAGGGCGCGCCGAAGTCGGCCGCCTACAAGGGCAGCCTGACGCTGAACGGCCAGACCTTCGACGGTTCGATGGAGGCGACGTTGACCGGCCGGCCGCACGTCACCGCCGACCTCAGGGCGAGCGTGCTCGATCTCGACAAGATCGGCGGCAGCGCTGCCCCGGCGCAAAGCCCGCCGGTGCGCGGCCAGCAGGCCGCGGCCAAGGACATGGACACGGGGCTGTTGCGCAGCATCGACGGTAATTTCAAGCTGGTGGCGGCGACCCTGATCAGTTCGTCCTTGCGCATCGGCAACGCCGACCTGGCAGCAACTCTGAAGGACGGTGTCCTCACCATCTCGCACTTCAAGGGCGCGCTCTATGGCGGCTCGCTCAACTTCGCGGGCGTGGTCAATGCCAGCCAGCCGGCGCTTGCCATCGACCTCAAGGGCGACGCCACCGGCATCGTGCTCGGCGAGATGCTGCGCAGCACGCGCGGCAGCAACCAGTTCGGCAGCACCATCAAGGTGACCCTCGACGGCAAGCTGAATGCCTCGGGCATCGCCGTGCGCGCCAGTGGCACGACCGCCGACCAGCTCAGGGGCTCGCTGGCGGGTGGCGCCAACCTCGGCGGGCATATCTATGTCGGCGCCGACGAGGCGCTGCGGTTCATAGGCTCGACCCTCGCTGGCGCCGCCGGCGGCATCCTCGACAACACGCTCGGCACGGCGCTGGGCATCGTCGGCCAGCGCGGCCTCAGCCCGACGGCTCTGTTGAACGCGATCCAGCTGGTCCTCAATCGCTTCGTCAACCACGACAGCCCGATCAGCGGCCACGTCGACATCGCGGGCGGCGTGCTGACCGACCGGGGCCTCGCGGTGCAGGGCAACCGTGCCACCGCCAACATCTCGACCCGCACCAACCTCGGTGCGTCGACGACCGACACCACGATCAACTTCATGATCGCCGAGGATCCCTCGGCGCCCTACATCATCACGACGGCGCGCGGGCAGCTCTCCTCGCTGTCGCTCAACGTCACGCGCGGCACGGCCAAGGATCCGGCGGGCATGATGAGCACCCTGCCGGGCGTGGGCAGCATCCCGGGCGTCGGCGGCTTGATTCCGGGGCAGGGCGGGGGCCAGAGTGGCGGCCAACAACGCTCGCTGATCCCCAACCTCCCCATTCCCAACATCTTCGGCCGCTAGAGGGTTCATGCTTGATCGCCTGTTGACCGTGCTCAAGGCACGGTTCGGTTCCGCGCCTGCGCTGACGGAAGCGCCTCAAGGCGTCGAAGTCCTGGCCGACATGGCCAACCGCCGCGTCATGCGCCGCTATCTCGACAAGCCAGTCGATCCGGTGCTGCTCGACACGCTCTGCGCCGTGGCCCTGTCGGCGCCGTCCAAGTCCGACCTGCAGCAGGCCGACATCGTGGTCGTCACCGACAAGACCCAGCGCGCCGTTCTGGACGAGCTGGCGCCGGGCAATCCCTGGATGAAGGCGGCGCCCGCCATCCTGGTGTTCTGCGGCAACAACCGCCGTCAGCGGCTCGCCTTCGACTGGCGCAAGCAGCCTTACGTCAACGACCACCTCGATCCGTTTTTCAACGCGTCGGTCGATGCCGCGATCGTGCTCGCGACCTTCGTCGCCGCCGCCGACCGTGTCGGGCTGGGCACCTGCCCGATCAGCACCCTGCGCAACAATGCCGGCAAGGTGTCCGACCTTTTAGGGTTACCGGACCATGTCTTCCCGGTGGCGGGCCTCGGCGTCGGCTGGCCGTCCTTTGCCGGCGTGATGAGTCCGCGGCTGGGGCTCGACGTCACGGTCCATCACGACCGCTATGACGAGACGGGCCTCAGGGAGAAGGTCGCGGCCTACGACAAGCGGCGGCGCGCCGTGCAGCCCTATGCCCAGCAGCGCCACGTCGACAAATTTGGCGAGGATCCGGAGTACGGCTGGTCGGAAGACAAGGTCCGGCAATATTCGGTGCCGGACCGGGCCGATTTCGGCGCATTCGTGCGCGGCAAAGGTTTCAGACTCGACTGATCGTTCGTTTCCTGAGGTCGTCGAGCACGAAAAGACGCAGCGCGCTCGACAGATTGCCCGGGCCGCGGCCATGGTCGATCTCGGCCACCAGGGCGTTCAGCGACAGGCCGCGCTCGGCGGCGATGGCCGAAAGCTCGGCCCAGAAGGCATCTTCCAGCGAGACCGAGGTGCGATGACCGTCGATTGTGACCGATCGTTTGCGCATCGCCGGACTGTGGCAGCGGCAGGACGCCGCCTCAACCTGCCTTGCCGCCGTCACAGACCCTGCGTATAAGCGCGACCCAGAAAACCCCTCCGGAACAATCTCTTATGGATATCCGCAACGTCGCGATCATCGCGCACGTCGACCATGGCAAAACCACGCTGGTGGACTGCCTGCTGAAGCAGTCGGGCACCTTCCGCGAGAACCAGCAGGTCGCCGAGCGCGCCATGGATTCGAACGACCTCGAGCGTGAGCGCGGCATCACCATCCTCGCCAAGGCGACCTCGGTCGTCTGGAAGGGCACGCGCGTCAACATCGTCGACACGCCGGGCCACGCCGATTTCGGCGGCGAGGTCGAGCGCATCCTGTCGATGGTCGACGGCGTGGTCCTGCTGGTCGACGCGGCCGAAGGCCCGCTGCCGCAGACCAAGTTCGTGCTGGGCAAGGCGCTGCGCCTTGGCCTGCGCCCCATCGTGCTGATCAACAAGGTCGACCGCTCGGATGCGCGGCCCCACCAGGTGCACGACGAGGTGTTCGACCTGTTCTCCGCGCTCGAGGCCAACGACGAGCAGCTCGATTTCCCGACCTTGTTCGCGTCCGCGCGCCAGGGCTGGGCCGCGACGTCGCTCGAGGCCGAGCACAAGGACATGGAGCCGCTGTTCGACCTCATCCTGCGCCATGTCCCGCCGCCGCAGATCGAGGCCGACAAGCCCTTCCGCATGCTGGTGACGACGCTCGAGTCCGATCCGTTCCTCGGCCGCATCCTGACCGGCCGCATCCACTCCGGCTCGATCAAGCCCAACACCGTCCTGAAGGCATTGAGCCGCGGCGGCACCGAGATCGAGCAGACCCGGGTCACCAAGGTGCTGGCCTTCCGCGGGCTCGAGCGCGTCGCCCTCGACAGCGCCGAGGCCGGCGACATCGTGGCCGTGGCCGGCTTCAAGAATGCGACCGTGGCCGACACGATCTGCGATCAGGCGGTCGAATGGGCCTTGCCGGGCCAGCCGGTCGATCCGCCGACGCTTGCCATGACCTTCTCGGTCAACGATTCGCCGCTCGCCGGCCGCGAGGGCGACAAGGTCACGACCCGCATGATCCGCGCCCGACTGATGCGCGAGGCCGAGGGCAACGTCGCGATCCGCGTGGCTGACACCGAGAACGCCGATTCCTACGAAGTCGCCGGGCGCGGCGAACTGCAGCTCGGCGTGCTGATCGAGACCATGCGCCGCGAGGGTTTTGAGCTCGCCGTCGGCCGCCCGCGCGTGCTGTTCCAGAGCGATTCGATCACCGGCCAGCGCCTCGAGCCGATCGAGGAAGTGGTGATCGACGTCGACGACGCCTTCACCGGCGTCGTGGTCGAGCAGATCTCCATCCGCAAGGGCGAGCTGCAGGACATGCGTCCGTCGGGCGCCGGCAAGACCCGGCTGGTGTTCTACGCGCCGTCGCGCGGTCTGATCGGCTACCACGGCGAGTTCCTGACCGACACGCGCGGCACCGGCGTGATGAACCGCATCTTCCACGAGTACGGCCCCTATCGCGGCCCGATCGCCGGCCGGCGCAACGGCGCGCTGATCGCCAACGCCGAGGGCACGGCCGTCGCCTATGCGCTGTGGAACCTCGAGGAGCGCGGGCCGATGTTCATCGACCCGGGCGTGCAGGTCTACGAGGGCATGCTGATCGGCGAGCACAGCCGCGGCAACGACCTCGACGTCAACGTGCTGAAGGGCAAGCAGCTCACCAACATCCGCGCCGCCGGCAAGGACGAGGCCGTGCGGCTCACGCCGCCGCGCAAGATGTCGCTCGAGCAGGCCATCGCCTATATCGAGGACGACGAGCTGGTCGAGGTGACGCCGAAGTCGATCCGGCTTCGCAAGCGCTTCCTCGATCCCGAGGACCGCAAGCGCGCCAGGAAGCAGGCCGCCGCGGCCGCCGAGTAGGTAGTGGGTAACAGAGAGTAGGAAGGAGTGACATTGAGCAACCGAGACACCTTCGCCGATCGTCTGGAGAACGCCGCCAAGGCCAAGCAAGCCCTGCTCGAGCGGGCACGTGCCAACGACCGCAGCAACGATCCCGAGTTCATCGCCCGCCAGGAAGCCCGCGCTGCCGCGGCCCGGGCGCGTGAGGAGCGCGAGACCGAGCGTCGCAATGCCAAGCGCGCCGAGCGCGAGGCCGCGAAGGCCAAGGCGATCGCCGACAAGGAGGCCGAGAAGGCGGCGCAAGTCGCCCGCGAGGCCGAGGCGGCCAAGAAGTCCCTGCGCGCGCAGCTCGAGATCCTCGCGGCGCAGAAGGCCACGCGCGATGCCCGCTACGCCGCCCGCAAGGCGCGCAAGAAGGGCTAGAGGTTTCCGCCCGTCAGCGAGGCCCGCTGGCTGATCTCGATGTGATTGCCATCGGGATCGCAGACGAAGGCGTAGCGCACCGTGTCGCCCAGCACGCGCGGCTCGCCGCCCGAGGCGCCGCCGCGCGCCAGGATGCCGTCGTACTCGGCGAGGCAATCCCACACCTGCACGGTCATGTAGCGGTAGCCCGGGCCGCGCCACTCGTTGCTGCGCTCGACCGTGCCGCGCTCGGCGACGACGACCAGGGAATCGCCGCAGCGGTAGCGGCCCTCGCCGGCGCGATCGAACTGCATGGCCTCGGTCCAGAAGCGGTCGTGCTGAGCGGGGTCGTTGACCTTGAGCAGGATGGCGATGCCCTGCACGCCATCGGTGCCCTGCGGCACCAGCGTCACCTTGTTGCCGTCGGGATCGCTCAGCGCCTGGGCGGCGGCCAGTCCATTCTTGGCGATCTGCAATCCGACGATGCCCGACGGCGGCGCGGCGGGCAGCGGATTGCGCGAATGATTCATCTTCAGGATCGAGCCGTTCATGTGATGGCGATGCTGCTGCATGCCGCCGCCCAGCTTGCCCAGGTGGTCGTAGGGCAGCCCCACCGTGTGCTGCCAGAAGGCGAGCTGCTCGTCGCGCTTGGTCGAGAACAGGCCGATGTCGAGATGCTGCTTGGCGAGATTCATGCCGGCCACTGTAGCGTGGGCCTGTGGATGACTGAAAAGCAGTCTCCTGCAGAACTTTAAGCGGCTGGCAAAAGTCCTTGAATCGCCTGTTGGAATCGCGATTCAAGCTGTCGTGGCTTGCCGAAACAACTCATACAATACCTGCCACGACTCCGTTCCAGGGGGATTGCTAGAACGGCCGTGGGTGACGGGTTGGCCGTTGGGGAATGGCCGCCCAAATGTGGGAAGGAAAAACACGATGCTACGGGCCATCATCGGCACGGCCGCCGTGCTTGCGGGATTTGGCGTCCTCGAGCGTTCGGTCGATGCCAGCACCGGCTACGCCGGTTCATGCACGGCGACTCAGGCTTATGCGCTGCTCCAGCGCGGCGAGACGGTACCGGTGCGTGCCGAGCCGACGCCGCAGGCTGCGGTCATCGGCGTCCTGTCGGGCCGTGCCGGCAGTCATGCTGCCAAGGTTGGCGAGCCGGCGCGCAGCCAGGTCACCATCATGGGCAGCCAGAGCGGCTGGGCGCGCATCGCACTCAACACCGCGCAGGGCTACGCCGCCGACGGCGCCGCGCCGCCGTCGTTCGGCTGGGTGCCGGCCGATCTGCTCACGGTCGATGCCCGCGTCGAGGGCACGATCACAGCGTACGACCGGCCGGATCTGCTGGCCTCGGTGCTCGCCACCGTCGAAGGCGACGACATGAAGTTTCGCGTGCTCGGCTGCCGCGGCAACCGGCTGCAGGTCGTCAACGCCCGGCTGGGCCATGTCTGGATCGACAAGTGGTGCGCCCGCGAGGAGGGCTGCCGCGGCTGAACAAGTTTGGAAGGGCGACGGGTCGTCATCTGGGGATTTGACGGCACGTTGTGGGACAGCACACTGAAGACCCGGCAGGGCGACCTGCCGGGTTCCTTTTTGCGATAGATCCCTCGCTTCGCTCGGGATGACGCTTTGCGTCAGATCTTCAGCTCGCTGAAGAAATCGTTGCCCTTGTCGTCGGTGACGATGAAGGCCGGGAAGTTCTCGACCTGGATGCGCCAGATCGCTTCCATGCCGAGCTCGGGATATTCCAGCACCTCGACCTTGCGGATGCAGTTCTTGGCCAGGATGGCGGCGGGGCCGCCGATCGAGCCGAGATAGAAGCCCTTGTGCTTCTTGCAGGCATCGACGACCTGCTTGCTGCGGTTGCCCTTGGCCAGCATCACCATCGAGCCGCCATTGGCCTGGAACAGGTCGACGTAGGAATCCATGCGGCCCGCCGTGGTCGGGCCGAACGAGCCTGACGGCATGCCCTCCGGCGTCTTGGCCGGGCCGGCGTAGTAGACCGGGAACTGCTTGAAATAGTCGGGCAGGCCCTCGCCGCGGTCGAGCCGCTCCTTCAGCTTCGCATGCGCGGAGTCGCGCGCCACGATCAAGGTGCCGGTGAGGTTCACGCGCGTCTTCACCGGATGCCTGGTCAGCACCGAGAGCGTGTGCGCCATGCCCTTGTCGAGGTCGACGGCGACCACGTCGCCCGAGAGCTGCTGTGGCTCGACCTCAGGCAGGAAATGCGCCGGGTTGGTCTCGAGCTGTTCGAGGAAGATGCCGTCCCTGGTGATCTTGCCCACAGCCTGGCGGTCGGCCGAGCAGGAGACACCCATGCCGATCGGCACCGAAGCGCCGTGACGGGCGATCCTGATCACGCGCACGTCGTGGCAGAAATACTTGCCGCCGAACTGCGCGCCGATGCCCATCTGGCGGGTGAGCTCCAGAACCTTCTTCTCCATCTCGCGGTCGCGGATGGCCACGCCCTTGTTGTTGCCCTCGCCCGGCAGGTCGTCGAGATAGCGCGTCGAGGCGAGCTTCACCGTCTTGAGGTTCATCTCCGCCGACGTGCCGCCGACGACGATGGCCAGGTGATAGGGCGGGCACGCCGCCGTGCCCAGGGTGCGGATCTGGGTATCGAGGAACTTCAGCAGCGCCGCCTCGTTCAGCACCGCCGGCGTCTGCTGGTAGAGGTAGCTCTTGTTGGCCGAGCCGCCGCCCTTGGCGACGAACAGGAACTTGTAGGCATCGCCGTCGGTCGCATAGATGTCGATCTGCGCCGGCAGGTTGGTGCCGGTCTGCACTTCCTTGAACATCGAGATCGGCGAGACCTGCGAATAGCGGAGGTTGGTCTCGGTGTAGGTCTTGAACACGCCCTTGGCGATCGCCGCCTCGTCGCCGCCGCCGGTCCACACCGCCTGGCCCTTCTTGCCCATGACGATGGCGGTGCCGGTGTCCTGGCACATCGGCAGCACGCCGCCCGCGGCGATGTTGGCGTTCTTCAGGAGCTCGAGCGCCACGTACTTGTCGTTGGCCGAGGCCTCGCTGTCGTCGAGGATCGAGCGCAGCTGGGCGAGGTGGCCGGGCCGCAGCAGGTGCGAGATGTCGTGGAAGGCCTGGGCGGTCAGCATCGTCAGCGCTTCCGGCTCGACGGTCAGCACGTCGCGGCCGTTGAACTTGCTGACGCCGACATGGTCGGAGGAGAGCTTGCGGTAGGACGTCGTGTCCTCGCCGTGCGGAAACATCTCCTGGAACTGGAAATCGGGCATACAGGTCTCCTGGCGCGCCGGGCTTGGAAGCGCGCCTTCCCTGCCGCAACGACGGCTGGGCGTAAAGCTACTTCTTTCGGAAGCTGTCGAGCTTGACGACCTTGGATGCGGCGTCCTCGGGCTTGGCCTCGGCGGCGGCCTCAGGGGCGCCGGCCTCGGGCTTGTCCTCCGAGGTGGCAGGCGCGGCCAGCGGCGGGCGCTTTTCGGCCGGCGGCAGGGCGGCCGGCGGGGCGGCAGCCTCGGCCTTCTCGCCGGCCTTGTCCTTGCGATCGAACTGCAGGCCAAAGCGCACCGACGGATCGACGAACGCCGAGAGCGCGGCGAACGGCACGCGGATGCGTTCCTGCTGCTTGTTGAAGCTCACCGTCACCTCGAAGTGGTTGGGTCCCAAGATCAGGTCCCAGTACTGGTGCTGGAGCACGATCGTCATCTCTTCCGGGTACTTGGCGCGCAAATAGTCGGGCAGCACGACGCCCGGATCGCCGCTGCGGAACGAGATGTAGAAATGGTGCGAGCCGGGAAGGCCTTTCTCGGCGACCTGCGTCAGCACGCGACGGACGACGCTGCGCAGCGCGTCGTCAACGAGAGCGTCGTAGTGGAAGCGATCGTTCATGGCCTGTCGGAAATTTCACGAAGTATGGTCGACCCGCCTACCATCAGAGTCAATCGCAGGAAACCCCGAATATTCCGGAAGATTTGAGTGGGAGGGCTTCTGTTGCCCGGTGCCCTCCCGAACCGCGCTTACGTCCGCTGTTTAGGCGGCAGCAGCGAGTGCAACGTCGTTATCGTTGGCACTTGTGAATGGCCCGTCACGGCGGAACCATACCGGGCAAAAACCGCGCCTTTACCACGCTCGTCGATCCTGGTTCGCCCCCATCGGCTCCGCACCTGTTCGGCTTGGAGGTGAATGGTGGAGGCGCCGGGTACTGCCCCCGGGTCCGAAACGCTTATTCCACGCGGCGTTTATCGCCATAGTCGGTTTCCCGACGGGACCAATATAGGAGCTGCGAGGGGGTTTTTGAAGATGCAGTAGAGGCTGCGGCGACTATGCAGGCCTCGGTCGGTGGCGTACATTAAGCCGTACAAGAGGCGAAAAACGATGGATGTGGTCTCATACAGTCGAGCGCGGCAAAACTTGGCGCGTCTCATGGACAAGGTTAGCGACGATCGCGCGCCGCTGATTGTAACGCGGCGGGGTGGTCGGTCCGTCGTCGTCCTGGCTTTGGAAGAGTATCAAGGCATGGAAGAGACGATCCATCTGATGCGCAGCCCAGCAAATGCACGGCGTCTCTTGAGCAGTATCCGCTCACTGGACCGTGGTTTGGGGACCGAACGGGCATTGATCGAACCAAAGGCGAAAACCCGCAGGCGCCGCTCGCGTAAGTGAGGATCATCTTTTCCAGCCGAGCCTGGGCCGACTATCTGCATTGGCAGGAAATCGACCCGACCATGGTCGGACGCATCAATCTTCTCATCAAAGAGTGCTTACGGACGCCGTTCGTCGGAATCGGCAAACCAGAACCCTTGCGTGGACCATATGCCGGCTTTTGGTCGCGCCGGATCAATGGCGAGCATCGGTTGGTATACAGGGTTTCCGGTCAAAACGCCGACAAGCAGCTCGAAATCGCCCAATGTCGGTACCATTATTGATCTCGCCGTCGTTGTGGGGAACCCATGATCCATGGTTGGCAGGGACGCGCTGGTCGCTAAATTGCGACCAAACAAGACAGGACCCTGCCATGCCCCTCTCCACCGACCAGCAGGCCGAGATCGACCAGGCGCGCGGCGGCACGCAGCCGACTTTGCGGCCGATTTCCCCGGCGCTTGAGGAAATCCTGTTCCAGGCGCTGCCCGTGCTCGATCACGGCTTCGTCCGCGTCGTCGACTACATGGGAGACGATGCCGCCGTCGTGCAGGCCGCCCGGGTGAGCTACGGGCGCGGCACCAAGAAGGTCAGCGAGGATCGCGGGCTGATCAACTACCTGATGCGGCATCGCCACACGACGCCGTTCGAGATGTGCGAGATCAAGTACCATGTGAAGCTGCCGATCTTCGTGGCGCGCCAATGGATCCGTCATCGCACCGCCAACGTGAACGAGTACTCGGCGCGCTACTCGATCCTCGACAATGAATACTACGTGCCCAGGCCCGAGCATCTGGCCGCCCAGAGCAAGGCCAATCGCCAGGGTCGGGACCAGGTGCTCTCCGGCAAGGAGGCCGAACGCGTCTTCAATCTCCTGAAGAAGGACGCCGAGCTGGTCTACGAGCACTACATGGAGATGTTGAACGAGGGCGAGACGGGGGAGCCGCTCGATCCCGAGCGCTCGGGCCTGGCGCGCGAGCTCGCGCGCATGAACCTGTCGCTCGCCTTCTATACCCAGTGGTACTGGAAGACCAATCTCCACAACCTCATGCATTTCCTGTCGCTGCGCGCCGACGCGCATGCCCAGTACGAAATCCGCGTCTATGCCGACGTCATGCTCGACACGCTGAAACGCTGGTGCCCGATCAGCTACGACGCCTTCATGGAATATCGGCTGGGCGGCGCGCACCTCTCCAGGACTGGCCTCGCCGCCATCAAGCGCATGATCGCGGGCGAGAAGGTCGACCAGAAATCGAGCGGCCTCAACCCGCGCGAATGGCGCGAGCTCGCCGCGGTGCTGGGCCTTGGCTAGGGACAATCCCGGCCGGCTGCGGCTCTTGCGCGAGCGCGCGCGCGACGATGAGGCCATCGAGGAGATGAACGAGGCGGCGTTCGGTCCCGACCGCACGCACAAGACCGTCTATCGCCTGCGCGAGGACGTGAAGCCGATCAAGGAGCTGTGCTTCGTCGCCATCGACCAGAAAGGCCGCATGGTGGCCTCGATCCGCAACTGGCCGATCCTGATCAACGAGCGCTGGCCCGCCATCCTGCTGGGACCGCTCGCCATCTCGCCCGAGTTGCGCGGCCTTGGCTACGGCAAGGCGCTGATGTGGCACTCGATGGCGCAGTCGCGCATGCTGGGCCACAGCCGCATCATCCTGGTCGGCGATCCCGAGTACTACAATCAATTCGGCTTCCGCCGCGATCTCGCCCTCAACATCCAGCTCCCGGGCTGGGTGGAGGAGCGTCGCTTCCTGGCGCTCGAGCTGGTCGCCGGTTCGATGATCGGCGTGCACGGCATGATCGGCAAGTGGGACGCCCGCAAGGCGGCGGCAGCGGGACGCAAGCGCAGGCGTTCATAGCTGGGGGCCCGCCACTCCAGTGGCGCGTCTTCTCATGCTCTTCCGGACGGCGCGCATCTTGCGCGCTCATGAATCATGAGCGAGCCGGAGCTCGCGGTCCGGAAGACCATGACGCGCCACTGGAGTGGCGCCTCCAGCTAACGCACCACGATCCTCGGCGCCGCGCGTGGGCCGCGCTGGTTGGCCGAGAGCTGCTTCCATACCCGGCCGGCGATGTTCTTGTAGATCTGGGCGTACGGGCTGCCGGGCTGGGCGACGACGATCGGATGTCCCGAATCCGACGTGGTGCGGATGTCGAGATGCAGCGGCACCTCGCCGAGGAACGGAACGCCGAG
>Ga0081539_10004261_pt1 | contig 16052 bp, 11 predicted proteins | sample TabmetS4T2R2_FD_71023 | JGI IMG/M metagenome (GOLD analysis project Ga0081539, IMG submission 71023) | Tabebuia heterophylla rhizosphere microbial communities from the University of Puerto Rico - S4T2R2 | ecosystem: Host-associated > Plants > Roots > Rhizosphere ...
TCGATGCGGTGGTGAAGGAGCTGATCGCGTCGGGCATCGACAAGGACGACATCGTCGTCGATTGCGGCAACAGCCTCTGGACCGACACGATCCGCCGCGAGCGCGATTACGCCAGCCAGTGCAAGTTCTTCGGATCGGGTGTCAGTGGAGGCGAGCTCGGCGCGCGCTTCGGCCCGAGCATGATGCCCGGCGGCGATCCGGATTCGTGGAAGCACCTCAAGCCGATCTGGGAAGCTGTCGCCGCCAAGGTCGACGAGAAGACCGGCAAGCCGCTGGAAGACTACGCGCCGCGCAAGCCCGTGACCGGCGGCGTGCCGTGCACCGCGTACATCGGCCCGAACGGCGCGGGGCACTACGTGAAGATGGTGCACAACGGCATCGAGTACATCGACATGCAGCTCATCTGCGAAGCGTACACGCTGATGCAGAACCTGCTGAAGATGAACGCCGGCGAGCTGAGCAAGGTGTTCGCGAAGTGGAACGAAGGGGACCTCGACAGCTATCTCATCCAGATCACCGCCGACATCCTTCAGCAGAAAGACCCGGTGAACAAGGACGGATTCCTCGTCGACCACATCCTCGACACGGCCGGCCAGAAGGGCACCGGCAAGTGGACGAGCGTGAACGCGCTGGACATGGGCATCCCCGCGAACGCGATCTCCGAGGCCGTGTTCGCGCGGTGTCTGAGCGCACTGAAGGAAGAGCGCATCGAGGCGAGCAAGCACCTGGCCGGCCCCAACCCATCACCCGCAACAGACAACCCACAATCCCTGATCGACGCGATCCGCGACGCGCTGTACTGCTCGAAGATCTGCGCCTACGCGCAAGGTTTTCAGCTCATGAAGGAGGCGCAGAAGGAATACAACTGGAAGCTGAACTTCGCGGAGATCGCCGCGATCTGGCGGGGCGGGTGCATCATCCGCGCGCGGTTCTTGCAGAAGATCACCGACGCCTACCGCCGCGACGGCAACCTCGTGAACCTGCTGCTGGACCCGTACTTCAACGAGCAGGTGAAGAAGGCCCAGGCCAACTGGCGCAGGGTCGTCGGTTTAGCTGCGTCTGCTGGAATCGCAGCGCCGGCGTTCATGAGCGCGCTGGCGTACTACGACGGCTATCGATCGGCGCGCCTGCCCGCGAACCTGCTTCAGGGGCAGCGCGACTATTTCGGCGCGCACACGTACGAGCGAACCGACTCGCCGCGCGGGCAGTTCTTCCACCTCGACTGGCCCGAGCCCGGCCGGCCGCAGATCAAGATCGCCCAGCCCGAGAAGCGCGCCGCCGAGAAGCCGATGGACAAGAAGGACGCCGCGAAGGAAGCGGCGAAGAGGTGACGGCGCGGTCGTCGTCGTCGTCGTCGTCGTCGCCAGCCCGACGAGCAGCCGGACATCTGGTTCAAGTACGTGGCGCCGAAGGTGGGCGGACTCTCGCTTCGCTACAACCCGATCTCGCAGCAGTTGGAAACGGGATTCGAGCCGACGCTGGCGTCGGCAGCGCCGCTGCTGCTCTCGGCCCACATCAACACGTTCGGGCAGAAGCCCGACGTCGCCCGCACGACGACCGGTGACGTGGCCGCCTTCGACAGCCAGACGACACGACGACAAGGTTGAGCTGGGTTCCGTCAGCGCCCCGCGCGCGGTAGGTCGACCATTCTTGGCCGACTCGCGGCGCAGCCGCGAATCATCCCGTCGGCGCATGGAGAATCGACGCTTCGCGTCGATGTCGGTCAAGATTGGCCGACCTACCGGGCGGGTGCGGAAGCCGGACGCGACGCGGCGCGAACACGTTCCGCCTCGTCGGGTCGACCTTGCCGTTCGAGCAACATCGCCAGTCGCTCGCGCGCGTCGCGCCTCGCTCTCGGGCTGGCGGTCGATTCGTTGGCAATCGCATCGTACGCCTCACGGATCAGCGGGGCGGCTTCGTCCAGCTTGTCGCGCTTCAGCAGGACCTCGCCGAGCAGGCCGCGCTGCGCTTCGTAGGCCCATCCGCGCGGGAGCTTCACCTCGTCCCACAGCTTCAGCGCGTGCCGCATCATCGTCTCCGCCTCGTCGAGCGACCGACCGCGCTTGGCGAAGACGTATGCGAGGCGAGTTTCGGCGAGCACGGTGTCGCGGCTGTCGGGACCAGTATTTTCGGTGCTGAGCTTGTGCAGTTCGCGCGCGATCTGCTCGCCGCGATCCAAGTCGCCGCGATCGATGACGGTCGACCAGTAGTTGAACAGCGTCGAGCGGTAGAAGTCGGCGCCGGGCACGCCCCGGCGGACGGTCGCGATCGCTTCCTCGAACAGCGGAGCGGCCTCGTCGTCGCGACGAAGCGCCTGGAGGACGGCCGCGTATTGCGAGGCGGCGTTGGCCGCGAGGCGCGCGTCGAGCCCGGCGCCGCTGGCGCCGCCTCGCAGCGCCAAGTACGCTTTGCGCAGGTTCGGCTCTGCGGACGCGTTGTCGCCCAGCGACGACTGCATCGTGCCCAGGTGCAGGTAGACCTCGCCCGCGAGGCGCGAGTCGTCGCCAGCCACGGCGCGGGCGGCTTGCAGCGCTTCGTCGTACGTGCGCTTCGCCTCGTCGATGCGACCGGCGCGCTGGATGATCTGCGCAAGATTGGTCAGCGCGAGTACGACCTGCGGGTGCGCGTCGCCGCGCGTCGCCTTGATGATCTGCACGCACCGCCGCGACGCGTCCGCCGCCTCGTCGAATCGGCCGCGGTCCAGGAGGATCGTCGAGAGGCCGTTGAGCACGAGCGCCACGTCCGGGTGGTTCGGCGGGAGGGACTTCTCCACGACGCGCAGCGCCTCGCGCTGCGCGGCTTCGGCGTCGTCGACGCGCCCGTTGTCCAGCAGCAGCTTCGCGAGGTTGCTCAGCAGGATCGCCCGGCCCGGGTAGTCGGGACCCTCCGCTTTCTCCTCGACCGCGAGCGCTTCGCGATACCGTTTCTCGGCCTCGTCCGGCTTTCCCACTCGTAAGAGCGCCACCGCGAGCCCGCTCAGTCGCGACGCGACGTCCGTCGGGTCAACCTTCACGTCGCGCCCCAGGGCCAGAGTCCGCTCGAACAACTCGACGGCTTCCGGGTAATGCCCGCGATCGAGTTGGATCGTTGCGAGGTTGTACGTGTTCTCCGCCACCTGACCACGATGTTCGCCGCCCAGGCGCTGGCGCATGTCAAGGGACTGGCGCGTCACTCGCTCGGCCTCGTCGAGCTGGTTCTGATCCGCCAGCGCCATGCCCAGGAGGTTGAGCAGCGTCGCGACGTCAGGGTCGTCCGTCGATTCGCCGACGACCTTACGGCGCTCGTCGAGCGCGCGGCGCAACTGATCGGCCGATTCGGTCGCCCGGCCGAGCGACTGGAACGCCCGGCCGATGGTGGTGCGGACGACCGTGCGGATCTCGGGTTGCTCGGAGAGCAGCCCGCCGTCGACCTCCTTCGCGGCGCGCTCGAGCATCTGCCGAACGGTCACGTCGCCCGCGGTCTCCGCGCGGTACGGGTCGGCGGCGGTGAGCATGCCGTTGAGGAAGTCGTTGACGGCCTTCGATTTCGCCGCCTCGCGCGAGACGTCTTCGAGACGTTGTTGTGCAAGTCGTTCCGCGCGACGGGCCCGCGCGAACAGCGTGAGCGACACGATGAGGCCCGCAACAAGCACGGTCAGCACGGTCGCGCCGACGCCGATCATCGTGCGATGCCGGCGGGCGAACTTCATCGCCTGGTAAGCCGCGCTCGGCGGGTGCGCCTCGACCACGTCGTCATTGAGATAGCGCCCCACGTCCGCCGCCAGCGCCGCGGCCGACTCGTACCGGCGCGTGCGGTCCTTCTCCAGGCACTTCATCACGATCCAGTCGAGCTCGCCGCGGACGATCGACTTCAGCTCGCGCTCCTCCACGTTGCGCTGCTTTGCGAGCGTCGTGAGCTCCTCGTGCGCCGTGCTCACGCGCGTGCTCGGCTTGGGCGGATCGACCTCGCGGATGATCCGCTGCATCTGGTCGAGCGCCTTGCTCCGAAGCTCGCGCGGGTCGAACGGTGTGACCCCGGTGAGCAGCTCGTACAGCACGACGCCGAGCGAATAGACGTCCGCGCGCGTGTCCACGTCCAGCCCGCTCATCTCGGCCTGTTCTGGCGCCATGTATTCGGGCGTGCCGATCATCTGCCGGACCTCGGTGAACAGCGTGCGATCGGTCAACGGCTGTTGCGTGGCCTTGGCGATACCGAAGTCGATCACCTTCGGGGCCGGCACGCCGTCGTGCATCGTGACGAGGATGTTGCTGGGCTTGATGTCGCGGTGGATGACGCCTTTTTGATGAGCATGATGCACCGCGTGACAGACGGGGATGAATAGCTCCAGGCGCTGGCGTGGCGTGAGTCGGAGGTTGTCGCAATAGCGCGTGATCGGCTCGCCGCGCACCAGCTCCATCACGAAGTACGGCCGGCCCAGCGGCGTCGCGCCGGCGTCGAAGACGCGCGCGATGTTCGGGTGGTCCATGATGGCCAGCGCCTGGCGCTCGGCCTCGAAGCGGGCGACGAACTGCTTCGTGTCCATCCCCAGCTTGATGATCTTCAGCGCGACCCGCCGCTTGACCGGGTGCTCCTGCTCGGCCAGGTACACGACGCCGAAGCCGCCCTCGCCGATGACGTCGAGCAACTTGTAGGGGCCGATCTGGCGCTCGGCGGGAAGGCTTCCCGATCGAGCGGACGCGGCGGTCGCGTTACCGACGGTGGGCGCGCCCATGAATGCACCGGCTCGATCACTCGCCGCGAGTAACTCGTCGACGGCCGCGCGCAGCTCGGCATCACCGGCGCAGCGCTGGTCGAGGAACGCGCCGCGCTCGGCCGGCGGCAAGTCGATGACTTTGTAGAAGAGATCCTTGACGGTCATCTCGTTCAGGGTTTGGTGGTCGGTTGCGGGAGGGCGGCCGCCTGGCGCCGGAACCGCTCCGCCTCGTCCAGCCGGCCGGTGCGGTCGCAGACGTCGGCGAGCGCTTCGAGCACGTCGCGGTCCAGCGGGTCATCGGGCCGCGACGTCGGCTGCGAATCGGGGGCGCTCGACGCGCCATCGGCTCGAACTTGCGTCGCTTCGCGCAACGGCTTCTCCGCGTCGGCATATCGTCCCAGCTTGAACAACGCCAGGCCGTAATGTCCTGCCGCGACGCGCACCTCGTCGTCGGAAAACCCTGCCGCGGCGCCCTTCGCGTACGCGCGGGCGAGGATTGGCTCGGCATCGGCATAACGACCTTGCTCCGCCAGCGCCTGGCCCAACAACCACGCCGCGAGCACGGTCTGCCGGTTGTCTTCGCCGAGCGACTTGCCGCTGTGCTCGAACAGCTCGCGAAAGCCGCTTTCGGCCTCGGCGAGCTTGTGCTGCTTGAATTGTGCGTTGGCGACGTTGTGTAAGAGGGAGAGCGTGATCGGGTGGTCAATGCCACGGCTCGCCCGGCACAGCTCGAACGCCTCGCGCGCCATGACCTCGGCCTGCGCGAAGTTGCCGCGGCTGAAGTAGATCGTCGCCATGTTGTTCATCTGGGCCAGCGTCGAAGGGTGGTCGGGCCCGAACACCTTCTTGTGCCGCTCCAGTGCCTCGCGGAACAGCCCCTCGGCCTCGTCGAGCCGGCCCTGCTTCTGGCGCAGCATGGCGACGTCGTTGAGCGAGTGCATCGTGTGCGGGTGGTCGTCCCCGTACAACCGCCGCCGCCGCTGCCACGCGTCGATCACGAGCGGCTCGGCCTCGTCGAGCCGCCCTTCGTCGGTCAGCACCGATCCGAGGTAACCGACCGCGGTGACCGTGCGCACGTCGTCGTCGCCGAGTTGCTTCTTCCACACTTTGAGGATGTCGCCGTAGAGCTGTTCGGCGTCGCGCCACTTTCCCTGACCTTGCACGAGTTGCGCGAGGTTGAACGACCACGTGAGCGTGTCGGGATGTTCCGGCCCGAGCGACCGGCGGCCGCGCTCGACGGCCTGCCGCCAAGCAACCTCGGATTCGTCGCGGCGGCCGAGCGTGAAGTACACCATGCCGATCAGGTTCAGCGCGCGAAGTGTCTCGAGCCGGTCTTCGCCAAGCTCCTTCTTGCGGATCGACCACGCTTCCTTCGCGTGCTCGAGCGCGACCTCCGCCTTGCCCAGGTTGTTGTACGTGTTCGCCAGGGACATGCGTACCGCCGCTTCGATCTGCGGATGATCGGCGAACCGCTCGTGCACCTTGGCGCTGGCGGTGTCGACGGCCTCCTGCACGCTGATCGTGCGACCCTGCGCGACCTCGGGGTCGGCGGAGGCGAGCAGGTCGGTCGTGAGGAAGTTGTTGACGGCCTGGGTATTCAGGTTGGCCTGCTCGGCTTCGATCGTGCGCTCTTCGGCGAGGCGACGCTGCTCCTGCGCGTCGGCGAGGGCCGCGCGCGTCTTGGCCTGCTCGGCTCGGATCCCGCGGACGTACAGTCCTGCGACGACGGCGGCGATCACCAGCGCTGCGGTCGTGAGCGCCGCGCCGGCCCGGTGGCGTCGGAAGAACTTCCGAGCGCGGTACGCGGCGCTCGTCGGGCCCGCGAGCACGGGCTGGTCCGAGAGGTAGTTCAGAACGTCCGCAGCCAATCCGTTCGCCGTCTCGTACCGCCGGGCGCGGTCCTTCTCCAGGCACTTCATCACGATCCAGTCGAGCTCGCCCCGGAGCGACTTGCGCAGCTTCGACGGCTCGGTGGCGCGCGCCGACGCCATCGCCCCGCGCGACTCGAGCCGGCCCAGCCGCGTGCTGGGCGCCAGCGGATCCACCTCGCGGATCACGCGCTGCATTTCCACGAACGCCTTGCTGCGCAGCTCGCGCGCGTCGAACGGCGTCACGCCCGTCAGCAGCTCGTACATCAACACGCCCAGCCCGTACACGTCCGACCGCGTGTCGATGTCGACCGCGCCCATCTCCGCCTGCTCGGGCGGCATGTACTCGGGCGTGCCGATCATCTGACGTTGCTCGGTGAAGACGGTCTTCTCGGTGAGCCGCTGTTGCGTCGCCTTGGCGATGCCGAAGTCGATCACCTTGATGACGGGCGGCCCGTCCTCGGACCGGTACGCCAGCACGTTCGACGGCTTGATGTCGCGGTGGATGATCCCCTTCGTGTGCGCATGCTGCACGGCCTGGCAAACCTGCACGAACAACTCGAGCCTGCGGCGGACGTCGTACTTCTGGTCGTCGCAGAACTTGGTGATCGGCACGCCGTTGACCAGCTCCATCACGAAGTACGGCCGGCCCTGGTCGGTCTCGCCGGCGTCATAGACGCGGGCGATGTTCGCGTGGTCGAGGATGGCGAGCGCCTGGCGCTCGGCCTCGAAGCGGGCGATCACCTGCTTCGTGTCCATGCCGGGCTTGATGACCTTCAGCGCGACCTGTCGGCGCACGGGGTGCGTCTGCTCGGCGAGCCAGACCGTGCCGAAGCCGCCTTCGCCGAGTTCCTTGAGCAGTCGGTAGTGGCCGATGCGCCGGGGCTGAGGATCGGGGGGTGCGATGAGCGGCGCGATCGTGTTTGTCGCAGCGGGTGCGAGCGTCGGGTCGACTAGAAACCCCGTGGCGCGGTCGTGCGCGGCGAGGAGCGATTCGACCGCACTGCGGAGCGTCGCATCTCCGGCGCAGCGCTCGTCGAGGAACGCGCCGCGCGCGTCCGATGGCAGGTCGCTCGCCTCGACGAACAACGCCTTAACGGCGCGGCCGGCGGCGGGTTGGTCGTCGCTGTCGGTCATGATCGGATCGCTTGTGGTAGCGGCCGTCCCGGCCGCTGGCGGCCGGGACGGCCGCTACCACACATCGCTTCACTGAAGTGCGCGGAAGAGCCACGCGCGGGCGAATTGCCATTCGCGCTTCACCGTGCGCTCGGACACGCCCAGGACTGATGCCGTTTCTTCGACGCTTAACCCCGCGAAGAAACGCAGCTTCACGACTTGCGCGGCCTGCGCGTCCTCCTTCTCCAGCCGCTGGATCGATTCGTCGAGCACAACGATCTGATCGGGATCTTCGCTCTGCGCGAGCTCGGCGAGGTCGGAGAGGTTCGAGATGTCCAGCGCGCTCTTCTTCGCGTTCGGCCCGCCGCGCTTCTGGCGGCCGCGCGTGCGGGCGTGGTCGATCAGGATTCGTCGCATCGCTTCGGCGGCCGCGAACAGGAACCGCGAGCGCTCCAATGCCATGATCGACGAGTGCTGGCTCAGCTTCATCCACGCCTCGTGCACGAGCGCGGTGGGTTGGAGCGTGTGCCCGGGCGACTCCTGAGCGAGCCGATGCCGAGCGATCGCGCGGAGTTGGTCGTAAACCTGCGCGAGCAGCTCGCTGTTCTGCTGGGCACTCGCGCTTTCGTTCGATTCGGGATGGGGTTTCGGTTCGTTCCCTTGCACGGTCCAGAGTATACACCCGCGCACCGCCGCTTGACTTCGGCGAGCTCAGTCGAGTCGCGGCTTCGCAGATCGCGCAACCCGGACCACTCGATTCGCGCGACGCCACAAGCGGCGCAGTCGCGCCAGCTTGACACCGTTGCCGAGAACCCCAACGATGCCAATAGCAGGAAGCGCGCGCGCGCACGAGCTGACGCGCACGGGAGGACATGCGGAACACGGAGTGACCAACACCATGAGCGACCCCACCTTCTCCGTCGTCATCCCCACCGCAGCACCGACCGGTCTCGGCGCCGAAGCCGGCGGGGCGTTCGTCAAGATCGACGGCCGCGAGGCGCTGCTCAAAAGCGTCGAGCTATTCCTCAACCGCGACAACGTCAAGCAGATCTCCGTCGTCTTCATGGACGACTTCCTCGAAGAGGGCCGCCGTAAGTACGGCGGCCATTTCGGGTTCTCCGGTGTCAAGGTCATCGGCGGCGGGCCGCGGTGGATCGACCAGCTTGCCGCGGCGGCGGACAAGCTCGCGCCCGAGGCGACGCACGTGATCGTTCACGACGCCGCTCGCCCGGCGGTCGCGTACACCGACATCGAATCGCTGATGGAGTCGGCCGCGAAACATCCGATCGTGTCGCTCGTGACGCCCACGCGCACGCCGCTGGTCGAGGTGGACGAGGGCGGCAACGCGCTGGCGTATCACGCGCCGACGCGGTTCATGAACCTTGTTACGCCGCAAGTGTTCACGAAGGACAAGTTTTTAGAGGTCGCCAACGGCAAGAACGAGCCGCACGCGTCGGAGGTCACGCTGCTGAAGGGCTCGCCGCTGAACGTGAGAATCGGCGGTGGGGGAGACGCTTCGCTCGTGCGCGCGATGATCAACATGCTGCCGAAGGCGAAGGTGAAACCGGCGAGCAGCCCGTTCGAGGAAGCGCAGTGGTAGATGCGTTTGGCCACGGATAAACGCGGATGAACACGGATCAAGGCAAAGGCGTTTTAACCACAGATTTCACGGATTGCACAGATTGAGGCGCGTCAAAACCAATCTGTGAAATCTGTGTAATCTGTGGTTTCATCTTCCGCGTTTCATCCGTGTTTATCGGCGTCCATCTGTGGCTGATCACTCTTTCCGCCAAACCCGCAAGTCGCCCGTTGCGGGGCAGAAGGCCATTTGCGTCACTGTGAACTTGTTGAGAACGCTCGGCACGTCCAGCGCCGCGCTCACGTCCTCGATCGAACCCGCGGCTTCCGCGCCGGCGAGCGATCGGGCGAGCGTGTCGGTGCGCTGACCGCTGCCTTCGAGCGAAAACTCTTCCTCGCCTTCTGGCACCTTGATGATGTCCTTGTTGTTCCCGGCAAATTGCTTCGCGATGTGGTGATTCGCCTGGACAACGGTCGACTCGTTCGCCTCGCGCACGGCCGCTTCGGTGGCGGTGCGCTCGATGACGCAAGCTTGGCCCTTGCGCGTGCCGCAGACGGTGAAGAAGACGCTGGTGGACAGTTGCGTCTCGCTCAGCCGCTTCACGGCCGCCTCGTACGTGTCGCAGGTTTCGAGCGTGTCGCGCAGGAGAAATGTCGGGCCGAACTCGAACGTCGGGAACGAGATCGGCGGGGCCCAGTTGATCGTGACCGAATACGCGCGCGGCACCATGCCCGAGAGTACGCCCACCTGTCCCGGCACGCCGACGGTGACGAACTCGCGCTGATCCCTCGCGAACCGAAACACTCGCGTCGCCGGCCCCATCCCGGGTAGCGGCCAGTCGAGGTTGCGCACGTGCACCATGCCCAACCCTTCGACCCATCGCGTGCCCGCGGTGCAACCGAACACCTTGGGCACGCGCAGGTGGCTCAGCTCGTACGCGCAGTTGAGCATCGTGACCGTGCCGACGTCGACCTCGACCCCGTCGGCCCAGGCGCGAATCTCGTCGAAGTACAGCCCGCCCTTGCGTTGGTAGAGTCGCGCGAACACCCACCGGAGCAGCCGCGGGACCTTTTCGAACACGGCGGCGGCTTCGCCGAACAAGCTTCGCGCCGCGGTTCGCTCGGACGCGATGACGTCGCGCCACCGTTCCAATTCCGGTCGCGTCAGGTCGATCCCATGCTCGGGCACATCCGAATGAAACATGCGATCCTCTTGACGGGAACCGCCGCTTGCGGCGTCGCGAACGCAGCGATTCGGACCTCTCGATTTGCGACGCCGCAAGCGGCGAATACGTCTCAATCAGAGATCGACGGTCTTCAGTGATCCAACATCGAACTTCACACCGGCTTCTTGCGCGATCTCACCAAACGCATCGATTTCCGCTTTCGTGAACACCAGACCGCCATGCTTCGCGCTCAGCGCCGCGCCGTTCGCTTCGATCTGACCCGGGAGCATCGCACCTTCATTCCCGTGACCGAGGATGTCCTGCAACACCGCCTTCACGTTCTGCTGCTGCGACCGGCCCTTGGCGAAGTCCCCGCTGCTGATCGCATCGGGATGAATGCATTGGAAGAAGAAGCAACAAGTTCCTTTTTCGCCCGGCGCGGTGTTCACCTGGTCCCATCGATTGCGGATCGTCGGCAGGCTCCCGCCGATGTACGCGGCGTAGAGCTCGTCGATCAGCGATAGACCGTAACCCTTGTGCTGCCCAAACGGTAACAGCGCCTTCACCTTGTTCGGGTCGGTCGTCTCCTTGCCGTGCTCGTCGACGCCCGAACCCGGCGGAAGCGGCTTGCCCTCGCGGACGAACTGCTGCACGCGGCCCATGGCAACGGTGCTCGTCGCCCAGTCGATGCAGATCGGGAAGCCGACGGCGTCGGTCGTCGGGAAACCCCACGAGTGCGGGTTCGTGCCGAGGGTCGGGAACATCCCACCGAACGGAACGACCTCCGCAAGCGCTGCTGTACAGCAGGTGTACGCGAGGTACCCTTTCTTCGCCGCGTCGATGACGTAGCCGCCGCCCCAGAGGTAGTGGAACGCGTTGTCCACCGCGACGACGCCCACGCCGAACTCGTCGGCGAGCTTCATCGCCGTGTCCATCGCGTCGAATGCGACCGCCTGCCCGAGCTTGCGGTGGGCGTTCCATTTCTGCACAGCTTTGAATTTGCTCGGGAGCTTTTCGATCTTCGCGCCGGGCTTGCAGCCGCCGGACTTGGAGCCGAAGTGCTCGTCGAGGTGCAGCGCCTTGATCGCGTTGTGCGTCTTGATGCCGTGCCAGGCGGTGATCTCGGAAAACCGCGCCGCCGCTTCGGCTTCGTCGGTCGAGTAACCGCGATGCCGATATGCAGCGGCGACGAGGTCGTTGTGAACCTTCGGTGGAACGATGTAGTTGGTAGTCATACGGATGAGCAGTTGTCCGCGTCCGCTTGCACGTCGTCAAGCCCGGGAATGAAATCGCGAATCGGTTGGTTGTGAGGATCGTGTCATGATGCGTTACCGAGACGCCGGTGTCTGAGCTGAAAGCGAAGACCCGGATCTTCCCGGACATCGGACGCGCCTCCATCCGGCTCTTCGCTTCCTGCTCAGAGACCGGCGTTCCGGGCGCTCGCGGACATCCGATTAGCGCCGCGTTGCGTAAATAAGTTGCAGAAGAGTTGCCGTTTAGGAAGGATCACGTTCATGTCCCGTCGCGGTCAAGTGTTCGAGCGTCGTGCGGATCGAGATCCGCCCCGCCGGGCGATTTGAAAACATGATCGCGAACATCTTCGGCCTGGCGCGCGACGGGAAGACCAACGCCAAGGGCATGCCGAACCTGCTTCAACTGGCCGTGTTCGCGCAGGAGTTCGAGGACGTCGTCTACTTCACGAAACCGCCGCGTGTCGTGCAGAAGATGCTCTTCTCGCTGCTCGGTCCGATCGCGCGGATGAGGGGTTATCGGGGCAGCTATCCCGAGTACGTCGAACGCGGGCCAACGGGATTCGTGGAGGTCGAGCCGCTCGCGGATGCCGCGGCGTGATGCGCGGTCAATCGTGCGGCCCGACGACGCGGGCACCCGCAACATAGCCAAACGTCTGCTCGCCGGATTTCGGGAAGTCCATCACCAACACGGGCCGGCCCGTGCTGAGCGATTCGACCGCATCCTGTCCGGTCTGCTCGCCGAGCGCGGTGAGACGGTCGGCCTCGTCGCGCGTGATCGGCAAGAGGGAACATCGCTGCGGGTCGTCGCCGTCGATCCAGTCGATCAGCTCGGTGAACGTGAAGACGAAGCGCTGGCCGCAGTGCGGGCACTCGCGGATCGCGACGAGCAGGTGGGAATCGTCCACCAATCGCGCCAGCTCGTTCAGGTGACGCGACTGCTGATGCGCGGCCTGGGGATCGCCGGGCGGGAAACAAATCGCACAGCCGAATCGCTCTGCCGTTGCCGCACACATGGCTGGATGATTCTAGCCACGTCACGTGCCCCGCGGCGCGAAGTGGCGTCCGTCGCGACAGCGCGGCGCGCGCTCGGTATGCTCTGGCCCCGCATGCTCAAGCTCCGCAAGGGCGACATCCTCACCGAACGTCAGCTCGACGACGCGGTCCACGACCTGGTCCGTCACGCGCTCGAGATCGGCATGATCCCGATCGCCGGCATCATGAGCGAGCGGCGGCCGCGCGACGGAAAGCACAAGGTCGTCGGGTTCGGCTGGAACCACCTGCGCCAAGGCATCCCCGGCATCCACGGCGAGACCGGCGCGATCATGAACATGGGCCGGCTCCCGCGCGGCTACGCGAACCTCACGGCGACGTCGTCGCTCAGCCCGTGCCCGTTCTGTCAATGCTGTTTGGCGCTGCACCTGGGTGTGAAAGAGATCCGCATCCTCGACGCGACGAACTACAAGCCCGACTTCAGCGGTTACAAAAGGGTAGGGCTTTCGCCGAGCGTCTCGGAGCACGCGGCGATCGTGAAGACATTTCGCAAGTGGGTGCGCGATCCGAAGAACGCGTTGATCTGGAGCCGCGACATCGGCATCTGGGACGGGAAGGTGCCGCCGGTATTCGACGTGAAGCGGAAACGTGCACGCGCGATCGAGATCATGAGTATCGCGCGACGCGTCGCAGCCGCGGGCGAGGCGCCCATTGGCGCGGTCATCGTGGACCACGCGGGAGAGGTGATCGGCGCCGGCTCGCCGCGCGTTGTCGCGAACAACGACCCCAGCGCCGTCGCCGCGATGGTCGCCTGGCGGGCCTGCGGCGCCCGTGAGCACTGGAAAGACAAGACCCTGTTCCTCACCTGTGGCCCGGATCACATCGCGTACAGCATGTTCCACATCTTCAACTTCGGGCAACTCGTGGTAGGCAACTCGCGACCCTTCGCCGGTCGGATCGCGGACGTGCGGAAGCTTGGGGTGCCGGTACACGTGCTCGATCCGAAGCGCGAAGACGCGACGCTGTCGCGATGGATGCGAAAAACCGATGCTTCACGAGTGCGCGAATACCTCGGTGCCCGGTAGGTCGGCCACTCTTGGCCGACATCGACGCGCAGCGTCGATTCTCTTCCCGTGAAGCGCAGAATCGCGGCTGCGCCGCGAGTCGGCCAAGAGTGGCCGACCTACCGGACGCTGGCGGCGCGCTTTAACGCTTCGACCGCGCCGGGATTCTCCAACGATGACACGTCGCCCGGATCGTTTCCGAGATACGCAGCCTTGATCACCCGCCGCAGCACCTTCGCGTTCCGCGTCTTCGGCAGCTCGTTGACGAACACGATCGCCTTCGGCGCCAGTGGCTTGCCGAGCTCGTTGACCACACGATTCACGAGTCGTTGCTTCAAGTCTTCACGTTTCAAGTCTTCACTCGACTTCAGCACGACGAAACAGACCAGTGCCTGTCCCTTCAGCTCGTCCGGCACGCCGATCGCAGCGGCTTCCTGCACCGCGGGATCTCCGACGAGAATGGATTCGACCTCCGCCGGCCCCAGTCGCTTCCCGGCGACTTTGATCGTGTCGTCGCTGCGGCCGACGATGTACCAGAGGCCGTCGTCATCCACCGCGGCGAAATCACCGTGGACCCAGACATCTTTGAAGCGCGACCAGTACGTCTCGAGGTATCGTTTCTCGTCGCGCCAAAAGCCGCGCGTCATGCCGATCCAGGGCTTGCGGATGACCAGCTCGCCGACCTTCCCGCGCACGCTGTTGCCGTGCTCGTCGACGACGTCGGCCGCCATCCCGGGCAGCGGGGCGCTGAACGCGCACGGCTTGAGCGGCATGATGACGTTGCCCATGACGATCCCGCCGGAGATCTCGGTGCCGCCGGAGTAGTTGATGATCGGCAGCTTGCCCTGGCCGACGGTTTGGAAGAGCCACATCCACGGGTCGGGGTTCCAAGGTTCGCCGGTGCTGGCGAACTTGCGAAGGCTCGAGAGGTCGTGCTTGCGGACGGGCTCTTCGCCGTGCTTGAGCAGCGCGCGCACGAGCGTGGGGGAGATGCCGAGCGACGTGACTCGGTGCTTCGCGCACAGCGACCACAGTCGATCGGGACCAGGGTAGTCGAGCGCGCCGTCGTAGAGCATCATCGTCGCGCCGAGCAGCAGTGTGCCGAACACGAGCCACGGGCCCATCATCCAGCCGATGTCGGTGACCCACCAGAGCGTCTCATCGTCGTGCAGGTCGAGGCCGTGGAGGATGTCTTGCGCTGCTTTGATCGGGAAGCCGCAGTGCGTGTGAAGCGCGCCCTTCGGTTTTCCGGTCGTGCCCGACGTGTAGATGATCATCATCGGGTCTTCGGCGTTGGTGCGCTGGGTTGGCGAGTCAGCCGGTCGTGCGTCGATCAGTTTGTACCAGGCGTGCTCTTTCCAGTGGCGTGGGCGTCCCGCCCGCGCGCCTTGCCGCGAAGCGGCATGATCTAGCGACGTTTCGCTTGCGCGATCGCGCGCGGGCGGGACGCCCACGCCACTGTTGTTGTCGCTGTCTCGCCGGTGGACGATCATCTGCCGCAACGTCGGCACTTGCGCTGCGGCTTCGTTAGCGGTCGCCTTCATATTCACGGTATTTCCCCGGCGCGTGAAGCAGTCGCACGTGAACAACGCCTTCGCTTCCGCGTCGTTCAAACGCGATGCGATCGCGCCCGCGCCGAATCCGCTGAACAGCGGCAGGAAGATGCCGCCGATCTTGATGACCGCGAGCATCGCGATCACGCACTCGGGCGCCAGCGGCATGAACACGCCGACCGCGTCGCCCTTGCCCAGCCCGAGCGACCGCAGCGCGCCGGCCATCCGGTTCACCTCGCGACGAAGCTCGGCGTACGTCATCGTACGCGCCGATCCGTCTTCCGATTCGTACTTGATCGCGAGCTTCGCGTCGGTCGGTGTGCCGGCGTATCGGTCGAGCAGGTTCGCGACGATGTTCATCTCCCCGCCGACGCACCATTGCGGCAGCGCGATCCCGCGCGACAGGTCCACGATCTTCTCGTACGGCTTGTCGAAGCCAATTTTCAGTTCGTTCTTCAGCACGTCGTCCCAGAACCACGCGAAGTCCTCGGTCGAGCGTCGCATCAGCTCGTCGTACGAGCCGATGCCGTGACGATCCATGAACCGCTTGAGGTTGCTGTTGGCGATGTGCTCGGCCGTCGGCCGCCAGACGATCGGGCCGGTGGCGAAGTCGTGAGATGGGTCCACGGCTGTCCTCCTGCGGCTGCGCATTGTAGTGGCGGGGGGGGCCGCCCCCCCCGGCGGGGGGGGGGCGCCCCCCAACGGCCGGGGGTCCCCCACCCCCCCCCCCCGCCCCCGCCCGCCGCACGGGGGCGCGAGCCGCGGCGGGCA
>Ga0081539_10004262_pt1 | contig 16052 bp, 16 predicted proteins | sample TabmetS4T2R2_FD_71023 | JGI IMG/M metagenome (GOLD analysis project Ga0081539, IMG submission 71023) | Tabebuia heterophylla rhizosphere microbial communities from the University of Puerto Rico - S4T2R2 | ecosystem: Host-associated > Plants > Roots > Rhizosphere ...
ACGATCCCGCCCAGCATGTAGCCGGCCTGGGCGACCCCGGAGTAGCCGAGCAGGCGCTTCAGCGAGTCCTGGCCGAGCGCGCCGACGTTGCCGACGACGATCGAGATCGCCGCCAGGGCTGCCAGGGCGGGCTGCCAGGTGTCTTCCTCGAAACCGAGCGCGAAGAGGAAGAAGCGGACGAAGACGGCGAAGGCAGCGGCCTTGGTCGCCACCGCCATGAAGCTGGTGATCGGGGTCGGCGCCCCCTCGTAGACATCCGGGGTCCACTGGTGGAACGGCGCGATCGAGGTCTTGAAGGCGAGCCCGACCGCGCACATCCCGATCCCGACCAGGATCAGCGGGTCCTCGGTGAGGCCCTGGTGGCCGATCCCCTCGGCGATCCCGGCGAAGTCGGTGGAGCCGCTGCCGCCGTAGAGGAAAGCCATCCCGTAGAGCAGGGTGGCCGAGCCGACCGAGCCGACGATCAGGTACTTGAGCCCCGACTCGAGCGAGCCCTCGCGGCGCATGTTGGTCGCGCAGAGGACGTAGAGCGGGATCGAGAGGGTCTCGATCGCGACGAAGAAGGTGACCAGGTTCGTCGCCATCGCCAGCAGCACCATCCCCAGCACCGAGCCGATCAGCAGCGCGTGGTACTCCCCCAGCCCGGCCTGCTCGGCGGCCGACTCGCGGATCGAGAGCAGGACGCAGACGGCGGCGGTGAGGATCGCGATCAGCGAGATCGAGATCGCCAGGTCGTCGCTGCGCAGCGCCCCGGCGACCAGGTTTTTGGGGTCGCCCCACTGCCAGATCAGCAACCCGGCGGCGGCGCCGAGGACGATCAGGGTGAGGCCCGGCGCCCAGCGCTTGGTCGGCTTGAAGACGCCGCTGAGCAGGACCACGCAGAGCCCGGCGGTCAGGGCGATGATCGGGGAGATGCCGGCGTAGTCGATCGTCGGCTCGTTGAAGTTCATCGCTTCGCCAGCTCCGCTTCGGGGGCGTCCCCGCCGGTCACGCTGGCCACCGTCTGCTGCACGGTCGGCGCCGTGCGGTGGAGGATCAGCTGCGGGTAGAGCGCCAGGGCGAGGATGCAGAGGACCAGCGGCGTCAGGACGACGGCGTCGCGGACCCCGATCTCGCGCGAGGCGACGCCGTCGGGCTTTTTGTTGTGCATCGTCTGCTGGTAGAGGCGCAGCGCGTAGTAGGCGGACATCGCGACACCGCTGATCGCGATGATCGCGAACACCTCCTTCTCCTGGAAGAGCCCGTTGAGGATGTAGAACTCGCCGATGAAGTTGGCCGACCCGGGCATCGCCAGGGTCGCCAGGGCGACGATCAGGAAGAGCGCCGCGAGGACCGGGGCGCGCAGCGCCATCCCGCCCATCTCGCGGATGTCCTCGGTCCCGGTCCGCTCGACCAGGATCGCGACGATGATCATGATCGGGGCGACGACGAGGCCGTGGTTGACCATCTGCAGGATCGCCCCGTCGGAGCCGTCGGCGCGCAGGGCGAAGATCCCGGCGGTGATGAAGCCGAGCTGGGCGACCGAGGAGTAACCGGCGATCAGCCGCACGTTGGTCTGGGTGAAGGCCATCACCGAGCCGTAGAGGATCGAGGCCAGGGCGATCACCAGGATCACCTCCTGGAATTCGACCGTGGCGTCGGGGAACAGCGGCAGGACGACGCGCAGGAAGCCGTAGGCGCCGACCTTGGCCAGCACCCCGGAGAAGACCGCCAGGACCGGCAGCGGCGCCGCCCGGTAGGCGTCGGGCATCCAGCCGTGCAGGAGAAAGGCCGGCATCTTGACCAGGAAGGCGGCGGCGAAGAACCAGAAGATCCAGCGCTGGCTGTCGACGTCGAGGCCCTGCTGCTGCAGCGCCGCGATCGAGAAGGTGAGGTGGCCGCCGTCGGCGGAGATGATCGCCGCCGCGATCGCCGCGACCAGCATCAGCAGCGACCCGATCAGGGTGTAGATCATCATCTTCAGCGTCGCCTTGGCGGCGCTCGGACCGCCCTCGCGGTCGCTGCCCCAGCTGCCGAAGAGGAAGTAGAACGGGACCAGCATGAAGTCGAAGAAGAGGACGAAGAGCAGCAGGTCCTGAGCGAGGAAGGCGCCGAGCGTCGCGGTCTCGGCCAGTAGCATGAGGAAGAAGAAGAGCTGCGGCCGCTCCCACTCGCGGAAGGCGGCGAAGGCGGTGCCGCCGACCCAGAGCACCGCGGTGAGGGCGACGAGGAAGAGGTTGAGGCCGTCGATCCCGAGGCTGTAGTCGACCCCGAGGCCGGAGATCCAGGTGACGTCGACGGTGTGCTGCAGGCCGGAGTTGCCGGAGTCGAAGTCGAAGACCATGATCGCCGCGATCACCAGGGTCGCGACCGTGCCGAGCGTCGCCCACCAGCCGGTCAGCCGCTTCGGCAGGAAGAGGCCGACGAGGCCGAACGCGAGTGGTGCCCAGAGCAGTGCGTTGATCATGAGCTCGAGATCAGGAAGTAGAGGGCGAGACCGGCGAACCCGGCGACGAGCAGCAGCGCGTAGCTACGCACGAAGCCGTTCTGGACCGCCTTGACGACGCCGCCGGCGCCGCGCACCGTCTCCTCGGTGCCGGTGACGAGGCCGTCGACGACGAAGCGCTCGAAGACCCGGTTGGCGAAGCGACCGATCGCCAGCGCCGGGCGCACGATCAGGAGGTCGATGATCTCGTCGAAGTACCACTTGTTGGCGAACAGGGTGTAGGCCGGGCGCATCCGCTCGATCATCCGCGCGGTCAGACCCGGGTGCTTGACGTAGATCAGGTAGGCGATGTAGATGCCGATGATCGAGATCACGCCGCCGATCGTCAGCCCGATGTAGTCGGCCTCGAGGCTCGGGTGGATCTCGAGGTAGGGCGAGTTCTCGAAGACCGGGTCGAGCCACTTCTCGAGCACGTCGTCGACGCCCGGGACTTGGATCAGCCCGCCGATCAGGGCGAGGAATGCGAGCACGCTCATCGCCGCCCGCATCGGCCAGGACTGCTCGGCGATGTGGTGGTCGGCGCCGGGGTAGCCGACGTCGGTGTCCTCGGCCTCGCCGGTCGCCGGGTTGGTCGGCGCCTCGTGGGCGACGTGGCCGCTGTCGATCAGCTCCTGCGCCTCCTTGCACGGCCTGCCGGGGAGGACGCGGAAGACCAGCCGGAAGGTGTAGATCGCGGTGATCAGCGCGCCGACGTAGCCGAGCACGGTGAAGATCAGGTACATCCCGCCGCGGGCCTCGGCGAAGGCGAGGATCTCGTCCTTGGAGAAGAAGCCCGAGGTGAGCGGGAAGGCGGCAAGGGCGAGGGCGCCGCAGAGGAAGGTGATCGAGGTGAAGCGCATCGCTTTCCCGAAGCCCGACATCTTGTCGATGTTCTGGTTGTTGGCCATCGCGGCGATGATCGAGCCGGCAGCCATGAACAGCAGCGCCTTGAAGAAGGCGTGGGTCATCAGGTGGAAGAGGCCAGCGCTGTAGGCGCCGATCGAGACGCCCATGATCATGTAGCCGATCTGGCTCATCGTCGAGTAGGCGATCGCGCGCTTCAGGTCGGTCATCACGAGGGCGATCGTGCCGGCGACCAGCAGGGTCGCGAGCCCGACGAAGGCGGCGATGTCGGCGGCGGTCGGGGAGAGCTCGAAGAAGACGTGGGTGCGGGCGATCAGGTAGACGCCGGCGGTCACCATCGTCGCCGCGTGAATCAGCGAGGAGACCGGGGTCGGGCCCTCCATCGCGTCCGGCAGCCAGGTGTGGAACGGCAGCTGGGCGGACTTGGCGAAGGCGCCGACCAGGAGCAGCAGGCAGATCGCGGTGATCGTCCACTCGTTCGTGCTGAAGACCTCGGGCGCTTTCTCGAAGGCCGGGCCGTAGTCGAAGGTGCCGAGCTGCTGGAAGATCAGGAAGGCGGCGAGGACCAGGCCGATGTCGCCGACGACGTTGATCACGAACGCCTTCATCCCCGCCCTGGTCGCGGTCGTGCGCCGGTACCAGAAGCTGATCAGCGCGTAGGAGGCGAAGCCGACGAAGGCCCAGCCGACGACCAGCAGCACGAAGTTGCCGGCGAGGACCAGGGTCAGCATCGAGAAGACGAAGAAGTTGAGGTAGCTGAAGAAGCGGTGGTACCCCTGGTCCGACTGCATGTAGCCGTAGGAGTAGAGGTGGATCAGCGTGGAGACGCCGGTGACGACGAGGACCATGAAGATCGAGAGCGCGTCGACGTAGATCCCGAGCTTGATGTCGAGGCCGCCGGCGTTCGCGTAGTCCCAGAGCGAGGAGGCGTGGTGGCGCGCCTCGGGGTCTTCGCCGAGCAGGGTGAAGAGGGCGCCGAGCCCGCAGGCGAAGGCGAGCGCGATCGAGAGCGTGCCGATCACGCCGGCGACCTTGGCCGGGATCAGCTTGAAGCTCAGCCCGATCACGATCGAGCCGAGCAGCGGGAAGAGCAGGACCAGCCAGGCCCAGGCGGTTGCGCTCACTTAGCCCCTCAGCTCCCTGAGGTCATCGACGTTGAGTGGCAGCTTGCGGCGGAAGATCGCGACGATCAGGCCGAGCCCGATCACGACCTCGCAGGCGGCGACGACCATGACCACGATCGCGAACACCTGCCCCTCCTCGTTGCCGACCATGCGGCTGAAGGCGACCAGCGCCAGGTTGCCGGCGTTCAGCATCAGCTCCAGGCAGAGCAGGATCACCATCGGGCTGCGGCGGATCAGGATCCCGACCGCGCCGGTGGCGAAGAGCAGGCTGGAGAGGACGATGTACCACTCGATTGCCACTAGGACGCCTCCGCCTCCCGCCTGCGACCCGCAAGCACGATCGCCCCGACCGCTGCCAGCAGCAGCATGATCGAAGCTGCCTCGAAGGGCAGGAGGAACTTCTCCAGCAGCAGGGTGCCGATCGACTCGGGGTTGCCGAAGCCGGCGGAGACCTCGGGGCCGTCGCCGCCGAGCGCGCGCAGCGAGGAGGCGAGGACGGCGATCGAGAGCTCGACGAAGAGGGCGACCGCCAGCGCCGGAGCGAGGAAGCGCTGCAACGGGATCGGCTCCCAGGCCGACTCGCCCCCGCCGCCGACGTAGGCGACGACGAAGACGTAGAGGACCATCACCGCGCCGGCGTAGACGACCACCTGGGCGGCGGCGACGAAGGCCGAGGTGAGCAGCAGGAAGAGCGCCGCCAGCGAGAACAGGTGGACGATCAGCGCCAGCACGCTGTAGAACGGGTTGCGCATCGCGACGACCCCGATCGCACCGCCCAGCGCTCCGATCGCGGAGAGGAAGAACAGCACCTCTTCCATCAGTGCGGGTCCACCCCTTCGCCCTCGTTTTTCAGGGGCGTGCGTTCGATCGGCTCGGCCAGCAGCATCTCCTTGGTGAAGATCAGGTCGCCGCGGTCGTAGTCGGCCATCTCGTAGTCGTGGCCCATCGTGATCGCGTCGAAGGGACAGGCGATCTCGCAGTAGCCGCAGAAGATGCAGCGGCTGAGGTTGATCTCGTAGACGGCGGCGTAGCGCTCGCCGGAGGAGACGCGCTCGCCGGGGATGTTCTCGGCCGCGACGACGCGGATGCAGTCGGCCGGGCAGGCGGCGGCGCAGAGCGAGCAGCCGACGCATTTCTCCAGGCCGGTGTCCTCGAATTTGTGCAGTTTGTGGCGGCCGCGGAAGCGCGGGTAGACCGGCGTCTTCTCCTCGGGGTACTCGATCGTCATCGGACCCTCGATCAGCCGCGACATCGTCGTCTTCAGCCCGCGCAGGGTCTCGCCGAAGGCGCGGTAGGCGCCGCCGAGCCCGCCCGGCTCGGGGCCGCGCTGGACCTCGACGACCTCGATCGAGTCGAGGTAGGAAGCCGACTTCGGGTCGAAGCCGTTGCCGTTGCCCGCGGCGCTCACGTCACCACCACCAGGACCGCGGTGACCAGCACGTTCAAGGTCGCGATCGGGAGCAGGATTTTCCAGCCCAGGGTCATCAGCTGGTCGTAGCGCAGCCGCGGCAGCGTCGCCCGCACCCAGATGAAGACGAAGACCAGGGCGAGCATCTTCACCAGCATCCAGATCGGGTCGAGGAAGCTCGGGCCGGGGCCCATCCAGCCGCCGAGGAACATCGCCGCGGCGATCCCGGAGACGACCAGGATCTCCATGTATTCGACCAGCAGGAAGGAGCCGAAGCGCATCCCGCCGTACTCGGTCATGAACCCCTGGACCAGCTCGGCGTCGGCCTCGGGCATGTCGAACGGGGTGCGGTTGGTCTCGGCGAAGCCGGCCAGCATGAAGACGAGGAAGCCGACGATCTGGGGCACGATGTACCAGACCTCGCCCTGGGCGTGGACCGCGTCGACCAGCGAGAGCGAGCCGGCCATCATCACCACGCCGAGCAGCGCCAGGCCCATCGAGACCTCGTAGGAGATCAGCTGCGCGGCCGAGCGCATCGCGCCGAGCAGGCTGTATTTGGAACCCGAGGACCAGCCGCCCAGCACCAGGCCGTAGAAGGCGATCGAGCCGACCGCGAAGAAGTAGAGGATCCCGATCGGGACGTCGATCCCGTAGAAGCCGACGCCCATCTGCACGTCGCCCCAGGGGATGATCGCGAGCGCGAGGACGCCGGAGAGGACCGGCAGGAGCGGCCCGAGCACGAACAGGGTCGAGATCGCGTTTTCGGGCCGGAAGGACTCCTTGGAAATGAGCTTGCCGACGTCGGCGAGCGGCTGCAGGAGGCCGAAGGGGCCGACCCGGTTGGGGCCGTAGCGGTGCTGGAAGCGGCCGATCAGTTTGCGCTCGACCACGGTCAGGATCGGCAGGATCGCGAAGATCACGGCGAAGATCACGATCGACTTGACGACCATGATCCAGGTCGCTTCGGCGAACCCGACCTCGGCTATCGGCAGCATCTTCTAGGCCTCGACCTTGGAAATTTGGACGGTCACCGGGCCACCGTTGAGGAGGCCGTTGGCGTTGCCCTCTGCCGTCCCCTCGGCGAGGAAGACAACGCCCTCTGAGATGCGCTCTTTGATCAGCACGGTCGCCTCGACGCTGGAGCCGTTCTGGCTGATCTGCACCTGGTCGCCGGACTGGAACCCCATTCGTTCTGCATCAGCTATCGAGATCTCGACGCGCTGCTGAGGCTCGAGGAACTTCAGCGGCGGATTCAGCTCGGTGATCGGCCCAGCCCAAAGATCGCGGTAGGTCCCGAGCGCGAACTCAGTCCCCGGCGTCGGCAGTACCTCCGAACGTTTTGCGCGTTCGGGGCCGGAGTCGCCCACGCCAGCCAGCGCACCCTCCCCCCCGAATGCGAGTGAGGAGGTACTGCCGACGCCGGGGACCTTGTCGGCCCCCTCGGTCTCCTGCCAGCGGATCCCCTGGCCACCGATCTTCTCCTCGGTGATGTCGCCGTAGAACGGCACCGCCGCGGTCAGGGCGTCAAAGGCCAGCGGCTGCGAGTAGGGCAGCTCCAGGCCGAGCGCCTCGCCGAACTGGGAGAGGACGAGGAGATTGCTCTGGACGACGCCGGGGCGTCCGGCCGAGGGGCGGACGCGCTGCAGGCGGCCGTCCGGGTGGGTGACGGTGCCGTCTTTCTCGGCGTGGGTCTCGAGCGGGAAGACGACGTTGGCGGCGGCGGTGGTCGCGTTCTCGTGCATCGAGAAGCTAACCACGAACTGAGCCGCGGTCAGCGCTTCCTGCCAGGCCGGGGTGTCGGGGAAATCGCGCAGCGGGTCGACCCCGAAGAGGACCAGGCCCTTGAGCTCGCCGGAGACCAGCGCCGCGCGGATCTCCTCGGTCGAGCGCCCGGAGGGGCCGGCGGAAAGACCCGGGCCGGCGTCGGGCAGGACGCCCGCCTCGCGCAGGCCGCGACCGTTGGCGGTGTCGGGGATTTCCAGCAGTCCGGCTCCCTCGATGCTGGTCACCTCGCAGGCCCGGGCGAGCTCAATCAGCGCAGCCGCGGCGGCGTCGCCCTCACGTGCGATCCGGCCGCTCCAGAGGACGACGATCTTTTTGGCGTCGCGCAGGCTCTCGGCCAGCGGCGTGGCGACGTTGTCGGCCCCCTTGACCGCGGCGGCCAGCTCGGAGAAGAAGTGCGCCGCCCCGCCGGGGGCGTAGCGGGCGATCGCCTCGGCGCCGCCATCGAGCGCGGTCGGGCGCTCGGTCGCAACGACCAGCTTGGCGCCGTTGCGGCGAATCGCCTTGCGCACCCGCAGGTCGAGGATCGGCGCGGTTCCGAGCGGCTCGGTGCCGGCGACCAGGATCACGTCGGCGGAGTCGATGTCCCGGACCGAAGCGGTGGCCTGCGGCTGGGTGAGGTTGACGATCGCGGCGCGCGAGAAGCCCTGCGAGGGGCGCGAGTCGACGTCGTTGGAGCCGAGCGCCTCGCGGAGGATCCGCTGGAGGAGGTAACCCTCCTCGTTGGAGGCGTCGCCGACGATCGCCGCGACCGCGCCGCCGGCCGCCTTGAGGCCGTTGGCCGCGGCCTGGATCGCGTTCGCCCAGTCGGTCTCGTCCCCGCCCTTCAGCCGCGGCCCGCGCACCCGCTCGGGCGCGTCGAACATCTCGAACCCGTAGCGGCCGCGGTCGCAGAGCCAGCCGTCGTCGACCTCGTGGTTGTCGCGGGTGATCACCCGTTTGACCCGCTCGTCGCGGACCGTGAAGCTGACGTTGCACTGGCCCGGGCAGAGAGTGCAGACCGAGCCGGCCTGCTCGATGTCCCAGGGCCGGGCGCGGAAGCGGTAGGTGTAGGAGGTCAGCGCCCCGACCGGGCAGATGTCGGTGATGTTGCCGTGGAAGGGGGCGACGTAGGGGCGGTCGTCGAAGGTGCCGACGAAGGTGCGGTCGCCGCGCTCCAGCAGTTGCAGCTGGGAGTCCTCGGAGACCTCCTGGCTGAAGCGCACGCAGCGGTAACAGAGGATGCAGCGCTCGCGGTCGATCGCGACCAGCGGCGAGAGTTCGATCGGCTTCTGGAAGTGGCGCTTTTCGTCGATCACCCGCGATTTGCCCGGGCCCCAGCCCATCGTGATGTCTTGCAGCGGGCACTCGCCGCCTTTGTCGCAGACGGGGCAGTCGAGCGGGTGGTTGACGAGCAGGAACTCGACCACCGCGTTCTGGGCGTGCTTGACCTGGTCGGTGCGGGTGTGGACGACCATCCCGTCGCGGACCGGGGTCGAGCAGGAGGTCTGCAGTTTCGGGATCCCCTCGATCTCGACCAGGCACATGCGGCAGGCGCCGACCGGCTCGCCGAGTTTCGGTTCGTAACAGAAGACCGGGATCTCGACGTCGCCCTTGCGGGCGGCGTCGTGCAGCATCTCCCCCTCCTGGGCGACGACCTCGCGGCCGTCGATCGTCAGAGTGACCTCGCGTGGCTCGCTCACGTCGCCGCTCCCAGCGTCTCGGGGGCGCCCTGGACGACGGCGATCGGCATCGCCGCCTCTTCGATCACGCGCTCGAACTCGTCGCGGAACTTGTTCACCATCGCCGAGACCGGCATCGCCATCGAGTCGCCGAGCACGCAGAGGCAGTGGCCCATGATGTTCTGCTGGACCGAGCTGATGATGTCGAGGTCCATCGGCGTCGCCTCGCCGCGCACCACCCGCTCCAACATCTTCACCGTCCAGTTGGTGCCCTCGCGGCAGGGGGCGCACTTGCCGCAGGACTCGTGGTGGTAGAAGCGCGCCGTGCGCAGCGCCATGTGCGGGATCGAGACGCGGTCGTCGGCGACGATGATCGAGCCGGAGCCGAGCATCGAGCCCGCTTCGGCCATCGCCTCGAAGCTGTAGGGGAGATCGAGCTCGGCCGGGGTGAGGACGGGGGAGCTGGAGCCGCCCGGGTAGAAGGCCTTGATCTCGTGGCCGGGCTCGGGGCCGCCGGCGAGGCCGTAGATCAGTTCGCGCAGCGGCATCCCGAGCGAGATCTCGTAGTTGCCGGGGCGACGCACGCCGCCGGAGATCGAGACCACCTTGGTCCCCGGGGACTGCTCGGTGCCGAAGCCCTTGAACCAGTCGGCGCCGTTGCGGACGATGTGCGGCACGTTGGAGAGCGTCTCCACGTTGTTGATCAGGGTCGGGCCGCCGTAGAGCCCCTGGACCGCCGGGAACGGCGGCTTCAGGCGCGGGTTGCCGCGCTTGCCCTCGAGCGCGTCGAGCAGCGCCGTCTCCTCGCCGCAGATGTAGGCGCCGGCGCCGCGGTGGACGACCAGCTCGAGATCGCGCTTGCAGCCGAGGATGTCCTTGCCGAGGTAACCGGCCTCGTAGGCTTCGGCGACCGCGGCGTCGAGGATGTCGGCCTGCTCGGCGTACTCGCCGCGGATGAAGATGAAGGCGTGACCGGCGTCGGCGGCGAGCGCGGCGATCGCGATCCCCTCGATCAGCTGGTGCGGGTTGCGCTGCATCAGCTCCCGGTCCTTGAAGGCCCCGGGCTCGGACTCGTCGGCGTTGCAGCAGAGGTACTTGGCCATGTCGCCGCGCGGCAGGAAGCTGGCCTTTTTGCCCATCGAGAAGCCGGCGCCGCCGCGCCCGCGCAGGCCCGAGTCTTCGAGCTCCTTCAGCACCTCGTCCTGCTCCATCGAGCGGTAGGCCTTTTCCTGGATCTCGTAGCCGCCGACCAGCCGCTTGTAGCCCTCCAGCGTGCGCAGCGCCGGGTCCTCGGCCTCCTTGAGGAGGACGCGGGTCTCGAGCTCGTGCGCCATCAGGAGCCGCCCCCCGGCAGTTCGGCGGCGAGCGGCCGCTTCAGCAGCGCCTTCTCCGGCAGGACCTCCTGGCCGGCGAGGAGCTGCTCGATCGCGGTCTGCGCCTCGGCCGCCTCGAGCGGACCGTAGTAGCGCTGGTCGATCGAGGCCATCGGGGCGATGTCGCAGGCGCCGAGGCACTCGAAGCCGGTGATGAAGATGTCCTGCCCCTCCCCCGCCGCCTCGAAGGCGTCGAGCAGCTCGTCGCCGCCGCGCATCCAGCAGCTGATGTTGGTGCAGACCTCGACCCGGTGGGTCCCGACCGGGTCGGTGTGCAGGAGGTCGTAGAAGCTGGCGACCGACTCCAGGTAGGCCGGGGTGAAGCGCATCACCGCGGCGGCCTGGCGGATCCCGTCCGGGGTGCACCAGCCGTAGCGCTCCTGCACCGCCCAGAGCGCCGGGATCGAGGCCGAGCGCCGGTCCGGGTACTTGGCCATCAGCGCCTCGATCCGCTCTTTCAGCTCCGGCGGGCAGTCGACTTCGTGCAGCTCCGGGATCTCCTGCTCGGAGCGGGCCGGCGCTCGCCCCTCGCTGACCGCCTGGTCGACCGGGAGGTTCGGGTTGAAGATGCCGGCGCCGTCGACGGGGCTCATCGGTCGACACCTCCGAGGATCGGGTCGAGCATCCCGAGGCTGCAGATCATGTCGGCGACGTAGGTGTCGACCGCCATGTCGCGGAAGGACTGCAGGTTGATGAAGGAGGGGTCGCGGAAGTGGACCCGGGCCGGCTTCGAGGAGCCGTCGGCGAGCACGTAACAGCCGAGCTCCCCGCGCGGGGACTCGATCGCGTTGTAGTACTCGCCGGGCTCGACCCGGAAGCCCTCGGTGACGAGCTTGAAGTGGTGGATCAGCGACTCCATCGAGGTCGAGAGCTCCGAGCGCGGCGGCAGCACGTACTTGCGGTCCTCGGCGATGAACGGGCCCTCGGGCAGGAGGTCGAGGCACTGGGCGATGATCCGGCTCGACTCGACCATCTCCGCGACCCGGACCCGGTAGCGGTCGTAGTTGTCGCCGACCGTGCCGACCGGGATCTTGAAATCGAGCTCCGGGTAGGCGAGGTAGTCGAAGGCTTTGCGCAGGTCCCAGGGGTCGCCGGCGGCGCGCAGCAGCGGGCCGGTTACGCCGAGCTCCAGGAGCCGCTCGCGGTCGACGATCCCGACCCCTTTGGTCCGCTGCAGGAAGACCTCGTTGCGGTCCAGCAGGGCTTCGTACTGGCCGACCCGGACCGGCATTTCCTCGGCGAACTTGCGGCACTTCTGCTCGAAGCCGAGCGGGATGTCCTCGATCACGCCGCCAACCTGGAAGTAGCGGGTGTGCATCCGCTGGCCGGTCGCCATTTCGAACAGGTCGAGGATCTTGTCGCGCTCGCGGAAGCAGTACCAGAGCATCGAGATCGCGCCGAGGTCGAGCGCCGTGGTCCCGAGCCAGACCAGGTGCGAGTGGATGCGGTTGAGCTCGAGGAAGAGGGTGCGCAGGTATTTCGCCCGCGGCGGGATCTCCAGCCCGATCAGCTGCTCGACCGCGCCGCAGTAGGCCTGCATCTGGAAGAAGTAGGAGACGTAGTCCATCCGCTCGACGAAGGGGATGACCTTCCAGTAGCTCTTGTCCTCGCAGGACTTTTCGATCCCGGTGTGGACGTAGCCGATGATCGGCCGGCACTCGCGCACCATCTCGCCTTCGAGGTCGACGACCAGCCGCAGCACCCCGTGCGTCGCCGGGTGGTGCGGGCCGATGTTGATCGTCATGATCTCGGTCTCGCGGTCCTCGGTGAGCAGGGTCGTCTCAGCCATAGTTGCGCTCGTTGTAGGTGAAGGTGACGGGCTCGCCGCCGACCGGGAAGTCGCGCCGCTGCGGCCAGCCGACGTAGTCGTCGGGGAGCAGGATCCGGGTCAGGTCCGGGTGGCCGCGGAACTCGATCCCGAAGAAGTCGAAGGCTTCGCGCTCCTGGAAGTTGGCGGTGGGGAAGAACTCGGTGCAGGAGTCGATCGCCGGCAGGCTGCCGTCGCCGGGATCTGCCAGCATCGCTTTCACCCGGATGCGCTCGACCCGGTCGCGGTTCAGCAGCTCGTAGTGGACCCCGAAGCGCGGTTCCGCCGGCAGGTAGTCGGCGACGTGCAGGCTGGAGAGGAAGCGGTAGGCCTGACCGGGCTCCTCGCGCAGCCAGCTGAGCACGTCGAGCACCCGCGCCGGGTCGGCGATCAGCGCCGCCTGGCCGCGCTCGAAGGAGGTGGCGAGGACCGCGCCGGGGCGGTCGCGCTCGATTTCACCCCGCAGCAGCTCCAGTCCCGGAGCGTCAGGCAAGGGACAGCTCCCGCGCTTCTTCGTAGGCCGCCGCGGCCTCGGGGCTCGGCTGGCTGGCCGGGCCGCCGCGCGCCCACTCCTCGGTGCCGGCGGCGTTGTAGCGCTGGCGCCAGCCCTGGTCGGGGTTGCCCTGGATCTTCCGCTGAAGCTTGGAGAAGCCGTACATGACCGCCTCCGGGCGCGGCGGGCAGCCGGGGATGTGGAGGTCGATCGGCATGAACTTGTCGGCGCCCTGGACGACCGCGTAGTTGGCGAACATGCCGCCGGAGGAGGAGCAGGCGCCCATCGAGATCGCCCACTTCGGCTCCAGCATCTGGTCGTAGAGGCGGCGGACGACCGGCGCCATTTTGATCGAGACGCGGCCCGAGAGGATGATCAGGTCCGCCTGGCGCGGCGAGGCCCGCAGCGCCTCGGCGCCGAAGCGGGCGAGGTCGTAGCGGGCGGTGACGATCGAGATCGGCGCCTCGATCGCGCAGCAGGCGAGGCCGAAGGTGAGCGGGAAGATCGAGTTGGCCCGCGCCAGGTTGAGCATTTTCTCGAAGGTCGTGGTGACGACCCGTTCTTCGACGTAGCGTTCGAGCTCCTCACCGTCGAGGTCGCCGCGCAGCATGTCGCGGGCGGTCACCTGCTTGGCCAGCAGCGGGTCGCGGCGCTCTATTTCCAATCCAACGCACCCTTTCGCCAGACGTAGACGAAGGCGACCAGGAGGAGGACGACGAAGGTGACGAGCTCGCCGAGGACGAAGAGGCTGTCGGCGCTCTTCATGATCACCCCGACCGGATAGAGGAAGACGACCTCGATGTCGAAGAGGATGAAGAGCATCGCGATCAGGTAGAAGCTGACGCCGAAGCGCAGGTTCTTCGCCGGCGCGACCGGGATGCCGGACTCGTAGGGCTCGGCCTGGCGACGGGAAGCGCTCGTCGCCCGGGCAGGCTTCTTCGGCCCAATCAGGTGATTGAGCATCGCGAATACACCGCCGACGGTCAGGCCGAGGACCGCGAAGACGAGGATGGGCAGGTAGGTCTTAAGCAATTTGGGGGATTTGCCGGGTGAGGCCCGTGCGTCATCTCAACGCTCTGAGCGCCCGTAGGCGCTGTTATACACCCACCTTGTGACAACTTGCTACATAGTGATATTCCGCATCAGCAAGCGGAATCCCGACCCTTTTGGGCGGATTTAGCCGATGCTGGGCATCCACATCGCCGTCGGGATCTGCCTGATCGTCCTCAACTTGGCCGCCGGCCTCGTCGGAGGTATCGCCTGGTTCCGAAAGCAACCCTCGATCCCCTTCTGGTACCTGCTGCGCGCTGCCCAGGCCTCGGTCTTCGTCCAGGCCCTGCTCGGCGGCCTCTTGGTGGTGACCGACCACGAGCCGAAGGAAGAGCTCCACTACCTCTACGGGATCCTTCCCCTCCTCGTCTCCTTCATCGCCGAGGGCGCCCGCTTCGGCGCCGCCGAACGCGAGCTCGGCGACGTCGACCCCGAATCGATCCCCGAGTCCGAACGCGAGGCCGTAGTCGAAGCGATCCTCCGCCGCGAGATGGGAATCATGGCGGTGAGCTGCTGGGTCATCTTCTTCCTCGGCCTGCGCGCGGCGTTCACCAGCGGGCTGTAGGGCGCGCGGCGACTAGATGATTGATTCCTAATTGATCCCGGCCTTGGTTCGCCCAGGCGAGGGACGCGGGCGAAGGGCGCCGAAGTCAGGCGTTGCAACCGCAACGTCGACCAAGGAGGCCCCGTGCGCGCCGACCTCGACACCCTTCTGACTGCAATCTACGTGCTGCTCGACGACTTCCTGCCCGAGCGGGCGGGGCCGGGTCGAAGGCCGAAGATCACCGACGCCGAGCTGATCACGCTCGCCGTCGCCCAGGTCTTCCTCGGCGTCCCCAACGACCGCCAGTTCCTCGGCTTCGCTATCTGGCGGCTCGGGCACCTGTTCCCCTACCTGCCCCAGCAGCCCGGTTACAACAAGCGCCTGCGCTCCCTGGCGCCGCAGATCGTCAGCTCGATCAACTACCTGGCCTTTGCCTCGCCCTCGCTCTTCGACGGCCTGCGGCTGCTGGACTCAACGCCGGTGCCCTGCGGCACCTCGCGGGAGACGGTGCGCCGGTCAGAGTTCGCCGGCACCGCCGCCTACGGCTACTGCCGATCGCACTCGCGCTTCTTCTGGGGCTTTCGCCTCTATCTGCTCTGCGCCGCCGACGGCACCCCGATCGCCTTCGAACTCGCCCCGGCCAACGCCCCCGAGCGCGAGGTCGCGGCGGAGATGCTCGAACGGGTGAGCCTCGCCGGCCAGACGGTGATCGCCGACAAAGGCTTCGCCGGTCGCGAGTTCGAGGCGTTCATGGCCTCCCGTGGCGCGACCTTTCTGCGGCCCGACCGCAAGGACGAGAGGCCACGCTTCGGCTCCCTCGGCGGCGTGCGTCAGCGGATCGAGTCGGTGTTCTGGACCTGCAAGGGCCAGCTCGGGCTCGAGCGCCACGGCGCCCGCACCCTGCCAGGTCTCTTCGCCCGGATCGGGATGCGCCTGCTCGCCCTCTCGGCAGGGCTATGGCACAACTGGCAGACCGAGGAGCCGGGCCGGCGATTCACCGCCTACACCCAGTGATTAGGAATCAATCGTCTAGGCGTCGATCCGGAAGATCGGGTGGTTCGGGGCGATGCGCAGCAGCTCGGCGTCACCCTTGCTGACCACCGCCACCGTCGCGCCCGGCGGCAGGGCGCGGCGCAGGCGCCGCTTGAAGCGCTCGACGACCTCCGCGTAGCGGTGCGCCGTCTCGGCGTTCGGACGTTCGCTGGTGGTCGGGGTCATGCGAGCGCAGCAGTGACGATGTCGACGTCTACGTCCCTCTCCCACTCGCGGGCGAACAGGATCGAGAGGAGCTGGTCCCGGAACGCTTCCTTGTCGGCGGGGATGCGGACACTGCCGATGTTCGGCGGCGTGTCGCCGGGGTCGACCGCCTTGTCGGCGTCGAGCCCGTCGAACAGGTGCTTGACCCCCCAGACCTGGAACTCCGAGCACCGCACCGTCAGGTTGATGTCGTGCAGGATGACCTCAGCGCCGGGCCGGAGCGCG
>Ga0081539_10004263_pt1 | contig 16047 bp, 16 predicted proteins | sample TabmetS4T2R2_FD_71023 | JGI IMG/M metagenome (GOLD analysis project Ga0081539, IMG submission 71023) | Tabebuia heterophylla rhizosphere microbial communities from the University of Puerto Rico - S4T2R2 | ecosystem: Host-associated > Plants > Roots > Rhizosphere ...
GATGCGAACGGAAGCTCCACGCTGAGCATGAATTCGCCGTCCTGCCGCTCCACCGTGTACGGACGACCACGGTAATAATGCATGGTCGGGTCGGTGTCCTGGTAGAGGGCCTTGCCGAGCTCCCTCAGCATCTCGACACCGACCACCTCTCGGTCGAAGTACGGTGCGGTGCGGACCGGGATGGGGGCGAACGTCTGCTCCACCATCGGCCCATACCGCTGCTGCGCCTCGTACCAACCGCGGAAGTACTGCCATTGCTGGTCCGGCAGGATCCTGTTGGCGATCACCAGGTCGGTCGGGTAGCCGTACAGGTGGAAGTACGTGAACGACCGCTGCGCTTCCTTGATGACCACTTGCTCCAGGGTCAGCACGACCCTGACCGATGTCTTCGCCGGGTCGATCAGCAGCGAGTGCATGTGCTCCAGCTTGCGGAACAGCTCTTCGCCGGCGTTGAAGACGTCGTCGCCGGGCATCGGCATGCCAACCACGCGCTGGACGATGGGCCCCGTCAGCTTCGTGATCTTGCGGCCGATGGGCTCGATCTTCTCCATCCACCAGCGGCCCGCCTCCGGCAGCGAGAGAAGGCGGAGCGTCTCGCCGGTGGGCGCCGCGTCGACCACCACCAGGTCATAGTCGCCGGAGTCGTGGTGCTCCGCGATCCACAGCAGGCTTCCAACCTCGTCCATGCCGGGCAGGACCGTCATCTCGTCGGCCATCACGTCGTCCAGTCCGCGCCACCTCAGGACGCTGGCGGCGTATTCCTGGATACGGCCCCAGTACTTCTCGACATTGTGGAAGACCTCCGACTCCTGGCCCCACAGGTTGGGCACGATCTCGGTCGGCTCCGGGCCTAGCTCGACCCCGAAGGCGTCACCCAGGGAGTGGGCGATGTCCGTGGACAGCACAATCGTGCGGAGGCCGCGGTCCGCGGCATGCACTGCTGTCGCTGCCGCCACGCTCGTCTTTCCGACGCCGCCCTTGCCGGTATAGACCAGGATCCGGGTCACATGCGCATTCTGGCGCGTTGTGTGGTCGCGCGGCTCGCTCCAGGGCGTCTAACGGGGAAGAAGCCTTCGTACGATCCCCATCTGACGCCTTGGGGCGAGCCAAGCGGGGAACGAGCAAGGCAAATCGGCCTCAGCTTCCCCGTTAGACGCCTCCAGCCGAACCTGATGCGCTCAGCGGCGCCTCACCGCGCGGCGACGTGGCCGGGCCGAGCGACGCGCCGCTTCCTCCGAGGCGCGCTCGCGGAAGATCAGGCGAATGGGTGTGCCCAGGAAGCCGTACTCGTCCCGGATCCGGTTCTCCAGGTAGCGGCGGTAGCTGAAGTGGATCAGCTCCGGGTCGTTGACGAAGATCACGAACGTCGGTGGGGCCACGGCCACCTGCGTGGCGTAGAGCACCTTTCCCAGCCGGTTGCGGACGTGCGACGGCGGATGGGCGCGCACGGCATCCATCACGATCCGGTTCAGGTCGGCGGTCGGCACGCGGCGGTAGCGCTCGTCGGCCACACGGCGTGCCTCGCGAAGGATCCGCTCCACGCGCTGGCCGGTGATGGCGGAGGCGAACACGATGTCGGCCCACGCCAGGTAGGGCGCCTCGCGACGCAGGACCCTCAACCACTCGTCGGCGGTGTGGCCGTCCTTCTCCACCGCGTCCCACTTGTTGATGACCAGCACGATGCCCTTGCCGGCCTCCAGCACATGCCCGACCACGTGGGCGTCCTGGGCGGTGTAGCCCTCGATGGCATCGGTCATGACGACGGCTACGTCGGCGCGGTCGATCGCCTTCATCGAGCGCAGGACGGAATAGCGCTCGATCCCCCGCTGGACCGATCCGCGGCGCCGGATGCCGGCGGTATCCACCAGGATCATCGGCTCCTCATCCACGACGACCGCAGTGTCGACCGGATCGCGCGTCGTGCCCGGCATGTCCGAGACGATCATACGCTCCTGCCCAAGCACGCGGTTCACGAAGGTCGACTTGCCGGTGTTCGGGCGGCCGACGATGGCGACCCGCGGTGGCCCCATCTCGGTCTCCGCCAGCTCCTCGAGGTCCTCAGGCGTGGCGGTGTCATCGGTCCAGTCAGGTGCTGGCTCGGCCTCGAGGAGTGGCGGAAGGGCATCCACCAGAAGATCGGCCAGGTCGCCGGTGTTGCGGCCGTGCTGCGCGCTGACGGTGATGGCCGGGTCCATGCCGAGCGCGTAGAACTCGGCGCCCTCCAGCTCGCGGCGGGGGTTGTCAGCCTTGTTGATGACCAGGATGGTTGGCTTGGAGGTACGCCTGAGCCGATCCGCCACTTCATGGTCCAGCGGCGCAAGCCCGGCCACGGCGTCAACGACGAACAGGATGACGTCCGCCTCTTCCATGGCCACGCGGGCCTGGTCCTGGACACGTGCCTCGATGTCGGTGCCCGGCTCCAACTCCAGGCCGCCGGTGTCGACCAGGGTGAAGCGGCGACCGTTCCATTCGCCGATGCCGTAGACGCGGTCGCGCGTCGTGCCTGGCAGGTCTTCGACGATGGCAAGGCGCTCACCGATGAGCCGGTTGAAGAGCGTGGACTTGCCGACGTTCGGCCGGCCGACGATGGCGACGACCGGGAGGCTGGCCGATGACATGCGCAGCAGTCTAGGCAGGTCCCTTCTCGAGCAGCTCGCGCATCCGCTTCGCGCCGACAAAGTTCGCCTTGGCCTCATGCTCGGCGAGGGCGCGACGCATGGCTGCCTCCCAAGCATCGATCCGGCCAGCCTTAGCCTGCACGTGGGCGAGCGCCTCAAACACGTCTGCCCGCAGCTCCAGGAAATCAGTGGGCTCTATCAATTCCACTGCCTCGGTGATCAGGCGGTCGGCTTCGTCCAGCGCCCCCTCGTCGGCTGCCGCCATGGCAGCCACCAGTCGCCAGCCGGCCTGGGTGGAGATGTCGTCTGGCGCGCCAGTTTCCTGAGCGAGTGAAATTGCGGCTTTCATTTCTTCAGGGCGGCCGAGGCGATACAGAACGTGAGCCTTGAACGAAGCCAAGGTCGAGAGCACGCCAGTCTCCCCCATGCGTTGCAGGATCTCGATCCCGGCGGACAACTCGGCCTCAGCCGTCTCGAGGTCTCCGGCGAGCATCTCGATCCTGCCGGATGACAAGGGCATGCCGCCAAGACGCTGCAACAGGCCTCGCTCTTCGAAGAACTGCCTCGCGGAAGCTATCCGGGACCGTGCCTCGTCGAAGCGTCCTTGCATCGCGAGGAGTGGGGCTGTGTCGAAGAGCAGGTTCGCGGCTGTCGTCGGATCCTCATTCGCCGCCGCTTCGATGCGCTTGATCGCTTCGTCCGATGGCACGGGTCCCCAATGCAGGGAGTTCCTGATCATTCCGGAGATGCGCATCCAGAGGCGCGGGTCTTCATCACGGTTGAGCAGAGGGCGAGCCCTTTCGAGCGCACGGAGGTTGTCCATCCACTGGCAGTGGTTGAGGAATACCATGGCTCGCGAGTGCTCAGCCACGGCCAGCGCCTTCTTGTCGCCGCGTTCCTCGGCTATGGCGGCGAGACGATCTGCAGTTGCGACCAGCTTGGCCTCATCAGCTGAAGGGTCTGTCATCAGCTCGACAGTTACGCGCTCCACCTCAGCGCGGACCGTAAGGAGCTCGTCCTTGGCGCGTACCGCAGCTTCCCGAGCCTCTAAGAACATGCGATTCGCTCCCTGAACGTCACCGAGCATCACCATCGAATCGGCGACGTCGAGGAGCAGGACAACGCGCTCTCGCTCGTCTTGCGTGAGGGCCGCCGCCCGCGACAGGAGGATTGCCGCGGCATGGGTGTCGTCTCTTCCCCTGGCCCGCACACCGGCGGCCTTCAGTCGTCCGGCTGCGCGATCCTGTAGCGTCCTCGTCAACTCGTCGGTCAGACCGAGCTCCGAGCGATATTGATGCGCCTGCTCGAGGTGGTAGCCGATCACCTCCTCGTACTCGATCAACCGCCCTCCGGCGATGCGCTCCAGCCAATCAGCAAAGCGCGCGTGGAGATCGGCACGTTGCTCCTTGGTGAGCGACGCGTATGCCGCGTCACGGACCAAGAGGTGTCGGAACCGGAAGGCCTCATCCCCCATCGCGGCTGATCTGTCCGGACGGACGAGCTCCTTGCGCACCAGCGTCATCAAACGCGGCCCAATGCCGTCCCTGCCCTCCGGCGGGGAGAGCTCGGCGACGGCCGAGCGCTGGAAGGTCTTGCCAACTACGGAGGCTCGTCCGATCAGATCGCGCTCCATCGGTTCCAGGCGGTCCAGGCGCGCGGCCACCAGGGCCGAGATGCTGGGCGGCACCGACACTGCCTGGAGGTCGTCCATGGCCTGCCAGGCTCCGTTCTCGCGTTTCAGGACACCTTCGTCGATGAGCATGGCCACGAGCTCCTCGACGAACAGCGGATTGCCTTCCGCAGTGTCGCCGATGCGCCGCTGGACGCTCTTGGCCAGCTCCGCGTCGTCGACCAGGTTGGCGATCAGCGCAATCGCGTCGCTGGAGTCCAGCGGTTCGAGCAGGATGGTCGTCGAATTCAGTTTGCCGCCACCCCACATCGGCCGCGCCTCCAGCAGCTCCGGACGCGCAATCGCCAGCAGCAGAATCGGCGCTTCGCGCGACCAATCGGCGATGTGGTCGACGAGGTCCAGCATCGTGGGCTCGGCCCACTGGAGATCGTCGATGACCACGATGAGCGGCTTTTTGGAGGCGACGGACTCCAGGAACTTGCGCACACCCCAGAACACTTCCTCGGCTGAGACCGGGTCATTTGAGAGGCCGATGGTGGGACACACGCGATCAAGGATCGGGTCACGGTCGGGCGCGTCTTCGAGCAACGTCCGAAGCTTCCACACCGCCGAAGCGGGTGACTCTTCGAGCTCGATCCCGGCGGCGGCCTGCACCAGCTCGATGACCGGCCAGAAGGTGATACCGTCGCCGTATGGCAGGCAGCGCGCCCGTATGACGTGCGCCCGGTCCCGCATCAGGCCCAGGAACTCGTGGACCAGCCGTGACTTGCCCACCCCGGCCGTCCCGAGAAGGCTGAAGAGGTAGCAGGCCCGCTCCTCGTAGGCGCGATCGAACGCCTCAGTCAGCAGCTTCAGCTCGCGCTGCCGGCCGACCAACGGGGTGTCCAGGCGGCGCATCGACTGCGGCTGAGTGCCAACCGCGGTCAGCCGGAAGGCTGGCAAGGGCTCCGCCTTGCCCTTGAGGTCGAGCGGAGGCATCGGCTCAGTGTCGGTCGCCGCCCGCACTAGCTGGTAGGTGGTCTCGCCGAGCAGGATCTCGTCCGGGCTTGCAGCTTGCTCTAGGCGAGCGGCGACGTTCACCGCATCACCGGTGACCAGGGTGTGGCCCTGCGCCGCGTCGCCGGCAACCACCTCACCGGTGTTGACACCGATGCGCAGCGCGATCGCTGACCAGCTCCCGCTGGCCAGCCCCTGGTTCAGCAGCGCGACGGCTGTGCGCATCTCGTGCGCGGCCCGAACCGCGCGCAGCGCATCGTCCTCGTGCAGCACCGGGATGCCGAAAACGGCCATCACCGCATCACCGATGAACTTCTCGACGCTGCCGCCGTGCCGCTCGATCACGGTCCGCATTGCGTCGAAGTAGCGCGACAGCATGCGGCGGGTCGACTCCGGATCGGTGCGTTCCCCCAGGCTCGTGGAACCGACCACGTCCGCGAAGACGATGGTCACGGTCTTGCGGACCTCGGCCCGTGGGGCAGCGGCCTCCAGCGGGCTGCCGCAGCTCAGGCAGAAGCGAGCGCGTTCTGGGTTCTCCTCGCCGCAGTTCGCACATCGGATCATGGCGAAGGGAGTGTACGAGCCGCGTCGATGCGCTCCGTGCGCCGAACCGACCGGCCGATAGGATGGGACGGCAATGCGGATCGGGATTGTCTCCACGCGCCTGGCCGGGGTCGACGGCGTCACGTTCGAGGCCGCGAAGTGGGAGATGGCGCTGCAGCGCATGGGCCACGCTGTTCAGCTCTGCGCCGGTGAGGTCGATGCGCTCCGCGCCAGCGCCCGGCTCATTCCGCCGATGCATTTCGCATGGCCGCCCGCGGCGCGCGTCACCGCGGCCGCCTTCGATCCCGACAGCGATCCGGACGCGGTCCGCGACGAGCTGGAGCGCCTCAGCGGCCTGCTCTTTCCGGTCCTCGATCATTGGGTCGAGAGCGAGGCGATCGAGACACTGATCGTTGAGAACGCGTGGGCCATCCCGATGCATCTGCCGCTCGCCCTGGCGCTTCGCCGCGTCGTTGAGAACCGGATGCTTCGGACGGTGAGCCACAATCACGATTACTGGTGGGAGCGCGAGCGCTTCGCCCACTGTGTGGTCCCCGAGGTGCTCGAGCACGCGTTCCCACCCGACCTGTCCACGGTCAAGCACGCCAGCATCAACTCGATCGCAGCCGGCGAGCTCCGCCGGCGTCGTGGCCTCGAATCCATGGTCGTACCGAACGTGTTCGACTTCGAGCGGCCACGTCCTCGACCCCATCCAGCGACTCGCCGTCGCATGCGCAGCGAGCTCGGCATGGGTGATCGGGGCCTCCTGGTCGTGCAGCCCACCCGGGTGGTGCCGCGCAAGGGCATCGAGCTGGCGATCGACCTCGTCGGCCGCCTGGGCGACCCGGATGCGGTCCTCCTGATCACCTCCCCCGCCGGCGACGAGGGCCTGGAGTACCTCATGGAGCTGGAGCGGCTGGCCGACAGCGCCGGCGTGCGCCTGCGCTACGCCGCTGACCGCTTCGAGCCCGACCTGGAGGGGAAGCCGGTCGGCCCTGCCCACACCCTCCACGACGCCTACCTTGCGGCCGACCTGATCACCTATCCCTCGCTGTACGAGGGATACGGCAATGCCCTGATCGAGGCGATCTTCTACGGCAAGCCCGTGGTGGTGAACCGATACCCGGTGTACGAGTCTGATATCGCGCCGCTTGGCCTGAAGTTCATCGAGATCGACGGCGAAGTGACCGATGCGACCGTGGCTGCCGTCCGCTCAGTTCTGGCCCACCCCGAACGGCAGGCGCGCATCGCAGCGCACAACTTCGACATCGCGCGGCGCCGCCTCTCCTACAAGGTCCTGCGCCGTCGCCTCCGTCGTCTCCTTGGTGAAGTCGTCGGCGGCGTCCCGGGTAGCTAAGCGATGAGGGCGTAGATGCGGTCGCGGACCTCTTCCAGGTCGACCTCGGGGGTTGAGGTGCCACCGGTGATGCCGATGCGCTGCTTCCCGGGGAGCCAGCCGCGGTATTCAGACTCGAGCTCGTCCGCATCGGCGATGTGGATCGTGTCGTCGCAGATCTCGCGGCACTTGACCGCCAGCTCCTTCGTATTCGAGGAGTTCTTCCCGCCGACCACGATCATGGCATCGACATCGGCCGCCAAGTCGACCGAGTCCGCCTGTCGCGTGAGGGTGACCGGGCAGACCGTGTTCACGACGCGCAGGTCGTGACATCGGCGCAGGCAGAAGGCGGCGAACTCCTCCAGCTTGTGCGGCAGGATGGTGGACTGGGAGAGGACGCCCAGCTTCTTGGTGTGCGGCACGCGCTCCCAGGTGGAGCGGTCCATGTCGTCGACCACCACGTGCTTCTCGCCGGCGTAGGAGCGGACGCCCTTGACCTCGGGGTGGTCCTCGTGGCCGATGATGCACACGGTGTAACCGGCATCGGCCAGCTCTCGGGCGGCCTTCTGCGATTGGAGTACCCAGGTGCAGGTGGCGTCGATCACCTGGAGCTCGCCGCTGTCCGCGGCCTTGGCGCGAAGCTTCTCCATCTCCGAGGCGGGAACGCCGTGGGCGCGGATGACCAGCGTGCCGCCCTCGACCTGGTCGGCCAGGTCGGCGGTGCGTATGCCTCGATCCGAGAGATCCGCCTTGATGCCGGGGTTGTGCACCAGCTGGCCGAGCGTCGTCACCTCCTCGCCCTGCTCACGCGCGTGTTTGGCCTTGTCGATCGCCAAGCGCACGCCGTAGCAGAAGCCGGCCCGCTCGGCGATGCGAACGTCTGGTCGAATTGCAGCGGTCACGTTCCCATTCTATCGAGGGATGTAGGGCGTGCCTCCTGGGGCCTCTGGCCGGCCGCATCCGGGTCGTAGACTGGCCATCCCGCTGGAGGCATGAGACCGATGGCGCAACCGCTTATCTACGTCGACCGGTCCGACGTTCGTCAAGGCAGCATCGAACCGCTTCGCGAGGGCGTCGCACGAGTGGTTGCCTTCATCCAGGAACGCGAGCCACAGCTGTTGGCGTACGGCTTCCACATCGACGAGGAAACCCTCGCGATGAGCGTGACGGCGGTCCATCCGGACGCGTCGTCTCTCGAGCGGCATCTGCGCATCGGCGGGCCTGAGTTCCAGAAGGTCGGCGAGTTCATCACCCTGCGCTCGATCGACGTGTATGGCGAGCTGCCTGACGACCTCATGGAGCTGCTCCACGCGAAGGCTCGGATGCTGGGCGGCGAGTCCGGAGCCTCGGTCGCCGTGCATCCGCGGACCGTTGGGTTTTCGAGGATTCCGTAGACTGCCGCTGCGGTGACCGAGCGCCGGCGTGACCCCTACGCGATCCTGGGGGTATCGCGGCACGCGTCACGGGAGGAGATCGCACATGCGTATCGCGCACGCGCCAAGCGGTCCCATCCGGACGTGGCCGGCCAGGCGACAGCCGATATGCAGGATCTGAACTGGGCGTGGGACCTGCTCTCGCACGCCGGACGGAGGGCGGAATGGGATCGCGCCCATGCGGGACGCACCTCGGGCAGCCATTGGGCGGAGCCACCGCCTTCGGCCCGCGCAGCCTCGCCAGCATGGGAGCAGCAGTACGCGCAGCCCGGTTGGACGGTGAACGGCGAGCCGTGGGCAGGGGCAGGGGCGCCGGCGGTTGAGCGACGTGCTGGGATCGGCTGCCTGATCACGGCGATGCTCGTCCTGATCCTGTCTGCCCTGGTGATGTTCGGTGGCTTCCTGTCCGGCTACGAGTCGCCCGGAGCCGATCCGCAGGCCTCAGAGGCGCCCGCGGAGAACTAGCGACCTGCTCCCCAGCGGCCACGTTGCTCGGGCGGCAGGAGCTCGGCCACCGCGGCCATCAGCCGTTCCGTGCCCGCACGAAGGGCGTCACGATCCAGCCCGTCCGGCTGCACTGGCAGGCTGAAGGGCTCGCCAATGCGGATGGTGATTCGGCCGCGGTGAGGCCAGCGGCTGTGCCCCGGGAAGATGCCGTGCGTCCCTGCCACGCCGACCGGCAGGACCTGCACACCCGTCCGCGTGGCCAGCAGCGCCGCACCCGCGCGACCATCGCGCAGCTGTCCATCACGGCTGCGGGTACCCTCCGGGAAGACGCCAATCATCCGGCCGCTGGCCAGAAGGTCGAACGCGATTCGTTGCGCTCCCCTGTCCCCCTCGCCGCGCCGCACGAAGAAGACGCCGGCGTTGCGGGCCAGGAAGCCGATGACCGGCCAGCGCCGCATCTCCTCCTTCGCCATGAAATGGACGATGCGCCCGGTTCGATGCCCGACCGCGTACCCCACGAACAGCGGGTCGAGGTTCGAGCAGTGATTCGCCACCACCAGCACCGCGCCATCCCGTGGCACGTGCTCCAGGCCCTCCACGCGCCCGGGCCCGAAGAGCCACAGCAGCCAGCTGGTGATGATCGCGCCGGGATGGAAGAACCAGGTCGCCATGTCAGCCATGGACCGATGCATCCTGCCTCGGTCGCCGAACGCGCGCGGGCAGATGGCGGACGATCTCGTCGACGCTGGCCTCCACGCCGAGCTCCCCGGTATCGATGACCAACGCGTGCTCCGCCTTGCGGAGCGGGGCAATTGGGCGGCTGGAGTCGGCCTCGTCGCGCCGCTCGATCTCGTGCAGGTAGCGCTCGAAGCGGTCCGGCCTCCGCATCTCCGATGCGCGCCGGGCCGCTCGGACGGCTGCGCTGGCGGTGAGGAACACGGCGAGCGTGGCATCCGGCAGCACCACGGTGCCGATGTCGCGTCCGACCATCACCGTTTCGCCGCTCCTGGCGATGGCGCGCTGCAGCGCGACCATGGCGGTGCGCACCGGCGCGTGGCGGCTCACGCTGCTGACCGCCCGGTCCACACGGGGCGTGCGCGCCGCGTGAGTGACATCGCGGTCGTTGAGCAGCACCGTCTCGCGCCGGTCCGTCTGTTGAGCCAGCGGCCTCCGCACCTCGATCCGCTCCTGGCGCGCCAGGCGGCCGAGCGCGTCACCGTCGTCCACGTCAATGCCACGCTCCAATGCGGCCAGCGTCAATGCCCGGTACATCAGCCCCGTATCGACGAAGGTCGCACCCAGGCGCTCGGCAAGGGCGTACCCGACCGTGCTCTTGCCCGAGCCCGACGGACCGTCGATGGCAACGGCCAAAGGCTCGTTGCCCGCGTCGGCCTTCGCGCGCCGCGCGGCCGGCGGCTGGCCAACGAGCGCCGATCCCTCGGCGGGCGTCAGCTCCCGCCACTGCCCGGCGCGCAGGCCCTTGATGCCCAACGAACCGAGGCCCACTCGCACCAGGCGCAGGACGCGCAGCTGCACGGCACTGAAGACGCGGCGCACCTCGCGCTTGCGGCCTTCTCCCACCCGGACGCGCAGCCACGTCCCGGTCTCGCCCGCCTCGCGCTCGACCTCGCGTGGCGGATCGGCGGCGCGCGCGCTGAGAAGGCGCGCCGGCCCGTCGTCCAGCATGACGCCGTCGAGCAGCGCGACCAGCTCTTCGGGGCGAGGCGGGCGATGGGCCAGCACGGCATATTCGCGCTCCATGCCGTACCGCGGGTGGAGCAACCGGTTTGCCCACTCGCCGTCGTTGGTGAGCACCATCAGCCCCTCGGACTCAACGTCCAGGCGACCCGCCGGCCAGAGCCGCGCGCCGGCGGCCTCCGACACCCCATCGAGCAGGTGGACGACGCTGCGGCGACCGCGCTCGTCCTGCGACGAGGAGACCATGCCGCGCGGCTTGTGCACGGCGTAATGGAGGCTGGCCTCGGCATGGCTGAGGGCATGACCATCCACGGTGATGCGGTCGACATCGGGGTCGGCAGACTGACCGATGGTTGCGGTCCGTCCGTTGACCGTGACCCGACCTTCGCCGATCAGCACCTCCGCCCCGCGCCGCGAAGCCACGCCGGCGCGGGCGAGAACCTTCTGCAGGCGCTCAGCCGGCATCCGCGGTGAGCGCGGTGAGTGCAGCAGCCTCGCTCGACAGCGGCGGCAGGTCGTCCAGCGAGGTGAGACCGAAGCGCTCGAGGAACGTGAATGTGGTGCCCAGCAGGATGGGGCGGCCCGGCGAATCGCGCCTCCCGACCTCGGTGATCAGGCGCCGATGCAGCAACGACCGGATGACGTAGTCCGAGTCCACGCCGCGTACCCGGTCGACATCGGCCCGCGTGCAGGGCTGGCGGTAGGCGATCACCGCCAACGCTTCCAGCGCGGCGTTCGAGAGGCGCGACTCCTGGCGCGCCGCGTACGCGGCCAGCCGCGACCCGAGCTGCGGCGCGGTGACGAGCTGCCACTCATCGTCAAGCCGTTGCAGGCGGAGGCCACGGCCGTCGTCGGCGAGGCGCTGCCCGAGATCGTTGAGCGCGGCCTCGGCTTGAAGCCGCGGCACTTCGCCAAGCTCGGCCAGCTCGGCGGTGGCCAGCGGCCGCTCCGCGATGAACAGCAGCGCCTCGAAGTAGGCGTCGAGATCGTTCACGGCCCGCTCTCCGATCCGATGCGGCGCAGGACGATGGGGCCGAACAGCTCCTGCTGCTCGACGGTTGCCTGGCGGCGTCGCACGAGCTCAAGCATGGCGAGCACGGTGACGCTGATCTCGGTCCGGCTGGCGCAACCGGCCAGCACCGTCTGGAGCACGACGCGGCCGGCAGATCCCATTGCCTGGCGTAGCGCGGCGATCTGCATGGCAATCGTCACCTCGCGCGCGACGACCTCCGGAGGCGGCGGCTCCGGCTCGGGGATGGCGGCCAGTCGCCCGAGGGCGATTGCCAGCTCGGCCGGCGACATGGTTTCGGCAGGCGCCTCCGGCAGGTCGGCCTCGCGCGGCTCGCGGCGGAAGGTCTCGCGCGACCCATCCCACTCCCCGAGCTGCCGGGCCGCATCCCGCAGGGCGCGATACTCGAGCAGCCGGCGCCGGAGCTCTTCCTCGTCCGGCCCCTCGTCGGCGGTCGCGGCGGCAGGTTGTGGCTCCCCGGGGAGCAGGCGGCGGGACTTCAGCAGGATGAGCTGCGAGGCCACCGCCACGAAGTCGGCCAGCTCGGCCGCGGGCACCGGACGGTTGGCGAGGTGCTCGACGTACGCATCGGCCATCTCCGACAGTGGGACCGTCAGCACGTCCAGCTCACGCGCCTCGATCAGGCGCAGCAGCAGGTCCAGCGGCCCGGAGAAGACGTCCAGGCTCAGCTCGAACGGCCGCGGATCGGCCTCGATGGGGATCGGTTCGAGCGGCATCGCGCTCAGGATGCCTCGTCCGCCGCCTTGAAGGCGGCCGCCAGCGACGTATCGGCCTGGGAAACGCGACCTTGGATGAACGCCGCCGCCCGCGGTGAGCAGCCCGCGACGATCGCCGCGTCCGCGGAGAGCTCCGCGTGATGCAGGTAGAGGTAAAACGGGTACCTCCAGGAGCGGGCATCGCCTGAGGCGAGGCGGGCAAGGCCGGCGGGAGCCGCACGCTCCAGCATCACCCCGGCGACCCGATGCCAGAGCCGCATGCGCGATCCCTTGGCACAATCGTGCAGGAGCGCGGCGACCAGCAGGTCCGGGTCATCGCGGCCTGCCGTCATGAGCCGCTCCACGATGTCCAGCGCGTGACGTCGATCGGCCACCGGCATGCGGCTGAACAGTGGCCATGCAGAATCCGGCAGCATGCGTCGCGCCAGCTCGGCCTCGTCCGGCGCCACGCGAGCGCGGAGGTGGCCGAAGAACTGTTCGACCCTATGCACCGATCAGCAGCCCGGTGATCGACCGTGCCACGTCGAACAGCCAGGCGAGCGGGCTGACGCCGCCGCCGAGCTGCGGCAGCAGCACCAGGAGCAGCAGGATGAGCACGCCGTACTGCGCGTAGCGCTGCACCGTGATCGCGGTCTGCAGTGGCAGGAATGGAAGCACCAGGTTGTAGCCGTCGAGCGGCGGGATGGGGAGCAGGTTGAAGAGCCCCAGGATGATGTTGAACTCGACGATCCACAGCAGCACGCGCCCGACAAAGGCGCCGCTTGACGTGTCGAAGACGCCGGTCATGTCGGCACCGCGGAAGATCACGGCGGTGACGGTCGCCACGACCAGGTTGGCGATTGGACCGGCTGCGGCCACCCAGGCCATGCCGCTGCGCCCCGGTCGCAGCGCATAGGCATTGACCATGACCGGCTTCCCCCAGCCGAAGCCGGCGAGCAGGAAGAAGAGCGTGCCCATGGGGTCCAGATGATGGAGCGGGTTCAGGCTGACCCGCCCCATGGCGCGCGGCCGGTGGTCGCCCAGCTGATCGGCGAAGAAGGCGTGGCTGAACTCGTGGAACGTGGTACCGACCACGAGCGCGACCAGCAGGCCGATGAAGACCTCCGGCGATGCGTTGAGGATCATGTCACCAGCTCCGGCAGCAGCTCGCGCAGGACCTGGACCAGCCGTGCGGCCCCGATCGGACCCATGGCCAGCACCTCCTCGTGGGTGACCTCGGCCTCCATGTCCGGCGTGGCCTTGTTGGTGATCAGGCTGAAGCCCAGCACGCGCACGTTCATGTGGCGGGCCACCAGCAGCTCGTGGACGGTCGACATGCCGACGGCGTCGGCGCCGAGGGTGCGGAGCATGCGCAGCTCGGCCCTGGTCTCGTAGGCGGGGCCGGAGAGCATGAGGTAGACACCCTCCCGCAGCGGGACCCCGGCACGGTCGGCGGCGCCGTGGGCGCGGTGGCGCAGATCGGCGTCCCACGCGTCGGCCATGGCCAGGAAGCGCGGGCCGAGGCGGGCCAGGTTCGGGCCAAGCAGGGGGTTCTCGCCCGACAGGTTGATGGTGTCGCTGATGACCATGACATCGCCCGGGTCGAACTCCGGATTCACGCCGCCGGCCGCGTTGGTGAGCACCAGCGTTCGGATTCCAAGGGTCAGCGCAGCCCTCAGCAGCAGCGTCGACTGCCGCTGGCTCCAGCCTTCGTACGGATGCGCGCGCCCGGAGAGGACCAGGATGGTTGCGCCGGCCGCGCGGCCGACGAGCAACTCGCCGGCGTGGCCCTCGACCTCGCTGCCCGGGACATTCGGGATGTCGCGGTACGGGATGCGCAGGCGCGGCTCTGAGTCGAGCAGCTCCACGACGCCGCCCAGCCCGGACCCAAGGACGAATCCCAGCGTGGGGGCGCCAAGCTCGGGCACGGCAGCCAGCCGCGCACGGATGAACCCGGCCGTCTCGTCGATGCGCCGCTCGAGCTCCGCGCCGTAGAGCCCGTCGGGCAGCGCGCCCCGGCGGACCGACTCCACCTACATCCGCTCCAGGATGTCGCGCTTCTTCGCCTCGTACTCCTCGGGCGTGATGAGGCCCTTGTCGCGCAGGTTGGCCAGGCTCTCCAGGGTGGCCGCCAGCTGGCCGGCCGAGTCAGCCGCCGGCGCGGCCGGGACCGGAGCGGCCGGAGCGGGCTCGGATCGAACCTCGGAGACGCGGTCCGAGCCGGCGCGCGGCGGCATCGGCTCAGCGCGCTGCATCTGTGGGGGCGGCGCGGGTCGCTGCACGCGCGGCGGTGCCAGGTCCGGGAACTCCAGACGTTCCTTCTGGTTCAGCATCGCGACCTTAAACTTCACCGGCTCCGCCAGCATCGGGAAGTCATTCAGGAGGCCGGTCTCGGCTGCGTCGGACGCGGTCAGGATGTCGAGCGTGCCATAGTCGAAGATCCGCCCGATGAAGCTCTGGGTCAGGCGAGCGTCATTGACCTTCTCCAGGCTCGAGTCGCCCATCTGCTTGTTGAAGATGCCCTCCGCCTTGATCACGCGGCGGGTGGTGATGAGGTATTCCTGGTTGCGCCAGGCCCAGACCTTGAGGCCGATGTAGGCCAGGCACACGATCAGCGCCACCAGTGCCACGATCTGCAGCAGGCCGCTGAGGCTGGTGGGCTTCGAGGTGGACTGCCAGATGAGCAGGGCGAGGGCCAGGATGCCGCCGATGACGTAGAGCCAGGTCTCGGCCAGGACGGCGAACCAGTGCTGCCGGCTCTCGAAGACGACCTCCTCGCCCCGGCTCAGCAGGTTCCTCGCGTAGCTCATCGGCCGTGCTCCGTGCTCAGGCTCTCGGGTGCGCCCGGGCGTACACCTCGCGCAGGCGCTCGCCGGTCAGGTGCGTGTAGAGCTGGGTGGTCGAGACGTCCGCGTGGCCGAGCATCTCCTGGACCGAGCGGAGGTCGCAGCCGCCTGAGAGCAGATGAGTGGCGAACGTGTGCCGCAGCGTGTGCGGGCTCATGCGGTCGGCGAGCCCGGCCGTCTGCGCGTGGCGGCGGACGATCTTGTAGAGGCCCTGGCGGGTCAGGTGGCCGCCGCGGAAGTTCACGAACAGATGCGCCTCGGGCGCGCCCTTCACGATTGTTGACCCGCGCGGCACGCTCAACATGACCGGGCGCTCGGCCAACCAGCCGGCCACCTCGACGCTGACGGCCGACCAGATCAGGCGTCTAGTCGGTGTCTTCCGCAACCCGGACGGCTCGGTCACGCTCGTCAACCCGAGCGCGATTGACCCGAACACCGGCCGGCTCTCGAACGGGCCGCTCTCGGCGCCGTTCCCCGGCCAGGTCTTCTTCAACAACGCGCCGGGGTCGGTGGGCAACACGCCGCGCAACGCCTTCGACGGGCCGGGCTACTTCAACATCGACGCCTCGCTCTTCAAGAACATCCAGATCACCGAGCGGGTGAGGTTCCAGATTCGCGCCGAAGCCTTCAACCTGCTCAACCACACCAACTTCGCCATCACCAACCAGAGCCGCAGCATCAACACGGCCGGCGCCTTCAACCTGACGCCCACGTTCCCGCCGAGGGTCGTCCAGCTCGCGGGGCGGCTTGAGTTCTGAAGGCGTTTAACCGCCGC